>Ga0111165_1121_pt1 | contig 12298 bp, 9 predicted proteins | sample DeeMarSeWOR28_12_FD_80268 | JGI IMG/M metagenome (GOLD analysis project Ga0111165, IMG submission 80268) | Phycisphaerae bacterium SG8_4 | reverse complement strand
TGGAATTTGGCTCCCCGGGGCGGACTCGAACCACCGACCAAGTCGACGTCCTTGTGGCTTGTTGACAAGCATCCGGCTTCGCCAGCCCTGCTAGTCAAAAACCGTCAGAGGAACTACCTTGTTTTATCGACATTAAGAGGAGTCAGGTATGGCGAAATACAGAAACTGTCTACCACAGATGTCAGGCGGTCTGTTTCTAAAGGATGGCGGTCTTGAAACAACATTGGCTTTCAAGGAAGGTTTTGCTCTGCCCGAGTTTGCTGCCTTTGACTTAGTCAATGATGATGCCGGGCGGGAAGCTATCATCCGCCAGCGTCGAAGTTTTGCCACTGTGGCCCGCAACCATTCAGTTGGAGCAATCTTGGAAGCACCGACATGGCGCGCGAGTCGAGATTGGGCTAATAAGCTGGGGTATACGGACGAAACACTGACAGACGTTGTTCGTAGGTCAGTCAAAATAATCGTGGCAGTACGCGAGGAATTTGAGAATCCGAACACACCAATAGTAATAGGCGGAGCGATAGGGCCTCGAGCGGACGCATACAGTCCGAACAAATTAATGACAGCCAGACAGTCTGAAAAGTATCACCTTACTCAGATAAGGACCTTTGTTGAGACAGAGGTTGATATGGTAACTGCGTTCACGATTTCGTATGTGGATGAAGCTTTGGGAATTGTGAGGGCCGCTCAATCTGCACAAATGCCTGTAGCTATTTCGTTCACATTGGGGACAGACGGCACTCTGCCCGCAGGTCCCAGCCTGCTGGATGCTATTGAGCAGGTTGACGCAGCTTCAGGGGGCGGTCCCGAGTACTACATGATCAACTGTGTTCATCCGATTTATTTTTCTGAGATTTTGACCTCCGGTGATCCGCGACTTAGAAGAATTCGGGGTCTGATGCCAAACGCATCGTCAAAGAGCCACGATGAACTGAACGAGGCGACGGAGTTGGATGAGGGAAATCCAACCGAATTGGCAAGCCACTTACGAGAAATCCGAAAAGAAATGCCTTGGGTGAATATTTTGGCCGGCTGCTGCGGGACAGATAGCCACTTTGCGGAGATCATTTGCGAGACTTGTGGATCTGACTGCTAACGGCCACTAGAGCAGCTCATGCTCGCTTCTGACCGAGAGCAGACGCTAGGCGGCAGTAACCGCGAGGAACAAAAAAAGGCCGCCCTCAGGCGACCTCTCGTAAGCCCAAGAAAGGGCTCTGGAATTTGGCTCCCCGGGGCGGACTCGAACCACCGACCAAGTGAATAACGGTCACTTTGCCTCGTCCCCGGACAACCGCATGGTCAAAGCGTCCGCTTTCGACGGTTCATTCAACTGGTCGAGGCAACACTTTATCTTGTTGAGAAGATGGAGTGTTATCAATGGCGTACCGAACGCGTATCAAGTACACCGCTGCGCAGAAGGCGGAGATGTGGGATCGCTGGGAGCGGGGAGAGTCGCTTAATGCCATTGGCCGTGCATTTGATCGGCCGTCATCCTCGATCTTTGGCCAGCTGGCGCCGACCGGCGGTATTCGGCCACCACCACGGCGACGCGCACGGCTGGCACTCACGTTAGCAGAGCGCGAAGAGATCTCACGTGGCGTGGTCGCGGGTCACTCGATCCGGTCCATCGCCGGGTCGCTGAGGCGCTCGCCATCGACAATAAGCCGTGAGATCAACCGTAACGGCGGTCGTGGCGACTATCGGGCCAATCATGCGGATCAGCTTGCCTGGGATCGGGCCTGCCGGCCCAAGCGCTGTAAACTGGTGAGCCACCCTGCGCTGGCGCGCCTGGTGGCGAGCAAGCTCCGCCGACGGTGGTCACCTCAACAGATTGCCGGTTGGCTGAAGCGTACCTACCCGCACGATGAGAGCCGTCACGTGTCACATGAGACTATCTATCGCAGCTTGTTCATCCAGGCGCGGGGCGCGCTGAAGAAGGAGTTGCTGCAGCACCTCAGGCGCAAGCGAACCATACGCCGCGCGCGACAGAAGAGTCTCAAGGGTGAAGGACTGGGGCAGATCACCGACACGGTATCGATCCGCGAACGGCCTGCTTCGGTGGAAGATCGAGCCGTACCGGGGCACTGGGAAGGCGACCTGATCTTTGGCACGCACAACAGCCAGATCGCTACATTGGTCGAGCGTCACACGCGCTATGTGCTGCTGGCCAAGATCAAGGGCAAAGATACCGAGACGGTCATCAATGCGCTGATCAGGCAGGCTCACAAACTGCCCCAGGAGTTGTACAAGTCGCTCACCTGGGATCGCGGCAGCGAGATGGCCGATCACCGGCGCTTCACGCTAGCCACCGGCATCCAGGTGTACTTCTGTGATCCACAGAGCCCATGGCAGCGCGGATCAAACGAGAACACCAATGCGTTGCTCAGGCAGTACTTCCCCAAGGGAACGGATCTGTCGGTCCACTCGCAGGCCAGGCAGCTCAACGAACGGCCGAGGAAAACTTTAGACTATGAAACACCGGCAGAGCGATTTGCCGCATGTGTTGCATCGACCGGTTGAATCGGCAGCCGAAAGCAGACATTGAAAGTACGAGTTGCCGCCTGGTACGGATTCAGGCCAAATTGAGCATCATTAACAACTTGTCGAAAGCTGGCCGTGCCCTGACCGATTGTTTGCTAGTACTCATCTTTTGGTTGGTTCAATTGTGTTCGATATATGTTGTGCGACCTGCTTCATCGATATTAACTGCTGGGCCTAGTCTCTGTTGTGGTCGACCGACATAGAGTTTAACAATGTTTCATCCCGACCCAAGAGGAATCCTGGCGCTAGTCGCGGTAGCTATCTGCTGGACGCTCGCGGTTGTACTGCGTCGTGTCGGGATGCGCGGCAGCGTAGCGCGCAAGCTCGCGCTCCTACTCGTCGTAGAGGGTATGACACTCGGATCCAGCAGTTCGGTCGACTTCCTGCTGACATCGCCCGCCGAGTTCTGGGGACGACATCCGACCCTCGGCACCGCGTCCATGTTTGTCCACACGCTCGGCGATTGCGCAATGCTCGCGCTCTACCCACCGTTCCTGGCCGCCGCTCTGCAAACACCACTGACGCGTCCGTTCGCGGTCAAGCGTGTGCAAATTGCGATCGTCGGCACTGCGGGCGCGCTGTTTGTTTTCGTCATGCTGGGGCCCTTCAAGGTTGGTGGCGCGCTGCTCTACCTGGCGCTCTCTCTCCTCTTTGGCTTCGCATTCGTGGCCTCGATTCAGGCCTGGCGCGCGGCATCAGGCGTTGCTCGCGCTAGGGCTCGTGCCTTTGCCCTCGCCTTCGGTTTTCGAGATGTCTGCTGGGGATTCTTATACGGCTTGTCAGTCTGGCAACTATGGACGGAGACCTATCAGTGGGTTGCGGACCCTATTCCTCCAATGTACTTCGTGTACCTGATCGGCACCCTCGTGTCAGTCCCGCTCATCGCCTACGGTATCCTGCGTACACAACTCTTCGACATCGACTTGCGCATCCGCTGGACCATCAAGCAGTCGACCCTTGCAGCGCTTTTCCTGGCCATCATGTTCCTGTTGACCGAAGGGGCGGACCGGCTTCTGTCGTCCGAGCTGGGTAATTGGGGGGGGCTGCTCGCGGCTGCCATTGTAGTGTTCTTCCTGGCGCCCCTGCAGCGATTGGCCGACCGGGTCGCCGGGGCGGCGATGCCTAACACCAAGAACACGCCGGAGTATGTGGCGTTCCGCAAGCTGCAGGTCTACGAGGCGGCGCTTGCTGAGGCCTTGCAAGGTAACGGTATCTCGGACAAGGAGCGCGCACTACTTGTCCGGCTGCGGGACACTCTCGGAGTTTCGCCGGACGATGCCCGGACTATGGAGAGAGAACTGCAAATCCCCGGGACCAATGTTCCGTAGATAGGCTGGCCTGCAGAGTGGTGTCGCTCTCGACTTACCCAGGACCAAACTGACAGGCAGCGACGAGAGTCTGCTGTTGGCCGAAAGCAGACCCTCAGCCGACTCCGCAGTTGCCCCCACCTTAACCGGCCCTGACCATCTGCGTTCGATTCAAAGCAGAAGCAAGTCACACTGATAGAATGCCGGGAAACGGGAAGGGTAGGTTGACGCCATGAATTGGGACGCAGTTGGAGCGGTCGCTGAGATTACTGGCGCTATCGCTGTGCTGATCACGCTTCTTTATCTGGCAAAACAGATCAAGCAATCAAATCGTCAGGACTTGTTAGCGGCCGACCAGCATATGCAGGACGAGGTAAATCATTGGGCTGCCCTCGTGTCCGAATCCACTGATTTAGCGGCCATAGTGATCCGTGGCCGGGAATCATACGAGGAACTTGATGGCGCAGATCGTTTCCGTTTTGATCACCTTCATTTCCTCCTGCTGAATCTTATCGAGGCGCAGTTGTTTCGGATTCATCAGACTGCGTCAAATGAAGACTACCGCCAGTGGGCAAAACAGAATTTGCGAGAACTGATAAAAGGTTACTTTGGCTATCCTGGCACACGTCAAGTTTGGCAGGCTGCCAGAAACTACTATCGACCGGAGGTACAGGAGTTAGTGTCGGAGAGCCTAGGGAGTGACCAGGCCTGCGTTTCAGTAGCTTAGGGCCTCCACGATACATCTGGACCGAGGAGGTCGAGTTACGTTTGCTCTTGGCCGAAAGCAGCCGTTCGGCCGCGGCCTGAACGGATCTCGTTTTCATCCTTCCTGGGGGTCTGCTTCCGACCCGTTACTGAGACTTGAGCGGGTGCTTCACGAAGTTGAGCGAGAGGAATAATGTCCCGATTTCGCCAACTGCAATGAATTGGCACAACGTTTAGACTAATAACTGAAAATATTTCAGGCACCTCTGCGGATTTTTTCAGGTCGACTAATCTCGCGTTGGGCTATCCTCATGGGGACAACAATGGCGGACTCTTCTGGAGTTGTCGGTAGAGCGCTTATCTGGGCCACCGCCATATCGTTTTTTGTTTTCTTTTTGTTTTCGGCTGTGTTTTTCGGAAATCTAGGGCCTATCCCGGCTCTTATATATGGCCCCACTGCTTTTGTGGTGTCTTTTATTGTTTTTTGGATTGTCGAATCGTTACTCGAACGTCATACACGATCGAACAGAAAAAAATTCTACGTTGTTTTATGTGTAATTCTTCTTGCTCCTATCGTGATTTACACAGGGTATAACTACCAAGAGTCTACTCGTGCAGAAAGGATGGAACATGCTCCCCCGCTTACTAATGAGGAAGAGCTACTACTCAAGTCCACGCGTTTGAATTTACGAATCGGCGTAGATAACCCACGATATGCCTGGGTTGACACAAGGAGTCTAATAGAAGATCTACGAGAAACGTGTTTGTTTTTAGAAGTAGGTGAAATAAATGGGTTTTTCAGAGCCGATGTATTTGCAACGATTACAGGGCGTTATAAAGACAAAACCGGATTCAAATTCATATTCCATTTACCTGAACAGAAAAGGGAAGGTATTGAAATAGAGGTCCGCTATAAATTGAAATCTGTATGGACTCGGGGGGTAAGTCGCAGGACAGATCGCAAACAGTACATCGATCGCCTAGCAGTGGAACTCATTAAAGCATTCCAATCTCTTTCTGACAGAAGTGAATTGATTGCCGCAGAGCAGTCAGTTGTGAAGACCAGTGACGGAATATCCTGTCGACGTGACCAGTTAAAATAATCGTAAGATGTGAAGACTGTTCAGGGTCGATAAAAGGCATCGACACTGCCGGTGATATTACTGATTGTTGCCGGCGAAAAATCGAGTTGCGCTTCTGGCCGGAAGCAGCCGTTCCACCTCGACCTAAAAGAATCTCACTTCGATCCCTTCTGAGCGTCTGCCAGCGACCCGAAGCCGAGCATCAAGACACAAGCATTCGATGGCCAGTTATCCATGCGCATCTGAGCTGATCACAGAGCCGTTGTATACTGGAAAACGCGTCGTGTAGCTTAGGCAACCGGGGGGAGAAGGCGATGATTGAGTGGCATGTGGAAGGGATTCAATACGGTAGTTGTAATTGTGATCACGCATGTCCTTGCCAGTTCGAGGGCTTGCCCAATCACGGGCACTGCCAAGGCTTTGATGTAATCCGCGTAGACAGGGGCAGTTTCGGCGGCGTTGATTTAAAGGGGGTTGTTGCAGCTGCCGTCTTTGCCTGGCCTGGGCCGGTCTTTGAAGGGAAAGGTCAAATGCAACTCGTGGTTGACGATCGAGTGAGTCAGGATCAAAGACATGCCATAGAGCAGGTAATGCAAGGTAAAGAGACCGTGGAGGCAGGCACTCACTGGTGGGTCTTTTCAGCCATGTCTGACACCATCCATGAAACTATCGTCCGTAGAATCGATTACGAAGTGGACCTGGAAGCGAGGACAGCCAGAGTGCACATCGATGGGATTCTGGAATCGAGCGCCGAATCCATTAAAAGCCCCGTAGATGGCTCACCGCACCGGGTGAAAATCCAGATTCCTCATGGCATTGAGTTTGAAACCGCTGAAATCGTCGACGCAACGTCGAAGGTCACAGGCGTCATCCCCATGGACCTGGACGGTACCTACGGCCAGATCTGCAAGATCCATCACACCCAAGAAGGCCCAGCGTACAAGATCTAGTCTGCATTGTTTCGGGAATTGGAACATAGGCCGCTCGAATTCATTCTGCGGCGTGACCGCCAGGTAGTCGCTGTCTGCCTCTTTATCGTTGCGGCGAGTGCCTGGCTGTATATCCTGTCCGGTGCTGGAATGGGCATGTCCATGCTGGAGATGACCCACCCGGGGGAGACTGGCATGGATATGGATATGGTCATGCCTCAGTCGTGGTCCCTTGGCTATACAGTGATGATGTTCTTTATGTGGTGGATCATGATGATTGCGATGATGCTGCCCTCCGCCACGCCCACCATCCTTTTATCTGCGGCGCTCAACCGGCGCTCCTCCAGTGAAACGCCACCCTACGGCAGCACGGCGTTTTTTGCTTTCGGGTATTTACTTGCCTGGGCGATATTCAGCCTTGTAGCGGTGCTCTTCCATTGGGTGATCGAACAGGCGGGATTGCTGTCGATGCTGATGGAAAGTGCGAGCGGGATCTTGTCAGGTCTATTGCTCATCCTGGCGGGCGTCTGGCAATTCACGCCATACAAGAATGCCTGCCTCACTCATTGCCAATCACCGGTTGAATTCCTCGTCCGGGCCAGGCGACCCGGCAATCGTGGTGCCCTTGTGATGGGTCTGCATCATGGTTGTTACTGCTTGGGATGCTGCTGGTTCCTGATGGCCTTGTTATTCGTTGGCGGAGTCATGAATCTTTACTGGATCATCGGGCTGGCGATTTTCGTTTATCTCGAAAAGTGGTTGGCTAGTGGAAAGTGGCTGCCCCGATTTGCAGGCGCCGCCCTGTTGATTTGGGGAGTCCTGGTTATTGGTGGAGTTACCTGAGTAGTCGCGCCTCGTTCGAGTGACGGATTTCCTCGCCCCGTCCGTCGAATGATTGAGCTATCAGCACGGTGTCCGCTTCTGGCCGAAAGCAGACCTTCCGCTGAAGCCCTGACCGAGCCTCTCTGAAGCCTATTCTGAGCGTCCGCTTCCGACCCAAAGCAGCCGTTCGCTGAGCCTGCTTTATCGACAAACTCTCCCCGTTCCCCCATGATTGGGCGACCCTTGGGGAGGTCATAACAACAACGATGTCGTTCTTCGCGGAACTCAAGCGCCGCAACGTGATCCGCGTGGGTGCTGCCTATGTCGTGGTGGCGTGGCTGCTGATCCAGGTGGCCGAGACCATCTTTCCACTGTTTGGCTTTGGCGATGGCCCGGCGCGCCTCGTGGTCGTGCTGCTGGCGATCGGTTTCGTACCCGTCTTGGTCGTTTCTTGGGCATTCGAAATCACCCCCGAGGGCGTCAAGCGCGAAAGGGAAGTCGACCGGGCCCACTCGATCACGGCGCAAACCGGAAAAAAACTGGACCGCGTCATCATGGCGGTCCTAGCCGCGGCTCTCGCGGTCTTCGCCTTCGACAAGTTTGTATTGGATCCGCAGCGCGATGCAGACATTACGGAAAGTGCGGCGCAGGCCGGCGCCGAGCAGGCGAGGGAGGAAGCCCGGCTGAGCATGTTTGAAGAAAAGTCGGTTGCGGTCTTGCCATTTGTCAATCGCAGCGAAAAGAAGGAGGACGAGTACTTTACCGATGGCATGCACGATGAGTTGCTGACCCGCTTGTCGCGCATCTCGGAGCTCAAGGTGATCTCCCGGACCTCGGTAATGAAGTTTCGGGATACCGATAAAACCATTCCCGAGATTGCCAGGGAACTGGCGGTAGCCGCTATTCTGGAAGGGGGAGTGCAGCGGTCGGGCAACCAAGTGCGTATCAACGTGCAATTGATCAACGCACACAGCGACGAACACCTGTGGGCGGAGATCTACGATCGGGAATTGACTACAGAGAATCTATTCGCCATCCAGAGCGAGATTTCAACAGCCATCGCCGAATCACTGCAGGCGACGCTTTCGCCGGAAGAAAGGGACCGTGTTTACGACCTCCCGACTTCTAGCCTCGAAGCCTACAATCACTATCTACGCGGACGTCAGTCGATGGCCTCGCGCACAACGGAAGGCCTCCGGCGGGCGCTTGGCGAGTTTGAACAGGCCACCGAAATCGATCCTGAATTCGCCCTGGGGTGGGTGGGTATCGCTGATGCGGTTCACCTGCTCTTCGAGCATGGAGGGATTGACCGCTTCGAGCACCAGGCGTTGCACAAGGAGGCGGCAGAGAAGGCGCTTGCTTTGAACGATCAGCTGGGCGAGGCCTATACGTCGCTGGCGTTCTATTACTTGGACGTGGGTGAGAGAGAGAAGGCCAAGACCGCCATCCTGAAGGCGATCGAGCTGAATCCAAATTACGCCCAGGCCTATCACTGGTATGCAAACATCCTGGGCGGACAAGAGCGGGATGAGAAGCGACTGTCTGTCTTGTACAAGGCGGCGCAGCTTGACCCTCTTTCATCGGTAATCCAGGTCAATCTCGCTGGTGAGCTGGTCCGACTCGGCCGCCCGGAAGACGCCCGGCACGTCTATCAGCAGCTGGCGCGCACAGATCCGCGCTTCGCTCCTACCTACACTTTTCTGGCCGATATTGAAATGGATTACGGCCGCATAGCCGAGGCCGCCAGGCTTTATCGCAAGGCCGTCGAACTGGACCCGGGAAGCGGCAGAACGCTGCAGATGGCAGCGCGACCTTATCTTGCAGTCGGGGATTTTGAGACGGTCAAGAAAATTATCGACCAGATTGACGAACTCCTCGGGCCCGACAATGAGCCTGCCGCAAAGTTGCGCTGGGACTTGCTCCTGGCCCAGTCGAAACCGCAGGAATCGGTCGAGTACCTCGACAGCTTTCCTCCCGCCTGGAAGAAACTGTGGCTGATCGACTGGGCGTACATGTGGTCCTGGATGCATGTCGGGGACTTCGAAAAATCACGTGAGTACCTGCTGAAGGTATTTCCGCATGTGACGGAGCGGGAGCAATGGCAACAGCAGTTCGCCGACAGCGGTAACCTTTACTGCCCGTTTGCAGGGATCCTGATTAGAGCTGGAGACACGAGTCTGGGTCATGACCTTCTGGATTTCTTCACAGAGAGCCTCGAGGCCAGAGAGACGACCGCGTCTACACCCGGTGGGCGCGAGAATAGGGCGCTGTGCTACCTGATCGCCGGCTCTTATGACCAGGCGCTGGAGATCTTCAGCGAACTCGTCGCTCAAGGCCACCTAATAGGGCATTGGTCGTTTCAGGGCCCACAACCCTGGTGGGAACTGATTCGCGATGATCCCCGTTACCTGGCACTCGTCGGCAGGATCGAAGCCGCACTGGCCGAGCAGCGAAAGCTCTTGAACGAGCAGGGGCCCCTTGGATCGTCTGCTCCCTAGATCCCTTTTGCCGTGAATAGAGACTCCCAGTAAGTCCGAATATACGGAGTGCTTTTTTAAATTTCATGACCCTGGAAGCTCTACTAACAAGTTGATAGCAGTTGAGCGAAATCCCGCAGGCTCTGATGTTAAATACCCAGATCCAGAAGCGAAGAAGGCCGCCCTCAGGCGACCTTTCGTAAGCCCATGCAGGGCTTCAGGAATTTGGCTCCCCGGGGCGGACTCGAACCACCGACCAAGTGATTAACAGGACCAGGGAGAGTTTGGTTATGGGGCAGAAAGTTTAAGAATCGTAAGTGCTTTTCTGATGGCTCCTTTGGTCAGTGGGCCAAAACCGAACTTATTCCGAACTTCTTCCATGCTAATTGGCTCTGAACCGAGTGAATGACTTGAAAAAACTTTATTTTAAACAGTTAGTTGGGGGCCCTTCTTTAACCGAACTCTGACCGAACCTCGCTGATTCGACACCATCCTCGGAGGGAAGAGGGCGCAGATGGCTCTTTTGGAGGTCCGCTTCCGACCCAAAGCGGACGTTCCTCAATGTCTCGAATTACGCCGCGTATGAGTCGCGATCATCTAGTCGACTGCCTTAGCCCGAGCTTGTCCAGCAACGCAGGCCAGCGGGCATCGGTGTGAAGTGGCCTCAGGAAAGGGCTCGTCATCATTTCCGCGATGCCGTTGTCGCGATGCTCGTACGCCAATTCGAGCCATTCGAAGGCCTCGTCGAGCCGACCCCGGAAAGCCATGGATTCCGCTACCTGGAAGTACTCCGAATCTCCTTCGACGCCTTCGATGAGCTGCTGGAGGATGGCATCCGCCTCGTCCTGACGGTCCGCGGCGACTAGCGCGAGGTTCATGCCGTAACGTCTCCAGAATTCATCGGGCTCCTTGTCCAGTTCCTCGAGCGCTGCTTTCGCCTGACCCCGCAGGATATGGACCCGGCCCAGTAGCTGGTGGGCGACGGCGCGTCTGGGGTTGAGAGCGAGAATTTGCTCGATGATTCCAACTGCTTCATCCAGCCGCCCCCGTGACATCAGGAGCATGGACAACCATATGTGGCCGGTCGTATTCAACGGGTCCAGCGCGATGGCCTGCCTCAGATGCCGTTCGGCATCGTCCAGCCGACCCTGGGCCCTCGCCAGATAGCCGGCCTGGATCACGACCTGTGCGCTTCCGGGAGCGATCTTGAGCCCGCGAGAGATGGCTGCCTCTGCACGGGACCATTGGCCGTCGAATGAGGTGCTGAGGAGGGCCTTGACGGCATAGGCCTCCGCCAGCCCGTCGTCGAGGGCCAGCGCCCGATCACTGGCCTCAAAAGCCTTCTCAATACGCTCTGACTTGTCCGGGACTCCATAGCTGATCTGGTACCAGTAGGCGTGCGCAAGGCCTGACCACGCAGGCGCATAATCCGGATCGCGTTCGAGGGCTTCCCTGAACGCACCAATTGCATTGTCGAACTTGTCTGGTTCACCAGAGGTCGTGAAATACATTCCTTTTAGATAGAGTGCAAAGGTTTGCGGATCCGTTTCGGTCACTGTAGGCACTTCTCCCAGCAGACTGATCTTGAGCGCATCCACCACCGAACGAGCTATCTCGTCCTGGATGGCGAAGATATCGTCCAGGGTGCGGTCATAGGTCTCGGACCACAGATGGTAGCCGTCGGTCGCTTCGATCAGCTGTACCGTGATACGGACCCGGTCACCGGATTTACGCACGCTACCTTCGAGGACATTGGCCACGTTCAGTTTCTCAGCCACCGATGGGATGTGGACCTTCTCGCCTTTGAACGAGAAAGAAGACGTGCGGGCTGCTACGTGCAGCTCCGGTATTTTCGCCAGGAGGTTCAGCAGCTCCTCGGAAAGTCCGTCGGAAAAATACTCGTTGCTGGCGTCGTCGCTCATATTGACGAAAGGGAGGACGGCAATAGAGTTCTTGTTCGGTACGGGCCCTGCCAGGCCGAGATCCCGTTTCAGACCCTCCGGTGTCCACTCGAAGATCCAGGCCAGGATGGCTATAGGGACGAAACCCAGCACGTACGCCCAGGTGACGATGCTGCCGACCCAAGAGGGTATGCTGAGCCCAGGGAATATCACGTCGGCAACTTCGACGACGACCCAACCGGCGATGGCGTAGGCAAGCAGAACACGCACGACGTGGCGTCGTTTGAGCTCGGTCAGGACTGACATGGGGTTGCTACTCTTGTGACTCGCGTCTCCAAAGCAAGCATGACCTAATTGGTGAGCCCGGAAAAGTACTGTCCTGTCCCGCAATAAAAAAAGGCCGCCCTCAGGCGACCTCCTATGAGCCCAAGACGGGCTTCTGGAATTTGGCTCCCCGGGGCGGACTCGAACCACCGACCAAGTCGACGTCCTTGTGGCTTGTTGACAAGCATCCGGCTTCGCCAGCCCTGCTAG
>Ga0111165_1075_pt1 | contig 12494 bp, 13 predicted proteins | sample DeeMarSeWOR28_12_FD_80268 | JGI IMG/M metagenome (GOLD analysis project Ga0111165, IMG submission 80268) | Phycisphaerae bacterium SG8_4 | reverse complement strand
CGCAGTTCGACCGGAAGAGGACGCTATGGCGATAGACGAATACCTTAAGTCACTCAAGCCCGTTCCAAGCCCCCGCCTGGCCAAAGGCAAACTGAGCCCAAGCGCCAATCGCGGCCGGAAAGTCTTTGAGTCGGCCGGATGCACCTCATGTCACACCGGTGAACTCCACACAGACCTGAAGAAGCACGATCTTGGAATCGGCAAATGGCTCGATGAGGGCAAGTCCTTCGATACGCCCACCCTGGTCGAGGTCTGGCGCACGGCGCCTTATCTGTATGACGGACGGGCCGCAACGATTGAAGATATGCTGAAAAAGCATAACGTCGACGACAGGCACGGTCAGACGTCCGATTTGAGCGATCGACAGGTAAAGGACCTTGTTGAGTTCGTCCTGTCCCTCTAACGCTAACAATTGCAGAGCTGAGATTTCGGGCGATGTCAGTCCCCTATCGCTCGGAATCATATGTCAGGGGCTCTTTGTAGTTGCCTATCGGCTCAAGTCGCACGGGGCCAGCTGCCCTGATATCGAGCGGCGCTACGGGTAGTTCAATGGTCTGTCCATCAAATGTAGTCCGGGCAAACCGTTCCTTGCTCAGCGTGGTGCCTATCTTGCGGAAGAAACCGAAGAGGTCTTCGCCGACTGCGATGCTCATGTCCTCCACCGTTTCATCCATGGTGAGCTTTCGATCGGGCTCGTTCCGCCAGCGAGTGTGCTGCACCCAGCGCCAGCGGGGATACCAGGTGGGACCGTAACGGTCGTCGAGCTTTTGCCATAGCCACCAGATCTTGGTCCCTCTTTGTCAAAACCAAAAAGTTTGTTCGGCTGATGACTGACACGCTGCCGGTGGGTAGGGCCGCAGCTTTGCCCTGGAACCAGCCGGCGTGTGCCTCGCCCCGATTGCCGTATAGCCAACTGCCGGCCAGTTCGCCCTTGTCGTTAGGCGGCCCTCCCATGGTATGCGCCAACTCGTGCGCAAAGATCGAGAGCACGCCCTGTTTGCTCAGCGATATGATGCCGACTTCTTTCGGCAGATAGGCATTTACAGCCCAGCCCCCGCCGCCCCCGGCTGAAAGGACCAGATGCATCGGTTCGTCCGGCGCAGCCGAAGGCAGCCAGCCTTCGATCTTGCTCTTGACCAGCGGCATGTCTTTGGTGATGCATTCAAGCAGCTCCGTCTTCTGGTTCTTCGCGTAGTATACGATGACATTTCCGATACGCTCGCTCAATTCCGGATAGATCGGACCTCCCCCGCTGGCCTCTCTGGGCAAACGAGCTGAGCCGGCGACAGGCGGCGTTCCGGCAGCCACCCAGCGAATCATCTGGGCGAGAGAGGAGCCTATCTTCTCTCTGGCGACCGACGAAGCTTGTGACCTGTCCCTTGGCGGTTCGATGTATTTGACGGACCCTATGATCAGCACACGTCCGGCTCCGTACTGCCGCCGGGCAATCACCGGCTTGCCTTGCGAGCCGTTGAGGTGACTCTGCCAATCCGACGATATCTCCAGGACAGGCATAGTCACCGCCTCGACAGTATCGTTTTCAGTCGAAAAGCCGGCGCCGAACTGCTTTGCCAGTCTGTTCAAGGGCCATTGTTCAATACCTTGCCTCGAAGTATTGCCGCCAAGCAGAATCAATCCTCCGCCACGCTCGACGTACTGCTTCAGTGCGGCGACTTCCTGGGGCAGGTATTGCTGCGCCCGTGGATCCGCCTGAAAAGTAATGACCGCGTTGTAGCGGGCGTTGGGCCACCACGCGAAGGGACGTCGCTTGCCTACCGGGATACGGACTCTGCTGAACTTGCCGTCGGCCAAGACGCTTTCGAGTGACGCCTGGCTACCGGTGGCGCGAAAGCCGGCGCCGCGAAGCATCCGCGGCAGCCGCCACATGGCGAAGAAATTCGCCTGATGCGACAGGTCTACGAGCACGTTAATGCCGGTGTCGTTTTCAAGCGTCTGGGGGCCGAGAGGAAATCTGCTTGTGACATCGGCCCCGAGAGTCGCGCCTGATTTGGAGATTCGCTCTATCTCCGCAAGGTCACCGGCTTGTCCACGCGCGAGACCGCCGAGTGCCAGAAGCATCAGCGCAGTCAGGGTGGTAACCATAATCTTCATTGGCTGTCCTCCTCCTCGTTTGAGATTTGCCTTCAACAGAGTTCCTTCGTGATCTTATCCAGAAGAAGTTGCTTAGCATCTTCCAGGGGCCCCTGCAGATACATTCCCGAGGCCATCTTGTGGCCGCCGCCCCCAAAGTCGGCTGCGATCAAGTTGACTTCCATGCTGCCCCTGCTTCGCAATGAGCATCTGACCCGCCCGTCCTTGAGTTCTACAAACAGAGCCGAAGCCTCGACCGTCCCTATTCGGTGGCATTCGTTGATCAGGTTCTCGGTGTCGTTATACCCGGCACCGGTTCGCTCGAAATCCTGCCGCGATACCTGCATGACCGCATACCTGCCGTCAAGGTGCAGCTCGAGCGAGTCGAGCATTGCAGCCATCAGCTTGAAACGGGCGTGCGAGAAGTTGTGGTACAGATTGTCGTAGATTTGCGTTGGTTTGGCGCCGGCGTCTGTCAGCTCGCCGCAGGCGCGGTATACTCTGCTATCGGTGTTGCTGAACTGGAACCAGCCGGTATCGGTCGCTGTAGCGACAAATAGGGCCTCTGCTATTTTCTCCGTAACCTCCCAGCCGGCATACTTGAACAAATCAAGGACAATCAAACCGGTCGCCGCAGCCGTCATATCGGTCAGTTCCACATCGCCTAGACCATCGCCGGTCACATGGTGGTCGAGTATGAGAACCGGCGCATTCGAACTTCTCAGGTACTCCTCGAATTTCGGCAGTTGACTGCTACTGTTGGCATCTACGATTATTGTCAAATCGAATTCGCCCAACCTTCCCTCCGCCAGCTCTTGGCCCTGCAGATCGTCGCCAAGAACTGGAATCCGCTCAGTAGGTATAAACTCATACCACACGGGCAATGCCGAAAGAAACAACGGCTGAACATGCTTGCCCTGAGCCCTGAGGCTCTCGCACAACGCCACAATGCTGCCGCACGCATCCCCATCGGGCTTATCATGAGCGGTGATGAGGATGCTTTCGGACTTATTTATCAACTCAACTGCTTTTTGAAAATCATCAGTTCCTATCATAGAAGCTGCATTTCTTTCAGTGTACTCTCTAACTTCCATCCGGTGCCCACTCATTCAAGAACAGTCTGACCTGGCAGCGCTGCGACACATTCAGATACATACAAAGTGCTCCCGATTGAAAATTCCCGTTTTTGCGTGGGTAAGCGGCTTTACCATAACAGGCTATGGTTTTGCTCGCGGGAATCTACTACCCTGAAGGGTATAGTTACCATATCTGCAGTCACGTTTCAACATCTTTCGAGGTTTCAATCGCCGGATCTGCCACCGTGCGGCGGATACCACTTCCTGCAGCAAATCTAAGTTCCAATTCATCTGAGATCTTTCTGGTCATCGGCACAGGCTAATATCTCTTTGGCCACTGCGCAGTCGCCGGCGATTTGTTTAGAAAGCTCCTGGGGCGTTTTGAATTTATGCTGAGCGCGGATGCGCTCGACAAAATCCATCGCCATGTATTTGCCGACCGCTGCATCGATATGCTCGTCGAGAAGGTGTGCTTCAATCAGCAGTGGAAAATCGTCACCGTACGTCCTGGCCTGGCCTATACTGTATGCTGCTGGTATAGTATCATCGCTGCCCAGAACGTCCTCTTCGGTCTCGCCGACTCTCACGAACCCCGCGTACACGCCTTCGGCCGGAATTACCTGCCCTGGTCTTTTCATATTGAGCGTGGGAAAGCCCAGCTTCTTGCCAATCCCCCGGCCCGGGATGATCTCTCCGACCAGCCGATATGGCCTGCCCAAAGCCGCGCGGGCGTCGGCAACGTGACCGCTTTCGAGCATGTAGCGAATCATCGTGCTCGAAACTCTGACAGACTGGCCTGTCGAGAGTTTGATTTTCTTCGGCTCGACGACGCAAACTTCGAAGCCCTTCGTCGAGCCGAACGTCTTCAGCGTCTCTATATTGCCCGCGCGGTCGGCGCCGAAATTGAAATCGCTGCCCTCGACAACCACACTCGGCCGAATATTCTCGACGAGAAAGCGCGAGGCAAAATCATCGGGCGAGAGTCTGAGCAGCTCAGGATCGCCAGCCAGCACAATCAGCAAATCAACACCGCATTGGGCCAATCGGTGCTTCTTTATTTGCAGCGGCGTCAACACCCCCGGCGCCCTCTCAGGATACAAGACCGCGACCGGATGGGGCTCAAAGGTCATCGCCACCAGCTCGACCCCTTTTTCGCGGGCTATTTGTCGACCGGCAGTTATGATCTCCTGATGGCCCAGATGGACGCCGTCAAAATTCCCAATCGTCAGGACGCAACCTTCTGTCGCCTTGCCAAGGGCTGATATAGTCTCTACAATCTTCATTACGCTGCGCCGGCCACCATCGCCCGGCAATTCCTGCTTTGCCAGAACATGTATTGTAGTGCACCGACGGGGATTCTACAACAAAAGTCCTGTAGCTGCCCGAACACATCCGGCACACGCACGTATTGAAAGAAAATACCTGCAACTTAGTTGCAAATTAGGTATCATAAGCACAATTTGTCATTGGGCGGCCAAATTTGACCAAAGACTTTGAGGACAGTGCACGTATGACAAGAAGATTCGCGACGATATTGACAGAGCTGAAAAGTCATGCCCCGTTCACCCTGTTCGGGTCTCTGACCGGCGTGATCTGCATGCTTGTTTTCAGGAATCTCGATCACGAGGTCAGCTGGAGGGTGTTCTATGTCTTCCACCCCGGGCATGTGTTTCTAAGTGCAATAGTGATCGCATCTCTGTTTCAGCGCTATTCGGCCAAGCGCAGGCTCATCTTTATCCTGATTGTCGGATGTATCGGCGCAGTCGGGGTCGGAACCGTCAGCGACTCCCTGATACCCTATGCGGGGGAACTGGTGCTCGGCATGGACATCGGCCATTCCCACGGCCCGGAGGCACCCTCTGAGGATGCGGACGAGCACGAACACGATCACGGAGAACATGCAGAGGACGAAGGTTTTGCCGCCGAGGCACACATTGGCTTTATTGAGGGCTGGTACGTGGTGATTCCGGCTGCGATTGCGGGCGTTTTGCTGGCATATTTCAAGCCCCGGACAAAATTCCCGCACGCCGGACACGTCCTGCTGAGCACCTGGGCCTCCTCGTTCCACATGCTGATGGCGATGGCCGGAGATGTCTCGCTGTTGAAAATGATCGGCAGTTTCGGATTCCTGTTTCTGGCAGTCTGGATACCATGCTGCTTTAGTGACATCGTTTTCCCGTTGTTGTTCGTCAAGTCGGGAGCCGAAATACCACACCATCATCATTGAAGTGAGGGTCCTAGCCGCGTCCGTGTGCAAACGACAAACTGAACCGGAGAAACAATGACCAAGTCAGATCTTGAAATCGAGGCCCGCCGGATGCTCAAAAAGACAAAGCTTTACTGCACAGAGAGCAGATTAACCATCCTCAAAGTTCTGGCCGAGGCAGGCAAACCGCTCAGTCAGGACCAGATCGCCCGGCGATCGGGCAAGAAACATTTCGACAAGGTCACGATTTACCGCACTCTCGAGAGTCTGCTCCGGGTCGGCCTGGTACACAAGGCCTTTGTGGAGAAGAGGGCAACCCACTTCGAATTGGCCAACAACTGCACAGAACACCAGTGCCATCCTCACCTTACGTGCTCAAGCTGCGGCGACACGCACTGCCTGACACAGATATCGCTGCCGATGACAAAAAGCCCCCATCAGGGATTCGTCATTCACCGTCAGCAAGTCCGACTCGAAGGTCTATGCCCCAAGTGTGCCTGATAGAGGCCAATAATATGCCCTGAGGGTTACTGGATTCAAAATGCGTATTCCGGCTCGCAAAAGCGTTCTTGTGGTCGTGACTGTCTGCTTTATGGCGATGGTCACAGACGTATCGCTTCAACTGCATTTGTTGAGTCACGATCACCGGCATGAGCATGATTCTGATAAATGTTCGGTCTGCCAGCATTTCCTCACTGCGCCCGGCAAATTCACGCAGCGGGCGGAATCCGAGGTCCCTGCGGCAAATCCGCTCAATGGTAATGCTGAATTTCCACTCCACACTTGTATAACAGCATTCCATCAAAATCCTTTCAGTCCTCGAGCGCCACCACCGGTGTAGAAGCTCAAGACAGCGTCCGTTCAGACTCTGGACGAGCCCGGACAATTCTACTTATCCCGAAGTCTCTATCTGCGCACTGTAAAAAGGAGTTGCGCTATGAAACGTGCTCGCGCTTTCACATTAGTGGAGCTGCTGGTCGTCATTGCGATTATTGCGGCTCTCATGGGCATCTTGATGCCCGTGCTTCATATGTCGCGCCTTTCGGCTTTGCGAATCAAGTGTCTTGGCAACATGCGGAACATGGAAATGGCCCATTGGATGTATATGACTGATTGGAACGGACATCTCGTCGATGCGGGTCTTGCACACGGCGGGACGCATGCGAGAGAACAGGTCGCATGGATCAACATTCTCCAGCCGTATTACAAAGACAAACTGCTGCACCGCTGCCCCGTGGACAAAAGTCCACACTGGCCCGTCGAAGAGGGAGGCCAGGGGATACCCGTTCCGCCGACGACGGATCACTTTCGCAAAACCAGTTACGGCATCAACAATTACCTCAGCAGCGTCGCGCCTGAGAAATGCTATCTCAGGCTGTCCGATGTCCCCAGGCCATCGGGCGCGGTCCATTTTCTTATCATGGCTTTTGAGGGCCAGTTCGCAGGTGCGGACCACCCACATATCGAGACATGGTACGTCCCGGGCCAGGCGGATTCGGCCCCGGTCAAGGCAGCCGGACAGATTGAGATAAACGCGCACGGCGGCAAAAGCCAATCCTGGCAAGCGAGGTCCAACTACGGATTCCTCGACGGCCACGCCGAGATCAGAGAATTCCGGCATGTTTATACGAACTGGCAGCATAACAGTTTTGATCCCAAAGTGGCATATTGAGAGATTTTGCCCTTTTCGCCGAAAGCTGGCTGTCGTGCAATCTCAGGCAGCAAAGTGAATGCTGGTAATAGCCGTCCGGGCCGGCTTGGAGGCAGGTGGCCTGCACATGATAAGCCACAGATGAGGTGGTCATAGGCATAGATTGCCGTATAGCAGTCTAGCTGAAATCATCTCGCCAGCCGGGGAAACTCTGCGCGGCATTTTTTTTACTTTCTTCTGCATAAATCTTGTTGACAAAGAAAACCGCACCGAATATATTATTGGCATATGCTAATAATCAAAGGTAGGTTATGCCGCGACCGATCAAATGCAGAAGGATAAGCTGTACCCCGACAGCGGGCTGTTTTAGGCCGAGAGGCATACCCGTGCGACAATTGGAGCAGGTAAATTTGACTTTGGACGAACTCGAGGCTGTTCGCCTTGCCGACCTTGAGGGAATATACCAGCAAGACGCCGCCTCAAAGATGAATATCTCCCGACAAACGTTCGGCAATATCATAATCTCCGCGCATAAGAAGATTGCCGATGCGCTCTTGAATGCGAAAGCACTGAAGATAGCGGGAGGCATATGTGTCAGGGCGGAATTGAGAAGATTCAAATGTTGCGGCTGTAATCATGTGTGGGAAATAGCCCACGGAACCGCACGTCCAACGAAATGCCCCCACTGCAAAAATGCAGAAATGCAGTGTAATGGAGATGACGCAGGCCGTGCCAAGAAAAACACTGCCGTCTTCGGCAAAGGAAAACGCGGGAGGTCTTAGCTATGATAGTATGCATTCCGACACAGACAAACCTCGGTGAACAAGCAGAAGTCCACGGTCACTTTGGCAGCGCCCCGTACTTCACCATCTACGATATGCAACAAGACATCTGTGAGATAGTCGACAATTCGAACCGGCACCACGCACACGGCGTCTGTCATCCGCTCAGTGTTTTGGAAGGCAAGACCATCGGCGCAGTGATTTGCTCCGGGATGGGCAGGCGGGCGATCGAGAAACTTAACGATGCGAGCATTCGTGTATACAGGGCTTCGGGTGTCACAGTAGCGGAAATTGTCAACGAATTTCGCGCCGGCGACCTGGAGGAGATCACAGCTCAGAACGCCTGCGGCCATCACAGTTGCCATCAATAGGAGATACAGCCGTGGAAATGGTCCCGATAGGAAGGATTCATACGCCCTTTCAGAGCAAGAGCGACACGCCCATCCAACCGTTTAGATCCGGGGCCGTCGGCAGGGTGGAGGTATTTGAGCAATATGCAGAGGGCCTGAGTGATACGGAAGGCTTCTCACATCTGATCCTGCTATATAGCTTCCACAGGTCAGAAGGATACCAGCTTACGGTAAAGCCCTTTCTGGACGACCAATCGCGCGGCCTGTTCGCAACAAGATTTCCGGCAAGGCCAAATCAGATTGGCCTTTCGATAGTCAAGCTGCTCAGGCGAGAAGCTAACATCCTTGTCACGGAGGGTATCGATGTTCTCGACGGCACTCCTTTGCTGGACATAAAGCCCTACGTTCCGGATTTTGCGCCGGCCGGGCCGATCAGCATCGGCTGGCTTGACGGAAAGATCGCTCCTTCACAGCAACCAGCGGACCAGCATTGGCCACCCACTGAATCCCAATAGTGAGAATTGGGAGGAAGATTCTAACGTAAAACGACCTCGACTGCCGATACAAAGGCCGAATGCGTAATAAGTCGAATTTGATATTGCTAATTACCTCGGCGGCTCTCCTGACCGTCAGTTGTGGGCAACCTTCCAACGCCCCTGTAGTTGACACCCAATCCGGGACAGGCTCCGAGATGGTCACCGTTGACGAGTTGGGCAGGCTCCTCGGACTGACCGTCAGCGAAACGACGTCTACCCACGTAATGCTGAAGGACGCAGTCAATACCGTACTGATCTTCACGATCAGCGGAGCGCGGGTATACGTCAACACCAAGCCGGTCGCGCCGGTGGGCGAGGTCGACAAAAGTGGCGGGCAAATCCGCGTATTGAGGTCTCTTGTTTCGAAGATACGGCCCGCTTTGCGGCAGCCAGCGGCTCCGCCTGAACCCGGCCTTCCCCGGCTGTTGCGTTCTGTCGTTATCGACGCAGGCCACGGCGGCAAAGATCCCGGCGCAAAGAGCGTTCTTGGATTCTACGAGAAGAACATCAACCTCGCGGTCGCCTCCAAGGTGGCTCGTTTGCTCAGTGAAAAGGGCCTGAATGTGAGAATGACCCGCTCGGGTGACAGTTTTATCGAACTGGAAGAGCGCGCGGCCATCACCAACAGACTCAAGGCGGATCTGTTTGTGAGCATCCACTCGGATTCCTTCCCGAAGAGTTCGAGGCGCGGCTACACCATGTACGTAGCACGCGCGGCGTCGCGGTCTTCCTTCAGGGCAGCCGGTGCTATCGCGCGTTCGATGTCCCGCACCGGCCTGACCAGCCACGGAACGCAAACGGCCGATTTCCGCGTCCTGACCAACACCCAGGGCCCCGCCGTTCTGGTCGAGATAGGCTATCTTACAAACCGCCGCGAAGCCGCCCTGCTCAAAGACCCGTACTTCCAAAACCGCATCGCCGAAGCCATCGCTGACGGCATCCTCGATTACTTCAGGTAGGCACGACATCTCTTGATATCACCTCTCTTGCGGATATACTAAAGCCACAGTGCAAGAAAAATCCGAGGTTTTTGGTGACTTCCTCGCCCTGCCGCGCCTTATTATCAGGAGTATACCGTAATATGAAGCCAAATACACTGCTAAGCTTGGTTCTTGTATTCACACTTCTTGGCCCAAGTTGCAGGAAGAAACCGGAAGCATCCAAAACAAGTTTTGCGCCTTTGCTGAAAGCGGCCAGAACGGGAGATATCGAGGGACTTCGCGCGCTGGTGGCAGCCGGTGCCGACATAAATGAGAGAGACGAGTGGGGCAACCCAGCCTTGCACATCCTCGCAGAAAGGGACGATCCTAATGCTGCCAAAGCCCTCATCGCTGCGGGCGCAGATATTGAGGCTCGTAACAGTGAGGGCGATACGCCGTTGATAAAGGCTGCTATGCGATTCAGGGAACAGATGGCTGCAGCACTCATAGCCGCAGGTGCAGATGTTGACGCACAGGGCTTGTTCCTCAACACGCCGCTACATTGGGCGGCCGAGAGGGGTTGCGGGCCCCTCGTACAATTGCTCATAGATAGCGGCGCCCATGTAGACAGTAGAAACCGGCGAGGTGAAACGCCAGCAATCCTCGCCAGGAATTCCGGCCAGAGGGCAATTGTCGAGCTCTTGATCTCTGAGGGAGCCCACGTGACACTTCAGACGGCTGCATATCTTGGTGATCTGGAAAAAGTCAGAAGCCTCATTTTAGAGGACGCAATGGTAGACGGCGAGACGGCCGAGGGTCAAACTGCTCTCCACTTTGCAGCCGCGCAAGACCACAAAGACGTGGCCGATCTCCTGCTGGCCAACGGCGGCGATCCCAACTTCAGGAGACGCGTGGACGGCGCTATGCCGCTACACTTGGCTACTGAGGTGGGGCACAGAACAATGGTCGAGCTGCTGTTGGACAATGGAGCTGATGTCAATGCAAGGTACGACAAGGTCAATGTGTCACCGCTGCAAATTGCGGCTTCTCACGGTGACAAAGATATGGCCACGTTGTTTATTGCCCATGGCGCCAACGTCAATGCCAAGGGAGAAGATTCCGGGTGGTACATGTCTGACTGGACGCCGCTGCGGTACGCAGTCGAAAGTGGCAGCCGTGAGCTGGTCCGACTGCTCATCGATAATGGTGCCAATCCGAATGAAACAGACCGTTATGGTCGGAGCATGGTAGCCATCGCGATGGGCAAAGACGACAGAGAGAGTATCGAACTGCTTCTTGCCGCCGGCGTGGACGTCACAATCCATCTGGCCGTCTTTGTCGGAGACGCAGACACGACCAGGAGCCTCATAAATGAGGGAGGCAAGGTCAATTTGTTGGATGACAGAGGCTATGCACCTCTGCACTACGCCGCCAAGACAGGCAACAGGGCCCTTGCCGAGCTGCTGATCGCCGAGGGCGCCGAAATTGACATCAAGAGTCTGAAGTATTCTGAAGACCCGAACGCCTCGCCGCTTTACGTTGCCGTCTATTACGGCAATCCCGAGATCGTCCGATTGCTGATATCCGCCGGCGCTGATCTGGCAGAAAGGGACGAGGGCGACTCCACTCTGCTGCATCTTGCGGCGTGCATGGGGCACAAGAATATAGTGGAGATGCTGTTAGCTGCCGGCGCCCAGGTTGATGCCGAGGATTGGCAGCAGCGCACGCCTCTATACTCGGCTTCTCGTGCCGGCCGTCCAGACATTGTCGAGCTGCTTCTCGCCAACGGAGCTGATGTCACTGCGGGATATGTGGGCATTGAGGTTGTCCTGCCCGATAAGGCAAGTAGGAATCCCAGGGAAATTGCCGAGCAGCTTGTCACCAGGTTCGGGCCGCACTCTGTTATCATCAGCGACACGCAGTCTGTCAGACAATATCTGCGATATGAAGGTGGCTTGTTTGACGAGTTGTGGATTCCGGAAAGGAAAGATCTGGAGGGAATCGACCCGATCCTGACAGCTCACCTGGAGAGCGGCCCGCTGATAGCGGTAATGGAAGAATTCGACCGTAAGCTTGTGCTCAGACACTTGCATCTCTATAACCGAGAGTACTCGGGCTTCACACACGATGGAGTCCGCCATATCGTCTGCCAGATGATTATCCACGATCTGTATGAAGGCAAACCTCCCAGCGCCTTCACGATGATACACGGCTCGGGCAGCGGTGTAATCCGATTCGTGTACAACACAGTGAGCAAGACCATCGATTATATCGACTGCGAATTCCCATATTGAGCGAGAGTCGCAAGGAATCGCTTAAATTAGATTGGACTGAACGGAAGGGTGTGGTTAGGATTATTGTTATGAAAGCGTATCCACTAAAATTCAGACCGATTTACAAGCAGCGGATTTGGGGGGGAAGAAAGCTTGAGGAGATCTTCGGCAAGGAACTGCCCGCCGGTGAAAAGATCGGCGAGAGCTGGGAGCTGGCCGATCTGCCTGAGGACAAGTCCGTGATCGCCAACGGCGAACTGGCCGGATTGACCATCCGAGAGGCAATTGAAAAGTATCCGAAGGAGATCACAGGCGACAAGAACTTCCCGGCGCCGTTTCCGCTGCTGATAAAGATACTGCATGCCGAGGATGTTCTGAGCGTGCAGGTTCATCCGGATCCGGCAACCTGCCGGCGAACGGGCCAGGGCGAGCCCAAGACCGAGTGCTGGTATGTCATCGCCGCCGAACCCGGAGCGGTCATCTACAAAGGGCTGAAGGACGGCGTGACTAAAGAGCAGTTCGCCCGGGCGATAGAAGAAGGAACTGTAGCCGATCTGTTGGTGAAGGTGCCGGTAACCGCCGGCGAGTGTCATTTTCTTCCCGCCGGGA
>Ga0111165_1067_pt1 | contig 12520 bp, 10 predicted proteins | sample DeeMarSeWOR28_12_FD_80268 | JGI IMG/M metagenome (GOLD analysis project Ga0111165, IMG submission 80268) | Phycisphaerae bacterium SG8_4 | reverse complement strand
TGCTATCAGTGCGGCAAGTGCTCGGGCGGCTGCCCGGTGGAGCCGGATGTTGAGGTCTCTCCGAGTCGTCTGATGCGCATGGCGCAACTTGGCATGGAAGCCGAGGCGCTTAGCAGTGACAGCATCTGGCATTGCGCGGGCTGCGGTACCTGCAACGGCCGCTGTCCGATGGGAATTGATATTGTGCGCGTCAAGGATGCTCTGCGAAAATTGACAAGGGAGATGCACTATGGGCGCGGCTCTCTGGAGGCCTGGACTTTCTACGAGGCGTTCCTGGATTGCGTGCGTAATTTCGGTCGCCTCAGCGAGATTGGATTGATGGGTGCCTATAACATCAACTCGGGTAGGCTGTTGACGAACGTACGAAAGGCGCCGTGGTTCATTATGAGGAACAAGCTGGGCGTCTCGCCCCATACCATAAAGCGTCTCGACCGGTTGCAGCGTGTGTTTGAGCGAATTGAGGAGATAGAAGGCAAATGAAGTACGCCTATTACCCAGGATGCTCGTCGGAGGGAAGTGGTGCTGAGTACGCGCACGCAAGTGAGGCGGTGCTGGAGGCACTCGGCGTCGAGCTTGAAGAGATCGACGATTGGGTCTGCTGCGGCGCAAGTCCCGCGCACGCGACGAGCCACCTTTTGTCGATAGCGTTGCCGGCCATTACCTGTGCGTCGGCGGAAAAGCAGTCGCTGGACATTTTGACATGCTGCGCTTGCTGCCACAGCCGCTTGAAGCAGGTCAACCAGCAGGTAAAAGACGATCCGAAACTGCGAGCAGAAATCAGCGAGATAATTGAGGAAGAATACAACGGCAGTCTCAATGTGCTGCACATTACAGAGGTGTTGGCGCGTAAGGTGGGACTTGAAGCCATCAAGGCTCGTGTGCGCAAGCCGCTGAAAGGCTTGAAGGTGGCCTGCTATTATGGCTGTCTCATGTCACGCATGCCCGAGGCTCTGATGAGCGACAAGTCTGAGTACCCGATGCTGCTGGACAACCTGACGGAGGCCCTGGGCGCCGAACCTCTGGATTGGCCCTACAAGACCGAGTGCTGTGGGGCGGCGCTGACATTGTCGCAAACAAAAACGGTGATCAGGCTTTCTGCCGACGTTCTGCAAATGGCCAAACAAAACGGGGCCGATGTGTTGTGCGTGGCTTGTCCATTATGCCAAGCTAACCTCGATATGTTTCAGGGGGAGGCGGAAAAGTTGTTGGGAGAGCGATTTAGCATTCCGGTGATTTATTTTGTCCAGTTGATGGGTCTGGCTATGGATTTGGATCCCAAGCGCCTTTGCCTGAATAAGCTTATAGTGGACCCCTTTCCGATACTGGCCCAAAAAGGGTTTATTGACCGAGCCGTTTTCCTGTGAAACAGATGATGTGCAAATGCCATAATTTTACTCAACCCTTGGTCAACGGCCGAGATGATCTAAATAGGGAGTTTTGACGATGGCGCGAATGGGCGTTTTTGTATGCTGGTGCGGGGCGAATATTGCAGAGAATGTGGACTGTGATGAGGTCGCGCGCTACGCCGGCACACTGCCGAGTGTGGCCATCGCCCGCAGCTACAAATACATGTGCTCCGATCCCGGACAGAAGATCGTCACCGACGCGATCGAAGAGCTTAAGCTGACCGGCGTGGTGGTTGCCTCCTGCTCGCCGCGCATGCACGAGCCGACGTTCCGCAAGGCGGCGACCACTGTGGGTCTGAATGCCTACATGCTGGAGATGGCGAACATTCGCGAGCACTGCAGCTGGGTGCACAACAACCGCCATGAGGCCACCGAAAAAGCCAAGGACCTGATCCGCATACTGGTGGAAAAAGTCAAGCGAAACGTACCTCTCAGTGAGATCGAAGTGCCCGTTACCCAGCGCGTGATGGTCATCGGCGCAGGCATTGCCGGGATTCAGGCGGCGCTGGATGTGGCCTCGGCCGGCTACGAGGTAGCGTTGGTCGAGCGCAAACCGAGCATTGGCGGCTACATGTCTCTGCTGGACGAGACCTTCCCCACGCTTGATTGTTCTCAGTGCATCCTCACCCCGCGTATGGTCGAAGTCATGCAGAGCGACAAAATCACCCTGCACAGCTTCTCGGAAGTCGAACAGGTGGATGGATACATCGGTAATTTCAAGGTGAAGATTCGCCATAAGCCCCGCAGCGTTGACATAAGCAAGTGCACGGGCTGCGGCGACTGCTGGAACAACTGCATGGCCCGCAACAAGATTACCGAACCGCCGCGCCCCGCTCCGGATGACGGGATTGACCCTGACGTCATGGCAAGGGTCGATGCTGTTGTCGACAAATACAAGGACGAGGCCGGCATGGTCATCGGTGTGTTGCAGGATATACAGGACGAGTTCAATTACCTTCCTGAGGATGCCCTGAAATACCTCAGCAGAAAATCGGAGATACCTCTGAGCCGGCTGTATGGCGTGGCCCGGTTCTACAACGCATTCAGCTTGAAGCCGAGGGGTAAACATATCATCCGCGTTTGCCTGGGTACGGCCTGTCACCTAAAGGGAGGCCCTCGCATCGCCGATGCGATTTCGCGTGAACTCGGCATTGAGAGCGGTGAGACGACCGAGGACGGCCTGTTCACCCTGGAGCGGGTTAACTGCCTGGGCTGTTGTGCCCTGGCTCCGGTCGTGGAGGTGAACGGTCACGTCCACGCCGGTGTAACGGTCGGCAAGGTTCCCTCCATACTTGCACAATATGGCTACGAAAGAGAATGCATAAAGGTATGAAATCACTGGACAAATATTATTTGGAAGCGACGGATCGATGGCAGACGTTGCAGACCAGCAGCGTGCCCGTGCTCTATGTGGGGGCGGCCACATGTGGGCGTGCCGCAGGGGCCGGCGACGTCATCAAGCGCCTGCAGGCCGAGATCCGGGACAAACACGTTGATGTGAAACTGGTTGAGGTCGGTTGTCTGGGATTGTGCTGCTTTGAGCCGCTGGTTGTAGTCCATAAGCCCGGCTCGCCACAGGTCTGCTATGGCAAAGTGGATCCTGACAAGAGCGCTGGAATCCTGGAAAGGTATGTGCTTGGGACCGATCCGTGTGCTAAATGGGCATTGGGAACGACGACAGATGGTAGGCTGGACGGTGTTGGCAAACTCAGTGAACACCCAATGATGACCGGGCAGGTACGTCACGTCTTGAGGAACTGCGGTGTGATCGATCCGAAGGATATGGGCCATTATATGGCCCGTGACGGCTACCGTGGTTTCCTGCGTGCGTTGGAAGTGGGGCCGGACAAAACGCTTGAAGAGGTCAAGAAGTCCGGCTTGCGCGGACGCGGCGGGGCGGGCTTTCCCACCTGGCAGAAGTGGCAATTCTGTCGGAAAGCAGCTGGCGAACCGAAATACGTGATCTGCAATGCCGATGAGGGCGATCCGGGCGCTTTCATGGATCGCAGTATCATGGAGGGCGATCCCTATAGCGTTCTGGAAGGGATGGCGATAGGCGCCTTTGTCATTGGGGCTGAAAACGGATACATTTATGTACGGGGAGAATACCCGCTGGCGATTAACAATTTGTCGATAGCGATCGAGCAAACGCGTTCGATGGGACTATTGGGAGATGATATTCTCGGCTCCGGTTTTAGTTTCAACCTGGAAATCGTCAAGGGTGCCGGTGCCTTTGTGTGCGGTGAAGAAACGGCTCTGATAGCTTCTGTGCAGGGTGACATAGGCAGCCCCCGGCAACGTCCACCCTATCCGGCTCAGGCCGGGCTTTGGGGCAAACCAACCAACATCAACAACGTTGAGACGTGGTCAAATGTCCCGGCCATCATCCGCCAGGGGGGCGATCAGTTTGCCGGCAGCGGCACGGACCGATCGAAAGGGACAAAGGTGTTCTCGCTGGTTGGCAAGGTAAAGAATACCGGGCTCGTCGAGGTGCCCATGGGCACAACCATGCGCCAGATTGTGTTTGACATCGGCGGTGGTCCTCAAAAGAAACGCCAGTTCAAGGCCGTGCAGAGCGGCGGCCCTTCCGGCGGGTGTATCCCCGCATCGCTGCTGGATTTGCCTATAGATTTTGACAAGCTCCAGGAGGCTGGCGCGATGATGGGCTCCGGCGGGCTTATCGTTATGGACGAGCGGACCTGCATGGTGGACGTCGCCAAGTATTTCCTGGCCTTTCTGGTCGATGAATCATGTGGGAAATGCACTGCCTGTCGCGAAGGCGTGGCACAGATGCATAACGTGCTCGTGCGGATTTGCGAGGGCGACGGTCGCGACGGTGACATAGAACTGCTGGAGCAGCTAGGTTCCTACGTCAAGGAAACGTCGTTGTGTCAGTTGGGTGGAACAGCGCCGAATCCGGTCCTTTCCACAATACGATACTTCCGCGACGAATACGAGACACATATCCGCGAGAAGAAGTGTCGTGCCGGTGTGTGCAAATCGCTGGTGCGTTTCGTTATTGACGCCGAAGCCTGCAAGGGCTGCGGTCTGTGCCTGCGTGACTGCCCGGCCGAAGCGGTTTCCGGCGAAAAGCAGGAGCCCCATCAGATCAATGCCGAATTGTGCGTTCAGTGTGGGGTATGCTATGAAGATTGCCCGTTTGATGCGGTGACAGTGGAGTAAAGGCAAGCATGATAAAACTAACGATAGATGGTCAGCAGGTCGAAGTCGAGCCAGGACGAACAATCCTTGATGCGGCCAAATTGGCCGGCAGGGAGATTCCGACGCTTTGCCATCATCCGGCGGTTCCGCCGGCCGGGGCCTGTCGGATCTGCGTGGTGGAAATTGTCGCCGGCGGCAGACCCGGTCTCGTGCCGTCCTGTGCCTATCCGGCCCAAGATGGGATGGAAATTCAGACCTGCTCAGAGCGCGTTTTGCAGTCACGGCGCATGACGCTGCAACTGCTGCTTGCACGCAGTCCCGGCTCAGAAGTCATCCAGGAAATGGCTGCCGAACACGGGATAAAGGAGATTCCTTTTCCCAAACAGACCGGCGAAAGCGGAGATGATTGTATCATGTGCGGGCTGTGCGTGCGTCTGTGTCAGCAGATTGTTGGCGCCTCTGCCATCTGCTTCGACGGGCGCGGGCCGGATCGAAAGGTCTCAACGCCGTATGCGGACCGTTCCGACGTATGCCTGGGTTGCGGAGCCTGCGCCTTCGTATGTCCTACTGGCGCGATCGACCCGGCAGAATACTGTCCAAATCCGATTGAGAAGATCCCCAACGAGTTCAACTGCGGGCTCGATTCCCGCACGCCTATCCACCTTCCTTTCCCTCAGGCGGTGCCCAACAAGCCGCTCATAGACAGGGAAAACTGCATCCGTTTTAAGACTGGCGGCTGCGGCGCGTGCGCGGATATCTGTCCTGCCGGCGCTATCAACTACGATATGACCGACGAGTTTGTGGAAGAGGACGTCGGAGCCATTATCGTGGCTACGGGCTATGAGATCATGGATCCTTCGGTCTATGAAGAGTACGGCTATGGCCGATACCCTGACGTGGTGACGAGTTTGGAATTTGAGCGGATGGTCAGCGCCAGCGGGCCTTCGAACGGTGAGTTGACGCGACTTAGTAATGGCAAGCCGCCCAAGTCTATCGTGTTCCTGCAGTGTATCGGCTCTCGTCGGGAAAAGAACGGCAAGCCCTACTGCTCCAAGATATGCTGTATGTACACGGCCAAGCATACTATTTTGTACAAGCACAAGGTGCACGATGGGCAGGCTTTTGTCTTCTTTATGGACGTCCGGGCCGGCGGCAAGAACTACGATCAGTTTGTCCGCCGAGTCGTCAAGGAGAAGCAGGCCACATACCTCCGGGGCCGAGTTTCCAAAGTGTATGCTCGTGGCGACAAACTGATGGTTCGCGGTGCAGACACCTTGAGTGGAACGCAGATCGAAATAGCCGCCGAAATGGTCGTGCTGGCACCGGCCCTGGTGCCGTCCAGTGGTATACGCGACCTGTCTCAGAAACTGAGAGTCGGCTACGATGAACATGGCTTCCTGCTGGAGGCGCATCCGAAACTGCGTCCGGTCGATACCAATACCGCAGGGGTCTTCCTGGCCGGTGCGTGCCACAGCCCCAAGGACATTCCAGAAAGCGTTGCTCAAGCCGGAGCGGCGGCCAGCAAGGCACTGGGGCTGATCTGTCACACTCGTCTCAGCCGGGAACCGACCATCGGCATTGTGGACGAATCGTCTTGCAACGGTTGTTTCGAGTGCGAGGGCGTTTGTGCCTACGGTGCTATCGGGCCGCGGGAATTGACTGACAAAAAGGGCAATCTCCTGGCTACAGTCGCGTTTATCAATGAAGGCCTGTGTCAGGGCTGTGGCGCCTGTGCCGCGACGTGCCGCTCAAAGAGCATTGAGGTGCAGGGATATCGAGATGACCAGCTCTTTGCGGCGATTAATGCGATTCATCGGTGAGGTAATATGATTCAACAAGCAAGTGATTCAACTGACAACTCGAAATGGCAGCCCCGTATTGTGGCGTTTTTGTGTAACTGGTGTTCCTACGCCGGGGCTGATCTGGCGGGCATGAGCCGCTTTGCATATCCGGCGGCGATCAAGATCGTGCGCCTGCCGTGCAGCGGGCGTGTGGACCCTATGTTTATTATCAAGAGCTTTGAGCAGGGTGCGGACCTGGTTCTCGTGTCGGGCTGTCATCCGGGCGATTGCCACTATACCAGCGGCAACTACCACGCCCGACGCAAACTGCTCGCCTTCCGGGAGTTGATGACGTTCCTCGGCATCGATCCGCGCCGCTTCAAGATCTCCTGGGTTTCTGCCGCCGAGGGCGCCAAATGGTCGTCACTCGTAAAGGAGATAACTGCGGAGGTCATAGCTCTGGGACCTTTTGAGAATTATTCTAAGCTTCGGGCGGGAGGGATCGCCGAATGAGCACAAATACCGCAATCACCGAGCCCCTCCAGCGTGCAGCCGCGGAGCTGCTGTCCGAAGGCAAGGTGGCCGTTGTCATAGGGTATGGTATGGACGGAGACTCCTCGTTCTCGCCGCCCTTGTTCGCGCGCGAGCCTCAAGAGGCCGAACGTCTCGTGTTCGATGACCGTTGTTTCGGGAATCTCTCGGTGTATTTGTCCAAGGATCATATACGCCGTATGGGCAAAATAGGAATTGTCGTCAAGGGCTGTGACCTTCGGGCCGTAAACGTGCTCTTGCGCGAGCACGTGGTCAAGCGCGAGGACGTCGTTCTGATAGGCGTCCCATGTGCCGGCCAGGGAGACCCTTTGCTGGGCAAGTGTTCGGTGTGTGAGCAGCGCAACCCCCAGGGATGCGACATTGTGGTCGGAGATCCGGTCGAACAGCCCCAGATCGATGCTGCACAGAGGTATAGTGAGGCAGCGGACATCGACGCCAAGTCTATAGAAGAACGCTGGGAGTTTTGGTCCGGGCAACTGAGCAAGTGCATCCGATGTTATGCCTGCAGAAACGTCTGCCCGCTCTGCTACTGTAAGCGCTGCATTACCGAGAAAACCGTCCCGCAGTGGATCGAGACCAGTGCGCATCTGCGCGGCAATATCGCCTGGAATGTGGCAAGGGCCTTTCATTTGACAGGCAGATGCGTCAACTGTGGCGAATGTGAACGGGCCTGCCCTATGGATATTCCCTTGGGCGCTATCAATCAAAAAATGGCTCAGCTTATGGACGAACGGTATGATTTTCAATCCGGGTTGTCATCCGAAGATAAGGCGCCGTTTACGACCTTCAACGTGGATGATCCCGAGACGGGGATTCTATGAATTCAGCGAAAGTGGACGAGCAAACATTGTATCAGGCAGCTACCGGCTGGCTGAAGTCGGCTGTGGACATCCTACTGGGCGCAGGTGTGGAGGTAATCGCTCCGATCGAAACCGATCCCGGCGTAGTCGAGCTTGCTGCTGTCAACTCGTCTGAGGCGGTTGCCCTGGATTATGTGAACGCCAGACTTCCGCTCAAACGGCTCTTATTTCCTGTTACTGAGGTTCTGCTGGAGTATGAGAAGCAGTCCGATGGCGATGTTGATGTAAAATCCGAGCCCGCTGCCTCGCCCAAAGATGTGGTCGTTATAGGTGCCCGACCTTGCGATGTGGCCGCCCTCGAGGCACTCGACAAGGTGTTTCACTGGGATTACGATGATGTCCACTACAGCGGGCGCCGAGAAGGGACGACTTTGATCACTTTCGCCTGCACAAAGCCCGGTCCGCAGTGCTTTTGTACGTCGGTAGGTGGCTCACCCCACAACAGCGCGCAAAGCGATGTGCTTGTCTTTCTCGAAGATGATGGCCGGGCTCTCTTGCAGGTCTGCAGCGACAAGGGTGCAAAGTTCGTCGATCAACTGGGCGACGTTGCCAAACCTGCGCCTGCGGGCAGCAAGCTTCCCGCACCGCCGGAGGTCAAGGCAAGATTCGAACCCGAAAAGGTCAAACAATGGCTTGACGAGAGTTTCGAGGACGATTTCTGGGCCGACGTCTCGCTCAAGTGCCTGGGCTGCGGGGCCTGCAGTTACCTTTGCCCGACATGTCACTGTTTTGATATCGTTGATGAAGCCAACTGGCATTCCGGTCAGCGGCGCCGAAACTGGGACTGTTGTTCTCACCCGATGTTTACCAAGCACGCATCCGGCCATAATCCCCGACCCGATCAGGCATCTCGATGCCGCCAAAGGGTGATGCACAAGTTCAAGTACTTTCCGGAGCGTTTTGGACAAATCGCTTGTGTTGGCTGCGGCAGGTGCACGCGGGCCTGCTGTGTGGGCCAGAACCTCGTCAGCATTCTGACTGACATCGAAACAAGAGCGAAAGGAGGGGCAAACTGCGATGCCTGATGAATGCTCAGCGAACGAGACCAAGACATTGATACCCCTGGACTACATGGCCTCGAAAATGCGAATAGTCTCTATCACAGATGAGACTGTTGACACCAAGACATTTCGCCTGGAATTCTGTGATCCTCTAAAGGGCGAACAGTTTATATTTCGTGCCGGCCAGTTCGGGCTCTACTCGGTGTTCGGTGCAGGTGAGGCGACCTTCTGCATCGCGTCTTCGCCCACAGAAAAGGGGTACATCGAATGTAGCGTGAAGCGCACAGGCAAGGTCACCAATGAACTGCACCAATGTAACGAAGGCGATATCATTGGTTTTCGAGGTCCCTACGGCAACTGGTTCCCGATCGACCAGATGCAGGGAAAGAACCTGCTGTTTGTCGCCGGTGGCATCGGGCTGGCCCCTCTGAACTCGCTGATCAGGAATTGCCTGGATCTGCGGGATCAGTTTAACGACATATCTATTTTGTACGGAGCGCGCAGCGTCGACGATCTCGTGTACAAAGAGCGCCTGGAGGCCTGGCAGCAGATGGAGGATGTGCAAACCCTCTACACGGTGGATCCCGGCGGCGAAACCCCCCAGTGGAAGGGCGAAGTAGGCTTTGTTCCCACCGTTTTGACGAACATGAAGCCAGAGCCGGACAACACATCGGTCGTTCTCTGCGGCCCGCCCATCATGATCAAGTATGTGCTGGTGTCCCTTGTGGAACTGGGCTTCTCGCCAGAGTCAGCGTACACGACGCTCGAAAACAGAATGAAGTGCGGCGTTGGAAAATGTGGTCGCTGCAATGTCGGCAGTCTGTATGTCTGCAAGGACGGCCCGGTGTTCCGCTGCAGCGACCTGGAGGCCTTGCCGAAAGAGTTCTGAGCAATGAACAGACTTTATGCATGAAGAAAAGGGCTGCAAGTATCTGAATCAACTTTGCTGGTATCTGGTGTAGAATCATGAGAAAACTCTCCACAGTTTTACTTATATTCATCGGCTTATCGTCTTATGCTTTAGGTGCGGAAAAGCCACAGGTCGAAAGGCCAACGACCGAGCAGGAAACGTGCATCACGGAAGAATGTCATACTGAACACACCTCAAAGCCGGTAATACATGATCCGGTGAGCGAAGGCAGTTGCGAAGCCTGCCACGAAACGGTCGATGTGAAGGAGCACACCTACAAACTGACCGGTGAAGAGCCGGGAATTTGCATGGAATGTCATGACGAATTGAGCAAGGAGTTTGTTCACAGTGCCCTGGATGACGGCACGTGCAACCAATGTCACGAAACGCACTCCAGCGAGAACCAATTTCGATTGCTTGCCCCGACGGTTGGCGATATGTGCGCCGAATGCCATGAAGTGGCAATAGATGCGACACATGTTCACGGTCCCACATCGGTCGGCGAGTGCACTTTATGTCACGACGCCCACGAAAGCAATCACGAGGATCGCCTGGTCCTGGGGTTGGACGAGTTGTGTGTGTTCTGCCATGTCACCACAAAGGAGGAACTGGAAGGAATTGAGTTTGTTCACGAGCCGACACAGGACAACTGTATAGGCTGTCATGATCCGCATGGGGCCGACAACTGGAAAATGCTCAAGGCCGAGACGCCGGAGATGTGTTTCTCCTGTCACGAGGAAATCCAGACAATGGTCCAGGCCTCCAAACACAAGCACAACGCGGTCTCAGAACCGGGCGGCTGCCTGAAGTGTCATACGCCCCATGCTTCGAGCGTCCGACCCTTGTTGGCCAGTGTACCGACTACACTCTGCCTTAGCTGCCATAAAGAGCCTCAGGGAGTGAGCATAGACGAGGTTCTGCCGGCTTTTATTGACCAAATCAAGGACAAGAAGTATCTCCATGGGCCCATCCAGGAGAATGACTGCGGCGGCTGTCACTTGACCCATGGCAGTGAGCATTTCCGGATACTGGCAGGGGCGTATCCAGAAGGTTTCTATACCTCATTCGATGAGACGAAATATGAGTTGTGTTTTGGCTGTCATGAAAGGACGCTGGTCCAGGCGGCAACTGCCGACGGCCTGACGGATTTCCGCAATGGCAACCAGAACCTGCATTTCCTGCACGTCAACAAGGAACGGCGAGGTCGAACCTGTCGGGCGTGCCACCAAACCCATGCCAGCGACCAGCTAAAGCATATCCGCAAGAGTGTGCCGTACGGTGGTTGGAAGGATCTGCCGATAAATTTCAGCAAAACCGACACAGGGGGATCCTGCGATCCCGGATGCCACTTGGCAAAAGACTATGACAGACTATCGGCCGTTGACTATACGGTAAAACCGGCAAGACGAAAGCCCAGGCCAAACTTGAGGGCCAGAAGCGGTATTGGGCAGATTTCCTCCCCCAGATAGAGCTATAAGGAAATATGACAATGAAAACGACAAGGAGTATCGTTTTGGCAGCAGTTGTTGTGTTGATATTTTCGACAGTGATATCTGAGGGTGTCTCGACTCCGCCGCGGAGAATCCCTGAGGGGGCCCTGGTGCCGGAGTTTTCCGCGGTTGATACAACAGGCAAGCCCTTTGTCTGCAGGCGGTCCAGCGGCCAGGTCCTGATATTGGCATTCCTGTCGTCTGAGAAGAAGCGCTCCCTGGAAGCCGTGGAGGATATTTTTGGGGCGTTGTCCAGCATTCCGCCGGAGAGGTTAACGTCTCTTGAAATTGCCTTTATCATGCAAAATGTTGACAACAGGCAGTTCATTGAGTCGATTCAGGAAAAGGCGCCAACCGTGGTTCATATTCTCGATGACGACCAGTACGACATCTGGGGCAGGTTGGGCGTCATTGCCACGCCCACCGTGTTGATTTGCGATCGGGGCGGTAAGGTGCTCTGCGTTAAACCGGGACACGCCTACGATTTCGCGCCGGTTGTTAAGTCCAGGCTCTTCCAGGCCCTGGAAATCCCCTATGACGACGGCGCCGACAAGGCCGCAACCGTTCGAACCGTTGCTAACAGCACCGTGTCGGCCAGGGCAAAACGCCATCTGCAGATGGCGCAGTTGCTGGCGAGAAAGGACAAAATCAGTTCGGCCATTGAGCAGGCCCAAATGGCCTATGAGATCGACCCGAATTCGCCGAAGGTGGCATTGGAACTGGGCGAACTGCTGTGTCGGGCCGGTCAGGCGCAAAAGGCCATTAAACTCGTCAGTTCGGTAGCTGCTCAGAATAATCGGGACAAGGCGCGAGTCAACCTGGCCCTGGGATGGGCCAACCGCCAGATTGGCAAACTGGAAAAGGCTGAAGAATTTTTGCAGCAGGGCATCGGCCAGGATCCGACATTACCCAGACTTTACTTTGAACTGGGCCGTATATACCAGCAGCGTAAGGACAGCGAAAAGGCGATGCAGGCCTATTTTCGGGCGCTTCAACTGATATACCAAGAAGACTAACGCTAACTTTGGTGTCCACTGGCTCGACTGGTGGTCTTGATTGTTGAGGTCACTTTATAAAGAAGCAATGACATGACGAGTCGGTTCAGTGCAGTACGCAGGGGAGATTACGAATTACAAAACTTCAACTGTGCAGGAGACTTTCCGTGAGGTATAAATTGAAATCCCGGCCAATACCGCTAGGATATCTAAGTGGGCAGACCTATGTGGAATTTATTGTCCTTGCGGTACTAGCGGTTGTCGGCTCAGCGGCAATCGTTCTGTTCGTGGTCAAGCCGGCCTCTGCGCCACCGATAGCTCAAGCGGACGGCGTCGTGACCCAACAAGATGTCGTGACCCAAC
>Ga0111165_1120_pt1 | contig 12716 bp, 8 predicted proteins | sample DeeMarSeWOR28_12_FD_80268 | JGI IMG/M metagenome (GOLD analysis project Ga0111165, IMG submission 80268) | Phycisphaerae bacterium SG8_4 | reverse complement strand
ATCGAGGTCAGCAGATCGGAAATCAAAACGATCAACCCGCGCTTGGTCAGCATCTCTGCAATGTGCTGCAGAGGCGGACCAAGATCGGTGGTCTTGCCGCTGGGGGTCGTCTCCAGGGCCAGCATCAGACGGTGCAGATAGCCAGGCCGGTTGCGCGGGACCATGTGTTGTCTGATTTTATCGTCGAAGGTCGCCAGGCCGACGGCGTCGCCCTGGGTCGAGAGAAAATATGCGAGCGTCGCGGCGAGCGTGCCGGCATACTGCGACTTTGTGTATTCTCCGGAGCCGTAGCCCATCGACCGGCTGTGGTCGACGAGCAGGTGGCAGCGAAGGTTCGTCTCGTCTTCGAACTTCTTGACATAGAGTCGATCGCTGCGTGCGAACAGTCGCCAGTCAATATAGCGGGGATCGTCACCGTGTGTATACTGGCGGTACTCTGTAAACTCGACTGAGAAGCCGTGATAGGGGCTCCGGTGGATGCCCTTCCAGAAGCCCTCTACGACCACCTTGGCGCGCAGCTCCATCGACTTGATCCTCATTAGCGAAACCGGATCGATTATGCCGTCGACCTTTCGTGACTTGACGTCCGGCTCGGATGGCGCTGTCTCATCTTTCATCTTGGATCAACTTTCCTTGATCGATTTGAGCAGGCGGTCGACAAGATCATCGACAACGACGCCCTCGGCCTCGGCGCGGTAATTGATCAATACGCGATGGCGGAGCACCGGATGGGCCAGCGCCCGTATGTCCTCGAATTTCACGTGTGACCTGCCGCCGAGCAGAGCCCGCGCCTTGGCGCCCAGCACCATGTACTGCGACGCGCGCAGGCCCGCGCCCCACGTGACCCACTCGTTTACAAAGTCCAGCGGATTATTCGGTCCCGGGCGCGATGCCGTCGCTATCCTCACGGCGTAGCGCACCACGTCCTGGGCGACAGGCACCTTGCGCACCACGCTTTGAAAACGCAGCAGATCCTCGCCGCTGAACACCTGCTGGATGGGTTCGGGCTCGGTGGTGGTGGTCTGACAAACCACGGCGACCTCGTCGTCTTCGGGCAGGTAATCGATGTACACGTTGAACATGAACCTGTCGAGCTGGGCCTCCGGCAACGGATACGTGCCTTCCATCTCGATCGGGTTCTGCGTCGCGAAAACATAAAACGGTTCGCTGAGCTTGTAGGATATGCCGATGGCGGTGACATGGTGTTCCTGCATTGCCTCGAGCAGGGCCGCCTGGGTCTTGGGAGGCGTACGGTTGATTTCGTCGGCAAGAATCATATTGGCAAAAATCGGGCCCTCGGTGAAGACCATCTTCCGCTCGCCGTCGGTCTGCTGGAGAATCTCGGTGCCGGTAATGTCAGCGGGCATAAGGTCCGGCGTGAACTGGATGCGCTGGAACTTCAGGTCGAAAAGTTCGGCGAGCGACTTGACCAGAAGTGTCTTGGCCAGACCCGGGGCGCCGGTGAGCAGACAATGGCCTCCCGAGAGAACGGCAATGAACAAATGCTCTATGACGTCCTCCTGGCCTATGATCACTTTTGACAGTTCGGCATTGATGCGATCGCGCGCGCCTTTGATCTGTTCGACAGCCTGTCGTTCGAGTTCGTACGTCTTGGTAGCCAAAGTGCCCTTCCCTTCAAATACAAATCAAACATCAAAAATCAAATATCAAAATTGCGGAATCCGCCTGCGGCGGATGACTTCCTCAATTCTACACTCTGCTTTTTGCTCTGTGACCTTTTCTTTCAATGTGTCATAGCGTAAAAGACAATGTTTATCCCCAGCGGATATGCACTCTTCTCGGAAAACTGATGGAAATACCATTCATTTTCACCTTCGCGTTCCCAGCCGTCGCCGAGGTCGGTGTTATGGCAGATGATGGCCATAATCCTGCCTTTGTCATCATAGAGGCCCTGGTAGTGGACTTCGCGCGCGTCATGGCGCTCCCAGGTGACGCCGTAACTGCGCCCGCCGAGGGCATGACCGATGCTGGGGATCTGTGGCCTCTCCTTGAGTTCGAATGGGTAGTGGAAGATCCGGTGTTCGTAATCGAGCGGGATCGGTTCACGATCGGGAAACACCAGCTTGATTTGGTCGTAAAAGTTGTACCATTCGTCCTCGCCCCAGAAATCATCCACCATCAGGAAGCCGCCGTTGAGCAGGTACTTGCGGAGGGCCTTGATCTCCTCTTCGCTGAAGACCAGGTCACCGGGCTCGACAATATAGATGAAGGGGTAGTCGAAAAGGCGATCATCTGTCAGTTCGAGAACCAATCCGTTGGGATCAACTTCCATCGAGGTGAGCTGCTGCAGGCGGTAAGAGAAGTTCAGATCGCTGTCGGGGTAATCTGTGGCCCACTTGCCCCCTCTGCCACCTCCGCCCCATCCTCTATCCCCGCGGGATCTTCGACCACCAAAACGACTGCCGCGCGACGGCCTGCCACCACCATAGTAGCCGCCACCGCCATATCCGTCAGAGAACCGAATTCGAACGAACGTAAACACGTCTTTCGAGAATTCCCTGTCGGGCTCCCACTTGGGCACACCTGCGCGGTCGCCGTAGTATCTCCTCTGTGCGAACGTCAGGCCGCCGGCCAATGACGCCGCGACGAGCAAGACAATAAGCCACCTCGATTTTCTCATGGCGCATCCCCTCTAGTTGCCTGCCCCTTCGGTAAGCTCAGGGCAGGCTCTGAGCCTGTCGAATGTATCTGCGGCTGATTTGTTTCTTTCATGATTGTTGCCAGCAGCCTGTGGGCCTCGCGGAATCGTGGTGCTTCGGCCAGGGCTTCGAGGACGTATCTCTTTGCCCTGGCTGGGTCGCTATCTCGCATAAGCCGCGCCAGGCGAAAGTTGATGTCGGCTGGGTCAGCCGGATCCAGCAGGAGCACGCGCCGGTATGACTCTACTGCCTGCTCGCGCCGGCCGAGCTGCTCATTGGCGCGGCCCAGCCTCCAATGAACCGTGGCCAGCATCGGATAGACCGCGATGTATCTGGCGCCGTTGGTGACAACTTCTTTCCAGTCTTCTTGCTCAATGCCGATCTCCATCAGCCGGTCGTAGGCATCCACCGCATCGGGTGACAGGATCGCCAGGTCGCTCAGCACGAGGCGTTCTTGTGCGGTGTCACCGAGCTTGCGGTGAACTTCGGCGAGAAGGCGATATGCATTATCTTCACCGACATATCTGGGGTAGAGCCGGATCAGCTTCTTGAGCGGATTCTTTGCCTCTTGCCACTTCTGACCAGCCATGAGATTATTAGCCTGAACGGTCAGGGCCCAGAAGCTGTTCGGGTGCTCGGTAAGCCACTGCTCGAGAGTATTCGGATCAGCCGGTTCGAGCTGCCCTGTTTCCGGCTTGGCCCAATCGACATCAGGGGCCAATTGCTCGGCGCGCTCTCGGGCGAATGCCTCGAATTCCTTCTCGAGGTTTTCTAATGGCGCGGCATGCCTTGCGATGGCCGAGTTGATCTGAGCGCCGCTGGCCAGATCGGCGAGGATTGCTTTGAGAGTCTCGAGCCCGTATCGCTTGACAAGATATTCCACTGCAAGTGCAGAATTATAGTAGGCGAATTGCAGGTCCATAGAGCCGGGCGGACTCATAAATGCCGCGCTGAGATTGCCTATTGGTATCAGTTCGTTGCCGAGGATCTTTCGGCGGTACGACGGATCCATGCGCTGGCCCCAGGTCGGATCTCGCTGGAATTCCTCATACACGGAAATCCCTTCGCTTAGCCAGCGAGGCATTTTGTTATGCGTTATGTTCAATGTCACCACATGGCAGAACTCGTGCCACAGCATCGATTTCCAGTTGTGGGGTCTGCCCGCCTTGGGGCTGTTGGCTGTTATGACGTTGCCGAAACAGACGCCGAGGAAACCGTCGCCGCCGGGCATGCCGAACGTGCGCACTGCGAAATCCTGCTGATCGTCAAACAACTCCACGGTGACCGGCTCGGCCAGTTCTATGCCGTATTTCTTGCAAAGCTGTGATTTCGCATGTTGCAGCAGCTCTAAGACCTCGTCACCGTAGACGTCCGCCTCTTGCTCATTCATCCTGATGATAAATCCGTCGGTCCGCAGCGTCTTGAATTTTGCCATGTTGTCGCGCAGGTTTGCGAGATTGTACGCCTCGACGTTGTATCCGTCCTGACTGTGAACCGCGTCGGCCAGCACCCAGCCCTCCTTTTCCTGGCCGAGCCGAAGCAGGTCCTGGGCGAGCTGAATCTTCGCCGGCAGATATTGCGGATCCGATGCGAGCGCCAGGCGCTGATAGGCGGCTCCTTCGGCGAAGCGATATTTCTGAGACAGTTTTCTGCCGACAAGATAATCAACCCGGGGATTTGTCGGCCAGTGCTTCAGCGCATTGGCGCGATGGCTGTCACCTGCCTCGGAGTCGTTTGCCAGATGGGCCAGGACTGCCCGGTATGACCAGGCCTCATCATGCCACGGATTTACGGCAATTACCCTCTCGAGCAGCTCGGCTGCCACCTCGTAATCTTCACAGTCGATCTGGTGCTCGGCGAGCAGTATCAGCGCCGGCGCGTGATTGGAATTCAGGACAAGGGCTCTCTGTAGTGACTCGATCATTGCGCCGCGGTCACTGTTGAGAAATGCCTTGGCCAGTCCGTAGTGTGCGTCGGCGTCTGCGCCGAATCGCTTCAGGGCCTCGCCGTACTTGTTCGCCGCCAGTTCGTAGTCCTGCTTGGCCAGCGCCAGATCGCCGGCGGCTAGGTAGGCGTCTAGGCAGTTAGGATCGCTTTTGATCGCTCGGTTGAAGAACTCATCCAGTATCAGCTTGGGTTCGCCGCCGAGCAGCAGCAATGATTCGCCCAGGGCGACCAGGTCGTCGGCGTTGACAAAGCGGACGTCGCGCCCGGTGCCTATCCGGAAGATTCTCGTGAGCATCTCAGCGGCCCGTTCGGCCTGGCCGTTGCGCTTGTAGACGGTATGGCCAAGTTTCAATAGGCGGATGCTCCAGCGATAATCTCCCAGGGCGGTGTCCATGGCCTCCACGGCTTGTTCGTACCGGCCCAGCGCCATGAGCGATTCGATCATCAGGATTCGCCAGTCTGCCGCGTATGCTCCGTCTTCGATGGCCTTTCGTGTGGACTCGAAGCATTGGACATATTGGCCGGCCTTGAACTGTTTGCGAGGTGCATCGATGTCTGCGCCAAGTGTAGACTCACACATATACACAAAGGCACAAAGGCACAAGACGCATACAAACAAGGGGGCCGCATTAATTCTACCAGACCTGGCGTACATCCAAATCTCCCATACCCATAGTATGACCCCGGTGGACCCGGCTACTTGCCAACCGCCACCGCCCCAAAGCGGAACGACGCTTCCAAAACGTTCATTCTAACGCCGACGGCCAGCCGAGTCAACCCGATTCGTGCCAGCGCTGACGATCCCTGGCTAATCGCGCCCTCACTGCCGGCGACAAAGCGCAGATGTAGTCCACTGCTGCAAGTGTGGACTGCGACACCATAGTCCTTAACCAGGGAAAGCCAAGTTATGACATAGGACGTTTCGGATTGCGGAAATATTTCACTATTCCCGGACTTGAGAGCGAAACAACGCGAACAGAACAAACGTGCTTCTTCGTAACGCGTGAATTCGGCTAAGTTACTGTCTGTCGGTTTTCAGCCAAATAGATGTTCAAGGATCACGTCCCTGACCTTTTGACAAGGTATCTCATCGGGCACGCCCTTCAAATCCCGCCTTGTGACCATTAACGGCTGAATATTCTCGGCAGTCTCGATCCTGCCGTGTGAGCCTTTTACCAGGCTGGTATCGAGCGGGATCACATCCATCAGTGTTCTAAAACCGAGCCTGCTCTTGAGCAGCTTGAGGGCTATCTTGAACCTCGGATTGCCGATCGCCGGATCGACAAAGAGTTCGCAGGGGTCGTAGCCCGGTTTGCGGTGGATATCGACCGTCCGGGCAAAGTCGGGGGCCTTCGTGTCATCCAGCCAGTAGTGATAGCTGAACCAACGGCCCTGGGCGGCTACGAGAACTATATCTCCTGATCGTTGATGGCTGATGCGCAGCTTCGATTGCGCGTCTGAGTCCAGAACCTGTTCGATGCCAGGGACTTTCTTACAAATATCGCGTATTCGGTCGATATTGGGCCCGTTCCTGATGTATATATGGGCTATCTGATGGTCTGCTACGGCGAATGCCTCCGACGCGCCCGCGTCGAGCAGTTCGCCCCCCATCTCTTCGCGGATAGCAATGCAGCCCTCTTGTCGGAGTATTCTGTTTATCGCTATTGGCTGGCTAACCGGCTCTATGCCGTATTCGCTGACAATTATTGGCTCGATCGATCGACTTTCGAAGTAGCTTAGGAGATCTCCCACGACCTGGTCGATCTGCGCAACGTGTTTGGTGATGTCTTTGTGGTCAGGACCCAGCTTCTGCAAAGCGTAGTCCAAATGAGGCAGATAGACCAGCGTGAGCGTGGGATCCAGCTTCTTGTGAGCAATTACCGTTGCATCGGCGATCCATCGACTGGATTCGATGGAAGAGGCCGGCCCCCAGAACTTGAACAAGGGGAACGGCCCCAGTTCTGATTGCAGTTCGTCTCGCAACTCGGCCGGATGGCTGTAACAGTCGGGAATCTTGCGGCCGTCCGCCTTGTAAATCGGCCTTGGTGTCACCGAATAATCGGCGCTGGAGTACATGTTGTACCACCAGAACATGTTGAGGCATGTGAATTTGGTATCTCTCTTGCGGGCTGTCTCCCAGACCTTTTCTCCGCCTACCAGTCGATTGGATTGCTTCCAGAACCCGACCTCGTTGGCCTGGCGGTCGAACCATCCGTTGGCTACTATGCCGTGTTCGGATATGCTGCCGCCTGTCAGCATGCTCGATTGGACGCTGCAGGTAACCGCCGGAAGCACGCCCAGCAGTTTCCTCCTCTGACCTTCTGCGCAAAATCGCCGCAGGTTCGGCGACCACTCGCCGATCAATGACTCGTTCAGGCCCACCACCAGAATGACAGCTGTCGGATTGCTCATACTATGTGCCTCCGATCTTGCGGTGACTCAATGTCACGACCACGAAGCATAGAGCGGCTATAGCCGCCGGCACCGGAGTTGCCAGCACCGCCAGCAGCAGACAGTCCAACAGGCATATGCAGGCCAGCCATGTCAGCACGGCCTGCTTTATTTGCGGCGGCTCGGCGAATGCCAGGAGAGCTGCTCGTGAGAGGATTATCAGCAGGACCAGGGCAATAATGCAAGGATAAACCGTCGCCGGCAACGACAGTGCGAACGCCGCGGGCACCAGTAACATGATAGCGATTGAAAGCCACCGGCGTTTGTCGAGCTGTTCTATGTTCTCACTGCGCCCGATCAATGTTATGAAAGCTATGTACAAGCCAAGTATCGCTGATGCTATCACGATATCCGTCGAAAACGCTCTTGTGCCGGCGCCAGAAACGGCGCAGGCGGATATGATATAGATCAAGGCTCGGCACCAGGCCATAAAGACAATTGAGTACCAGAAGCGTTTGTGTGTTATGTCGTACAAGACTATCATTGCCGTCAACAGCATGGCGAGGTACATGCAGTGTCGGTAGTACACCAGCAGAAGTACAAAGGCCGCCGCAAACAGTATGACGATAAATATCAGCGCCGCTCTCGGGGATATCCGGCCCGAGGCAATGGGCCGATCGGGCCTCTGCTCTCTGTCGATCTTGACATCGACGAGGTCGTTTAGCGCCATGCCCGCCATGTAGAAAAGACTGATGATTACCGAAAGTATGATTACGGGCAGTATTGCGACAGGTTCGCAGGCCCCTGCCGATCCGATAGCGCATCCGGTAAGCACGTTCGTCCAGCAGGTCGGCAGGTTCGATATCCGGGTCAGTGCTGCATATTGTTTTGCAAGCTTGTACATACGACTTCGGTAACTGCTATATCTCGTCGTTGAGCGTTCCCAACAGGAGCCGAATCACGTGCGCAAACCTATTGTCTCATTGATCGGCTTGGCTGGTATCGCGATCTTCTCCAACTTCTCCTGCACCCAGAGCAGCTCTCCTGCAATCCCCTGGGTGAGGTCCTTGACTTTAAGCTCGTCCGGCAAGACGGTCCAGGCATACGTCTCGACTTCGAAATGCCTGCAGTCGCTCTTTGTGTAAATGTTCTTGAGGCAGTCAACGATCTCGTGCCGGGTCGTTTTGAGGTGGCCGAATTTCTCAATGAAGATCGGCACGTGAAAGTGACATCGAAGTGTCCCGGCCGTTCGGGCGTCGACGTCTCTGATCGCGAGGGGCAGATCGTCGTAAGCTGCGATTCGGTCCGGTCGTCTTATGTATGTCTGGTGCAGGTACCTGTCTTCCTGGAATGTCTTTAGCTGGTCGATGACGGATTGGGAATTGCCGGCGGAGATCTCCGCTTCGACAGCAGAGGATATATGAACCTTGCCTATCCGGATGCCGTTTGTGACGTAGTCGTTGATCGCGGCTTGCTGATCGGCGAATATGACCGACGCGTGAGATATATCGTGACAGACGCGAATGTAGCGCAGGACGTCGCTCTCAAGGCGACCGGGCAGGAGATAGTCCTTGAAGAATGACACCACATCTCGGCTGCTGCTGAGAATACAGCCCGGCTCAGGTTCGATATCCAAATGGATCAGCTTTCCCGTTCGTAGCTCATTGACTCGGAGCAATTCGGCGATTCGAATCAGGTGGTCAGCCGCCTTTTTGTAGTCAAATTTGCGAGAAGGCCAGCCAAGAGGCAGAGTCGATATGCCTGCCTGCGACCCTTCCGGCATCAGCCTTGTGAGGATCCTCACAAGGTTGGCGGTGTGGTCGAGCCTTTCGGTTCGGGTCCAGTCCGGCTTGTATACCTGGTACTTGACCGTTTCTCCGTGGAAGTTGCCGTATGGGAATCCGTTCATTGTGAACGCACTGAGGCCGTTGGATTCGAGAAACGCTCCGAATTCCGCAAGACGCTTCTCGGTCAGGATCTGGTGTGCCGTCCGGGCCGAGAGCCAAAGCCCGATAGGGAACTCCTGATCGCCAGGCATCCTCGATTTGACGCCGACGGCATATCGCTCAAGACTCGCCAGATACCGGTCGAGGTCTTCTCCGGCGTGTACATTTGTGCAGTATCCGAGACTATACTTTGACGCATTCATATGATTTACGGCCATGAAGGAATCTTTCGCTTTGACCCAGGAACTCAATGGGATTTCTGTACGTTATCTTCTCTATCAGCTCATCGCTGTGACGGCGTTGTTGCATCTCGAAACGCAGCTTGGGCACCGACAGGGGATCGCTGTGGCCCCAGTCGGCTGCCGAGTTGATCCAGATGCGGTCGGGGCCGTACATCTCGATTATGTCGGCTGCGCGCTGCGGCGTGCACTTGGTGTTGGGGTAGATTGTAAGGCCCGCCCAGTAGCCGCGATCGAGTATCTCCGAGACCGTGTGCTCTTCGGCGTGGTCGATGAGGACTCTGTCGGGGTCGATTCCGCTGTTGGCCTCGATGGCGTCCATGATCAGCCTGGTTCCCTTGAGCTTATCCTCCAGGTGCGGCGTGTGGACGAGAATCAGTTGGTTGTATCTTTCCGCAACTGCAATTTGCTCTTCCAGTATGACCAGTTCGTTCTTCGTATTCTTGTTTAGCCCGATCTCTCCGACGCCGACAACACACTTGGCCTCCAGAAACTCAGGGATGATCGCGATGACCTCTCTGCCAAACGCCGGATCGTCGGCCTCCTTCGGATTGATACAGACCCAACTATAGTATTCAATACCATACTTGGCCGCCCGCTTGGGTTCGTATTGGGTCTGGGTCAGTTGGAGAAAGTAGTCACGGAAACCGTCAACGCTGCTGCGATCGAAGCCGTTCCAGAAGGCAGGCTCGGTGATGCAGACACAGCCGGCGAGCGCCATGCGCATGTAATCGTCTGTCGTTCGCGAGACCATATGAATATGGGGATCTATATACTTCATCATGCAGTCTCCTCGGCTTTTGCAGCGCCGCTTGCGCTTTTGACGCCTTCGGCTGATTGCGGCAGTTGCGTACTGGCGTCACTGAATGTCGTCAGTATTCGTCCGGCGCGGTTTGCCCGGCCATCGCAGAGCACATCAAGGGCTTTGAAGAGCGCCGCTATGCGGTAGTCGCTATGCGCTGGCCGCGCGTCACCGGTACGGTCTATCCGGTCGAGAAACGCAGCTATGTCAATCAGCTTGGCGCGATGCTCCAGAAAATAGCGATCTACGACCTCCTGGGAGGTCAGTGTGCAATGAGTCTGTCTTGTCATCATTCCTGCCCCACTCGTTAAATCTTTTCAAATACGATATTGCAGCGAGCATCTGGTTCGTGTCTATCTCGAATATGTCGAATGTCTCGCCGATTCTGCTGATCGAAGGGATCGTAAGCTTGCCGCCCAGGTGTTCCTGGAATTCATCGAGGCCGCCGAGCAGTGTTTTGGCCTGCTTCATCGCCCGGTGGTAAAGCTTGAAACCCATTCTGTTTAAGCATTCCAGAATTCTCTGGTGGTCGGCGTCACAGAGCCAGCCCATGAAGTTGGCGTAAGTGGCGTCGATCGCTATTCCGATGGCGACGGCCTGGCCGTGCGAGAGTTCGAATCCGCTGATCTGTTCCAGCTTGTGCGCCGACCAGTGACCAAAATCCAGCGGCCGGGCGTCCTGGCGCTCAAACGGATCTCCGTTTTGTGTGATGTGGTCGAAATGGAGCCTGCCGCTTCTCCTGATGATGGGAATCGCAGTGTCAAGATTCCGCGACCGAACCGCTTCACAGTTTCTGTCAATGTACTCGAACAGCAGGGGATCTTTGAGCAGTGCCACTTTAACAGCTTCGCTAAAGCCTGCCAGCCACTGGTCGGTGGTCAGTGTTTCCAGCGTTGCCTCGTCGTTGATAATGGCCCAGGGAGCAGCGAAGACCCCCATATAGTTCTTCTTGCCGAACGCGTTTATGCCGTTCTTCACGGCCATAGCCGAGTCTGCCTGTGACAGTGTCGTCGTTGCTACACGGATCAGTCGCAGACCTCTGTGCGTGATTGAAGCGGCGAATCCCACGGCGTCCAGTACGGCGCCTCCGCCGACAGCGATCACAAATGATTTCCTGCAGAGCCGGGATTGTTCGAGATCATTAAGGATTCGTTTGAAATAAGGCTGAGTATTCTTTATCTGCTCGCCGCCCGGTATTATGCGGACCTTAGGTGATTTTTCGGGCAAGTGTTTTCTGAAGTAATTGCCAATTCGATCGGAGAAATCTACCCGGCTGCGAGCGACATTAGAATCCACAAACACAGCGACATTGGGGCAGTTACCGCTATCGGCCGATAGGATCTCAGAGAGGGTATCGTTGCCGGCGGCGAAGACATCGGCCGTAAACCTCAGGCGGTGAGTAAATTTGCAGGAAAAAACAACGTCATGGGCGACATTATAGGTCGCAGTTGTCAGCTCTATCGCCTGCAGATTTGGCCTTTTGCTGACGTATCTTAAATTGCCGTACTTCACCTCGCCCCCCCCCCAATACAGGCATAACTGTATCACGCTCAGGCGTTATTATAGCATATTTCGCCTGTCAAAATCAAGTGAATTCTGTTCTCGCCGCGCAGCCGAAGTGCTTAGGACCATGCATGAAGTAACTTCCCGTTTTGGCCGCCCAATTGCACCGCATCTTCGGCTGCTCCTCAATTGTGGAATCCTCACTGTAGAATAGCTACAGTTCCGGCTCCACTCAATCGATCGCACCCAAATCTACGGCACACTTGGACCCCGAATTCGAGAACTTATTTCATGCACAATCCTTATTGCGTCACGACCTCAATGGGGATTGCGGCAAGCAAGCCTATCGAATTGCGGCGTTTCGGCAAGGGTTTGCCTTGTTTGTCCTTGGGGATGTATTCTCTGAAGGCTTCGATCAGGAGGTTGTCCGCAAAGCCGCCGGTATCCTCGTTGGCCTTCAGTTCAAATGCCAAACCTCGGGGCACGACTTCCACGCCGTTCAGAGTCAGTCCCTCGGGTGGTTTGTTCAGCGCGAGCTTGATTTGTCTGAGAGCTTGGCTCCTGCTGGTCTTGAGTGTTACCCTCCTTGAGCCGCCTGCGGGAATCCGCACTGGACTGCCGCCCATAAGCGTGACGGGAGGCGCGCCCCATCTGCCCTTTTGGACCAGAACGAGGAATTCCTCCGCCGGTACGAGGTGCCGGTAGAGAAATGCCTGCATAACGTCATCGGCGGCGACGGCCGTGCGGCTTAGAACCTCGCCCCCGACACGGATGCGGCCTTCGAACTGCATTGGGATCGGTCCGGCAGCAGCCTTCGCTGGCGCCCTGAGGATCATGCGGACGCTGTCGCGGCCGGCAGGAATAAGCCCGCCTTCGAGTTTGAACCCGGCGGGGGGGTCTTTCAAAACGACCTCGATCTGGCCGTCGTAGCCGTCCTTTCTCAAAGCATACACGCTGATCGCAGCGATGCCTCCGGCGCTCACGCTGACACTGGAGGGCGCCACACGAAGTGCAAAGTCACCTTCTGCGACAGCAACGCGCAGGCGGTAGCCGAAGGCGTCGCCTCCGTGATTTTGTGAATCGGCCAAGTGCACGCAGTAGATCCCGGCATTGGGGACCTCGGTCATCAGATATGAATCTGCGTGGTGGGTAGTCAGACCCATCATGTTTGTGTGCAGGTGCTCCTCCTTGAGCATGTAGTCGTCATTCAATTCCAGTACGTTGCCCG
>Ga0111165_1063_pt1 | contig 12877 bp, 6 predicted proteins | sample DeeMarSeWOR28_12_FD_80268 | JGI IMG/M metagenome (GOLD analysis project Ga0111165, IMG submission 80268) | Phycisphaerae bacterium SG8_4 | reverse complement strand
AATGAGCGTCTCGCCTGCCTCCTGGCCGTAGTCGTGACACTCCACACAATGCCTGTCGAAGACCGGCTGCACTTCGCGCATGTAGCTGAACAGTCGCGGCTCTCCCTTCCAGCCGTTGAGCTTGCTCGGCGGTCGCTGAAGCGCCATCGGAATCTTCCATGTCGACGGTTTCGGCGCTTCCCGACGATTCTCGTGACATCCCGTACATCCGGTTACCTCGCCCGACTGGGCGACCGTCCCGCTTCGCATGGACTGCACCATCATTTTCTTCTCGTCGAGCAACTGAAAGTAGACGAATTTGTCTGAAGGCACTTCAAAGTAGGCCGATCCGTCGCGGGCGATGGGAACCGTGCCGAGAATTCGTTTGTTCTCGAAGCTGTGCCAGTTCAGGGCCGGACAGTGCACGCCCTGGCCGCCCCATTGCGCGTGTGTCCAGAAACGCTTCTCGGGTGACTCGACCACACGAAGGTACTTTATCGTGCCGGGCCGAACGTTTTCCATGTGTGTTCCTTCGTAAACGTTCATAACGAAGAAACATCCTTTGGCGTTGTTAAAGTCACGCCGGCGCGGGACAACCATAGGCCTGGGCCGGCGGCCCAGCGGCATGGGATCGAAACACCCGGGGCCCTCGGTGTGGAGGAGTATCTCGTTACCAAACACATCGAGCAGGTAAATTCCCATCTGCTCGCCTTTGCCGGTCATCCGCGAGCAGAGGAAATACCTGTTACTGAGCGGATACGGATCTTCGTATTTCGGATTGACCTTCGTGAAATTGTCGAATCCATAGACATCGGGTTTCGGGCCGGCCTCGACGACAAGGTCCCTGGCATCGGCGGGCCACGTACGGACGACCGGCTCGGGGCCGTCGACACCCAGCCGCCGATCGATGATTGCCAGAGCCCCCCAGGGGCGGTCGTGACACGAGCCGAAAATGCACAGTACCCGCTCGGTGCCGGGTATTGCGCGGGCGTCGATTACGCCGCCGGGCGACCACGTATTGTTGCCCCAGTATACAGCCTGGTTCGTGCCGTCGGGGTTCACCGTCCAAAGCCCCTGGGCGTCGCCGAAGTTGCGGTCGACATACTCCCAACGATCGTAGAGTATTCGCCCGTCCGGCAGCAGGGCGGCGTGGCCCTCGTGCAGCGTGCTCTTGCCGATCTGATGAATGTTGGCCCCGTTGCCGTCCATCCGAAAGAGGTTGCCCATTATATGGCGGTTGCACATGCAGTATTTAGGCTCTCGCGTCGAGGAAAAGACAATGGAGTCGTCGGGCAGATAAAGCGGATCGAAATCCGCCACGCCGGGTGCCGAGGTCAACTGGCTCAGCCCCGTCCCGTCAGCATTGATCTCGTAGATGTGGTAATCGTCCTCGATATTCTTTCGCATCGAAAAGACGATCCTATCGCCTTCAAAATGAACCTCCGGATCTCGCACGAGACCTTCGGAGGTTTCGATTAGAGTCTCGACCTTGCCGCCTGGCACAAAGTCGATAGTCTTCAATGCGCCGCCGCCTCGAAAACTCCCCGTGTTGATTTCGCCGGTCTTGAACATCGTCGCCGTGTTGTGATGATCGCTCTTGTACTGCGCCCGCATCACAAAGAGAATAGGCCGGCCGCCGACCAGAGGATTGGCAATCAGCGCCTCGCGCCGCAGCCGTTCGAACTGCGCCTGATCGCCGCGCCGTTCGACATTGTTGAGTCTGGTCAGATACTGGGCGGCATTCGGATAGGTTTCGCCGAAAGTGTTCGCAAGATCCTCGACCGCCGCTCGCAGGGCCGCAGCCTCTTCGGGGGGGATTTCAGATTTGCCGACTGCCGGCTGGCCCAACAAATACGCAGCCAGAATAATCGCAAAAGGACCTCGAATACTAGCAAACATTCTTCACCTCAACGGTAGTTGATCCAAGTCGCAAGATTTCTATTTCAATATGATACCAAATCTCTGCGCAGAATCTAAGGAAAATGGTGCGAAATGTCGCACTGGCATCTCGGACCGGATATGGTATACTTGGCTTCCGAGAATCAGCTTTGGATTGTTCCTTGTGGCTGCGTTCGGTCGCGGCTCGAAACGCACAATGGTGTTCGTTGTTGGCCTGAGCGTGTGTGCATTCATTTGTGGTTGAAGGAGTACTTGCAATGATTACAGACAAATCTCATCAATTGGCAATCTGCTTATTCGTGGGACTCATCCTTTTGGGCTCGGCGGCCCTGGCCGCTGACTGGCCAACTTACCGACATGACAATGCGCGCACGGGCTCCACTTCAGAGTCACTGGCGGCGCCTTTGGCGCTGGATTGGATCTATGTGTCAATCTATCCTCCCCGCCCGGCATGGCCCGGCCCCGCCCAGCGTCCGAGAGAGGGTTGGCAGCAGCGCCATCGGGTCATTTTCGACGATGCCTTTCAAGTTGCCGCTGTGGGCGAGTTGGTCTATTTCGGGTCCTCGGCCGACAACAAGGTGTATGCTCTTGATGCGGCGACGGGAACGGAGCGCTGGTCGTTCTTTACAGGCGGCCCGATTCGCCTGGCGCCGACCGTCTCGGGCAGTCGCCTGCTTGTCGGCTCGGACGACGGGTTTGTCTATTGTCTAAACGCTGAAGACGGCAAGCTGCTCTGGAAAGTACGCGGCGGGCCCAACGATGAAAAGCTTCTTGGTCACGGCAAGATGATCTCTCGCTGGCCTATCCGGACCGGCGTACTGGTCGATGACGGGGTTGCGTATTTCGGGGCTGGGATATTCCCGCACGAGAACGTCTTCCTCCATGCCGTCCGGGTAAGCGATGGATCCCCGGTTTGGAAGAATGATACAATGAGCCAGCAGAGCGCCAACCGCGATGAGATGACTCCTCAGGGATATCTGCTGGCTGCAAAGGATCGGCTGTTTGTTCCGTGCGGTAGGGCGCTGCCGGTTGCCTTCGACCGCAGTGACGGACGGCGGCTTTTCAAATCATCCTACGGCTGGAGATCGGAAGCGGCCGGAGGCAATATCGGTGGAACGTACGCGCTTCTGGCCGATAACCAGATCATCACGGGCACGCAGGATCACCTGCTGGCACTTAGCCAGAGGACCGGCCGGACGGGTTTTGCGTGGTTTCCCGGCAGGCGGATGGCGGTCGCGGGCCAGATGGCCTATCTGGCGACCGGCCGCGAGCTTGTGGCTATGGATCGATCCGCCTATGCCAAGGCCAGTGGTCGGAGGAATTCACTCGAGTACAGGATCAAGTCGTTGCCCGGTCAGATCAGGAGTGCTCCCGCGGGCAAGCGTCAGAAACTTGAACAGGACCTGAAAACGGCCCGCGAAGAGCTTGACCGGCATCACAAGGAGAATGTCGCGCCCACGGTCCCATGGCGCGTTCGAAGCGACTGTGACGCCGAGCTGATATTATGCGGCAACATGGTCATCGCCGGCGGTGAAGACAAGGTCAGTGTTTTCAATCGAAACAACGGCCAGATGGTCTGGAGCACGAAGGTCGAAGGTCTGGCGCGGGGCCTGGCTATTGCCAACGGGCGTCTCTACGTCAGCACGGACAGTGGCAGGATCTACTGCTTTGCATCGGTGAAGATCGCCAAAGAAAGAAATCCGATGATTCGTACGGCTCTCGATCCGTATCCGACCGATGACCTGACAGATATGTACAGGGCGGCTGCCGAGTCGATCGTGATGGAGACGGGTGTCAGGAAGGGCTATTGTCTCGTACTCGGCGCCGAGCAGGGACGACTGGCGAGAGAGCTGGCGCTGCGGACGGACCTGACCATTGTCGCAGTTGAGCCCGATCCAGAGAAGGTTCGGGCGGCGAGGCTGGCGCTCGATGCAGCCGGGCTCTATGGCGAGCGCGTGACTATCGAACAGGCAGAGATCTCGGATCTTCCACACTCCAATTACTTTGCCAATCTCATCGTCTCCGACAGCCTTCTAGTTACGGGAAAGATCCCGGGCGATGCGGCGAAGATTGCCCGACATGTAAAACCCTGGGGTGGCTCGGTCTGTCTGGGTGCGCCTGCGAACGCACCTGCTGAGGCCAGGGGCGTGACCGCCGAGAAGCTCGCCGATTGGCTCGCAGGATCACAATTAGGCCCATGCCGAATCAGCCAGACCAATGGCCTCTGGGCCACGCTGAAACGCGGGGCTCTTTCGGGCGCTGGGTCGTGGACCCATCAGTATGCAGAACCCGGCAACACGGCTTGCAGTGACGATCAGCTCCTCGGCGGCCCGCTCGGTCTGCTGTGGTTTGGCGCGCCGGGGCCGGCGTCGATGGTCAACCGTCACAATGCGGCGGCGGCGCCGCTTGCCGTCAACGGCAAATTGTTCGTCCAGGGTGAAAACGTCGTCATGGCACACGATTCCTACAACGGCGTAGAACTGTGGAAACGCGCAATCCCCGGCGCGATGCGCACGCGGCTCAAAAGAACTGAGTGCGGCAACATTGCAGCTTCGCAGGACAGCATCTTTGTCGCAGTCGCAGACAAGTGCCTCAGGCTCGACGCCGAGACGGGCGAAACCAGGGGCCTCTACAACGCTCCGGCCGGATCGAAGTGGGGATACCTCGCTTACGTTGACGGCATTCTATACGGCAGCACATTGACGACAACGGGTGCATCCAGTTCCGTCTTTGCGATTGACACTCAAAACGGCAAGACGCTATGGACCTGTAAGGGCAAGAACATCATAAACCTGACGATTGCTCTCGGCGACGGCTGGCTGTTTTTTGTCGACAGCTCCCTGTCTGCCGATGAGCGTCAGGCGATGTTGAAGATGGACAAATCATTCTTGAGAAGCCTCAGCGGCGAGCAGGCGAAGGAGGCTGAACAACAGCAGAAGGAGCTTGACGTCCGCCGGCTCGTTGCTCTGGATGCGCGGACGGGCGGCAGGTTCTGGAGCCAGGCGGTGGACGTGACCGACTGCAGCCAGATCGGAATTGGCGGCGGCGAGCTTACGTTGATGTATCGCGAAGGTGTGATTGTCCTCGGCGGCGCCAATGCCAACGGCCACTATTGGCGGCAGTTCCTCGCGGGCGAATTCTCGCAGAGGCGTCTGGTGGCGCTGTCTGCCACCAGCGGCAAAGTACTCTGGGCGCGGAACGCCGATTACCGTCACCGGCCTGTGATTGTCGGAGACAGGGTAATTGCCGAGCCCTGGGGGTACGATCTGAAGACCGGCAGGCAACTGACGCGGCGTCACCCTGTCAGCGGTGACGAGACGACCTGGCAGTTCTTCAGGCCGGGCCATCACTGCGGTGCGATTTCGGCGTCCCCCCAGATGCTGTTCATGCGCTCGGGTGACACCTCCTACTACGATCTGATCGATGACAGCGGCATCCGGCATTTCTCCGGCCAACGACTCGGATGCTGGATCAACGCCATCGCCGCCGACGGACTTGCCCTCATGCCGGAAGCCAGCGCTGGCTGCATTTGCCTCCACCCCATAATCTGTTCTCTCGCTCTCGAGCCTCGGGCGGATCACGAGCGGTGGGGGATCTACAGCGCCGGGCCCACAAGTGGCGCGGTCAAGCGTCTCGCCGTCAACCTCGGCGCCCCCGGCGACAGACGCGGCAGCGACGGCCAGATGTGGTTCGGATACCCCAGACCAGCATTGCCCCGCGACCGCGCGGCGATGGGGTTCTCTTTCGAACTGCAAACGGAGTTCTTTGAAGGCGGCGGATACTTCAGGCAAAACAGCGAGACCGAGTCGGTATCGGGAGCCGATGATTCATGGATATTCAGTTCCTGTGCTCGCGGGCTGAAGCGATGTGTCGTACCGGTCCTGGGCGCCGGTGACGAACCGGCTGATTATACCGTCAGGCTCTATTTCGCCGAGCTGGAAAACGCCCGCGCCGGCAGTCGCATCTTCGATGTCAAGCTCCAGGGCGAAACCGTCCTTGCCGGTTTTGATCTGTCCAGAGAAGCAGACGGATCGCACAAGGCACTCGTCAAGGAGTTTTTGGGCGTTCGAGTCACTCGAGATATGGAAATCGAATTGGTGCCGAGCGGTAACGCCACGGCCCCGGCGAGCGAGATGCCGATCCTGTCGGGAATTGAGGTTATTGCGCAGGTCTCACTTGCGAGCCGCTGATGCCTTAACGAGCGCACCATAAATCGCGTTGCGGTGCTGCTTATCATCCATCTGCTCCGGGTGCCACTGCACGAACAGACCAAAGCCCCCGTCGGTTCGTTCGAGGGCTTCGACGATGCCGTCGTCGCTGTGAGCGATGATCCTCAGACCATCGCCTATGTCCTTGACTGCCTGGTGATGGTTCGACCACACCGACGCCTTCACGGCACCGAGGATCTTCGCCAGAGAACTGTCCGGTTCGATCTCGACCTCGTGATATCCGCGGTGACCGACTTTGACTCCAACCTGAGAAGGAATATCCTGGATCATCGAACCTCCGGCGACGACGTTTGCAAACTGCATCCCCAGACAGACCCCTAACATGGGTTTGCCGCTTTGAAACCACTTGGCAATCAATTTGCTTTCGAAGTCGTATCGCTGTGATGTCAGCGGTACGACCGTCTCGTGCGGCTGCTGTCCATAGGCCGAAGGGGGAATGTCGGCGCCGCCCACAAGTACCAGACCATCAAGCTCTTCAAGATATCGCCGCAGGATTAACTCATTGTCAACAGTGGGCAATATCACCGGGACGCCGCCGCTTTCGGCCACTGCCCGAACGTACGCGAAATTCACGACCGTTTGTGCCTTGCCCGTGGCCTCATCGGCTTTGTAGACGCTCGTAATGCCTATAAGAGGAGCTGACTCGTCGATCTGTTTCTCACAGCCGGTCACTGCTATGAACGAAGCAAGCAACATTATTGCAAATGCTCTCTTCATGAGTTGTTCCTCACAGGTTTTATCCACGATTACTGCATTCCTTGACTTTTGCGTCATTCTCAATTATAGTGTTCCTGATTGAAAGTTCGCCTTCTTGCGCGGGCAAGTGGCTTTACATTAACAGGTTATGGTTCTGCTCGCGGGGATTTACTACCCTGAAGGGTATACCATACGATAGAAGTTGAAGCACATGATCGACAGTACCGCTGAAATTGTCAAGGCTCAACTGTGCCCAGAGATGTTGCACCGGCCTCTTGGGCGGGGAGAATTGATATGGTAGCAAAGAGACTTCTGACGAAGGTGTTCGCGATTGTCACTGTGCCCGTGCTGGTTTTGGGGCCTGTGGCAACATGCGATGCGTGTTTTTCGATTATCGTTGGCAAGGAGGCCTCGGTCGACGGCCACGTGATTGTTGCACACAACGAGGACGACGGCGCTCCCCAGGTTGTGAACCATCACAAGGTCCCACGAAAAAACTATGCACCCGGCGACAAAACCAAGCTGCGCAATGGCGGCCAACTGGACCAGGTCCCCCAGACCTGGGCCTACATCTGGTCCGAGATGCCGGGCATGCTCTTTTCCGACAGCTACATCAATGAATGGGGTGTCAGCGTCACGTCGGACAATTGTCCCTCGCGAGAAGACAAGCCCGAAATCACCGACGGCGGCATAGGCTACATGCTCCGGGCCCTGGTGGCCCAGCGGGCGCGGACCGCGCGTGAAGGCGTCCTCACGGCCGGCGAGCTGATTGAGCGATTCGGCTACATTGACTCGGGGCGGACGTATGTCATCTGCGATCCCGACGAAGGATGGCTGCTCTGTGTTGTCAACGGCAAGCACTGGCTGGCCAGGCGAGTAGCAGATGACGAGGTGGCAATGGTGGCAAACACGTATACCATTCGCGATGTCGACATCTCCGACAGCAAGAATGTCCTGGCTTGTGATGATATCATCGAGTACGCCAAAGCAAGGGGTTGGTATGATCGGCAAGAGGATGGGCCGTTTGATTTCGCCGCCGTCTACGCGAATCCGGGCTCGGCCGTGCATCCGTCTAATCTCAACAGACAACGCAGCGGTCTAAACTATGTAACCGCCGAGCCGATTGGCCTCGGCGCCGAACTGCCCTTTTCCGTTGTGCCGCGATACAAGGTAAGTGCAGCAACGCTTATGCAGGTTCTGCGCCACGACAACCGGGACAAAGCAGGCAGTTCTTCGGCTGATTCCGAGGAGGGCATCTGCCGTATCTGCAGCGGCGCCACACAAACGAGTTTCGTCGCCCAATTGCGCAGGGGGATGCCCCCGGATATCGGAATAGTGTATTGGGCCACCCTTGCTCGGCCTCGGACTTCCGTCTACATTCCCTTTCACTTCGGCATTCTCGATTTCCCCACGGGGTATCGCTCGATATCGAAGAGACCTTCGATGGATTTCTTTTCAGGTAAGGTGAGTGTGCCGTTCAAGGCCGACCCGCGAGAGGCTTTCTGGACATTCTCCAACTTCGGTGACAAGATCGATGGTGCTTCGGCCGATATGGCCGACCGAGTAAGATCTCGCGCCGAACAGATCGAGAGGCGTGCCTTTGCTGCACAGAAGCCGTTTGAAGAAGCTGCCTGTCGCTCCTACGCCGAAGACAAGGCGGCAGCGGCACAGTTATTGACCAACTTCTCTCATGGAATCTATCTGTCTTGTCTCGAAACCATGCAGAGGATCATCAGTGATATGGCAGAGGCCGAATGAGCTGTCGTATGAAGATTTCATCGAGACTAATTGTTGCAGTGCTCCTGATTGAAGATTCCCGCTCTTGCGCGGGTAAGAGGCTCTGAGTAGCAGGTTATGGTTCTACGCGCGCGAATTTACTACCGTGAAGGGTATCTGTTGCCGGCAGTGTTCCTTATTTGTTGTTGGCAGCCGTGCACATTGGCGGCAGAGGCGGATTTGAGAATGAAAGCGAATGAATTAGCCCACAAATACCTTATCATCGACACGCACCAGGATGTTCCCTATCGTCTCAAAAAGAAGATGGAGGACATTTCAAGAAGGACCGAGGGGGGCAACTTCGACTACCCGAGGGCAAGAGAAGGGGGGCTTGATGCCGTATTTATGGCGGTCTATATTCCTGCTGAGTACGAAGAGAAGGGAGGTGCCTTTGACTTCGCCAATGAGGGCATCGACATGGTGGAAGGCTTTGTGCGCAACTGGCCCGACAAATTCGTTATGGCGCGATCGGTCGCAGATGTAAAAGGGCAGTTTGGCGACGAGAAGATATCTCTGGCTATAGGAATGGAAAACGGTGCGCCGCTCGAAGGCAACCTTGCCAACGTGGAACACTTTTACGACCGCGGCGTTCGGTACATAACGCTCACGCATTCCAAGAGCAATCATATCTGCGATTCTTCTTTTGACGAAGCGCGAAAATGGAACGGGTTGAGTCCCTTCGGCAGAGCAGTCGTAGCTGAAATGAACCGTCTGGGGATGATCGTTGATGTTTCGCATGTATGCGACGAGACGTTTTATCAGATCATGGAGCTTTCAAAGGCCCCTGCAGTGGCGACGCATTCATCCTGTCGGCATTTCACCCCCGGGTGGGAACGCAATATGAACGACGAGATGATAAAGCTCCTGGCCGAGAAGGGCGGCGTTATTCAGATAACTTTCGGCTCGATGTTCGTCAATGGCCATGTAAACGAGGCCGCGGCGAAGCGCAGGAAACAGATAAACGAATATGCAGAGGCCAACGGGCTGACAGCCGATGCGAAAGACGAGTTCACAAAAGAATTTCTGAAAGAGAACCCGATAGGCGAAGCCGATGTTTCTGATGTCGCCGCGCATATCGATCATGTGGTGAAACTGGTCGGAATCGACCATGTAGGCCTGGGGTCCGATTTCGACGGCGTCGGCGACCATCTGCCCAATGGCCTGAGGGACGTCTCATGCTATCCCAATCTGATCGGAGAACTATTGAGGAAAGGATACAGCGAGCAAGATATCGTTAAGATATGCTCCGAGAATTTCTTGAGGGTCTGGTCCGATGTCGCGAGGATTGCGGGCGAGCTGCAGTCGGGAGGCTAACTGCCGACCTCCTATTCCTTCTTATCCTCCTTTTTCAACAAGCCCTTGAGCCCATCGGTAATACCCTTACCGACGTCCTCGGCGCCCTTGATCACTCCCTCACCTACACTCTTGCCGGCTTTCGTTGCACCGGTGCCGGCCTCCAGAAGCCTGCCGCCCTGTTCCATCAGGACATCCGGCAGGGCACCTAGTTTGCCGAGTTCGGATGCGAGAGAACCCAGCATCTCGTCGGGCAGCAGACCGGCTCCCTGTTCGGCGATTCCTCCGGCGATTGCCAGAAGGAGCTTTCGGGTCAGGGCAATTGTGTCGAGATCATCTGCCCCGCCCAAATCAGTCATCTTAATAGGTGTGAGTTTAAGAGTGAGAGTATCTATCTTGCCCGGAATGGGCAACAGCTTGACGTTTACCTTTATGTCAGTGATTTCGAGGCTGTCTATATGGAGTTTCTTGCCGGCCGGCTTGGATGTCTGTTTCTCCTTGGCAGGCAGCCCTTTTATTATATCCTGCAGGTTGTTGCCGGAGACTCCTCTCTGCTCAAGGACTACGTTCACACCATCGAGCGTGACGTCCTTTATGTTGACAACGTCACTCAATAGAGACCTGGCCTCCACAGTGACCTGGCCTTTTGTTAGTTCGAGAAGTGTGTCATGCTGATACCCCGGAGGATTATTGATCACGAGGTTCTCGATACCAAGTCCGCCTCGCAGGATTGAGAGGTCTACTTCGCTAACGCTGACTCCGACATTAAGAGCCTTGGTCGCCGCTGTTTCGATAGCCACTCCGAGGGCGTTATTGGCAAAGAGACTAACCGCCACGACAATAATGACGATTAGAATCACGATTGCCGACAGAATGATAGACAGTGTTTTGCGCAGCCTTTTCATTTCTCGGGCCTTTTCCTCTGTCCAACTCTCATCTGTCGGCTTTTTCAGCCGGGTCCTTAACTCGCCCCGGTAGCATTTGCAGTCGGCAAGTAGCTGGCACAGAACATCTTAGAAGCTATATCCGAGTCCCACGAAATACTTTACATCGGTCTTGTGAGAGCCAACGGCCGGCGTCTCGTCATAGTTGAAGATAGTCTTGAAATTTGCGAAGAAACTACTGCTGAAGTCTGTCCGGATTCCAGCCGAGGATGTGAGAAAGTAGTCGGAGAACTTGTCTAAGGCTGGATAATACGTCAGATCATGCGTCAACTTCGTGTTCTTGGTCAGCGTCTTGTCGAAGTTGTAGCCAAGCTGAATAGACAATTCGCTGTTACTCTTGGTCTGGTTGTCAAACTTCTCATAAAGAGAGGCCAGACCAAGCTCGGTCGAAAAATTCATGTTTTCTGACTCGATCCACTGATAGCCGCCTCCGCCACCGACGATGACTCGCCGGTCCAACTGGGAGACGGCATCCTTCTCATATCGCCCGTCCGCGTAGGCGTACTTCTTCTTGCTGAAGAAGTAGTCGTACTTGCCTTTTGCCCGCCACCAGTCTTCAATAGTCTCGTCTGCTCCCGTGACTCTGTCCTCCTGCTCACCCTTGGCGTAGTCGGCGCTGATCTGGGTGCGGTCCTTTTCGGTGCGCTTGGTCATGTTGGCACTGGCGCTGATGTTCTCGGTTTTGGTGTTGCCGTGCGTGGATGTGAGCCCGGCTGAAATACTTCCTGTCCACTTCGGCGCCGGCTTTATCGGAGGATTTATCGAGACGATATCGGCGACAGCGAATTCCTGTGCCTTCAGGGCTTCGGTACCTTCGACGCCGAATCGCCCGGGCTCAGAGCTCAAGACTTTCTGCTTGAAGCCAGTGCTGTCTTTGAGATTGACTTCTATTGCCTCGTCGCTGCTGAGAGTCTGGATCTCAGAGAGGTTAACCGTCACCTCGCCGGCTACATCGGATTTGAAAACCAGTTTGCCGTCCAGGAGGTGAACAATCTTGCCTGTGAGGTGGTCTCCGTTCTTGAAAAGCACTTCGTCTCCATTGGTCGACTGGACAAACAGCACCACACATGCCAATACTATCAGCGTTTGAGATCGCATCGTAGTCTCCTTTCATATCAGACTATCAAAGTACCAAATCAGCATCTTGACTTTCAGCAAACACAAATCTCAACTCTCAGCGGCAGCTTTGTAGAGGTGAACATCTCGCTGCGGGAACGGGATTGACACGTCTTCGGCGTCAAATCGTTCCTTGACAGCCCGAGTGACATCCCAGTAAACCGTCCAGTAATCATCGGTCTTGACCCACGGCCGGCAGACAAAGTTGACCGATGAGTCGCCGAGCTGGTGAAGCCTAACTATGGGCGCGGGGTCTTTCAGAACCAAGTCATGTTTCGACAGGATGTCTTCGAGGATTCCCGCCGCCTTTGAAATATCATCGCTGTAGCTGATTCCGAAGAGCATGTCCACTCTTCGCGTACTGCTGCCGGTAACGTTGGTAATGACTCCGCCCCAGATTTCGCCGTTCGGTACGATCACTATCTGATTGTCGAAGGTCTTGATCGTGGTCGAGACGAGGTTCATGGAATCCACCTTTCCCTTAACACCAGCCGCCTCGATGACATTTCCCACGTCATAGGGTCGGTACATGAGTATCATCAGTCCTGAGGCGAAATTACTCAGTGTCCCCTGCAGGGCGAAGCCAAGTATAAATCCCGCAACTCCCAGGCCGGCCACAAATGGCGTAATGTCAATGTCCAACATAGACAGCGCGACAATTATGCCGACCAGCATTACAGCTTTTCGCGTTGTGGTTACGAAGAACTCTTTCAGCAGGTCAGAGAATTTTTTCGATCCCGAAACCGTCTTGTGAACCAGCTTGCCCGCGGCATTTGCGAGCATATAGAAGACGATCAACGTTATCAGGAAGAAGGCTATGTTCTTGAGCCATCGCAGACCACCTTCGGTGGATTTGAGCCAGCCCCAGACAATGATGCGAAAGGCGCTGACGTCTTTGACGTGCTGGACTGCCAGGCCCAATCCTGAAGCTGCCGCCACATACTG
>Ga0111165_1061_pt1 | contig 12890 bp, 12 predicted proteins | sample DeeMarSeWOR28_12_FD_80268 | JGI IMG/M metagenome (GOLD analysis project Ga0111165, IMG submission 80268) | Phycisphaerae bacterium SG8_4 | reverse complement strand
GGCGGCTCGATCCGACAGCCGGCAAGCTTCTGCGGGGTGGTGGGCCTAAAGCCCACGTACGGCAGGGTCTCTCGATTCGGGCTTGTCGCTTACGGTTCGAGCCTGGACCAGATCGGGCCGATCACACGGACTGTCACCGACACCGCTTTGATGATGAATGTCATCGCAGGGCACGATCCGGCTGACAGCACGAGCGCCGACGATGCTGCGGCTGCGGCCTGTGACTATCTCGAAAAGCTCGATGAGCCTGTGGAGAAATTGAAAATCGCGATTGTGCCGGAGTACACGGCCGGCGCGGATGAATCGGTGCGAAGGGCGCTGAGCGAGGCGATAGAGGTATACAGGAAGCTGGGTGCCGAAATCACTCAGATAGATATGCCTCACCTTGATTACGCCACGGCGGCCTATTACGTGATTGCGACCGCTGAGGCATCAAGCAATCTCGCCCGCTATGACGGGGTTCACTACGGCCATCGGACGCAAGAACCGAAGGATTATGTCGAGGTCTACTCAAAATCTCGCGCCGAGGCGTTTGGCCAGGAGGTCAAGAGGCGGATCATGCTCGGCACTTACGCATTGTCCAGCGGCTACTACGACGCCTATTATCTGAAGGCTCTGAGGGTCAGGAATCTGATACGTGGTGGTTTCGCCGGCGCTTTTGAGAAATGCGACTGCATTATGATGCCCGTTGCGCCTACGACTGCTTTCAAGATCGGCGAAAAGACCGATGATCCACTGCAGATGTATCTGTCGGATATTTATACGATAGGTGCCAATTTAGCCGGAGTCCCCGGCATAAGCATCCCCTGCGGGTTCGACACCGACAAGCTGCCGATAGGCCTTCAGATACTCGCTCCGGTCTTCGCCGAAGAAAAACTGCTGCGGATCGCACGGATGTATGAGAGGGAGACCGACTGGCACAACAGAAGACCAGAGATGAGAAAGTCAATTCGTGGTTAATCAATATGGTTGAGGTCGATTATAAAGTCATTGTAGGCTTGGAGATTCACGTGCAATTGTGCACGAAGAGCAAGATGTTCTGCGGCTGCGCCGTGGAGTTCGGCGCCGAACCCAACAGCAGGGTCTGTCCGGTGTGTCTGGGCATGCCCGGGGTCCTGCCGGTCATGAACAAGCAGGCGTATGAGTATTCGGTTCTGACCGCGATGGCCCTCGACTGCCGGATACCGACGTTCACCAAGTGGGACAGAAAGAGCTATTACTATCCCGATTTGCCTAAGAATTATCAGATAAGCCAGTACGATTTGCCGCTCGGCGAGAACGGTTTTATTGAGATACCTCTCGAATCGGGCAAGACCAAAAGAATCGGAATAATAAGGGCGCACCTCGAAGAAGACGCCGGCAAGAACCTGCACACTGCGGGCAGCTTCTCGCAGGTTGATTTGAACCGGACCGGCACGCCATTGCTTGAGATTGTCACCGAGCCCGACATGAACAGCGGCGCCGAAGTGCGGGCGCTGGCGGTCGAGTTGCAGCGAATGGTCCGGTTTTTAGGTGTCTCCGAAGCCGACATGCAGAAAGGCCACATGCGTTTCGAGCCCAACATCAATCTGGCTATCACCAAAGACGGCGTCGAATATAGAACGTCCATAGTAGAGATCAAGAACCTCAACAGCTTCCGGGCGCTGGAACGAAGTGTCAACTACGAAGAGCGCAGACAGCTCGACGATTTTCTAGAGACGGGCAAGGTCATGACGATGGGCAGTAAGACCACCCGAGGCTGGGACGATGAGCGCGAAGTAAGCGTCCTTCAACGTGAGAAGGAAGAGGCCCACGATTACAGGTATTTCCCCGAGCCCGATCTTGTGCCTGTGAAATTAACGCCGCAGTGGCAGGCTGAAATTCGCGCGAATCTGTGCGAGTTACCGCTCAAGAGGCAGATGCGCTACATCGAGCAATACAAGCTGAGCGATTACGATGCAGGTGTGCTTACGGCTGAGCGTTCGACGGCCGATTTCTTCGAGCAGGTAGTTGAAGCCGGGGGAGAGCCGAAGCGGGTGTGCAATCTGCTGACGCAAACAGGCTTGAAGATAGCGAATGAAAGGGGATGCGGCGTAAGTGATCTGGGTGTCAGCGCCAAGAGCGTCGGACGCCTGGCGGCAATGGTCGAAGCCGGCAAGGTCGGCGCCGGCTCATCGGCAACGGTTTTCGAGGCAATGGCAGAGACCGGCAAGGAGCCGGAACGGTTGGCCGAAGAACTCAATCTGATCCAGAAAAGCGATGCAGATGAGCTGGAGGCCGTCGTTCAGCAGGTCCTTGCGGAAAATCCAAATGCTGTCCAGGACGTTACCGCCGGCGGCAAGAAGAGCAAGAAGGCCCGCGGTTTTCTGCTGGGCCAGGTTATGCAGAAGACAAAGGGCCAGGCAAACCCGAAAGTAGTCTCTGAAATTCTGGCCAAAAAACTCGCCTGATGTATTGTTACGACAAGAGGGACAGAGCATGAAGGTCGAAAACAGCAGCAACATAGCTAAGAAGCCGGTAGAGATCGATGGTGCGAAAGACGCAGAGATGAGATTGCTCATTTCCAAGGCCGACGGGGCGGAGAATTTTGCCATGCGGATGTTCGAATTGCAGCCCGGAGGCCATACGCCCTTGCACACCCATGCGCACGAGCACGAGGTGTTCGTCCTGGAAGGAAATGGCGTTTTTGTCTGTGAAGGTCAGCAGCACGAGTTCGGCCCCGAATACGTGATATTTGCGCCGCCGAATAAAGAGCACCGATTCAAGAACACGGGCGATTCGGTTCTGAGGATGCTCTGCCTTATTCCGGCGTCAGCCGGGTAGGGACGGCGCTTCGGCCCGGACGCCACAGGCGCCGAGCGATATCGGTCGAATCTTGGGTATTTCCGCGGCCCTGATTTTCTCATCAGGATCAGACCATCGGCCCTGCGGCCGCAAAATGCCTCTGATAGCTACTCTGTGCAGATTTGTGCGGTGTCCCAACAAAGCCAAATGGCTGCTACTGAAATGCCAGCGTCCTTTCAGGCCTTGCTTTTTGATCCGGAATGCTTAGAATAGCGGACATGTGCGAAAAGCTCAAAACCAATGAGAGGGCCTCGATTGCATGTTAGAAAGACCAGGTCAAGCTGCCGAAGACACTTCACGCAGATGGCTGAGCCGGGAAAATGGCCAAGCGGATTGGAAGGCCCGTACAGGCGACAAGAATGAGAAAGGTCTTATTGGAGCTGAGGAAAAAATTCAGATAGTGACGTTGGAGTACAATACCCTCTGTTGTAAGTAGTCAATCGAGGCAAGGTTGGCTTGTTGAAGAATTGACCAACAGTGATTGGAGGGCGTTTAATGACACTGACTTCGGAGCAAATCGCAGAAATAGAGCGACTGATAGATAGACTGAAGAAGTGGCAAAGAGGTGAGATGCCTCATGCTATTAAGGATTTTAGCCGATATATTCAACTTCTCCGGTTTGTTGAGCCACAGGCTAACATTGTGTTAATGGACTTGTCCGCTGGAATGCCAGACACAGTTCGGGTGGTTCACGTTAAGCTCCAACAGCTTCTGCTGAAGGCCTCACAGGTTGATATTCTAAAACAGGATAACACTGATGAGGCTCGCCGTGAAGATTCCAACCTTATGAGGCTTGCACGAGACCTTGTTCTGATGTTGCAGCGTGTTGCAAAAGACACAGGGCAGGGCACGCTGACGCTGAACGATGCGGAAAATGGCATAAATGATACGGAGCAAGACATAATTGAGGCTTTAGGCAGTGGGACTCTGACCGGAGAGAAGCTTGCCAAAGAGGCCGGTCATCCTTACAATTTCAAGTTCAAGAGCAGCCTTTCGGGACTCCGAAAGCGGGGGATTCTGGGCAACAAGGCACCTGGCTATTTTCTCGAGCCTGAGTACGAATTCCTTCTGAAAGAATCAGATTAGGCCAGGGACCGACGGATTGACTAAGGACGCCTCGGCCACAAGATGCCAAGAATGCCCGCGCAGAGCTGCCGGCTCGCAGGAAGTCGGCGATCAAGTCAAATCCGGCCAGATGGCACGAGATACGCGATTGCAGACGAGGGGCTGTGATAGATTCTTTAAAAGGACCCCTGCCGGAAGGAATTCGGAGGAGAAGGCAGGGGCTTGCTGACATGGGCATGCGTCTAATATTCCAGTTCCATCATCTATATAAGATGTAACGTTTTTTTTCTCCCCGGATTTCACTCGACAGGGGAGAACACACACCCTTTTTAATACAGGCGTTTGCCAGAGACAAAACGCAGGCGGAAAACTTAGAAAAAATCGCATTTTTCTCACTTTTTTTTTGAGACCCGCACTATCACGTGTATTAGTCCTTCTAATGCGCACCCTCCTTATTCGCCTAAGGACGCAAGTCCATGTCGCTCAGCCGGGTCGACATGGCCTGCTTTCAGCAGATGCGTCCTATCATATCCTGGATATTGCCGGGGCGGTGATATGGCCTGCCGGCACGAGAAATGGAGTCGAGCAAGCTACCGCGGGCGAAATATGCCCCCATTTTCTTGCTGCTCGGATTGCTGTCATTTAACAGTCTATGGCACGCACTTTTCGATTGAAAGTCCAACTGTCAAGGGGTACATTCGCGGTAGCGTTGATATCCTTGTTTTTGGAGCCAGAGGAGAAGATTCTCCGATGGGCCCGACGTTTGCGGGGCACTGACGGGGGCGGAGTCTGAGCAGATGGCGAAGCCATCTGCGATTGACTATTGACTATTGTGATTCGGAGGTCCTTCGGACGGCCGGGCTCTATGTCTTCGCACGATTGAGGATTTTTGATTTCGGCTGGCCCGATTCATCATTTTTGTTAGTGCCTGCTGATGTTAACACTTTGATTCTGTGTATTAGCAGGAAGGATTTATACCAGCAGAAGCCTTCTTTGCTGTCAAGGCAGATCTTTGGAATCGTGCAACCGTTATTGACAGGAAACATCATAATAAACGCCTTAGGCGATAGGGATGAACAAAATGTCTGAAGCAAAGTCAATCAAGATCCTATCAGCTCTTGTTGGTACCATTCTGGCCGGTTGCCAAACACACATAGCCCCGATACAGGTCAAACCAGTGGTATTTGGCCATGCTGATGAAATGGTCCGGAATGAAGACTTCATCATATTGGCAGACAGACGTGTTTTTGCTGTGATGGCATTTATGAACGCCTGTGGTTATGATGAACAAGCTGATGGAATTCCGATGCACCCAGTACGACTTCGTACTCGGGAGGCAATACAACTGAAGCTTGGAGCACATCCTGATAAGCTTGCGGAATGGAAGAGATATTACAGGAGAAAGGCTTTGCCCAGCTTCTGCTATCTGGATTATGCGCTCAGTCTTAGTGATGACTACCCGTTTGTGCCCATACGGCCTGATAGCGAACTGGGCTACCCCGTAACTTTCTCGAGGCTCGCCGACTTTCCAGACGTTCTCAACACGTTCTGGGAAAGGGTCGATTTGCAGCAGATATGGACTCAGGTCAAACCTGACTATCTTGCGGAAATACAGTCTTACGATCTTAATCACATGGCCCGACAGTTGGCATTTGTATGGGACTACTTGAGACTTGAACGCAAAGACCGTTTTACGTTCGTTTCAATACCAAATCTTCTTGATACTCACGGCCACGCTATTGGAGCACACTATGAGAACTACTATTACGCAGTGGAAAGCCCTGGTTCACATTCCCACGACTTCAATGTGCACGAATATCTCCATTCCGTTGTCAACGCCTTGGTAAATAGAAACTACAAGGCCTATCAATCGAAACTAGATGTCTATTTCAGGGCCGGCAAAAACACACCGATAGCGAAGAATTACGGAAGCCCAGCGGGCTATGCCGCTGAATGTCTTGTTAGGGCGCTTGACCACAGAATTGCCATTCTGATCACAGACAATCCAGAAACAGCTGACCGCAGAGAGAGCATTGTCAAGAGACGGACGCAAGATGGATTGCTGCTTACGGAGCCGTTTTACAGGCTCCTGGCTGATTTCGAGCAGAGTGACACAAACTTCGAGGAATTCTTACCTGAGATGTTAGATAGACTCGCCGAATATCGCGATTAGCCAATGTACCTGAAAAGCGGCTCAAATTGGACGGCGTAAAGGCTGCCACTTGGCCGCATCGTTGTGTGCCACGGTGTATAGGCGAATTCCTGGCACGCGCGAGGATAGACGTGAAGAAGACTTGTTATTGTAGGTGCCAGACAGCCTCGGCGCTTGCGCACGCTACTGACAAATGAAGCCTTTATTCAAGCGCCGTAGGGCAGAGTATCATGTGCTGGATCAAGGGGTACACAACAAGATGAAAGCGCGATGCCGTCGCCGGCGCGCCGAAGCCTGATTCGCGACGTTCGGCCCTGAGAGGTGGATTAAATGCCAAGTCAAGTGATGGGCTATTACAACGCCCGCAAAGAGAAGCTCCTGAAGGATTTTGACGGCACCTTCGCATTGATGAAAGCCTGCCTTGTGGAACGCTGCGGCCAGGAGTCCGCCAACGCGTTGCAGACAGAAGTCCGCCAGGAATATGAGAAGCTCATCCCAGAGATTCCCCGCATTAGGGCGCTGCGCGCAAGAGCGCTTAACACGTTTCTGCTCATATCCGCTCAAGAGCTCGCGACCTGCAAGGCGATGAAGAAACATGGTAAGCCCCCTGGAGAGGCATGGGAACTATGCCATATGTCACTTCGATTTGGACTTGAGGCGTTTTCGCAATGGAAGCGGTGGCTGTTGAGGCATTTCATGTTTTCTCGGCTTGTAAGGGGAGATTGTGGCAAGGCGAGCCAGGCAAAAGCAAAAGGTCCGCTTCGGCGACTTTGAGATTGAGTATCTCATTGGCGAGCGGTACGAATTTGATTTCGGTGTCAATTATCTTCAATGCAGCAATCACACCTTCGTGAAAAGGCACGGAGCAGAGAAGTTTGCTCCATACGTCTGCATGTCGGATATTGCGTTGAGCGAGGCCATGGGATGGGGTCTTATCCGTACAGAGACCCTTGCAGGCGGCTGTCCGCACTGCGATTTCCGGTTTAAGGAAGGAGCGGCAACGCAGATCTGGTCGAAAACGCCTCAAGTGCAAGAAGCGATTGAGAGGATACGCAAGAAGGACGCCGAACAATGCGCTGCGGACGGCTGAACGTTGCCGCGGAGCTTGATCGTTATGTCTTGGAGCTAAAATTGAAAAAGATAAAGCTTGCAGATAAATTCGAACTATTTGATGAATATTGGTCTCCACGGATAGTCGGCGAATTAAACGGGCAGTATGTCAAATTAGCAAAGTTCAAAGGCGAGATGGTCTGGCATTCTCATAAAGACGAAGATGAGTTTTTCCAGGTCATCAAGGGCAGTATTGTCATCCATCTAAAAGATCAGAGTGTTGCTCTCCATGAAGGTGAATGCTATATTGTGCCGAAAGGAGTCGAACACAAACCCGAAGCGGTTGAAGAAGCCAACGTCATGATGTTTGAGCCAAAAACAACTGCACATACTGGTACTACTGAAAGCGATTTGACAGTAGAATTAGAAGAGCAAGAGTGGATATAATGTAGAACGAGGGGCTTGAGCTGGACCTCGGTGACACTGGCCCACTGATCCGCGATGTTGGGAGAATAGGACAATGAGATGAAAGAGGCCATCAAGCAGCAGAATCTCGGCAATGAGTTCTATACGCCCGAGAAGTGTTATATTACTGAATTGTCCAACAGGCCTGACGACCCGGATGTATCAATTGCTCGGGCGAGAGTGGAGCCTGGAATAACAACTCGTTGGCATCGGCTTGCAGGAACCGTCGAGCGCTACTACATCGTCAGGGGCAGGGGGCGTATGGAAGTTGGGGAACTACCACCACAGGAGGTAACTGCGGGTGACGTCGTACTGATCCCGCCTATGTGTCGTCAACGCATCACCAACGTCGGCTCGGAGGATCTGGTCTTTCTGGCTATTTGCACACCTGGCTTTTCGAATGATGTTTACGAAGATATTGAGGAGAACCCAACTCAGGATGAATCGCGTGCCTGACATTCTGAGCAACTCGGACATTGTGTTTTGCTGCACTCCACAGAATGCCGGTTGACCGGCGGTATTGGCAGAACAAGCAAGTCTGATGGAAAAAGGTATGGTCGTATGGAGGAAATCCGAACCGGATGATGTAGAAGGTTGACATTTGATCTGAGTTGTCCTATACTGTTTGTGTTGGTTTTTGAGGCGGAGGCAGCCGAATGGCTGACCGATGAAATCAGGGAAGAACATGGAATCGAAACGCAATGCATGCTTTTGAGTGGTTTCATCGAGATCGATTCTGTGCCGCGTCGCCGTAGCGGGATTCCGACCAAGGCGCCGCTCAAATGTGCAGTTCTTAAGGATGGGAATGAACGATGAGCACAGGAGTGTTGCTGGTTGACAACCACGCGATAATACGCGAGGGTCTGCGTTCGCTGCTCGAGAAACAGCCGGACATGAAAGTGCTGGCCGATACTGACGAGGGCGGAAAAGCAGTTGAGCTCGTGCGGGAATTGTTGCCGGACGTAGTTGTGATGGATGTGACTATGACCGGGCTCAATGGAATCGAGGCCACGCGTCTGATCACCGCCGAGTTCCCTCAGGTCAAGGTGATCGCCCTGTCAGTACATTCGCAGAAAAGGTTTATCGCCGAGATGCTCAGTGCCGGTGCCTCGGGGTATATATTGAAGGAATGTCTGTTTGAGGAGCTTGTCCAGGCTATACAAGCCGTGGCGGTCGGCGGCAGATACCTCAGTCCCCGAATAGCCAACGTTGCCGTTGACAATCATCTCAGGCGACTGTCAACCACTGCCGATCAACCGCAGGTTCCTTGACTTGTCTCGTGCTCCATGTCGTGACGTCGACTGTTGCCGCCGACAGAGCGCGGTTGTCACTTCATCTCGCCTTTCAAATCCCGCTGCTCACGCTTGGGTTTGTTCGACTCCATTTTCCTTTATTCTAGCCACAGTCTGCCAATGAACGAAGCTGTTTTGGGTTGACTTGAAAGTTCAGGATTCGAGGATCTTGCTCTCTGTGCCCGCTAGCAGCCTCTTGATGTTTTCTCGATGTCGCAAGATGACCATCACCGGTATCGCAACCGCCGTGACAACTACGGGCCACAGGCTGCCAAACTCCCAGCCGGGCACCAGGATTATCGCCAGGATCAGGGCAAGCGGAAAAACGACCGATGCGGCAATCGAAGCAAGAGAGACATAGCGCCACGTCAAAACGACTGCCACCCAGGTCACCGCGAATACCGCGGCGCAGACTGTAAAATACGGCCAAAGGCCCAGCCCTACGCCAAAGCTGGTTGCCACTCCTTTGCCCCCTTTAAATTTCACATATATAGGGAAGATATGACCGGCGATGGCGGCGCAGCCGACCGCTAGCCATAACCAGAGCAGGGCGACTTCTTCGCCCTGTGAGTGAGCGGACGCGGCTTTGGCCAGGGGCAGGGTCGCGAGCATCGGGGCCAGGCCTTTCAGCACGTCTAAGACAAAACAGAAATAGGCCCATCTTCTGCCGAGGGCGCGCGAGACATTGGTTGCACCGATATTGCCCGAACCGATCGCACGCAAATCCTTGCCGTGGGCTCTGGCTATCAGCAACCCGAACGGTATCGATCCAAGCAGATATGCCCCGACTATAGCGAGCGGGAAAAGTCTGTACGTCATTTTCGCCCTTTCCTCTCCAATATGGATTCATAAAGCTCATTCAACTGCCCGGCGGCTCGGCGGATAGAAACACTGTCTTTGAGATTATCCTTGGCAATCGCCTGCGAGGCATCCCGGATGTTGTCCGTGTCGGTGAAATGAGCGACCGCCTCAGCAAGTGAGTTGGTGTCCTCGGGGGTTTCGATCACCTTGCCGTGCCGGTCCTTAACAAAAAGATCGGTCGCGCCGTTGAAGCGGGTCGTTATCACCGGTTTGCCCGCCGCGAGGGCCTCGAGAATAAACCTGCTGGAAGGATCGTAAAAAGTAGGCAGCGCCGCAACGTCGACTATCGACAGGACGTTCTGAATATGAGTGACAGTGCCTAGGAAGACGACTCTTCTGCCTGCCTTAGGTGCGTCAAGTTTCTGTGCGAGTTCCGCGTATTTGAGTCTCTTGCCGCTTCCAACGACAATCAAATAACCTTTGCGGTGCGCTTCGTGACGCGCTGCCACAGATATTGCTCTGATCAGAGGCGCCAATCCTTTTAGTCGGAAATTATTTGCCACGAACAAAAACAGAACCGGTTTGTCGGATTCCTTGACGCGCAGTTTAGCCAATACCTCTGCGCGGAGTCTGTCGGCCTGATTTGTGTTGATCGGCCTGTCGGTCTTGATGCCGTTTGGAATGGTCACTATTCGCCGCTGGTCGGTGCCGTATCGTTGTTTGAACTGCTCGGCGACGTATCTCGAAAGGGCGGCGATGACCGGCCCGTCCGCTCTCTGTGCCAGCTTGCGCTCGGCATGGGCCAACACGGTCCGGCGCCAGTTGGTGAAGGCCGTCAATTTCTTATACCATTCGGCAAACCTGTTCTCGTAACTGGCGGAATTGCGCAGGATGGACTCGGCGTAGGCTCCGCCGCGCGGCTGATAGACATCGGCGAATTCAAAGGGCAGGACGCTGTGAATAATCTCATAACTGTTCTGCGACAGGTGCTCCTTCACCGCCTTTTCGAAAGTGAAATAGCCGACGCGCCTGCCGCCGGTTTTCGGGCACAGAATATGGACATTGCCGGTGTCCGTTCGGCCCTTCGCTGCCAGAACATCCACTTCGAGATCGAGGGCCGACAAAGCCGCCGCCAGTTCGAGGACCGAGCGTTCGGCGCCGCCGAGAGCTACGTTTGCCCGTTCTATTATGATTGCGACTTTTCTCTTCATCGCAGAACACCCAATCGCAGTCCGCTCAATTCTCAAAAGGAGCTTGTCTGCCGTGTTTCTTGTCATGCCTTGCCATTCGCCTTGCCTTGCTTACGACCTTGCGAATGAACATCTTGTCTTCACTGGTAAGTGTGTCCCGGCCGACATAGCGCAGAATAAAACGCAGCCTGTCGGTCTTCGAAAAATCTTGGCCCGGGGCGGAATAATGAATCTGCGCAATATCTTTGATCTGAAATCGCCGGCTCAGAACGACCGGCTCAAAGGCACGTGCCAGGTCTATCAGATGGAATCTCCCGTCATCATCGTAGAAGATATGTGCAAAGTAGAGGTCTCGATGACGGTAATTTGTTTCGTGGAACTTCCTTATGAAGTCCGCCAGCTTGGCGATGAAATCTCTTCTGGCTTTCAAATTCTCCCCGGCCGGTGGCCCTGTGAAGAAGTCGGGCAATCTTCGCTCCAGCGACACCGCCTCCGGGATTTGCTGTGTGATGATAAAGCTTCTCTTTTCGAAAAGGCTGCCCCATTGATCGCCGTAGCAGATAGTCTTAGGCGTATTTACACCGGATGCGGTCAATCGGCTTGCCGTGGAGCATTCGATCATGGCGCAGCTTCTCCTGCCCTGGGCGCTCAGCCAGTTTTTAAGCTGGACCGAAACCGGCGGCCGGTTGTAGCGTTTGAGAAAGACCGTCGTTGCCCCCTGCGGCTGCGGCGCATCTATTTCGAATTGCACGCGGCTGCGAAAGCGGGCGAGATTCTCTTTGCCCAGATTCGTGGCCGCATTAAATGAAAAGACACCATCAATTGAGTTAAGGCCCAGCTTTTCGAGTGCCGACTCATGATCAGGATCCACGAAGAAAGATTTCGATGTTTCCACGAATTGCTGTTGAGTCATAATTGTTGCGTGCTTGCGGTCGCCTTCGAGCAACTCCTTCGCAGCCTCGCAGACCATCGCGACGGTGATCACCTGCATGCACAAGTGTTCGCTCTGGCTGCAAACGGGCTTGCTGCAGGGCGCGCAGGGGACGTTGCCGATGATTTGAATCTCGTCTTCGCATTTGGTGTCCGTCCAGGCCGGGTCATTAGGTCCGAACAAAGTGACGACCCTACGCCCCAGAGCTACCGCTATGTGTCGCGGCCCTGTGTCGTTACTAATCACCAGATCGGCGCGACAGAAAAGGGCTTTGAGCTCGCCGAGGCTCAGCGACCTTTCTGCAAGGTTTATGAGCCTGTGTTCGCTCAAATCACAGATGTCTTCCGCGATCTGTCTCTCGGTCCTCTCCGGTGCTACAGATATTATGACCGTGGCGTTATAGTTTGTGATAAGCCAGTCGGCCGTCTGGGCAAACCGAACGTCGGGCCAGCATTTGCTTGGGCCAAATGCCCCGCCGGGGACAATAACAACAATTGGCCCCCGGGCGTCGGTCAGCTCAGGCACTTTGGATTTGAGATCCTCGGTTGCCTTCGGCTCGACATCAAGTCCGAGGCTTCTATCGACGGCCTCGGCGCCCAGCAGGCCGGAGATGGCAAGATAGTAGTCAATCATGGATTGCGGCTTGAATCTTCCATCAGGCAGTCTCGCAGCGTGGAGTTTGTCGGTAAGCAGAAAGCCACGTTTTTCGCGGGCGTAGCCGATACGAGCGGGGATCCCTGCCAAAAAGACCGCCAGCGCCGAGGCGAAGGAATTCTTGAAGAGGACGGCGTGTGAGAATCTGTGCCGCTTGAGCTGGGCCGCAACGGTCAGCGGATTCTTAGCATCACTATCAATCCATTGGTCATTGAAGGCACTTGGTGACAAGGTCTCGCGGATCAATGAACTGGCCAGAAAGCAGATTGTTGACGATTTGAAATGTTCACGGATGGCACGCAGAGCCGGTGTGCAGAGAATGGCGTCACCCATTGGAGAGGGCAGCCACACCAAGATATTCGTATCTGGCGTTTCGCTTTGCACCGATCTTACTTTCTCCCGTGCATCGTATAGAAGGTTAGCGCCATGAGCTGGAAGACCACTGCAAAGCCGAGTGCCATGAAGAC
>Ga0111165_1060_pt1 | contig 13281 bp, 10 predicted proteins | sample DeeMarSeWOR28_12_FD_80268 | JGI IMG/M metagenome (GOLD analysis project Ga0111165, IMG submission 80268) | Phycisphaerae bacterium SG8_4 | reverse complement strand
CTCGGCGAACATCGCGCTCGCCGTCTGCATCGGGCCCAGCACGTGCTCATAGCCTCGCACCCAGGAACGGTCGTTCGTCCAGCTACCGCCTTCGGCGCTGAACCGGTCGTCTTCCTTCTTGAGATCCTTGATGAGTTTTGCCATCGCCTCGGTACCCGCGCCGTCCTGAAATCTCTCCCATATCCGGCCTTGCATTATCGGCTGGATAGCATCAAAGACCTCATCGGTGACACCGATACTGTCGAGATACTCCAGATACTCGGTCACGTTCACCGGGGCACATGTCGTGCCGGAAGCCTCGGCCATCACTTCCAGATACTTCGACGGGAATTCGTTCATCATGACACCGCCGTTTTCGCCGTCGGCGATTTGCGTCACCACCGGCGGCACTTTGGCACCTGCCAGCTCTCTGCGGCCGAGAGTCAGCGCCTCGTAGTAAGGCTGCATCTGGCCGATCAGCTTGGTGTCACTGCCCTGGGTTTTGATAATAGCCGTGATGCTGGCCGTCTGACCCCGCGAATTTTTGGCTACCAGCCGGTGAGGCACATGAGGATCGCAAACGCCTGCGCCGTCTTCGATACGCTCGACTGTATGTTCCTGTACGAGGACCCAGCGGTAGCCGCACTCGTTCAGCGTCCTGACGAACTCGTAGCATACGTCCGGATGGTTGGGCAGGGCCATCTCGCTCGGCGAGAATCCCCTCACCCGGCTAAGCGCCTCGAACCCAAAGAGGGCCGCGAAGAAGTGCTGCCATGCCCGAACGTGCAAGCGGTAATCCTGAACCGGCGTCGACGGAGCCATAGGGTGACCCCAGGCAGTCCCGAGCCATTCGATGCATCGGCCGGTCGCCGGGTCGTTCGTTGCCGCTCGAAGCGTATCGATTATGTCGTCTCGCCCCATTTGGCAGAGGCCGTGAAGCAGGCAACCCGAATAGTCAAGCATCACGCGGGGTTGTTTACCGTCGGCAACAAGCTCGGGGACGAACTCGCCCATACGCTCGTAGCACCGGGCGAATACCGTCGCATTGTGATTGTCCCCTGTTTCCGGATCGGCCATCATGTGTTCGAGATTGCCTATGATCCGGGCACTTCTAAGATTATCGCTTCCAGCGGGTATCAGGGGCTGATGCATGTGAAGGGTGATCGCAAAGCCGCTGTCGATACTCTCAAAGTCGACACCGCCGGCGCCGAGATGGAACGGCCCCTCGCGACTCATAGCCTCGGCTATGAGATCCTCCGAACCGCAGATGTTCGGCAGACCGTCAATGTGTGCCGGTATTGTCAATTCCGAATTCTTCATCCTCAATCATCGACAATCCGGCTTCCGGGCTTGACTCCATTATGCTATGATTGCAGCAATGGACAATAAAATACGCAGGGTGGGCTTTGCCCTCCAGAAGAGTCGCCGGGGTCTTGAAATGAAAAAACGAATCATTAGATGGGTTTTCGTCGCATGCATACTCACTATAGCGGCAAATGCAGAAGCTCAATCCGCGCAATCGGTTCTGGAAGCTGCCGGTATTCACGGGGGCGTCATAGTTCACCTTGGATGCCCAGATGGACGATTGACGGCATCGCTGCGACTAAATGAAGGCTACTGCGTTCACGGATTGGATGCCGATCCGAAAAATGTCGCCAAAGCGCGCCAGTACGTACAGTCACAGGGCCTTTATGGGGCCGTCTCGATCGACACTTTTGATGGTCGAAACCTGCCCTATGCGGACAATATGGTGAACCTATTTATCGCCGACAATCTTGGTGAGGTATCGCAAGCCGAGGTGATGCGGGTCCTGGCGCCGGGCGGAGTCGCACTGATAAACGGCAGAAAACATGCAAAGTCTCGACCCGACAATATCGACGAATGGACGCACTATTTGCACGATGCAGACAACAACGCCGTTGCCAAAGACACGGTTGTCGGGCCGCCGCGTCGTCTCCAGTGGCAAGGCGGCCCGAAATGGACCCGGCATCATGACCACATGTCAAGTTTCAGCGCCATGGTATCTACAGGTGGGCGCCTGTTCTACATTATCGACGAAGGCTCCACGGCTTCGATCTACATGCCGTCGCACTGGGCGCTGATTGCCAGGGACGCTTTCAACGGCAAAGTGTTGTGGAAGAGGAAGATCGATACGTGGTACACCCGTTTCAAGGGTTTGAAGGATGGGCCCGCCGACGCGCCTCGCCGACTGGTCGCGGCAAACGGCCTGGTCTATACGACACTCAGTCTCGAAGGGCCCGTGACATCTCTAGACGCAGCGACAGGCGAGACGGTTCGAACATATCAGGACACCGTCGGCGCAGAGGAGATCCTTCTTTCACAGGGCGAACTGTTCGTCTTGATTGGTCCTAAGTCTATCGGCGATGGCGGCCGCACTGTGCGACCCGTTGAGACACGGACGATCACGGCGCTCGATGCCGCTGCCGGCAGAAAGCTCTGGCAGAAATCCGACGTCGTCGCGGCCGGGACGATGGCGGTCGACAACGAGCACGTGTATTACTTCAACTTTGATTCAAAGAAAGCAACCTGTTTGGAGCGTAAGACCGGCGAGAAGGTATGGACCTCCGAGCCGCTGCCATCACCTGAGAAGCAGACGTCATTCTTCAGTTCCAGGCTGGTAGTCCGCGGCGGCGTGGTGCTTTTTGCCGGCGGGGAGTTCTCCGGCATGACCAAGTCCGGCGGCGGCGAGACCCGGGCCGATACTCTCACTGCACTGTCGGCGCAAACGGGAAAGACGCTGTGGACAGGTGAGCATCTTCCCTCAGGTTACAGCTCACCGGAGAACCTGTTCGTGATAGACGACATCGTGTGGTGTGACAGCAGTTCAAATGGAAGACTGGACGGCACCGTCGTCGGGATGGATCTCAAGACCGGCCAGGTCGAGCACCGCTTCGCCGCAGATAAGACGAACTACTGGTTCCATCATCGCTGTTACCCCGGCCGGGCCACGACCGATTATATCATGACCTCCCGCACCGGTATCGAGTTTGTGGATCTCGACCGGCAGCATTGGGATCTCAATCATTGGGTGCGCGGCGCCTGCCTCTACGGTATTCTCCCGTGCAACGGTCTGGTATACACCCCGCCGTCGCCCTGCATCTGCTATGCAGAGTCCATGCTGCACAGTTTCAACGCATTTGCGCCCGCGTCGCCGGGCAGCGTCTGGAAGCCGGACTCTCAAGAAACAAGACTGAAAGAAGGCCCCGCGTACGGCCAAATCGAAAATCTTAATTCGCAAATCGGCAATCCCGATGACTGGCCGACATATCGGCATGACGCAGCTCGAAGCGGGGCGACAAAGACAACCGTCCCGGCCCAACTGGTACAGGCCTGGCAGACACCTATCGCAAGCAAGCTCACCAGCGTAACGGTCGCTGCCGGCAAGGTCTTTGTTGCCGCTGTCGAGAGGCACACGGTCCATGCCCTGGCCGCCGACACAGGGACATCGCTCTGGAACTATGCGACGGGCGGACGAGTTGACTCTCCGCCGACCTATTTTGAAGGCCGCATTCTTTTCGGCTCGGCGGACGGTTTCCTCTATTGTCTGCGCGCCGACGACGGCGCCCTTATCTGGCGTTTCTTAGCCGCGCCGACGGATCGCCGAATAATGGTCTACGAGCAGCTCGAATCGCTCTGGCCTGTCAGCGGCAGCGTTCTCGTCCGCGACGGGATCGCACATTTCGTAGCGGGCCGGTCCATATTTGTCGACGGCGGCATGCGTCTGTACCGCCTCGATGCCCGCAGCGGCGAGATGATTTCGCAAACCACGCTCGATGACCGTGACCGGCGGACAGGCGGTGACGTACAGGATTTAGTCAAGTGGTTGAACATGCCCGTGGGGCGTCCCGATATACTGAGCTCTGACGAGAAGCGCATTTATATGCGATCCCAGGCCTTCGATTTGCAGGGCAGGCGCCTGGAGACCGGACCCCAAATCCAAGGCCCTCAAGAGGGAACGCGCCAGGGCGGCGAGGCCACGCATTTGTTCTGCCCGACCGGCTTTCTCGATGACACGTGGTTCCATCGGACGTATTGGCTCTACGGCAAGACCTGGGGCAGCGGGTGGAACGGTTACTACATAGCCGGTAAACACGCACCTGCGGGTAAGATAATGAGCGTTGGCGATGACAAAGTATACGTTTTCGGTCGCCGGCCGCAGTACTACAGATGGACCAGGCCCCTGGAGTACCGACTCTTTGCCGCGGACAAGCAATGGAAAGCATCTGCGACCACGGCCGCTCCAAAGCCCAAAGCGCGGGCCAACAGAAAGAGAAGACAGGATGAAGGGCCCGTTCCCATCGACAATGCAGATAACTACGAGTGGTCGACAGAAGTCCCGATTCTCGTTCGGGCGATGGCACTGGCAGGCAAGACGCTGTTTATCGCCGGCCCCGAGGATGTTCTGCACGAGGAAGGGACAGCCAAAGGCAAAGAGGAGCAGATTCTAAAACAGGAGGCCGCCCTGCTGGGCAATAGCGGCGCAATCCTCTGGGCCGTATCGGCAGAAGATGGCGCAAAATTGCATGAGTACAAGCTCGCTTCTCCTCCTGTATTCGACGGCATGGCTGCGGCCCGTGGCAGACTCTATCTTGCCACAAGGGATGGACGCGTCTCGTGCTGGCGCAAGCCCTGATCGCCGGAAAAACCGAAATTACGGCTCTTGACGCCATCTTGACGCGAGATTTCACTTGACTTGGGCGTGCCAATAAGATATAATCATGCTTAACGAATCGTCCATGGGGGGCGGCTCTGCGGAGAGATCAAATATCAAGATGTAGAAAGCAGAATTATAGGTGTCATCCGTCTACGGCGGATTCCACTACTTTGATATTTGGTCTTTGATATCTACATTATCATTTTTTGGGGGGTGAGTGAAAATGGCAAAGTCGAATTCCAGGCAGGTCTTGATGATGGTGGTTCTTTCGGCAGTATCGGTTTCTTTCATGGGTTGTGCGGGAAGCCTCGTGCAGCAATCGCAGAGCGTGAGGGTCTCTCCCGTCTCGGCCGAGTACAAGCTGGATGGCAATCTACACGGCAAAATGTACATCCTTTTAGCTGAGACAAGCACCGGCCAGGAGCAGCACAGATACGCCGTTTCCGATTCACTTGCAACGGCGCTGGCCGAGGGCTGTGATCCTAGTCCGCCTCAAGTCACAGACGACAGTCAACGGCGGGTCGATCTTTCGTTCCTGGGCTTCAACGGCGTCGACGTCCGGCCGGCAAGGCTCTCGGCCGACGGTCTCGATGTTCTGTCGTTTACGGATCTGACAAACAGGCTGAACGAGAGGGACCTGGCGTCCAGGCACGCCGAGATGAAGAGGTTTTACCAGCAGAACGGCATGTTCCGAAGAACGGACCTCAAGTTTTTGGCCGATGAGATCGGGGCCGATTACATCGTTCTGCCGTGTCTGTTGGATATCAGCCGATGGAGTAAGGGACGGTTTTCTGTAGGAGGCGTGAGATTCCTCCAGACTCAAGTCGTCAGCGGAATGTTGGGTCTGGAAATATGGGACACTAGGTCCGGACGCAAGGTCTTTAGCGCGACCTCGGACATTACGATCGCCAGCGAGAGGATAAGAGAGGAACCCATGTCCATGGAAGAGGCCTTCAAGCGGGCGTGGTATGGCATAATGAAGGAACTGCCTGGACAGACTCCCGAATTCCCGGATCCTCCATTCAACACCGCTGGCATCCACGAGGGACCTTACGTGCCAGAAGATAATGAGCCCCAGCAGGTCGAAACGAAAACCGAGGTGGCAGTAGGCGAAGTAGCGAAAGCTGCGGGTTGATTCAGCTCGAAGATATGAGTTCTCAGTTCACTGGCGGACTACAAACGACTGGCCACGAACAATGAACTACCAAGCGAATAACCAGACGACAGTTGGGAAGGTCTTTGGAACAGCTCTGCTTTGCGGCATCGCGTTGCTCACGTCATGTGCGCGCTACAAGCTCGATCCGGCGTACACGGGCCCGGCGAAAAGGCCGGCGGAGATGCTGGAATACTACAGCTATCGCGAGTCCCGGGGCGCCGGGAAAGCCGAGGTCAAGACGATACGAGAAAAGCGACGGTATGCGATCAGGCATGTTGCGCTTCCGTCAACGGTCAATGTCTTTGGAACAGAGAACATTAGGGTAGACTACTATGTGCAGAAGGGGGAGGGGAAGTTTCCGACTGTGCTGGCACTGCCGATAGCTGGCGGAGTCGATTTCTGCATAGAGAGCTTCGCCAGACACTACGCGTCGAACGGTTTCAACTGTGCCGTCATGCACAACCGTCAAGTAGATCTCGAGGATATCGAAAGCGCTGAACAAGCCGAGGATTACCTGAGGCAGGTTGTGCTGGACGCCAGGCAAGTGCTGGACTATCTCGTCGCACTGGACGAAGTCGACAGCGACAAACTCGGGTGCCTAGGACTGAGTCTGGGCGGCATAAAGGCGAGCATCCTCTCAGGAGTGGATGAAAGAATAAAGTGCACGGTCGTGGGGCTTGCCGGCGGCAGCATGGCGGACATTGCGCTGGAATCCAAAGAAAAAGCTGTCAGAGACTGCATGAGCCAGTGGTTTGAAATGGGCGTCACTCCTGAAGCTCTTCACACCGAGTTGTCGGAGAAGCTTGCGACGGACCCCGTCGCTCTGGCCAAGTATGTGGATGCGCGAAATACCCTGATGTACATAGCGGCGTTTGACCGGATTGTCCCAAAGAAATGCGGCAAGAAGCTGTGGAGAGCGACCGGCAAGCCCGAGGTGGTCTATCTGTTCTCAGGTCACTTTAGCTCGTTATTGTATTTGCCGTACGCCGAAAGAAGTTCACTCGCCTTTTTCAAGAGAAAATTCACAGCTGAATCTCTGAAGGACTGAGATGAAACGTTTACCTTTGCTTATCGTTTTGCTGTTAGGAGGTTGCCGGGTGGGCAATGTAGAGGGCTTGAGCCTGACTCTGAGTTCCTACGAACGCGGTCTCTGGTTCGATCATGATGTAAAGGGTTATCAGCCCAAGGGATTCGGACTGAAGCTTGACATTGTCGCCGGGCACATGATCCGCCCGGTGCCGAAGTTCTGGGAGAAGGACACCAATCCGTGGAAGGGAGACGATCCCTGGTTCGTAATCAGGCTGCCGATGATTGGACCGTATCTGTCAGTGGGTATCGGCGAGACAGGAGCATACTTGGGCTTCAAGACTTTCAAAGTAGAGCAGAGGCATCGCTCGTTGGAAAGATACGGCAAGTGGATGCGCGAGGGCGAATTCCCCGAACCAAACGACGTCCACGTCTTCTTGCAGCCGAGCGCGACCATACGAAGAACCAGATGGAAATGAGCCCGATGCTCCTCTTGCTTCCGAGGATCTAATCAATTCTCAGCTTTGGACGGCATGATCCGCGTCACCTCGAACAAATCACTCTCCGCCATGTTGCTGCACTGGCGTGAGAGTTTCTCCAACTGCTCCAGTTTAGGAGCGTCTATGTGCCTCAGGTACTTTTGACCGGGCCTGAAGATCAATACAGGCCCCGTACCGTCCTTGCGACGCACGCATACATGGATGAAGTCCAACGATACAACCTCAGCCAACCGCAGATCGAGCCGGCCAATCGTATTGCCGGTGCCGATGACCAGGCCATCGGCCATGCAGGAATACGGCGTCTCGATGGGAACATAGCAAATGACGTCGAGTTCGTGCAAACCCCATCTGGTATCGAATTCGCGCAGGGCGGCCTGGCCGATGCGCCATCCCAGAACGTTCCATGGACCGACATGTCCATGCATACGTTCGATCTGGCCCCACCAGTCTTCAGGTGCCCGGCCCCTGTTGTACTCATTCTCACCTCCCACGGCGCCCACAAAGTGATGCTCCTGTTCAGAAGAGCCCAAAACGCCGCCCGGTGAACTCAAGACACCGATCATCAAGCCGCAGATGACGACGACTGCCAAGATCAATGAGATTTGTTTCATCACTTCATTCCTTTCGCAATAATTGTCAGTAAGGCCGGCTCAACGGCGCTCGAATGATCCAACTTGGCGGCCGTTGGCGAGGCGCACCCGGACAATGATCCCTTGTCGAGTCTGTCGATCATACCAGGTGTCTGTTGGCACCGGGTATTTCTGCTCTCTCATGCGGTCCAGGTCAAATCTCGGACCCTGGCTGTAGAGGACCCAGCTCACCGGCGATTCTTCTGGATCTGCGTAGTCGGAGCCTTCCTCCTGCTCGTTGTCGGGAAATCCGTCGGGAACCCACAGACAAGCGCCGCTCCCGATGGTGACCGTTCTGTTGTAGATTAGCGTTCCGACCGCTCTATACTTGTACGTGTATCCTCGATTGAATCGATCTTCCACGCCGGCAGCCATGAAGGTGTCTTCTCCGGGGGCCGGCAGGAACTTGCTCTCGACCAGTTCGGTGGGAAGCTGATAGAAATGATCTCCTACCATGCAATCGACCCGCGTCGGAGGATATCTGCTGTTATTGTCGAGCCCATAGGCTTCCAGCGCCATTCCGATCTGGCGCAGCTCGGCATTGACGGCTGTGACCTTCGCTTGCAGACGAGCCCGCCCCATCACAGGCAGCAAAATTGCCACCAGCAGGGCCACGATGGCAATGACAACCAGCAACTCGATCAGCGCAAAGGCACTCTCGGCAAGTTGAGATATCCCCTTTCTCATTTTATGCCCTATTCGTTCCAGTCTTCCAGCAATTCTGCGAGATCGTCCAGGTCCAGAATACCATCCAGATTGAGATCGCCCGGTTTGTCAGCCCGGCGGTGCTGCCGGCTGGCCAGCACCGAACCGTTGCCGTCATAGTTCATCACGTACAAGCGGTAGCCGCTCGTGAGGTCCGTGCTTTCCTGATCCATAATTCCAATAACGTCAAAGGGCTCGGTCAGGTTGTTTGAGCCGGCATAGATTCCGTTGCCCCGTCCCAGCTTGACGGGAAAGGTCCTTATTCCGTCGGTGATTGTTAACTCTGCGCCAGGAGCCCAACCGCTGGAATCCGCAAAGTAGACGTCTTCGACCTTTATGAGCCGTGACTGATGGTACTCGCAGCCCGTCTGCCGAGTCGGGTCAAAGATAAAGTCGTCATCACTGTCCTTCAGGTCATCCAGCGTGAGAACTTCAGGCCGAGGCAGCCCTGCACCTCGCGCCAGCAGCTCAATAGTGAAATCGTGGTCAGGATTCTTGTTGTGCTGCTCGTTGATGTTCAATTTGCCCTTGTAGGACAGAAAGTAGCCGGTCACTCGTATTCTGTCTCCCGGGCCAAACCGGGCACTGTTTAGACGGATCAGTTCCGCCACAAATTCCTCGTCGGTGTATCCTCCGTCGACAGCTACCCACGGCAGGTTGTTGTAGAGCTGTCCCAAGAATACAGCCGTGCCAGCATGATCGGCACCTTCACCCTGGAAAAAAATCTGCCAGGTCCCGCCGAGATTGAACATCTCCGTAATCGTATCGTCAGGTGTCGGATCCAGCATGTCGGCAGGATGGTGCAGCAGGATTCCTTCAAGAGTGACCTTGTCAGTCGCTGCATATACGTGTTCGCCGTGTTCATCCACAGCCTGGAAGTCTGAGTGAGTTACCGCCGCCGAAGTCTGTCCGGTGGCCGGAACTCCGACCACAGCCAAAGCCGCCAAGTGAGCCAGAATCGCAAGTCTTTTCATGATCGAATCCTCCAGAAAATCGACAAAATAACGGCGCATAACTTCTTCAAAAAAGTGCTACTGCGCATAACAATATACTATTAGTGCTACCCTGTCAAAGAAGAATTTGACAAGAACGGCAATTGTCTGGATAATGCCGGATTCATTGGAAATTCTCTCGCTTCAAGGAGAAATAGAATGGGTCAGGCTGAGCGAGTAGGAGTATCGCTGGATAAGAAGCTTCTTGGGATGTTCGACGATTTGATTGCCCGGCAGGGCTATTCGAATCGCTCCGAGGCGATCCGGGACCTGATCCGCACGCGCCTGTCCGAACAGCGTCTGGCGAAGCCTTCAACCCAGGCGGTGGCCGGAGTATTTCTGGTCTATGACCATCATTCGACTCAACTGGCCGGCAAGCTGGTCAGGCTCCAGCACAGCCATCTGCTGCAGGTCATCGCCTCCACCCACGTGCATCTGGACCATCACAACTGTCTCGAGGTGATCATTCTCAAAGGCAAGGTCAGAGAAATTGAAAAGGTGGCAGATAGTATGGCCGTCCTTAAAGGTGTTAAGCTCAGCAAAGTGAATGTCATGACAACCGGCAAGGACCTCACGTAGATTTTTCCCTGCGTTGGGCTAACATGAATTGCACACCGAAGGCGCTACAAATAACGAGATTCGAGATACGAGCGACGAGCTACGAAATTGTTGCCAGCAGGTAGAAGCCGGCGCCGATGAGCAGAACCCCGGCAATAGTCCGTACGACAGCCTCGGCCCTCCTTGCCTTGATCGATTTGGCACCTGCCGAAACCCCCAGCATTATCGCCGCCAGCGGCAGGCCAAATCCGATCGCATATGAGATGAGCATCGCCACCATCCAAAAGGTATAGCCTTCCAGGACGGCCACACCCAGTACGATCAGGATCCCCGGATTGCAGGGCAGCGAGCAGGCGCCGATACCCCCGCCCACTACAAGGCCGAAGACAGCTGCGCCCAAGTATCCCTCTGGCTCGGACCTGTCACGTGACATCTTCAATCCCGGCAGTCTAAACGGCAACAATTTGAGCGCCGCAAGGCCAACGAAAATTGCGACTATTCCGGCGAATATCTTCCAATATGTACCCAACGTGCTCTGTGCGACCTGTCCGAGAAATGCGGCCACCGCTCCAAGAATGACGGTGGCGATGACTGCACCCAGCATGAAGAACAGTGCGGCAAACAGGGTCCTCTTGAGGCCTCCCTGCCGGCGCGTTCCCGAGTATCCGGCTACGGCTCCGAGTACAGGCAGAGTGCAGCAGCTACATGCAATTGAGCTGAGCAAACCCAGAAGAAAAGCGGCAGGCAGCGCAGCAGGACCGACGCCCGTCTGCTCGAAGACGGTCCTGGCCCACTCGAGCATGGTTCGGATCCACTCCATTAACGCGCCGACCCTCCGCTATTTGGAATCCGAGGGACTGCAACCCGAAAGACCACAGTCGGCAGAACCGCATTGCGATGGATCCGTGCCCGCAGGACAGCATGCAGACGGCGCCCTCGAGGCGACAACGAAGGCCTCGAGCAGGTTCGCTTCGGTTATCTCTTCGGAGACTGCACTGTATCCGAGCCCTTTGACCATTGCCAGGACGGTAGGCTCGGAGAATTGCTCGACGAGGTTTTTATACTCAACTGTGTCGTCTTTGAGCCTGAAAGCAGATGTTCGGTTTCCGCGCGACCGGATCTTTCGCGTCGCTGCCTCAATCTCATTGACTATGGCCTGAGCGTCTTGTTGGTTCTGGCCGCAAATTAGTATGAACACCGCACTGACGTCTGTAGCTACTTCATCCAGGGCGGCAAGCGAATCCAATTCGGGACCCCAAAGAGCAGACTCGGCTCCATCGGCGGTTTTCTCGGCCGTCGTCCCGGCACTCTGGGAGGCCACTGTCTGGCCAGTTGCGACTGCAGGAAACGAATGCTCAGACCGCTCGGCCGCTGCCTTTGACTTCTTCATGAGTGAATTTGCCAGGACTGCTGCGGCCGCGACCAGGACGAACAAGAATATGAGTGCCCGCCACTTCTGTGGAATGCCGCTCGACCCGGATGAGCAACAGCCCTCGCCGCCGGATGTTGGCGGGCAACACGTCTGAGTATTTTCTGAACTCTGTTGCCCGGACAGGCTGGAATTTTCGTTGTCGACCATTTTGGTTCCTTTCTTAAATCCTTTGTCTCTCACGTAAAGGCCATTATAATCGAATTTGAGCTATCAGGCAATATTCAAGTTTTTCCGCTCACGTTACTGATTGACTTTGGAGCCACAAGCAATGAGAGATGCTTTTGTAGGGCGTCGTGATTTCTTGCGATCTTTAGGCTTTGGCCTCGTGACTGTGCTCGGCCTGCAGACACGAGCTGTTCGATCGCAGACTCAGCAGGAACTGCCGCCGAACATTGTCTACATACTGGCCGATGACATGGGATACGGTGATCTCGCCTGCCAGAATCCCGAATCGAAAATACCCACGCCGCATCTAGACAGACTCGCATCCGAAGGGATTCGCTTTACAGATGCTCATTCGCCGTCGGCGGTCTGCACGCCGACTCGATATGGAATCCTGACCGGCCGTTACTGCTGGCGCTCCCGGCTCAAGCAGTCGGTTCTGTGGCCCTGGGACAGGCCGCTGATCGAAGCCGAGCGCCTCACGGTCGGCAAGCTGCTGAAGGATCATGGTTACCACACCGCTTGTATAGGCAAGTGGCATTTGGGCTGGGACTGGCCTACCGCCGACGGCAAAGAACCAATCGGAATGGGCAAGACCAACGTCAAGAACAGCGGGGCGAATGTGGATTTCACAAAGCCCATCGCCAGCGGGCCGACCACCCGTGGATTCGATTACTATTTCGGAACGGCTGTGCCCAACTTCCCGCCTTACTGTTTCATCGAAAATGACAGGACCGTGGGCATACCAACCGAGAAGAAGCCCGACAATATGTTCGGCTCGCCGGGGGCTATGCTGAAAGGTTGGAAGCTCGAGGAGATTCTGCCGGCCTTAGAGAAAAAAGCTGTCGAATATATTGACGCCAGGGGCCGTCGAGCCAGCAAGCCGTTCTTTTTGTATATGCCCCTGACTGCCCCGCACACACCTATCGCCCCGGCGCCGCAGTTCGTGGGCAAGAGCAAAGCCGGGGCTTACGGTGATTTTGTCCACCAGGTCGACCACGTTGTCGGCCGGCTGATGGCGGCGCTCGAGCGAAGCGGCTGTGCCGACACCACGCTGGTGATATTCACCAGTGACAACGGCTCGCCGGGACGGGACGGCACCAACATGAGCGGCCCGACAAACAGCCTAAGGCTTTTCGGACACAATCCGAGCCATATCTACAGAGGCATCAAGGCTGACATCTGGGAAGGTGGACACCGCGTGCCGTTCATCGCCCGCTGGCCCGGACGCATCAAGGCTGGTTCGGTCAGTTCTGAGACCATCTGTCACGTCGATCTGATGGCGACCTGTGCCGCGATTATAGGCTGTGATTTGCCACCCGATACGGGCGAGGACAGCTGCAACATTCTTCCCGCTCTGACCGGGCGCAAACCTGCCAACCCAATCCGCGAAGCTACCGTCCATCATTCTATCAGCGGGATGTTTGCGATAAGACAGGGCAGGTGGAAGCTGATCCTGGGCCGGGG
>Ga0111165_1130_pt1 | contig 13344 bp, 12 predicted proteins | sample DeeMarSeWOR28_12_FD_80268 | JGI IMG/M metagenome (GOLD analysis project Ga0111165, IMG submission 80268) | Phycisphaerae bacterium SG8_4 | reverse complement strand
CTTCATAGTCCATCACTCTGAGAGCTTTCGGGGACGTCCGCTTGATGTCTTCGCCATCTGGGAGGGGGGGCTGGAGTTCCTGGGCGGCATGATTCTGGCCATTGCTGTCATCCTGTCCTACCTGCTATATCATAAACTGCCCATCCGCCGCTTTCTGGATGTCTTGGCGATAGGTCTCATGCTGGGCCTTTCGTTTGGCAGGATCGGCTGCTTCCTGGCCGGCGATTGCTACGGCAAACCCACAGAGCTGCCCTGGGGGGTGCGTTTCCCCTATCGATCGCTCGTCTATGTCAGTCAGATTAACGCGGACTTGCATAGGAATCGGCCCGAGCCTCACCTGAAATTACCCAAAGAAGGGTATCTGGCCTATACGGCCGAGAACGAGATGTGGCATCCAAAACCCTACGAGGATCTGACTGACGGTCAGAAGCAAGAAGTTACCGATGGCAAGTACCGCTGCCTGCCGAGCCATCCCACCCAGCTATACTCTTCAGCATGTGCCGCCTTGCTGTGTTTGATGCTCTACCTATTCTGGCGACGGTCGCAAAGGACGTCCAACAAGATCTTCGCTAAGCCTGGCTCGACGTTTGCCCTGGCGTTAATTCTCTACGGCATCGCCAGGTTTCTGATCGAATACCTGCGCGATGACAATCCATTTGAACACGGTTCGTGGATAATGCATATGATCTACAACGTCTACAAAGGGGGCACAGTTGCGCAGAGTCTGAGTATCTACATGATAATCCTCGGTGTCATCTTTCTATTGATCTTCCAGAAGACCAAGCCCACAGGCATTCGAGTTGGCGGCGGGACTTCCAATGAGATTGACGGTCACACTGCATAGAGTAGCAGGCGTCGTCGCAGCGAGCTGAAGGCTTCTCGGCAATTGAGTTCTTTTTTGGGCAGTGTTAGCTTGACCGACCGGCATGTGTAAGGTATAGTCTGTCGCTTTGCCAATGCACAGAAAATCAGAACCTGTATTCGGTGCGAAAGATGTACCCTGAACTCGTCGAAATACCTCTGCTTCACCTGACCGTCAAGAGCTACGGCTTGATGATGGTCATAGGCTTCCTTGCGGCTGTTTCGCTCATAAGGCAGCTGAGCCTCAAGATCACGCCCGATCCGCAGCTTATTACCAATGCCGCCCTCTATAGCCTGATAGGCGGTGTGGTTGGGGCGCGTCTGTTCTTCGTCATTCACTATTTTGACAAGTTTGCTGAGCATCCGCTTGAAGTCTTTTACATCTGGCAGGGCGGGCTCGAGCTTTTGGGTGGCGTAGTATTGGCTGTGGCAGTGATCTTATTCTATCTGATCTACCACAAACTGCCCATCCGCCGGTACCTTGATATCCTCGCGGTAGGCCTGATGCTGGCGCTTGTTTTCGGGCGTATCGGCTGCTTCCTTAACGGATGCTGCTACGGCAAGCCCACCGGACTGCCCTGGGGTGTGCGCTTTCCGTACGGTTCATTCGCCTATCTGAGCCAAACGGAACCCGACTTGGGACGTGATCGTTTAGAGCCGCAGTTGGAGTTGCCGAGCGAGTATTTCGGCTACCAAGACGAAGACGGCCTTTGGTATGAAGGGCTGAAGCCTTACGATGCATTGGACGACAGGCAGAAGGCAGAGGTCACAAAGGGAAAATATCGATGCCTGCCCGTACACCCAACCCAACTGTATTCGTCTGCGATGGCGGCTGTTTGCTTCGTCATATTGTACCTTTTCTGGAAAAGAGTAGAGAAGGCCGAAGACTTAGGAGGGCCCAAAAAGCTATTTGCCAAGCGGGGTTGCGTGTTCTCTTTGATGTTCGTTCTTTACGGTCTCTCCAGGTTCTCCATAGAACTTCTACGTTCCGACAATCCTTTCGAGTTTGCCGGCCTGACGATATCTCAGCTAATCGGCCTCGGCATGATCGCGCTGGGCCTGACCTTGATGGTTGTATTTCAGACTCGCAAGTCCGTGGCGCCCGGTCATTAGCATCTGGGGGCGGTTTTGGCGGTATTATTGCCACTGCTGAAATTTCCCCTTGAACATTCTGGCAGATTGCCGATATATATATCGAGGAGTCTGTGCCACTTAAGCAGGAGGCAAGGACTTTGTTTGTTCATTTTCTACAGCGTACGAATTGAACTGAGCCAAGTTATGGGACTTTACGATAGAGATTATACACAAGAGGGCTTTCAGTCACAGTTTGGCCATGCTCCACAGATGCGGATGCACTGGCCCAAAATTACGCCGGTTGTCAAATGGCTTTTGATCATCAACTTGGCAGTTTTCTTCGTAGGGGCGCTCTTATTCCAGAGACCCTACATAGTTGTAGTCGGGGATCTCCAGATACCGGTCAACATTCTGGAAAAGTGGTTTTCCGTTTTTCCCCATACCGTTGGGACCATATTTCAGATCTGGCGTCTGGTAACATATCAATTCCTGCACGGTTCCATTGGTCATATTCTGTTTAACATGCTGGGACTTTACTTCCTCGGGCCCACGCTCGAACGCCACTGGCAGAGCAAGAAATTCCTCATTTTCTATTTGGCTTGCGGCGCCGCCGGAGGCCTGTTCTACACACTTCTCACCGTCTGCAACTTCCTGGCGCCAGCGCCCATGGTAGGGGCCTCGGGCGCCATACTCGGCATGCTGGCCGCATGTGCGATCCTCTTCCCGCACTTCGTTGTGTTCATAATGTTCTTTCCCGTCCCGATAAGAGTCGCAGCTATCGGGCTGACCATCATGTACTTCTTCTACGTGATAACAAAGGGGCCCAACGCCGGCGGCCACGCAGCCCACCTGGCGGGCATGGCGGCGGGAGCTGCCTACGTGTTCTCACGATCGTGGCGCGACCAATTCACGACGAAGATTCGGACCTCGCGATGGAAAAAGCAGATGACCTCGCAGCAGGATCTACAGGTGGAACTTGACCGCATTCTCGAAAAGGTGCACAAGTCCGGCCTCCAGAGCCTGACGCCTAAGGAAAAGAAGACTCTCAAGGAAGCCACCAGAGCCGAGCAAATGCGCGGCGGATTTTAGCAGAGAAACGCCGCCACAGACAGAGCTTCTTTCTTGTTTTTGCGCTGAATCTTCAAGATCTCATTGCTGCGCATCCGTCGAAATTGCTGTGAGAAAAGGCGTATTGAAAGTGAAATAGTTATTGCCTGTTTGGCGGGAACATTTATAATACTGCCTCAATCGACGTGAAGGAAATGTTAGAGAACGACCGACAACCAAGTTATCTCTTAGATGATCAGGCGGTGAGACCATGGCAGAAGCGAACAAGAAGAATAGCATGAATTTGATCATAGACGAGGCGTTGTATCCCGATCCACTGAATACTTTCATCTTAAATGCCATCTACGAAGAGGCTACGGATATCCACCTTAACGTCGTCGATGGAGGGATGCTGGTCCTGTTCAGAGTCGACGGTATCGTACACGAGAAACGGCGTTTGTCGCAAAAGGAGGGCCGCAAGCTGCTCAATCAGATAAAGGCTGCCGCCGGCGTGAGCGCATCGAAGTCATTAGCTGCGCCCCAGGAAGGGCAGATGAGATGGCGGGATGATGACCAGCGGGACAAGAACATTCGCGTTACGATTGTGCCGATGGACGGCGAAGAATGCGGCCATCTGCGAATTCTCAGCATGCCCGAAAAAGAGCTGGAAATGGCCAATCTCGGCTTTTCCGCTGAGCATATGAAGAGCATTACCGAATCACTGGATTCGCTCAGCGGCCTGATCCTGGTGGCAGGCATCACTGGCTCGGGAAAGACGACGACTATGTATTCGATGACTTCTTCGCGAGACCTTAGTTCCCTCGTGGCCTTCTCGATAGAAGACCCGGTGGAATTCAGGCTGCCGAACAGCCAGCAGCTTGAGGTCAACGAGGACCACGGCCTGACCATGTATCAGGGCCTGCGCACTATTCTTCGTATGGATCCGGACTTGATCATGGTAGGGGAAATCAGAGACAGGGACTCGGCGATCGTCGCCGCCCGGGCTGCAATGTCGGGCCGCCTCGTGCTGGCTACCATCCACAGCCAGGACGCCGCGGCGGCGGTGGACGCGTTGCACTATCTGGGCGTTCCGTACTACATTATCAGCAGCTCACTGCGCCTGATCGTCGCCCAGAAACTGATCAGGAGGCTTTGCACGGCCTGCGCTAGGGCTCGAGAACCCTATGCGGAAGAAATCGAGGTATTCGAAAGAGCGGGAATTGAGATTCCGACTAAGATTTTCGATCCGGTCGGCTGTGAGCAGTGCAACGGATACGGTTACAAAGGCCGAATCGGAATGTTCGAAACCGCCTTAATCACGCCGGATGCCGCTCACAAGATAGCATCGGGTGTGCACGACGAACAACTGCGACGGCATTTCAGAGACAACGGGGTCGTCCCGCTGGCAATCGACGGCATAACAAAAGTCGCCGATGGAATCACCTCCACGCAGGAACTTTTCCAGAGATGCAATTTCCCCGGCCTGCTTGCCGAAACGCAGTCCGGCATAAGCGAAGAGGCAATAATCTGACCTTACGCGCCGGCGGACAGAAGCTGCGTGTCATTGCACGGGCCGCTTAATACGCCGGTGTTGCCATTTCGCATTTGAGCACCGACATCAGCCAGAGTGCGAATGCCAGCAAAGCCGCCAACCATATCGCGTGTAGATATCCAGCCTTTAGTACCTTCTTTCCGCCCATCATTCAAATCTCCCAATCGCTACTCTATTATACACGGAAAAATCGACAGGCAAGTGGAAAATTTTCAATCTCGAGCGATGGATATCCAATAGTCATTGGTGTTGGCCTTGAATCCCGGTCCGCTACCTGATATCCTTATCGCTTACTGTGCTCGGTGGCGCGACCGGGCTTTTGTGAATCTAAATCTCTCAGTGAATAAGGAGTCCTACAATGTCTATACTTTTTCGCCTGTGCGTATTGCTGACTTTGATCACGGGTCCGGTCATGGTTTATGCCGCGGTGATGTGGTTGTTGATATCGGAGCCGGCGACGGCTGGTGGGCGCGGCAGATGGCCAGGTTTGTGGGTGCCGAGGGCGTCATTCACGCTGGTGAGATTGAGCAGAAGAAAGTCGACGACATGAAGGGCAAGTGCGCCGATTCACCGCAGGTCAAGTCTTACCTTATCCCATTGGATTCAACTGCGCTGCCGGACAATTCGTGCGACCTGGCGTTTCTCTCGAAGACCTATCACCACTTCAACAAAGGGAGCCACGTCGACTACCTGCGTCACCTGCACAAGGTGGTCAAGCCCACGGGCCGGCTCTGCATAATCGAGAGGCATTCGGCAATCCCAGGTGGCACGAGAGCCACAGAGCACGGTTGGTCGCCTGGCTTGTTGATGCAGCAGGCCGAGGAGGCGGGCTGGGTTGGCGTACGTTGCGAGCTGATTAGGGGGACTTATCATTTCATGGCGATATTCGTCCAGAAGGAGCTGTTTCCGCCCGAACCTGAGCGCAGACGCCCGGAAGGCAGAGACAATCAGAATTGAACATCTGTCCGTCCGGGGGGCACTATGTACAGACCGTGGAGTGTCACAATCGCTATCGCGAGTGTTCTGCTCACCGTCTCGTTCGGCTGCAGGAACACATCCAGCAACACCGAGCATGGCGGCGGCAAGACAGAAGAGCCCGGCACGCGTTTTGGAATTGATCAGACCTGTGACGTGGTCCGCAACGCTGTGCGGCTGGTCCTCACATATGACGGCGTATCGGCGGCATTCGCCGGAACCGCTGAGAACGTCAGTGACCGGACCGTACCCGCCGTGCGGGTCGAAGTGCACCTCTCCAATGGCACAGAGTTGGGACCGACACCGCGCAACGACCCCAGAGCCGGCGACAGAGAAGCCGTCGTACTATCAACAGAAGGCCAGAGCTTCGAATGGTGGACAGGCCACGCGGAAGTGGGTGCTGGCGAACATGGCGGCGAGCACGGAGACGGACGCGGCGGCGAACACGCAGGTGAGCACAGCGTCGAGTACAGCTGACGTACCCTATGCTCTACCTGAGAAGTTGGCTAATCCCGAATCATCCCTTCTTGAGGGTTAAACTGACCTCCGTCCTAACGATGGTCTCCAGATTCGGATTGCTCGTGATTGCCTCCATATATTTGGGATCGGCCATCCGGGGGCTAATGTTGTGACCGATTATCAGTCCGCCGGGGCGGATTAGGGGCAGAAGCTTGTCGAGATAATCGACGTAGCCCTCCTTGTCGGCGTCGAGAAAGAGGATGTCGATTGGGTCTTTGAGTGCCGTCACCTTTTCATGAGCATCTCCCTCTACGAGAGTGATGATATCGGCCATTCCCGCTCGCTTGAAGTTCGCACGGGCCGTCGCCGCGCGCTGGGCGTCGATCTCGAAGGTCGTCAGCTTGCCGCCGGTCTTCTGCAGCGCCATGCCGAACCAGATGCCGGAGTAGCCCGTGGATGTCCCTATCTCTATGATATTCTTTGCGTTCATAGACTGAGCCAGAAGGCGGAGCAAGCGCCCGTCCTGAGCCGGCACATTTCTGTATTGCTGACGCGCGCGAATGTCATCAAGAATGCCGAGAATCTTCTTCTCATTTTCGTCCTTCGGAACGGGAGGCTTCTGAAGCTGCGAGTCACCTTGCCCGGCTCCCCTCGCTCTGGGTGGACGCTGAGCGAGCGCATTCGACAGCAGTATTCCCAAAATTCCAATGACACCTGCGGCTACGATGGTTGAGCGGGTGACGTTCTTCATCTTGTGTTTCTCCTTAATTCAAAATATCATTTGCAGTTCGGCAATTCATCCCGTGTTATGACCAGATCGTGATTGTAGATACGCTTTAGATATCCCGGATCATTCTTACGCAGCCATCTACCATGCCAAGTCGTAAACCAGTTCCACATGAATCCGCGTTCTTTCATCACATCTGGATCGGGAATAGCGTCACATTCCGAAAGCGCAACCGGCCTTGTACCGGCAACCGAGCTGACCGTGTCAAAGTTCTTTCGCTGGTCCTGTTGGCCTTCGCGATAGATATCGACGCCAACGACGTCAATGCAGTCCATCGCAGGCAGCCAATCAGTCCGCATTTCTTGTGAGAAGGAATACACCCATATGAGGTTGTTGAGCTTATGATGTTCAGTGTAGTACGCGTAGATGAACGTCCAGAGCCTCTCGGCGTTTTCCTGCCCCTGCATACTCCACCAAAACCATCCGCCGCATATTTCATGCAGGGGACGCCATAGTACCGGGACATTGGCATCTCGCAGTTCTTTGAGCATTTCGGCGGTGACGTCCAGGTCTTTGATCATTGCCTTATGCTCTGGTGTTCCTTCCTTGAAGGCTGCTTCGATGTCGAACTTGACCTTTGTGCCAGGATAAGTATTCATAGATTCCAGCGGATTTGCCCAGTGCCAGCAAACAGCTATCAGGCCGCCTGCCTTCCAATAGGCGATCGCGTCGGTGACCAGTTGTTTCTGCACGGAGGTATAATCTTCGTGGTACTTGCGGGCGAATATTCCTGCCTCAAATTCGATCAACGCAGGGTACTTGCCGGTAGTTTCAGCGATATAGCCAAGGTCCCGGTCCTTGAGCCTGCCGTACATGACGTGGTGCCCGGCGAGCATCTTGTTGCCCTGGATGGTTTTCAGATAGTCCAGCACCTTGCGTGCCTCGGCACTGGCCTGTTGATTTGCCGGTTCGATGTTGTTTTGGGCCGGACAACAGATAAAGAAACCTGACAATAAGAGAATAAGCAAAGATGTCACGGTCATGGCACAAATCTCTTGGCCGGTATTCAAATAGCGGGGGTCTGTTGAGTGCATCGCGGGCTCCATCCTCCGGTGAATCCGTTATTTCAGTCGCCCCAACTGAACGGTCTCTTTCCTTCGAGCAAGGTCTTCATTCGCTGTCTGACGTTCTCGGCTTTGACTTCGTCCTTCCGGGCCTCTGCGATCTCGGCTCTGCTTTTCTTGATCCAATTCTGAAGTTCTTCCAGCCGTTTTATCAGCCGTGCGTATGCGATCACCTTTCGTTCCACAATCAGGTCGTATCTGTCGTCGAGAACGTCCTGCAACTCCGCGATCAGCTTTTTCTTCTCGTCTTCTTTCTTGGTTGTCTTGATCTTGGCGGTTAGTTCATCGCGTCTTTCCTGAAGTCGCAGATCCTCCTTGAGGATCACAGCCAGTTCGGGATTCCTGCGCTCGGCCTCGCGAATAGGATCATACTTCTCCCGCATCGCACCGTATTTCTTCTCATAAAGATCGGGATCTCTACCCTTCAGCCTCGCTAACTCCCGGGCGTCTCTGCGGTAGTTCTTTTCCAGCCAGTCCAGAAAGTCGACGCGTCTTTGCTGGCGGAATCTTTCATACCGCTCCCGTAAGATCTTCTGGTATTCCTCACCACCGAGTTGTCTTAATTCTTCGTTGAATTGTTCCGGGTCCCGTCCTTGCAGTTTCACCAGCTCGGTCGCTTTTTCCGGATCATCTTTCTTCAAGCTCTCCAAGATACGACCGATCTCTTCCTTCGTCAATTCGATCCGCCAGCGCCGGGGCCTTCGCCCCCTCTGCTGATCCTCGGTTTCGAAGAAACTCTTGTCCTCTTGCTTACCCTCATCGGCTTGACAGGGCAAAGCGGACACGGTTACCACCGCTGCCATCGCCAGAAACAAAATGGTGCCACAACGTTTCCTCATCGGTGCTATTCCTTCCAGAAATCGCTGCTAACAACTATAAGTTCTATCTCCAATTCCTCAATGGTCCTGTCGCTATCACCGGTATCACGGCCCGATTCCAGGGTCATCACCTCGTTTTCAATTTGCTCAATCTCAGCAGCCAGAGCCGCAAGATTTTCATCATCGGCCTCGATATCGTTGCTCTCCCAGATCGCCGTTGGGATCAGCGAAGCCACCTCCAGCCGTCCGGGCGCGGGCTTGCCGTCATTGAGTATTGTTACGACTAGCCCGGCTATAACAACAATCGCCGCGGCGACAGCGACCCTCTTGTACGTCCTCTGCCTGGCGAGTTGCACTCTCCTGGCCGGCAACCGCATGGCAATTTCCGCCTTGATGTTGGCTATGAGCATGTCATCGGGCTCAGGTGCAGGATTGTCGCGAAAGATCCGCTCGGCTTCTTGAAGATCTTTGAGGCAACTGTCAACCTGCTCGGCGTCGAAGAATTTGCCGAACAATTCGCCCAAGTTTTCCCGGTTTCGATCTTCCATACCATTACCCTTCCATCAAAAGTCGCAGTTTCTTCAACCCCCTGTGCATCTTCGCCAATGTAGTCCCGATCGGCTCCGATCGCACCTGCGCTATTTCCTTGAAGCTCAACTGTGAATAGAAACGCAGCGTTATCAACTCCTTCGTATCTCTATCCAGTCTTCCAAGCTGTTTCTGCAGTCTGTCAATCTGCTCGCCGTCGGACTGCCTGAACTCTATAACCTCCGATTCGAGCAGTGTTTTCTGGGTCTCGAGCAGCTTCTTGCGACGTTGTTTGCTCCTTAAGTGGTCATGAAATATGTTGGAAGCTATTTTGAAGAGCCAGCCTTCGAAAGAGCCCCCTTTGTACGAGCCGATCTTTTCCACGAACTTGACAAATAGCTCACTTAGCAACTCGTCACTGATGTCGTTATTGCCAGTCAAGCGATAGAAATAGCCATAACAGCGACCTGAATACCTGTCGACGACCTGTGAGAAGCACTGAGCCTCGCCTTGCTTGCAGCCAGCTATTATTCCAGCTAAGTCATCGCTCTTTGCCATATTCAAGCGTTTTCTTCACCATTACAGACGCAAACCAGCGGGGGTTTATTGCATGAATCCGAAAAAACGATCTGTCGAACCATCCCTGGTCCTCAAATGCTGCCGTCGACTGTAGGCCGAATCAGAAAACAATGCCCTGACATGCCTTGTGGTTTATATTATCGGCCCTTCTGGGGCCTTGGGACCGTTAAGTAGGCGTCTCAGAATCCTTCTGCCTGCAACTCATCCTCGTCCTCATCGGCCGCGTCGAGCTTCCAGCTCTCGGTCTCGTCAAGCTCGTTGATCTCTCTCTGCATATACCTGATGATCTTGTCCTGCAGCGGGGCCAGCTTCTGCTGCCAGTTGAGCACGCTTTGCTGGCTTGCCAGCAGCATATCCAGGCGTATCAACTGCCATTTGGCGATGCACTCGGGCTCCTTGATGTTCGCGAACGGGTCGCACGCGAAGTTCCTTCTGCCGTCTGCCTCAACCCGGCAGAACTCGCAGTCTTTGCACTGAATCATGTCTTGACCTCCTATCTGAATCGCCGGCAGGCCCACAAATCCACCGCGCACAATTCGGCTTTTGTAGCCTGCTGATTGCCGAACTGCCGCCGCGGATATCCGGATATTATTTTTCCCTTTACAACAGCTTTATGGTAACATACATTATGCGGACTTGAAAGCTCTTTGCGATAAAGTTTTTTTGATAGTTTGTGGAGAAATGCATGGCAAAACCCAGACGTAGACGAAAAGTGGGCAGCAAGAAGAGACGCGCCCGCTGGAAGATTCGCCATAAAATAAGCTGATTGCTAGCGATGTGTCGTGCGTATTGAGTAGCGTGCCAAAAGTGCGCGATGCGCAACGCGATATACGCAACACGACAAATGAAGCACTTCAATGTCATCCTCAAGCCCGACGGCAAGCAAGTTTCAATCCACGAAGGAGCCACCCTTCTAGATGCCGCAGCTCAGGCCGGAATCATCCTGAACACAGTCTGCGGCGGCCGGGGCACATGCGGCAAGTGCCTCGCATACCTCGAGCCCGACGCCACGCAGGTCCTCGCCTGCCAGTGCCGTATCGGCAGCGACCTGACGGCAACAATTCCGCCCGAGTCCAGATTCTTCGAGCAGCGGATCCTAACCGAAGGTCTGGACGGCCGGCACGAGATCCAGCCCGATATCTACCGAGATTATTCACAGGCCGAGGCGATATGCGGTCTGGCTGTTGATCTCGGCACCACCACCGTTGTCGCCAAACTGATCGACATGAGGACAGGCCGGGGCTTGGCCACAGAAGCCGCCCTCAACCCCCAAACTCGATTCGGCGATGACGTCGTCAGCAGAATCGCATATGCCGAGACCGGCGAAAAGGCCGCCGATCTGCACAAGGCTGTGGTAGGCTGCATCAACGATCTGACCGGAAAACTCTGCCGGACGGCGGCCGTCAGCTCCAAGGACATATACGAAGCGTGTATCGTGGGCAACACCACCATGAGTCATATCTTCCTCGAACTACCCGTGGCCCAACTGGGCCGGGCGCCGTATGAGGCTTTCTCGCTCGAGGCCCACGATCTATCGGCAGGAGATTCGCCTCTGCAGATCAACTCGGCGGGCAACATCCACACAGTCGAGAACATCGCGGGCTTCGTTGGCTCCGACACGGTCGCCGTGGTGCTCGCGACCGGCATGGATTGCGCAGAAGAGACAACGCTCATCGTCGACGTCGGCACGAATGGCGAAATCGTGCTCGGAGCCAAAGACAAACTCTACGCCGCAAGCTGTGCGGCAGGCCCGGCCTTTGAAGGGGCACGAATAACCTGTGGCAGCAGGGCGGCAGACGGTGCGATAGAGGCGGTTGTCGCAATCGGCGATGAAATAGATTTGGACGTAATCGGAAACTCCGCGCCTCGCTCGATATGCGGCTCCGGTCTGATCGACGCCCTGGCGGTCCTGCTTGACTTGGGCATCATCGACCGAACCGGGCGTTTCACGGAGCGGCTCGAACTCAAGGAAAAGCTGCCGGACCCCATTTTTTCGCGAATAATCGAATATCAAGGCCAACCGGCCTTTTCCCTGGCCGCAGCCGAAAATGCAAATGAGCGGCCGGTCTTCCTCTCACAAAAAGACATCCGTGAAAGCCAGCTTGCAAAAGCCGCCATCCGCGCTGGAATAAGACTCTTGCAGCAGAAGATGGGCATCGAGGATCGCGACATCGAGCGAATACTCCTGGCCGGCGCGTTCGGCAATTACATCAACCCTCGCAGTGCCCTGCGGATAGGCCTACTGCCCGAAGTTGGCGCCGAGAGAATCCATTTCGTGGGCAACGCGGCCTCGGCAGGCGCACAGATGATACTCGTCTGCCGCCGCAGCCGGAATCAGGCAGGCGAATTGGCACGTAAAATCGAATACGTCGAAACCGCCCACCAGGGCAGCTTTCAGGACGTCTTCGCCGACTCCCTGCTCTTTTAGGCTCTTTCTGAAGATTCCGTCGTCGGCGCGAGAGCGAGCGGTTTTTCGCCTGGCAAAGCTTGTCCCGAGCGGCGCCGATGGAACTGAAGCAGGCGATATAGCTTTTATCGTCGATGGAACTCCCGATGTACATCGGGACAGTCAGACGGACAGCAGCAGCAGTCTTTATCCGACAGTGGCTGCGGCAGCAGCATGAGACAGCTAAAGAAAACAAGCCGCTCGAAGCCAGATCGAGTTTTCAGGAAGATCCTGGGGCGACGTAACTGAGAAGATCACGCCTGTTTGTTCTTTGTTCCTGCATAGAGTTCGTACTTGAGCAGCCGACACTCGATATTGCCATTGTAGAACACCAGCCGTCTGCTCGTGCGAAGTGACACCACCTTGGAAAGTGCCGGGTTGCCCGTGAAGATGTAGCCTGTATAGCCGGCACATTTCTGCTTGAAGAAATCGCCGATGCGTTTGTAGGTCTTCTTCAGTTTCTGCATTTGCCCCATCCTCAGGCCGTATTCGGGATTGATTACTATGGTACCGTTGCCCGGCGGAATGACGGTCGCGGCGAAATCGCAGACGTCGAAATCGATCAGATGTGAGACGCCCGCGGTCATCGCGTTTTTGCGTGCCGCCTCGATGGCTTGAGGATCAATATCGGTGGCGATAATCCGGGCCGGCTTGAGGGCCGCTTTGCCGCCCCGCGTCTTGCTCTGCTTGAGTGCTTCATTGCGCATCTGCTGCCACGCGGCCTTGTCGAAGTATTTCATGTGCATAAAGCCGTAGTTATTTCGCAACAAACCGGGGGCCCGCCTGCCTGCGATCAATGCCGCCTCTATCGCCAACGTCCCGCTGCCGCACATCGGGCAAACCAGCGGCTCGGTGCCGTCGTAGCCGGTCGCCATGATGATCGCCGCGGCCAGTGACTCGCGCAGCGGGGCTGTATGAGGCATCTTGCGGTAGCCCCGATCCGAGAGCTTGAGCCCGGAAGTGTTCAAATATAGCCGGCAGAGATCGTCCTTCCAATACAACTGGACGACGACCTTGTTCCTGTCTTTGCCCGAATCCGGACGCAACCCTGTCTGCCTTACGATGCGGTCGACGATGGCGTCCTTGACCTTCAAACCTGCGAACATGGAATTGTCGACATGCCCGGTATTGACCCGGCTGACCACACTGAGGTA
>Ga0111165_1057_pt1 | contig 13438 bp, 11 predicted proteins | sample DeeMarSeWOR28_12_FD_80268 | JGI IMG/M metagenome (GOLD analysis project Ga0111165, IMG submission 80268) | Phycisphaerae bacterium SG8_4 | reverse complement strand
CCAGGATCGCCAGGCACCCCGTGACATCACATGCGACCGGCTTGGCCAGGTATACGTGAGAACCCGCGCTGACCGCAGCGGTAACATGCTCGCCAAAGAAACAAGGCGGCGTCTCGCAGAACACCGCATCGACCTTGCTGGCAAGCAGCCCCTTGTAACCGGATAGACCGCAAAACCGGCGCCTTCTAGGGACACCGAGTTTCTCACCGATCGACTCCACAACCTCAGGAAAATAATCCGCGGCCGAGGTAATCTGGAAACCTTCGTGCTCGCTGAGCATCCGGGCAATAAGGCTGCCGCGACCGCCAAGGCCGATGCAGCCGACCTCAACTCGGGAATTTGCCGCCGAACCGCGAACGGCGGATGGCTTCACAATCGCAAAGCTCGAGGTAGCGGCGGCGGACTGGGCAATGAACTGGCGCCGGTTCAACAGTTCTTTCTCCTGTGCCATTTGTTATAGTTGCTCCCGATTGAAAATTCCCGTTCTTGCGCGGGTAAGTGGCCTTACAATAACAGGTGATGGTTTTGCCCGCGGGAATTTACTACCCTACACGGGTATACCGGCCCTCCAATTTCGCGCACACATTGGTCAATCCATCGGCGCAGGCGGTACCCTGACCATTATGTTCTTGTAGTGAACTACGCTCTTGGGATCGTGACCTTGCAGGGCGAAGGTGCCCTGGGCGATCCTACGGCCGGACCGCTCCCAGTCTTCTGGCTGCGTCCAGGCCACCGTAGTCTTGCCGTCAATCTGGACGATGACGTGGTTGCCCTCAACCCTGATGTAGTAGTGGAACCATTGATCGTCAACAGACGGTGCATCGTCGATCACGTCCTGGACATCGTACAGGCCTCCGGTCTTCTTGCGATCACTGTGGGTAGTGTTGACCTGGCATTCGAAGCCCTTCGAGGGCCAGCCTCTTTCCTGGTACTCAGTGTGGAAGTATATGCCGGAGTTGGAGCCCTCGGTGGTCATTACGTCAGCTTTGAACTCGAAATTCGTGAAGTTGGCGTCATTGACAGGCCCGACATAGAACAGGTGACTGCGAGGTCCGGCGACGATAATCTTGCCATCGCTGACAGAGAACGTGTCCTTGTTCTCGCTCGCCTTCCAACCGTCGAGGCTTTCGCCGTCAAAAAGGCTCTGCCACGGGCCTGCCTGAGAAAGAGGCTTCTTCTCCGGCGTCATCTGGCATCCAGCAACAATCAAACTCACAAACAGCAATAGTAACATTAACTTCCTGGTCATCTTTACTTCTCCTTAATAATCAGTTTTGAGAGTTCTGCGCTTCTGTAGAAGCCTAAACGGTCGTGATTGCTTACAGCGTCCATGGACTGCGCATCGGCCTGGAGAGCCGGCGGTTGGCGGCATCGTTATTCTCAAACCGCTCGGCCTTCGGGTCCCATCTGAGTTTCTCCTCGAGCCTTATTGCAATGTCGCTGATATGGCACAGTATATCGCCCTGTACGGCGTCATCAATATGGGACACCGTCTTGCCCCTGGTCTTGACGCAGTCCAGCAGGTTACGCACGTGATTGTTGCTCTCGGGCAAACGGACATCCGAGGACCCGAATTCGGTCTGCAGCAACTCCTTCGGCTGGGCGTTGATTCCGGAACGGTCAACGTGAACCCAGCCGTCGTCTCCCTCGAAAGCCGTGCCGTGACTTGTCGTTCTGCCGTAACGTTCGGCCCACTCCTTGGGGAACGGGTCTCCGGTGAAGTTCATTGTCAGGCCGCTGTCGTATGTCATCACGACGTTCCAGTTCATCGCGGTATCGCACACGCCTTTCGTGGGCCATGTACCCTTGCCCTCAATCGTCAGCGGTGTGGTGACAGCTTTGCCACCACCCCAGAATGCGATATCGATCGGGTGGATACCCCAGCCGGCGATAAAGCCGAGCGCATAGTCGGAGATAAACCACCAGAGCGCATTCGAGCAGCGGTCTTTTGTATAGGGCGTGTAGGGAGCCGGCCCCAGCCACCTTTCGTAATCGAGCCACTCGGGCACGGGCACCGGCGTTGCGTCCCCGCCCTGGGAGCTGCCGGGAGACCAGACATTTATTGTACGCATCTTGCCGAGCCTGCCGTTCAGTGCCAGCTCGCAGGCGAAGCGAAAATTGCGACTCGAGCGCTGCTGGGTTCCGAACTGAAAGACTCTGCCATTGCGATGCACTGCAGCGCGCAGCGCCTTGTCCTGGGCAAGACTTAAGCCCATCGGTTTTTCCAGGTATACGTCTTTGCCCGATCTAACCGCGGCCAGTGCGATCAGCACATGCCAGTGGTCCGGCGGTGCCGCGAGAATGACGTCAATGTCGTCGCGTGCCATTACCTCGCGGAAGTCCTTGTAGGCTTTGCACCCCGTGCTGTTGTAGTGCCCGTTCACCAGCTCCTGGGCGGCCTTCAGAACATGGCTCTTTACGTCGCAGACCGCCACGACCTGGGCGTCGCTTTGCCTCAGGAAGTTGCGCATCACGCCGCTTCCCTGCGGGCCTACACCGACAGCGCCAACCGTGATTCGTTCGCTGGGCGCAACCGTTCCCGCGCCGCCCAGCGCCGAAGATGAAACCACATACGGAAAACCTGCCGCCCCGGCTGCGGCACTGACAGCCCCCCTCAGGAAATGACGCCGATTGGTTAATTTCTTCTTCATGACTTTGAACTCCTCAAATCGTATCAGGTGACCAGAAAACAATAGCCATTTCGATAAATATTCCAACGTTTTGACCCGCTCGACGAAGAAACAAAGTGAGCGCCAGGAGTGTAACCGAGTCAACGGCCCCAGTCAAATCAAAATCCCGGTCCGGTCAAATACAGAGGGTGTTTCTCCGGCAGGCTAAGTTCCGGTCGCAGGGCAATTGAAATGCTCGCGTTCGGTGTGGCGATATGCGCCGCCTCCGACGGCAAATGCAGCTTGGCACCTTGGCCAGGCTATGACATCAGGACGCTACTTTTTGCAGCGTGAAAAAGAAAGTGCTTCCTTTGCCGACTTCGGATTCCACCCAGGCGTTACCGCCGTTGAGTTCGGCAATCTTCCGCACGATGGAAAGTCCGATGCCCGTGCTATCGACGTCGGCTCGCGGTGAGAGCGTCTGGAACATCTTGAAGATCTTCTCGAAGTGCCTTTTGTCGATTCCGGGTCCGTTGTCGGTGACGCTGAATTTCCAGAAATTGTCCTCCTCGACACAACCAACTTTGATTTGCCCCTTGGGCTTATCCATATGTTTTATTGCGTTGCACAGCAAGTTTTGAAAGACCTGCAAGATCTGCGTTTTTTCGCACATTATGGTTGGCAGATTGTTCTCGATAACTATTTCAATATTCTCCGGCGGAGGGGTCTCGGAAATTACTTGCGATAGAATCGCGTTCAACTTGATCGGTCGCCTCTTGTGGTTATCTCGTCCAAGCCTGGAGTATTGCAGGACGTCGTCGACCAGAGCGCTCATCTGCCTTGTCTTTCCAACAAGCAGTCTGACCTGTTCCTTGCCCTGGTCGTCGAACTTGTCGCTATAGTCAGTTGATATACAGTCGGCGATGGTTCCTATTGCCCTCAGAGGTGTCTTCAGGTCGTGAGCGGCTATGTGTGCGAACTCCTGAAGCTCCTTGTTCGCACGTTGAAGCTCTCTTACGGCCGATGCCAGGTCCTTGTTCACATTCTCTAACTCTTGCTCAGCTTCTCTAAGCGCCACTAACTCCTTCTTGGCGGTGACGTCGTAGACTATCCCCTGACTGCCGTTGATCGCGCCGCGGCTGTTCCTGGTGACGCTTGGAAAGAGGGTTACGTGTACCCGCTTGCCCTTGTAAGTCTTCAGAGTCAGCTCCGTGCTCTCGACGCTTCCTTTTTTCAGTTCCCGCAAAAACACGTTTCTTGCTCGCGAGTCCAGGCCAAAACGTTCAGGCAGAAAGCATTTGCCGACGAGTTCAGCCGGATCGGAAACTTCCAGAAGTCTCATGAACGCGGGGTTAACATAGGTTATCACACCGTCCAGGTCGGTTGTATAGACACTGTTGTTGGATTTGTCCAACAAGCTCAGATTCCGTTCTTCTTCCGCTTGCAGCTTATCCCGAACCGCCCGGAAAATGTCCGTTTGAGTCACCACTCCGGCCAACTCCTTGCCCTCGGTAACCACCAGCCTGCGCACGTTCATTTCTTCCATCATCTTGCTGGCACTGAAAACCGAACAGTTTGCGGCAACGCTTGCTACTGGAGAAGACATAACGTCCCGCACCCTGACGCGAACAGGATCTCTTTGCAGTGCAACTACTCGCCTGAGCATGTCCTTTTGCGTGAGGACTCCCGTGGCCTCGCCACCGTCCAGGACCACAATGCACGATATCCTCCGCAAGGTCATCAGCTCTGCGGCCTTGGCTACGGTGGCATTTTCCGGAATTACCGCCACATCGCGGCTCATGATCTCGGAAACATCCCTCCACAATCCATAAGATGTCAGCGCTCGAACCAGGTCTGTTTGCGTGACAATCCCAACGAGTTTGCCCTGCTCAAGGACTGGCAGCCGCTTGATGCGCGTCTCGCTCATGATATTGCTTGCCTCAAGGACGGACATGTCGCCAGATACGCTTTTCACAGTACCAGACATAATCTGCTCAAGCGTTGAATGATAAAAATGCTTGCCATTTCTGGCGACCCTCCTGAGCATGTCCGTCTCTGTGAGGATCCCTGCCACCTGCCCACCGTCCATCACGGCCAAACATGAAACTCTCTTCTCCGACATCATCTTAGCTGCTGAAACCACCGTTTCATTCGGAGAGATGGTTGCCACATTCTTGCTCATCACATCGGCCACAGTCAGCCAGGTTCGCGAGCAGGTAATCAAGCAATCAGAAGAAACGCCCCTCGCCTCAATTTCGATCAGATCGCTAAGTCGCTCGTTGTTCTTCATGAGTTGTTCCCAACATTTTTCACAGCGTGCTTTATCTCGATTTTTTGCAGTCTGCGTGTATCCACTCCCAATCGGGACAAGGCAGTTCTTGGGCGCATGACTGCGGGCCTGGTACTGTTGTGTGCATGACTGACGCGATTCATCGCCGGAGCCTGCTCGCCAAGCCTTCACCCGGACATAATATCGGCATATGTCGGCACAATAATGAGCAACAAGTAGGGCGGCTGCTCGAGTCTGCACAGCTCCAAATTCAGATTCAAGGACTGCATCTTTGAGGCCAAGCCGTGCAGGCAGTTCCGATAATCGACCGGCGTGACTGCCGCCCGACGCCCAGCCGGGAAATATTGCCTGCGTTATACAGGATGCTGCCCTTAAGAGCGTGCCCGCGGCAGGTAGCTACTTCTCACAAATCGCAGCTCACGACGGCCCATCAGCAATAATGTGAGAACCTCTGACCCAATACGTTTACGGACGTAAACCTCTTCAACTTTTCCCAACGGGAACGATTACTGACATGATGCAACTGCTGATCGTGCCAGGCGGTCTCAACCGGGGCTCAACCCGGGCTTTTTCGTTGACAGCAAGTTCGGCCACAGGTATAATCGCCTCTTGATTAAGGGCGTTTCTTATGCCATGGTGATGCCCATTGCCAGTGAAATAGGGAGAAGTTATGCAGAGCGTTTCGGTAAGTAAGTCCTGTTTTTGACTGCCGACTTGCCGAATTGTCGCAAAACAAGAATCGTAAACCGTAAATCGTCAATGGATTTGACTTGTGGTCACTTTCGTCGATTATCTCCGCCGGGTTGCAACTCTTGAATGGTATAATGTTGCCATCGAATTGATCTTTATAGGCTTGGTTGTTTACTGGGTAGTAGACTTTCTCGAAGGCACGCGCGGCGAAAGGTTATTCCGCGCCGTCATGTTCATCCTCATTGTCGGCGTTCTGGTCCTCAAACTGGTCGTGGGCCGGTTTCATCTCGAACGACTTCAGTACCTCTATAACGGCTTTTTGATCGGCGTTCTGATCGTCGCAGTCGCGGCGTTTCAGCCGGAAGTGCGAAGAGCCCTGATGCGAATAGGCCAGAGTCATTTATGGTCAAGCGCGTCCCAGCAGTTGTCGAGGACGGCAGAGGAGCTGGTATCGGCTGTGACGGAGCTTTCGGCCGCCAGAATCGGGGCCATTATTGTCATCGAAAAGCGGGTGGCGCTTGGCGAATTCATAGAGACCGGCGTCAGAGTCGACGCCAAGGTGACATCCGAGTTGCTCAAGACTATCTTTCAACCCGGCACGGCTCTGCACGACATGGCTGTTGTGATACGAGGCGACAGGATAGTGGCCGCCAGGGTGCAGCTACCGCTGGCTGAGGCTGTCGGCTCGGCCAGCATAGGTCTTGGCTCACGTCACCGTGCGGCCATAGGCATTACAACCGGTTCGGACGCCCTTTGCCTGGTGGCAAGCGAGGAGACCGGCATTGTCTCTCTTGCCGAGAACGGAAAACTCATTCGAAACATGGATAAATCCGAGTTGATAGAGCGTCTTGCAAGCGAAATCTTATGAGTGGGATTAAGCTGGATACATGATACGAAGGCTAATGTCAAGAAAAATCAAGTACAGCAAGATAGCTATCGTGGCATTGCTTACGGTCCTGATATGGGTCTGGGCAGATCTGGCCGTGGATGAGACACTCCTGGTCCCGAACGTTTCTATAAGCATCGTCAAGTCCAGCAATCCAGCTCTGTGGGCTGCGTTTCAAAACGAGGGCGAGCCACCTGTCTCATCGATATCTATGAAGCATATTGTGCTCAAGGGGCCGACGTCCAGAATAGCGGAGGTAGAGCGAGAGCTGAGCAACGGGATGCTGGACCTTGATTTTTCTCTGAATCCTGAGTTGATAGAAATGACTACCCCCGGATCACATCCCTTGACAGTCCTGGACTTTCTCAGGAACAGGAGCAGCGAAATAGGAGAACTCACCGGCGTTACGGTCGAATCCTGTGAACCGAATACGCTCACCGTCAACGTCGAAATGCTCGTCGAAACGTCACTGACCGTTGGATGCTTTTTTGATGAAAGTCGAAGATCTCAAGATTTCGAGAGCATCACTCCGGCAACGGTGACCATGTTTCTGCCTAAAAATTGGGGGCGGGAACGACCGGCTCGGGTCGAGCTGACACCCGCCGAAATCGAGCGCGCAAGGTCGGAGGCAATCGAGAAAATACCATTTGTTGTCCTGGCGGACGGCCAGAAACGGTACGCCGGCCCTGTGCAGGTCAAGATGCCGCCGGCGGGAGATCTGCTCGAGAAACTGAAAGTCGGAGGGGTGGGAGTGTCATTCTGTTTCAGTCCCATCACACAGGGCAAATACAGAGTGGTGCTGGACAATAGAATTGAAGTCATGAGCGAGATCGGCATCAGGGCTACCCAACAGGCCAAGGACGAGTACGAGGCCATGATCTACCAGGTACGTCTGGAAATCTACGACGACGACGCCGAAGCAACGGACTGGGTGTCAAGAGAACTCAAATACGACTTCCCCGATGAGTATGTGCGCAGAAACCAGATAGTCCTCGACCAGGATCCGGTTACCGTCCGGTTCAAGCTGGAACGCCTTGCTTCCAATGAGAATCCGTAGGCAACTGCAATCTGAAGGTCAGCAAAGCCTCGACAGTCATCCATAAGGCCAGTGCAAATATCACGCCACCAATTGTGACCAGAAGCCAGTTTTTCTTATTGATAAAAACCAGCTCATTCTCCACCATTGCCCATGTTGTAATCACGAGCATGACGACACAAGGCACGGCCGTCACCACAAACTTCATTCCGCCCTTGCGTCTCAGATATAGTGTCACCAACAGCAGTGCCAGAGCAGCCAGAAGCTGATTGGCGCTTCCGAACAACGGCCAAAGCAACATTGCACCTTTGCCGTCTGCACCGGTTGCGAACGCAAGCCCGGCGGCGGTAAGCACGGCAAAAGTGGTAGCCGCCCATCTGTTGGACAGGAAGGGAATCCTCAGATCGGTCGCCAGCTCGCTAACCACGTAACGCTGGATTCGTGTTGATGTGTCCAGGGTAGTGCCGGCGAAAGACGCGATAAACACACCCATAAGCGTGATGCCAACAGTCTCGGGAATACCGATCTTTCGCATCATATTGGCTGCACCAATCACCACCGGCGCCAATTTATCGCCTAGCCCCTTGGCTCCTATCCACGTGCCGTACTGGTGTTGCCAGGCTGCTTGGCCGGCCAGGGTTGTACCGTCATCAAGCTTCAGCGACATTCCCAAACCTGCCGCCACACAAACCAGGACAAGCACCGCCAAGAAGCCTTCCAATAGCATCGAGCCGTAACCTACGAACTGACAGTCCGGCTCCGCGGCGATTTGCTTCGAACTCGTGCCGGAAGCTACGAGTGAATGGAAGCCGCTTATCGCTCCGCACGCAATTATCACGAACATGAAGGGCCAGATCGGTGGAACATTGGGCGGCAGATCGGTATTGACTGCAGGTGCCACCAACGGCAGGTTGCCCGACAGTGAGCAAAACACTATACCTGCGACCAGCAGCCCCATGGCGATGAAGAGCTGCCAGGCGTTGATGTAATCCCTTGGCTGAAGAAGCGTCGTCACCGGTAGAGTCGAGGCCACCCAGGCATAGACCAGCAGGATTATGACCCACAGGCCGGTGGGCGGGATGCCGAAGACCGGGCCGAGCGTGACAGGGCGAAAACTGCCGACGGCAATGCATACGTACATTCCGATCACCGCTATGGTCGTAGCGATGGCAACGTTGGCGGTTTTCTTATAGACGGCAAAGCCAAGGCCCAGCGCTATGGGTATTTGCAGCCAGACAGGAATGACCGCATTGGGAAAGCTCGTAAATACGGTCGCAATAACAACGCCGAATACTGCAATGACAATGAGCAGGCTCAGAAAGACGACGGCAAAGAATATGAACCTGACGCGCATGTTGATATACTTGGAGGCAATTTCCGACAGGCTCTTGCCTTCGTTTCGCAGCGAGACCACCAGCGAGCCGAAATCATGGACCGCCCCTATGAAAATGGAGCCGAAGAATACCCACAGAACGGCTGGCACCCACCCCCAGATGATCCCGATCGCGGGCCCCACAATCGGGCCTGTGCCGGCGATCGAAGTATAGTGATGTCCGAAGATGATTCCCTTTCGAGCCGGCACGTAATCAATGCCATCGCAAAGCTCTCTGGACGGAACAGTCACACGTTTATCCAGCTTGAATATCTTCCTGGCCAGAAATCGTCCGTACGTGTGGTAGGCAATCAGGTATCCCACGCCGGTAATCAGCATTAGTAGGAGTGCATCCATTTTTCGTGTCCTGTATCTTTTCTTACTCTTTCACGGCATGTGCCCGTCACGAGCTATTCTCTGTGCCTTCGCGTGAGCAGCCTTATCGGCACCTCCTCGATCGGCAGCATCGACCGTAGTCGATTTACCACGAATCTGAGATAGTTATCTTCAAACAGCTCAGGTTCATTCACAAACATCAGTATCGTGATCGGATTGACCGCAATCTGGGTGGCATAATAGATCTTAGGCCAGCCCTTGTTGCTCCTTCTGGCCGCAGTTATTCTCTCTTGTTTTATGGTTTCAAAGGCCTTGTTCAATTTGGCCGTAGGTATCCAGGTCGTCGTCTGCTTGAAAATCTCCATAGCCAAATCCAGAACGCTCTGGACGTTCTTGGACTCACTTGCGGTCGTAAACGCCAACGGCGCATATTTCAAACCCGGTAGAACCTTAGTCAAATACTCCTCGTAGTCCTCGGTGACGGCCGAGTCCTTTGCGAGATCCCATTTGTTGACAACGAGTATGCAGCTCTTGTGTTCTTCGACTATGAACCTGGCCAATTTCTTATCGACTTGCGACAGCGGCAGCGCAGCGTCTATCATAAACAACACAACATCTGCACGATGAATCGAGCGATTCACACGAACATAGCTGTAGAACTCGATACTGTCGGCCATTTTGTTCTTCTTTCGTATCCCGGCAGTGTCGATAACGACAATGGTCTTGCCGTCCTTTTCGAACCGAACGTCCACAGCGTCTCTGGTCGTCCCCGGCATCTCGCTGACGATCACCCTCTCGGAACCGACCATGGCGTTGACGAGAGTGCTCTTGCCGGCGTTTCGTTTGCCGACCATCGCGATCTTCATAACCGGCTTGGCGGGTTCACCTCGCTCTGAGGATGAGAATCTATCGAAAATCTCGTCGAGCAGAACGGCCTTGTTGAGATTGTTCTCTGCCGAGATACACATGAATTCCCCAAAGCCTAGCCTGGAGAATTCCCCGGCCGCAGGGAACAGTTTTGCCGTGTCGGCCTTGTTGGCGACGCCGATGACGTCAAGGTTGTTTTTGCGCAGAAGCTGTGCTATTGTCTCATCCAACGGCACGATCCCATCGCGAATGTCGACCATGAACAACACCAGATCGGCCGATTCGATCGCGTGGAGGATTTGCTGCTCGATATGGTCGCCCAGCCGATCGCTGTCGACAATTCCGTATCCGCCGGTGTCGATGAGCTCGAAGTAGTGGTCGTCTCTTCCAATTATGGTGCTGACGCGGTCTCTAGTGACGCCGGCCGTCGGCTCGACGATGCTGATCATCTGGCCCGCCAGCGCATTTAGCAGACTGCTTTTGCCCACATTGGGCCGGCCAATTATCGCAACTACCGGTAACGCCATAAAACGTCCGATCTTCAGTCAAACATTTCAAAACACGTACTATACCAGAGATGGCCGCAAGGTTGAAGCCCCCAAATGCTCAGGATCGCAACCGATGAGCCGAGAGGCACGCTCAGAACAGCCACGCCCCTAACAGAGTTCCTTCCGCCGGACAACCTTCTCCATCTTGTAGTCGTCCATCACAAAGCCGCTGCCGATGTCCTGAACAAAGACGCCGAGGTTCGCAAAGCCCAGTTTCTCATACGCCTTTATTGAATCCGTATTGTTCTTGTTTACCGTAAGCGTGATCTTGCTCAGTCCTTTTCTTCCGGCAAGCTCCCCAAGAAATTCAATTGCTTCTCTCCCCAGACCTTTGCCGCGCTGAGAAGCCCTGATATAGAGCTTGCTCAGAAAAAGTCCGTCTTCTTTGGGACACACTCCCGTGTATCCTACATACTCATCGCCGGCCTTTAGCAGGTAATACGAGTAGCCGTTTTCAATCTGCTCGGATATCGCCTTCTTCGACTGGAACTTCTCCAGCATATAATCGACCTGTGCCTTGCCGATGATAGGAATGAAGTGCTGATTCCATATCTCGTGGGCAAGCGCCGCGACGGTTTCTATCTGAGCCTCAGTTGATACTCTCTCAATATTCATTCTTGTTCGGATAAGTTCATTCCTTCTTCAAATACAGTCTGAAGGTAATCATCTACAGGAAAGTACCGCCCTTCGGCCTGCCATAACTTGAGGATACTCTCAGCAATCTCACACCTCTCTTCTGAGTTGGCGTCGATCAGTTCGAAAGTCATCTCCATCTTACGAGCCTGAGCGAATGCGCCGTGGAATCGATAATGCGGCGAGTGTCGCAGTCCCGGAGAGAATGTATTCACCCGATGCCATGGTTTTATGTCTGCAACGTCGATCACTTTTCCTTCGAGGGCAACTGATATTGGAGTATCTCTGACTTCTTCTGATATCTTCACAAACCATAAATATCGCGAATAGCGAGCGCGACCGGTTTTGATGTTGATATCCTGGTGCCGACAGTTGATTTCTGTCCACGGCTTGGCCATTGGGACTATAACAGGCGGCAGAAGCACGGCGGCAAGGACAACTCCAAGTACAGTGCACAGCCTTTTGCTCGTTATCAGTCTCTTGCGCTCTTCTTCCAGGACGTCCAGTCCTGATTCTGTTTCAGTCACACAGAATTCCTTCCATCAACAGTACTCTCGCCATCAGTATACAGGATAATCATTATAACAAGAACACTGCGCTGCATGAAGCGCTGTTATCCTGACAGAATTGCTGAGTGACGAGGTGCACAATCTGGTTGCCGCAGGGCCGCAAGTCATGTATAATCGCTCCGGCTATGCGGCACGAAGACTCAAAGGCAAAGACAATCGTCCAACCCAAAACTTTTACCCGCGAAAGCGGGTATCGAAAATCGAAAATGTCATTGAGGGATTTTAGATGCCACACCTGATGATCTTCATCTTCGTCCCTATATTTATTGCCGTGCTGGTTTTCGGGATTATCAGTGCCCGGAAGCGGCGAGAGGCAATGTCTGCGCTGGCCGCGAACCTCGGCCTGCGTTTCGATCCGGCCAAGGATCGGTCTCTGCCAAGGCGGTACAAGTTTCTCGACAAGCTCCGCAGAGGATCGAATCGCTACGCGTACAACATTCTCTCCGGAAACTACCAGGGACATGAGATCATGGTGTTCGACTACCACTATCAGACCGGCTCGGGCAAGAACACTCACCATCATCACTTTTCATTCTTTATGTTGCACCTGACGGCCGCCTTCCCGGAGCTGGTAATCGGCCCTGAAGGTGTGTTTTCAAAGATCGCCCAGGCGGTGGGCTACGACGACATCGACTTCGAATCACATGAGTTCTCGAGAAGGTTCTGCGTGCGCTCGGCCGATAAGAAGTTCGCGTATGACGTGTGCAACGCGCGGATGATAGAATATTTGCTGTCCAATTGTGATTTCAGCATAGAGATCGAGAGCAACATGCTGGCGATCTCCTTCAATCGCAAGCTATCGCCGGATCTGATCGAGCCGAATCTGAACCGACTAGTCACCGTCAGATCGCTGATGCCGGACTATCTGTTTTCAGGGAGATAATTATGTGGATTCCTTTCGCTGTGGTCGCGGCGGTCGTTCTGCTGCCAATTATGTACGTTATACTGACGTACAACACACTCGTTGCCCTGCGAAACCATATCCGCGATGCTTGGGGCAACATCGATACCGAACTCAAGCGCCGCTACGATCTGATCCCGAACCTTGTTGCAACGGTCAAAGGCTACGCGGCCCACGAGAAGGAAGTATTCGAGCGCATCACCCAACTGCGCGCTCAGTGCATGGCTGGTGAAAGAAGCGTGCAAAAGCAGGCCGACGAGAGCCAGTTGGTCGACGCCCTGCAAAAGCTCCTGGCAGTCGTGGAGAACTACCCCCAGCTCAAATCCGACCGCAATTTTCTCAAGCTCCAGCAGGAGCTGGTCAACACCGAAGACCGCATCCAGGCGGCACGCCGTTTTTACAACGGCAACGTTCGAGACTACAAAAACAAATGCCAGATGTTCCCCAGCAGCATAATCGCCGGCGCATTCGGCTTCGAGTCACAGGACTACTTCAACGTCCACCCCTCCGTCCGAGAAGTCCCCGACGCCGACTTCGGATAGAGTGATTGGAATCCATTATAGGACTATACACGCCTAAACGTATTAACATCAATCGCGCCCGTCACATTTTCGATGATTAGCTTGCCGTCAAAACTCACTTCCATCGGTGTACCCTTGTTGCCAGTCAGATTTGTGCCTTCTGCAAAGGTCACGTTTTTC
>Ga0111165_1050_pt1 | contig 14458 bp, 7 predicted proteins | sample DeeMarSeWOR28_12_FD_80268 | JGI IMG/M metagenome (GOLD analysis project Ga0111165, IMG submission 80268) | Phycisphaerae bacterium SG8_4 | reverse complement strand
CCGGCGTTGTTCAATCTGCCGTCATAAGGGCCCAGGATCTTGTCCGCGGGCACGTCCGGGTAGCGCCAGGAAAACGCAACAGGGTCTCTAACGATCAGAAGATACTCACCTGCGGCGATTGTGATTGCCGGATCGGCGCCGAATACAAACTCGATGCCGTCGGTTAACTTCCATGGCTGGCCCATTTCGAAATCATACAGAATCACCGCTTCGGCCGAGACATTGTGAAGCTCGATGTATTCATATTGGTCGCCGGCGTATGGACTGTCGGCGGGCCAATCCGGATTGTACATGATCTCGCTGATGACTATCGGGCCGACCTTCGGACCGGCGTTTGCAGAGCCGGGCGTCTCGTTGTCCATAGCCACGAAGTTGTAGTTTCCGGTGCTGGCCTTGTAGTAACGTCCGAACGACACGCCGGTCAGTGAAGCGCCGAAATCTTCCACTTCGCGATACCCTGTCAACACACCATCTTGCCCCGAACTCAAATACACCTGCTCGCCGTTCTCGCTCAGGGCAAAGGGCTCATGGCAGCCGGGATCGCTCGTGTTGCCGAAGTGGAGGCTCTGGGTCAGCACGAGATATTCATGAGCACCGAGCGTGGTGCCGGCTGCAATCTCGTATTTGGCAAGATCGCTCTGGCTGTCACTGACCAGCCAGCCGCCGACATCGATGGTCGCCCCGGTGGTGTTATACAGCTCGATCCAGTCCGAGGCATCATCGTGTGAATGTGCCAACAGCTCGTTGATGACTATGGCGCCCGGATCGGGGATGAGGCCGCCGCCATCGGCTCCCGGCGATCCGCCGGCGTATGCGCTTGCGTGCCAGAAGTCCTTCTGCTGCCAAACGCTCAGATCAGGATTGGCTGGGTCAGTCGCCGTCAGCGAGAAACCCTCTCCGTCGGTAACGCTGAGCCAGCCATCCTTGTAGTCAAAGTCCAGAATGATCCGGCCCACGGCATCGGCAAGCGTTATTCTCTCGCCGGCATTGCTCAGGTTGCCGGAGTATTGACCGGCTATGTTGATGATCGGGCCGTATCTGGCCTGGAAGGCATCTATGTCTCGGACAACCACGACATGTTCAGACGCCCGCAATTCAATGTTCGGGAAGACAAAGTCTACTCCGTTTGTCAGGCTTACCAGGTTCAAATTGATCGTTTCTGCTCCGATGTTCTTAAGTTCGATGAACTCCTCATCGGCGTTGCGTGGATTATACATTATCTCTGTGATCCGCAGACTCTCGGCTACCGGACCTATGGAAAAATTAGCCTCATTAAGCGCACTCCACGAGCTGCCGTTCAACGCACGCGCCTTGACGTTGGTCGTGCCCGTCAGCTTGATCGGCCCGGTATACCGGTTCACACCGGGTAAGTCGGTATCTTCGGTTTCGTCGCTCGGCACAAGAAGCTCGGCTGAGATGAGAAAATCAGGATCTGAGGCAGAGCTGTTCATGCCGTGGATAGCCAGCAAGTTGCTGCCTTGCTGCAAAAGGCCCAGCGAAGAAGAGACATCGATACTCTCGAACCACACGGCCTCGGAATCCAGGCGGCTGGAGACGGCCGCACCGTTCCAAACGGGCGCATCGCCGACATTTCGACTGGCAACCTCGATACCGTTGAGAAAAGCGATGAAACCGTCGTCATATCTCACATTCAGCGTCAACGAATTGAAGTCAGCGGGGTCCTCGCTCAGGACAAATGGAATGCGTACATAACATGTGGCGCTTCTGTCATACATCTGCGATTCTACGTCGAGGCTGATGAGCCCTTCGAAGCCTGATTCTCTCTCGTAGCCGATTCCGCCCGGGCTGCCCGCCGATCTTGTCCAACTGCGGTCGTTAAAGCCGGTGGGATTCTTCCAAGTATCACCAACCGGGCGAATCGGCACCAATACAAACTTCTGAGCACTTTCAGGCACGAGCATACCACCCGTTCCTTGCGAAGCCACCGGCTGGTACGGATCGCTGCCGTCAAGCGTGTAATAGATCGCACCGTGAGTAGCGCTCATCATCAAGTCGAATCCGGCCGTGACGTACCCACCTTGTTGATTGAACGTTGGCGACGCGGCGGCATACTCGCGGCCTATCTGGCTGTCCATCCAGGCCAGCCGGTCCTCAAGCCAGCCTTTCATCCAGGTGATCTCTTCCTGATACGTGTTGGCAACGTACCAGTTCGGCCAAAGGCGCGAGCCGAGAATCTTCCAGCGTACAAAGTTTCTAGCCTGTGCTTCATCGAGCAATCTTGCGGTATCGTCGATATAGTTGAGCAATCTGGCCGTCGTAAAAAGACTGTTCCGTAATTGGAACCACCGGTCTGCATATCGCCTCTGGAACAGCGGATCCTCGAACAGGCGTCGCCACCAGGGATAGTCACCGGCGCTGATCAGGTCGTAATACCAGCCGGTCGGCAGCCATCCATTGAGGTAATCGGCGTTGCCCAGTGACAGATTGTAATCCCAGGCCGGTCCCATGGTAATCTTGCCGCCCCGGTCCTTGTACATATAGGTGCTGAGCCGGAAACCGTCGATGTTCTTGGTCAGTTCGACCAGGATATGGATATCAATAAAGGAGTCCACATCAATGTATTTTGCATACCCCACATTGGGATCCTTGAAGTTCGGCCCGTTAAGTGCAGACTCGAACTCAACGATATAACTTCGAAGCCAGCTCTTCTGCGCCTCGGTAATATCGTATCCATTCGGATCAACGTATATGAGCTGCAGACCCGTGCTGGTGTTAAAGGTCGGTTCGCCCGAATCGAGCTTGTCTTTCTTGAAGATATATCCGCCCGTGATCTCGGGCTCAGTATTATCATCGAGCCCCAGTGCCTCAATGTCCACGCGGTCCTTGTTGCGTTTGATCTTCTCCATCCATATATATACGCCCACGTAGTCGCTCATCGAGACTCCCCTGCCGTCGGAGTTCAGAAACACCTCAATGAATTTTGTGCGGGAGGAGTATTGCCCCATCTCGTTGCTCCAGTTGTACGACAGGAAGTTGCGCATCAGCGATTTGTCCGAATAGGGACCGTGCAGGACCCAGTCAGATTCGGCGGGAAAACCAAAAATAGAAACCGCCACTTCCCTGTCATTCTCATCCCATGTCTCGAAGTGATACTGCTTCTTGGCAAAACCCGCAGAACTCTTGCCGCGAACGTCGATACCGGCCCTGGTGACCAAGGCGGGCGGATCGGTCACGCGCGCTCGGCCTCTGGCCGGAACGTCAATGAAGCTGGCAAAGCTCAATGCATGACTTGTTTCGGTGAGGGTCTTGCCAAACGTGTCAATGACGACAATAGGCAGATTGGAGCTGAAAGTAGTGATGTCAGGATCGAGAAAGACGTAAGGCTGCGTCCGAACAACAGAGGACTTCCAGCCGGTCTTCAACGCAACAGCCCGCAGAGCCGTGCTGCGGCTGATGGTGACCGGACCTTGATATTCTATCCCGCTACGGGCCCGGCCGCCGAGCTGGCCTGGTTCGGAGCCGTCGGTCGAGTAGTAGATTGTGGCGCCTTCGGTTTCTGTGGCCATCATGACTGTAAACGACGCATCGTAGAATCCCTCGGGCCGGCTGAATTTCACCTCGGCAACCTCGCCGAAATAGCCGCCGCCGTTTTCGCCTTCGGGGCTTGGGAATCCAAAGAAACGCAAACCTTCGTCGGCATCGGGGTAACGACCAAACGAAACATCAGTAGATTGCTCCGGAAAGAGAATGCTGTCGATCAAAGTGACGCCGTCACTATCGAAAAGACCAATCTCCTCGCCGCCGGCACTGAGCCTGAAACCCGCGTGCAGGCCGGCGTCGGTAGTGTCGTTGTCAGCCCATACTAACAGATAACCTCCGGCGTCGATTGTGGTCGCTGCCGGGTCATAGTCGGGAACACGCCATTTGACAGCAAAAGACAGATCATCCGTCAGATACATGCCGCCTATGTCGATAGCGTCAGGTCCGTAATTGTGTATCTCGATCCAATCGTCGTACTGGCCCTGTGGATCCTGCAGGGAGCTGCGGTTTGACGCCATAAACTCATTGATGGCCAGCGGCAGATGCCTCTGAAGCTGCTGGGTTACAAATACGCTTTCGTCTGGGTTCAAATCGTCTGCGGGATAGTCGCCCCGGGCCGAACCAATGAAGAACAAGGCTGTCGCACAAACAAGAAACAATATTCCTATATGTCTGAACATCTCTGTTCCCTTCCTCTATGATGTTTAGGATCACTGAACTAGGGCCTCAGTTCCAACAACCCCTCGGATATTCTAACATACCGACGTAAGCATAGTCAACATCTTTTCTCAGTGTGAGCAGTTCGCTTATTGATATGGCCCAGCAGGGAAGAAACTGTGAGATTGCGGCCCCAACGGGATTTCCCACTGCCCTCGGTGGGGCCCGACGACAACTCTATGCCTGAGTTTGTCGCCGAGACTTGCGCAACTGAAGGTTGATGTTTTCGATGCGGACATCAAACGGCGGATGCGATGAGAAATAGCTGCCGAGGTCGAATTTCTCGGGAGCCGACTTGAGTTTGGCCAGGCGCCGAAACAATTGCACACTTGCCCGCGGGTCGTATCCTGCGGCGGCCATCAGGCGAACTCCAAGCTGGTCGGCCTCGGACTCCAGCTCCTGCGAATACGTACTCTCGAGAAACTGCACTCCCACCTTGCGCAGCCAGCCGGAGAGGGCGCCGCGAATCGGGACTGCTCGCGACGCGGCGGTTATAGCCGAATTGCTTACGATTCGGTTCATCGCATGTCCTCTGATAACGTGACCCATCTCATGGCCAAGGATAAACGCCACTTCGTTTTCATCCTGCCGGCATAGTTCCACCAGTGACTTGGTCACAAAGATGAAACCGCCTGGAAGAGCAAAGGCATTGGGCTCGGAGCCTTCGACGGTCTCAAAACTAAACACACGAGCTTTGTTGGCCACGCAGGTGACCACCTTGTGACCTATCTCATTTAGCATCTGTTCGATCTGAGGTTCGCGGCCAAGCCCCAATTGAGTCCTGATTTCATGCGCCAGGTCCCGCCCTACCTCGTGCTCAACCTTGATGGCGTCGGACTCGGCTCCGGTGACCGATTGCCAGATCCACTTTGCCTTGCGGACCTGAGGTCCAACCTTTCTGCCCAAATTGTAGAACAGTTTGCTCAACTTACCGATTCTCCCTGGCGAACAGCAATTGCAGCGATTCTGCAGGCCCATCTTATTCAATCAGAGGTGGGGCAGTCAAGTGGAAACTGAATTCCAAATGAGTTCCAAACAGCGCCGAGTACACGCATCGCCCCACAGCATCACCCCGCAACGTCCACCTTCTCTGCGAGAACATGTGGATAGGTGTTTGGTCTCTTGCGGCGAGCTTGATACGCATTTTACTTGCATTTGTCGAAAGACATGGTAGAATTCGCAGATAATACTGTCGTGCGCTATTGGCCAGAAAAGAATGTGAAGTAACCGACCATCGCAATGAAGGTCGCGCCAAGACCAGGTTGTTCACTGATTCCCTTTGAAAGTATGTTATGTATTCAGACTATATTCGTAATGTAGCAATAATTGCCCATGTTGATCACGGCAAGACAACGCTTGTGGATCAGCTTCTTTACCAGTCCGGGATGTTTCGGGCCGGCGAACTCGACAAATTGGCCGGAGGCGAGCATGGGTTGATCATGGATTCGAATCCGCTAGAACGCGAGCGCGGCATAACAATCCTGAGCAAGAACTGCGCAATTCCCTATACGGATTCGCAGGGCTGTGAATACAAAATTAACATAATCGACACGCCCGGACACGCCGATTTCGGAGGAGAGGTGGAACGCGTTCTTAAGATGGCCGACGGCGTATTGCTGGTGGTCGATGCATTCGAGGGTCCCATGCCCCAGACGAGATTCGTCCTGACCAAGGCTCTCGAGCACAAGCTGCGACCAATAGTCGTGATAAACAAGGTCGACCGCGAGAACAGCAGGCCGGATGATGTAGTCAATGAGGTTTTCGATCTGCTCGTCCAGCTTGACGCCGAACCCGAGGCGCTCGATTTTCCGCTCATCTACGCCTCCGCCAGGGATGGCTGGGCTACAACGGATCTCACCCAGAGCACCGACAACATGCAGGTGATATTCGACGCAATTGTAAACAACGTCCCAGCGCCGCAAGTTGAGCCGGATGCCCCGCTTCAAATACTGGTGACGAACCAGGAATATTCCGACTACGTGGGTCGAATTGCGATAGGCAGGGTTTTTGCCGGTCAGATAGCGGAAGGCGAGAGAGTCACCGTGATCGACAAGGACGGCCTGCATACACAGCAAAAGGTCATGCAGATTCACCAGTTCTACGGTCTGGGCCGAAAGCGTGCTTCCAGCGTCCAGGCCGGTGATATCTGTGCAATATCAGGCCTCGATCCCATTGAGATCGGCAATACGATCGCCTGCGCGGACAAACCTTCGAGACTGGCCGTCATCCCGGTCGACGAACCGACGATGACTATGACCTTCAGGATCAACGACGGACCTTTCGCCGGCAAGGACGGCAAGTATCTTACGAGCAGACAGATCGCCGAAAGACTTGAAGCCGAGCTGCAGAAGAACGTGGCCCTGAGAGTAGAGCCAGGGCAGACTACTGAAGAATTCAATGTTTCAGGCCGAGGGCTTATGCACCTCGGTATTCTGCTGGAGAACATGCGGCGCGAGGGTTATGAAATCTGTGTTGGAAAACCCAACGTCATTCTCAGAACCATTGAGGGCAGACGCCATGAGCCGATAGAGCTGCTTGCGGTGGATTGCCCGCTGGATTGCCAGAATTCCGTTATGAGCCTCCTTGGCGACCGCCGAAGCGAAATAGTCAAAATGGACGCCAAGAGCGGAGCAAGCGATTTTATTCACATGGAGTTTATGATACCATCGCGGGGGCTGTTCGGTCTTCATGCCAGGGTAATGAACGCGACCAAGGGCCGAGCGGTGATACATCACACATTCGAGAGATATGAACCAATGCGAGGAGCAATACCTCAGCGAAAAGCCGGTGTTATGGTGGCTACCACTACAGGACAAGTTACAGCTTACGCCCTCGACGCCCTGTACGACCGCGGCATCTTTTTTGTCGAGCCGGGCGAGCAAGTGTACGAAGGCCAAGTCGTCGGCGAGCACTGCAAGGAAAAGGACATACCTGTAAACGCAGTGAAGGGCAAGCAGCTTACCAACGTCCGGGCTTCGGGCAAGGACGACGCCGCCAAGGTCAGGCCCGCCAGAAAGATGAGCCTCGAGATAGCGCTGGAGTATATTCAGGAAGATGAGCTTGTCGAGATCTGCCCCAACTCGATTCGAATCCGAAAACGCCTGTTGAAAGAAGGCGACAGACGTCGGCAAGCCCGGCAGGCCGCTAGGTGATAACGCCCGAGAACACCGAATATGGCGTCGCCGTGACCTGAAAACTCATGAGGACCTTTGTGCCTTTCTTTTGTCCTCTCGGCGTTTCTTGACAGGTTCCTGGGTCTTTTTGCTCCTGTTTTTGGCCTGGTGCTCCGGCGCTTCGAGTTCGGTCTGCTGGCCCTTGTCACCAGTGGCTCTCATCCAATCGAGAAGGTGATCTTTCAACCGACTCTTGACTTCGGCATACTTGGGATCGTCAGCCAGATTGTTCCACTCGTACGGATCCTTCACGATGTCGTAGAGTTCTTCTCCAGCCCTGTGTTCGTAGCGGCGGACTTTGTCGGCTGCGTCGGGATCGCTTGTCGCCTTTTGCCGCCACGATGCGAAGATGCCTGATTGGGTACAGGCATTCTGAAACTTCACCTCCGGTGTGAAGTTCCACACATATTTGAACTTCCGCGAGCGAATCGAACGTATGCCGAAATGCTCTGGAGCGTTGATTATGCCGCGGGTCGTCATCTCGCCGAATATGTATTGCTTGTGCTCGGCTGTCTGCCCGAACAGTACCGGCAAAAGGCTCTTTCCGTCGAGCACTGCCGGCGGCGCAGCCCCTGCGGCCTCAATGTAAGTCGGCAGAACATCCATGTATTCGATCATCGCGTCACTGACTGTCCCCGGCTTGATCCTGTGCGGCCAGCGAGCGATAAAGGCCGACTGCAATCCCGTATCATAACAGGTCCACTTGCCAAACGGAAAACTCGAGCCCTGTTCGCTGACGACTATCACGAGAGTATTGCCGGCAAGGCCGTGCTCATCGAGCAGGCCAAGGATCCGGCCAACCTGCCAATCATAATATGTTATCTCAGCCAGGTATCTGGTCATGTTCTCGCGCGTCTCCTGGGTGTCCACGAAGTTGGGCGGCAGCTTGAGTCTGGCCGCGTCGTAGCGTGATGGGTCGCCCTTGTTCCAGGGTGAATGCGGCTCATTGGAGCATGCGAACAGACAGAAAGGAGTGGAGCTGGCTTTGCACTCGCCCATGAGTTTATCGATGGCTTCGAAGTCGGGATTGTTCTTCTGGCCCGAGTATTCGAACGGGAAGACCTCCGCCGGGCTGATGTGCCTCTTGCCGCTGAGCGCTACACGGTAGCCGAGCGGCCTTAAATAGTGCACAACGCTCTTGGTACCATCCTTGGCAAATGCGTGATTGGGATACGCCCCACTCTTGACGGGATAGAGCCCCGTATATATGTTGTGCCGCGTCGGCGAACACATCGGCGCGGCCTGAAAGCAGTGCGTAAAGCGCATCCCTTCAGATGCAAGCTTGTCTATGTTGGGCGTGTGGGCCTGCCCGCCATAGCAGCCAATGTCGCGGAAGGTGCAGTCGTCGGCGATTATGAATACAAAATTGGGTTTTCTCTTGCTGCCGGCAGCGGAGGAGATTCCACTGACGCCCGCGAGAGCCCCGACAGCAGCTATCTTCAGAAACTCACGTCTTTGCATTGGATTCGGCCCCTTCATCGAAAATCGTTGTCCGTCCGGTAGTATCATAAACGCTCGGTCCTTCGGCTTCAATAGCTGCCTGCTCTGACGTCGCATTTATACCCTTCAGGGTAGCAAATTCCCGCAAGTAAGATCGTAATCTGTTATTGTAAAGCTACTTAACCGCGCAGAAACAGGAGTTTTCAATCGGGAGCACTAAACAGTGTTTTGGCCGCTAAAGCGCGATCTTGAAGAACATTGTTTACGGCCGAGGCGTATGTTTTTACAATGCATCTTATTAGATTATGATCGAACCACAGTAGATTTTTTAAGATAGGAGTTGAAAGCGACTCGCATGGAAAACCCGCTGCTGGCACCATTGAAAGAGAACCTGCAAAGTGTTATCTACGGCAAGAGCGAATGTATCGATGTTATGGTTGTGTCACTTCTGGCAGCCGGTTCGGTCCTTATCGAGGATGTGCCGGGTGTGGGCAAGACAACGCTGGCCAAGGCCATGGCCAGGAGTATCGACGCCAAGTTCCGCAGGATACAGTTCACGCCCGATCTGTTGCCCGCCGACGTCCTGGGCTCCTCTATCTACAACCCGGTCGACGGGAACTTCAGGTTCGATCCCGGTCCGATCTTCTGCAACATACTGCTTGCCGACGAGATCAATCGCGCATCACCGCGCACGCAGTCGGCCCTGCTGGAGGCGATGAACGAGAACCAGGCGACAATTGAGGGCAAGCGTCATCCTCTGTCCCAGCCGTTCATGGTAATCGCAACCGAGAACCCCATCGAGTTCCATGGCACTTACCCATTGCCTGAAGCGCAGCTGGATCGTTTCCTGGTACGACTGGATATAGGTTATCCCACACTCGAAGTCGAGGTCGACATTCTCAAGTCTCACATACACAGCGAGCCGCTGGACAGGATACATCCCACACTCCGACTCGAACAGGTTCGTCAGCTGCAACAGGACGTCTCCGATGTTCACATGGACGACAATATCCTCGAGTATATCGTTGAGATCGCACACGCAACACGTCGGGACAATCGTCTCAGGCTGGGCATCAGCACACGCGGAAGTCTCATGCTGTCTCGCGCAGCCAGGGCTCGCGCATTCTTCCAGATGCGAGATTTTGTAGTCCCCGACGACGTGCTGTGGCTTGTCCCTTATGTGCTGCCGCACAGAATTCTCTTGACTTCCAAGGCACGACACAGCGGTATGAGCGCCAGACAGATTGTCACCGACATCGTCGGCCGTATCAAAGTGCCGGTCTAAGACAAAGGAAAATAACGATGGACGAAGGACGATGGATGACGGACGAACTGAAAGGACCAGTGACGGAGGAAACGCGCCCGTCGTCCTTCCGCCCATCGTCTGTGGTCTCTGCATTTTCGGTGTGACTGTCAGAATGAAGGCCAGTCGAGAAAAATTGTGTGTGGGCTTGACCGATGCAGGCAAGACCGTTCTGCAGGGAACCTGCTTTGTAGCTCTCGCAGCCCTGATCGTTCCTGCTTTCGGCGTGCTCTCGGCATTGGTTTCGGTCATGCTCATGTCCCTTCTGGTCGGATATGTTCTGCGACCGAGAATCCAACTAAGCGGCAACTTGCCCGACCGCGTAATTGCAGGCCAAACGACGAGGCTTCGATACGTGCTCAAGAACGTCGCGCGCGTGCCTGCATATAATTTCAGCGTCAGACTGCCGGCCCTGCCTGATGCGATTGAGCAAATCGGAGGCGAACAGATGGTTCGGCGCCTGGGGCCCGGCGAAACCACCGAAGTGACTATCCCCATAGGCGCCGGACGACGGGGCCATTACCAAATTCAACAACCCGTTTGCGAGTCCAGCTTTCCCTTCAACCTGCTAAGTTTCGCGACGACGCGGGACCAAGCGGAGACTCTTATCGTCCTTCCGGTCTTTTCCCGGCTCCAATTTTCCGTCCGCGACCTCAGTCGGCACGTCAGCACGGCAGGGACAAGACTCGCCGGTCTTACGGGAGCCTTTCCCGAATACGCAGGGAACCGGCCATTTGTGACGGGCGATTCGGCGCGCACAATCGACGCACGCGCCTGGGCTCGGCTGTCTGTGCCGGCTACAAAGGAGTACCACGATGATTTCGACAACCACACGGCGCTTGTATTGGATACCGATGCCGGTGGACTCGCGTCTCGGTCAGGTTCGAAGGAGATACCACAGCTCGAGGCAGCCATCTCTCTGTGTGCTTCGGTGGCACACACCATTAACAATCATTGTCTGATAGACATGCTGCTCGCCGGCCTTGATCTGCACACATTCGACGGCTGGCCCAGAAGGGCCCGTCTCGACAAGACCCACGAGATTCTGGCCGGAATCGAACCGCAAGAAGGCTATGACCTGGAGCAAACGTTGCCGATGTTGGCAGAGCGATTTTCTAGAATATCCGAGGTCATTTTCGTCTTGCTGCATTATAGCAAGCAATACCAGCATTTGGTGGAAGAGGTCCAGCGGGCCGGATGTCACAGCACGGTCCTGGTGATAGGCGCCTCGGGCCAATTGGACCGGGATCCTAACATTGCCAACCAGGCAACGAACGTCCGGGTACTGTCACCTGAAGAAATACTAACGGAGCAGACTGTACGCTTGTGAAGACGCAAAAAGCTATCGCTGTTGTCATGATCGTTGCCAGCTCGCTACTGACAGGATTGGTCTGCGGCGACATCGCCTTTCCCGCGATCCTCTGCATGTTGGGATTGCTTGGCCTGCAACGGCGGTTCATCTGGGATGTTGCACCGGAAAAACGTGTCGTCACCTCGTTGCTTCTGCTGTTGCTGGCGATCATGTTTGCCCTTCACTACCGCTACGGCAGTTCGAGCAGCCGAGTAGTCGGCGAACAGGCGGCAGCGATCGCCTGGCAGACAATAGCCCGCTACTTCCTGGCCTCCATGATCCTCACCCTGTTTCTCGGATCGCCCAGGCGGCTGCCGTTCTCGCTGGGACTGTTTCACGTAGCCGTTACAATCTCGGCCGGCCAGGTTCTCCTGCTCTACGATATGTACGTAGCGTTTCGGCTCTCTGAGCTGTTCTCTGTCATCCTGGTCTTGCTTTATATAGCACTCGCCCGGGGAGTGCCGGAAATATCGGTTTCACACCGCGTCGGACATATGTCCCGGAGGCTTGCATTCGGCCTGATCCTGCTAGTCACCATAAACTGCGGTTGGATCGCCAGCTCGATACTCTATCGCCACGTGGAGGTTCTCAACTATCTGCCTCTCTGGTTCTGGAGCGGAGTCACCGCCCTGGACAACACGACGGGCGGACAGTCACGCATTGGATTCTCCACCAGCGGCGAACTCTCCAGCGTGCTGATGATAAAAGGAGAGCAGGATGAAACGCCCGTGCTGAGCATCAAGAGTGACCGCAGCCCGGGCTACTTGAGGGCCAAGACATTTGAGGCCTACCTTCGGTCCGATTCCAAGTGGCTCGACCGCTCGAACACAGAGGCTATCTACCCCGAACAGAATGGGCCACTCGGCATGCATTTCGGAAGGAGACTCTTCTGCTTTGACGAGAGAGACCTCTCCAAGTGCAGGAACATGACGATCCGGCATGAATCTAACCTGGCCGACGTGATGTTCACACCGTTGGGCACAGTCTCTGTTGAGGCGCAGCTTCCTGTGCTGACGTTGGGCGAGGACGACGTTGTTCACTGTCACAATGTACACAGCGGCCTGACTTATGACCTGACCTACACAAACTCTGTCCATCGAAAGCCACCCACGCAAGAGGGTCAGATGCTGCATGTCCCAAAACAGGTCGAAGCGGACATCAGTCACTTGGCGAGCAGGATCTTTGCCGGCTGCAGCACGACGGCCGAAAAAATCGACGCGATCGTCCAGCACTTCCACACCAACTACACATACTTTCTGGGATTGGACATTCCGCCCAACCGAGACAAGCTGACGCACTTTTTGCTGGAAGAAAAGACCGGCTATTGCGAGTATTTCGCCTCTGGCGCCGCGATTCTTCTGCGCCTGGCCGATGTGCCGACTCGATACGTCACAGGTTTCATGGTCACCTACAAGGACGATCTGACTGGATTGTGGATCGCCAGGAACATGGATGCCCACGCCTGGGTCGAGGCTTGGGACAAGGAACTGAACCAGTGGACCATTGTCGAGGCTACCACAGGTGAGGATATGAACATGGCCTCGGCGACCGAAGATTTGGAACACCTGCGCGGCAGCAGTGGAGCTATCCTGAGACAGTTTCTACAGACCTTGTATCAGTACGGCCTCTTTGGTGTGCCAAACTGGCTGTACGAGTCCTTTGGGCTGTTTGGCGGCCTGCTTCTGCCGGCCATACTGTTTGGCGCCGCACTATGCCTGGCGTGGCTGCGACGTCGCAAGAGCAAGAGCTTCGAGAATGAAGCACGGTCGGCCAGTGCCAAGAGTGCCGAACTCGTGATCCTGCACAAGATGCTGGCCCGAATGGATCGCAGGGTTAAAGCCGCCGGACACCGGCGAGATCTCAGTGAGACCCTGTACGCCTTCTCTCAGCGGCTCCGCAAAGGAGACTCCGGGGATGGCCTCTGGACGAGGATATCGGACTGGTATCTCGAATATGCCAATCTGCGCTACAGCAGAGCAATCTGCTCCGAACGCTTGCAGCAACTCACCCACCGGTTGGGCGATTCGCTATGAGCGACAGGCACCCGACAAGCTTCTAAAGGAACCTTCCCAAAGAACCGACAACAGTACTATGGAAACGCAAATGCTCGCACATGAGCTCCCTGAACAGTTGAAGCCTGAGCAAGACACGCTCGTCACCGAGGAGACGGCCGGCACAAAGAAATGTCCCTTCTGCGCCGAGCAGATCCAATCTCAGGCGATCAAGTGCCGGTACTGCGGCGAGTTTCTCGAGGGTTTCACCCGACCGGGGCCGAAGCATCGCGCAAAAAGATGGTACCAGGCTACCGGGACCATAGTCATCGCACTTCTGTGCCTTGGGCCGGTGGCCCTGCCGCTGGTGTGGTTAAATCGCAGCTATAAGCCAGCGACCAAGGTCGTTGTCACCGTTCTTGTACTGGCCGCCACAGTTCTCTGCATGTACCTGGTGGCCCAAATGTACCAGCAGATTATCGACCAGTTCGAAGCGATCGGAATGTAACGGCCGAGCCGTTTCTGTCCCCTTGAAGGGTAGTGAATCCCCGCGGGCAAAACCATAACCTGTTATACCCTTGAAGGGTAGTAAATTCTCGCGAGCAGAACCGTAACCTGTTATTGTGAGGCCACTTGCCCGCGCAAGAACGGGGATCTCAGGCCGGGAACACTATCCTGTAAAGCCGCTTACCAACGCAAGAGCGGGAATTCTCAACCGCGAGCGCCATAACTCACAGCGGCTAACATCTCGTCGAGCCGATCCAGGCACAAGGCCGACCAGGTTTCCAGCGAGTCTCGCTCGGCCTCAAGCTCGGTCGGCGTCATAAAGGCCATCTGCGTTATCATCTGCTCTCGCTTGCTGACCATAGGTTCGTCCAGACTCCACAGATGGACAATTCCCAGGTGAACACTTCCGACCTCATTGGATTCATCGTTGAGCAAGGCGACGATGCGGTCCTTGTGCACGGCCTCGACAGCGACT
>Ga0111165_1086_pt1 | contig 14474 bp, 13 predicted proteins | sample DeeMarSeWOR28_12_FD_80268 | JGI IMG/M metagenome (GOLD analysis project Ga0111165, IMG submission 80268) | Phycisphaerae bacterium SG8_4 | reverse complement strand
AGCGAGGTGAATCCGAGAGGCCCAGCTTGCCTCCGCCCTCCTTGATATGCTCGACGTAGTTGCCCGCAAGCGCGAGAATCTTGCCGGGCCGCGGAATAGGCGCCAGCAGCTTGACCGAATCTAGCGGTACCGGATCCGGCGCTGATTTCTCCAGTTCGGCTAGCTGCGCAAGACAAACAGGGCCTCTTTCGAGAATCTCCTTGACACTTCGCGGCGGATCTGCGCCATCCCAGGCCGATAAGATGTCGATCAGCCCGGCGTCTGTCAGTATCCCGCAGCCCACAGGACGCCTTGCGGCGGAAACCGAACCGTCCTTTGAATAAGTAGTTAGTTTCATAAGTGTTCTTATACCGCGTTTCTACTGCAATGGGAACCGGCAAATCGAAAAATCCATTGGCTTCAGTGCGCTGGGCCAATACCCGAATTCACTTCGTTTTGCGCAATTGACTCATAGCCACAAAGCCACCAAGCATGTCCCGTTCGGCAGAGTTTACCCCGTTCGAGAAGCTCAGGGCAGGCTCTGAGCGTAGCCGAATGGGCTCAGGTCAGGTTCTGGGGGCAAGTCGAAGAGAAACTAACTTCGATATTGGTTGTCAGGTAGTCCTTGCCCGACGTGCCGAGACATAGACCCAGTGGTTTTGGCAGCCTTCATCGTGGTTCTCTGTACAGGTACAGGAGCGAAAAGAAACCCAGCGGTATGAAGGCAATCAAGGCAACTCGAATGACTACGATTGCTGTCAGCTTCTCGAGCAGACTTTCTCTCTCAGAAGGGGCCGCCGCAAGTGCGGCCGCGCCTTTGCCGGGGTCTGGATTGCTTGATGGCGAGGCTTGTTGGGCCGCTGCGGCGGCAGGTTTCCCACCTTGCGCGGCTGGAGACTTCAACGCTTCGGTGAGCCGGGCGATTGCGAGGCTGGCTTGTCTTCTTACGTCCTCGTCTTCATCATGAATCACCTGCTGCAATGCCGGGAGTACCTGCTCGGCCTGTCCGACCATTTTGGCAAGTGCTTCCACGGTGTATTCACGAGTGAGCGCGTCCGAATCCTTGAGCGTCTCGAGAAGAGCCGGGATGGCGTCGGCGGCATCGGGGCCTATCTGTCGCAGCGTCCTTGCGGCAAATCGTCCTCGTCGCCGGCTCTTGCTGCTCAGAGCTTTGGCCACTTGAGAGACGACCGGTTTTCCCATGGAAGCCAAGTCGTCCGAGGCCTTCTTGGCCTTATCATTACTCCAGGCGCCAAGCTGCTTTATGAGCGATGCGACGTTATCTGCCTGCGCCGGGCCGACAAGCCCAACAAGCAAAAGGCTCATCGAGACAACCAATCTCGCCATTATGTTCATTTCATTCATTCGGTCGATCATCATACGCCCGCCGGGAGAATCTTGCCAAGAAGATGCTTCTGGAACTATCCGTATCAATGCCCTGCGAGGCCCCATTCGGCTCAACCGCCAGTTTCAGATATCATACGTGCCGGGCCGGAGTCGGCGACATAGTTTCACACATTCTGAATGCGCCGTCAAGGCAACATGTAGATGACCCATTTTGCCTGAACTGGACCACTCTCTTGTTGCACCGTGACCAAGACAGAAGATTTAGGCGCATATTGGTGTTTGTCTTCTCTTGCCGAGAGATTTGCCCAAATCACTCCAAGATACGCCCTGATAGTACTGAAAAAACCTTGACCGCCAATTTTAGGCACGTTATGATTCAAATCCAGTTGCCCAAGAATGCGGCGTTGCCCGAAAGAGATCTGGAGTAATCGGGCAGCCAGCGGGCGTACTGACGGTTTGGATGTGCGCAACTTGTGGCACCTGAAGCCTATTTACTTATATAGTATATATTGATCGGAGAATGAATCCAATAAGATGGCAAGTTCACAAAACAACGCCCCCAATGACCGGCCAGCTCCAAAGAATATCAGGGATAGAACCGATGGCTGCGAAGATGAAATAGATATTATTGACTATTTTAGGGTTCTCTGGAAACGAAAATACTTCATAGCTATTGGCTCAGCCTTACCGGCCCTTCTTGCTGGCCTAGTCCTCTTCTTTTCACCCAGTGATTATAAGGTGACTTACACCTACAATACCCAGCTGAAAGAAGAGGGCCGTGCAGTTTTGCTTGACCAGTTTTACGGCGCAGGGAATTTGGGTAAACTGGGCGGCAAATTGAGAGAAAATGGGTTTGGTGGATACGCAGAGCAAATCTCCAGGGCAAATATTCAGTTGGAAATCTCAGATGCATCATTGACTATGACTGTATTAGGTCGCCCTGCAAACGACATACAGAAGATATCTTTGATTGTGAGAGACAATCTTGAAAAGGTCATGCCAGTATACTCAGTGAAAAAGGAATTAGACGTTGCCATTGCCAGACTTAAGTCTGACATGGCCGATATCGAAGAAGGCAAATTCACTCTGGGACGTGAGCTGGAAAAGAAAAGGGCAATCTTGATCAAATTGAAGAATTTAGAACCCGCCGGCTCAGACAAGGTCTCCAGCGGCATCGTCCTGCAGTTCGATTGCGTAGGCCAAAACAGCGAATATTTACCTTTGGCTTACCAGATACAAGCCACTGAATCGAAGATAATTAACCTTGAAGAGACCGTTGAGGAAAACCAGGAAAGGCACAATTACTATGAGCGTTTAGTGAACCTGAACAAAAGGTTGGCTGGTGAAATAGAGAGCCGGGCATCTTCGCATTATACCGTTCACCAATACCACTCATGGCTCACTGACATAGCAAGCGACTACGAAGACAAAGAACTGGCAAATTATTTGAGTGCGTACATCAAGAGAATAGAGAATGTGATATCGAGAAATGCCCCTGTTGTAGAAAGTCCGAGCGTGAATACTGTTCCGAAAGGCTCTGCTAAGAAAAGAAGCGCGAGTGTGTTTGTGGCGTTGCTAATTATAGCAACGTTTGCGGCTTTCCTGTTGGAGGCCGTTCAGAAACGTCAAAATCAGGTCTCCTGAAAGCCTCTCATTGACAGGCAGACCAACTGAAGGTCGTTAGTCTGTTAATGAGGAAGGTGTGTTTGAGGTTGCAGTCATCATTGCTTTGCGTGTTTGCCGCGAAGATGTTCGATTGCTACCCACGGGGGCGGAGTCTAAGAAGATTTTACATGGGTTGCAAAGAAACAGACTGTCACCAATTGAATTCCAAGGAGGACAAGGCGTGAATGTGAAAGCCATGGATCATCTGGACAGGCTGGAAAACCAGAGCATTTTCATCATACGCGAGGCGTACAGCCAATTCAGAAAAGTTGCAATGCTCTGGTCTATAGGCAAGGATTCCACCACGCTCTTATGGCTTGTTCGGAAGGCTTTTTTCGGCAAGATTCCATTTCCTGTTAAAGAGATTTATGATTTCAGAGACAAGTACGCCAGCCAGTGGGAACTGAATCTTATTGTAGCTCGAAACGAAGATGCTGTAGGCAGAGGCATGGGGCCCGACAAGGGAAAGTTTGCTTGCTGCAACGAGCTGAAGACTGTGGCTCTAAAGCAGGCCATTGCCGCACATAGTTTCAGGGCACTGTATCTTGGGATAAGAAGAGATGAGCACGGTATTCGTGCGAAAGAAAGGTTCTTCAGCCCGCGAGACGAAGACTTTGAATGGGATTACAAGAATCAGCCCCCGGAGTTGTGGGACCAGTACAAGATCAAGGCTGTGGCCGAAGAACACCTTCGTGTTCACCCTTTGCTTGGTTGGCGCGAAATCGACGTCTGGGAATATGTCAAAAGAGAGAACATTCCTGTTGCTGACCTCTACTTTGCCAAGGATGGAAGACGATATCGAAGCATAGGTTGCGAGACTTGTTGCATGCCCGTTGATTCCGATGCAGACACTCTGGACAAGATAGTCGAGGAACTGAAAGTCTCGAAGGTTTCCGAGAGAAGTGGTCGATCGCAGGACAAGGAAGATGACTACATGATGCAAAAGCTGCGGTCGCTGGGGTATATGTAGAATGAGAACTTATACGGAAACTCGTCACCGGTCCCTTTTGAAGGCATTGAGCTGGCGCGTTTGTGCTACTCTCACTACGATGCTAGTTGTCCTCGCCTTTACCCGCCAAATAGTCCTTTCCATCGGCGTAGGCGCCACCGAGGCAACCACAAAGCTGGTTCTTTACTATCTACATGAGCGAATGTGGAATTCTATTAGGATTGGAACGAGAGTTCATCCTTTATCTGATTTGCCTGTGGCAAGGCAATTGGAACAGAAAGACATGGCGGTTATTGAGAATAAGCTTAGGGATTTAGGGTACATCAGTGACTGTTGAAATGAATACATTGAGTTTCGTTATCGTAGGTCATATCGACCACGGAAAATCAACGTTGATAGGAAGATTGCTGTATGATACGGACTCACTTGCGTCGGACAAGATTGAGGAGGTGGAGAAGGCTTCGGCCGAAAAGGGCAGAGATACTGAGTTCGCGTATCTTCTGGATCACCTTGAGGAAGAGCGCAAACAGGGCATCACGATTGATACAACTCAGGTATTCTTCAAGACAACCAAGAGGCCTTACGTGATAATTGACGCTCCAGGACACGTGGAATTTGTCAAGAATATGATTACGGGTGCTTCCCAGGCGGAGGCGGCAGTTCTGATCATAGACGTGACCGAAGGTGTTAAGGAGCAGACTAAGCGGCATTCATACTTTCTCTCACTGCTCGGGTTAAATCAGGTTATCGTTCTCTTGAACAAGATGGATCTGGTGTCTTTTGCCGAAGAGCGATTCGACGCTGTCAGGGCGGACATACGAGAATTTCTCGACTCGATAGATATCGAATCCAACCTTTATATTCCAATCTCCGCCATTGACGGCGACAATGTCGGCCGGGAGTCTACGCGTACGGACTGGTATGACGGGCCGACATTTCTGGAGAGTCTGGACAGCCTGCAAAGTGTTGGGCCCCGGGCGGACAAATCCTTTATTATGCCTGTTCAGGATGTGTACAAGATCAAGGACAGGAGGATCGATGTCGGCAGGGTGGAGTCGGGCGTTGTCCGTGAAGAGATGGAGGTCAAAGTTCTTCCCTCAGGCAGGGTGACGAAAGTAAGCTCGATTGAGAAGTTTCTCGAAGAGACCGACCATGCGGTTGCCGGCGAATGCATCGGCCTTACAACCGCTGACTCGGTCTTTCTGGATCGTGGCGACGTTCTTTGCCGCCCGGGCGCCGAGCCAATTCTGACCGATAGTATTACCGCAACTATTTTCTGGATGAGCAAGCGCCGCTGTGCCAGAGATGAGAGACTGATCATGCGCTGCGCCACGCAGCAAACAAGCTGCAAGATAGAAAGAATTGGCAGGAAGATCAACTCTTCAACGCTTGAAGTCATTAGCGAAGATGCTGAAGACATCGAGGACCTTGAGGTGGCCGAGGTCACGATCAGAACCAAGAGACCAGTCGCTGTCAGGGACTTCAACGATGTGCAGGAACTGGGACGCTTTGTTCTGGTAAGGGATGAAGACACGTGCGCCGGAGGGATCATCGCCGCAGCTAACAGCGCACATGAGTGAAAATATGCGAACCGTAATCATAGGATTGGATGGAGTTCCTTTTGATCTACTCAGGGATCTTGCTGAGTCCGGAGTAATGCCTAACACGGCCTCCGTGATTGCCGATGGGGCGTTCAGGAAGATGCTGTCGTCGATCCCCGAGGTTTCATCCGTGGCGTGGTCGTCCATGATCACCGGCAAGAATCCGGGTGAACACGGCATCTACGGATTCACGGATCTGTTCCCCAAATCATACAACATGCGATTCCCCAATTACAACGATTTGAAGGCGCAGCCTTTCTGGGAGCGCTGGCCGGGAAAATCGGTTATCATCAATGTCCCCTCGACCTATCCTGTTCGCCACATGCGCGGTGCACATATTTCAGGGTTCGTATCCGTTGATATGCAGAAGAGCGTATATCCTTCAGCTTTGCTGGCAGAGCTGGAGCAAATGGACTACCGCCTCGACGTGGATTCTCAAAGAGCCCACGCATCCATGGATCTTTTCTTGACAGATTTGGACAGGACTCTCGATGCCCGAATTAAGTGCTATCGGTATCTCTGGGACAGCGAGAATTGGAAGACATTCATGCTTGTCTTCACCGGCACCGACAGACTGATGCACTTCTTGTGGGACGCATACGAAGACAAAGACCACAAATACCACAAATTGTTACTGCGGCACTTCGAGAAGATCGATGATGTGATCGGTGAAATCGCGGATCAAATGAACGATGATGATCTACTAGTCATGCTGTCAGACCACGGCTTCGAGCGACTGGACCAAGACGTATACGTAAACTACGTTCTGCGGGACAGCGGCTTTCTAAGGTTCAAAGACAGCCACAAGATCACACTTAACACGATTGCTCCCGGCACAAAGGCATTCGCCTTGGACCCTGCAAGAATATATTTGAACTGCAAAGACAAATACCCCTGTGGTACCGTGACGCAGGACCAGAGGGAAGATATCTTGGCCGAACTTGAGGAGCTGTTTGGCATGTTGCAGCTAGATGGTCGCAAGGTCATCAGCCAAATGCACAGGAAAGAACAGACATACTCCGGACCTTTCAGCGAGAATGCTCCGGACCTTGTTCTGATTCCTGCCGGAGGCTTTAATCTCAAGGCAAAGCCCAATGCACCGGTTCTTGCTGAAAAGGACATCTTCACGGGCAAGCATACACAGGATTCAGCATTCCTGATCGTAAGAGGGTTTGCAGATGATAGCTGTGTCCCCGAAACGCCTTCTATTTCTCGTGTAGTATCAATAATCGAGAATTGCCATAACTGAGTACCTCGAATAGGTGGAGTGCTCATCCTTCCACAGCGATATCCTGGCTTTTCGACATACTGAATGCAAAGCCCATAAGGACCTTTGAACCTGACTTAAGACGACCGTTTCTGGATGGGCACTACTGAAGACTAAGGAGAACCAAATGCATAATGCTAAATGTACCTGTTGGAACTGTCCCGCCATAAACTTGGCTGGAAAGGTGGATTTTCGCGCATGCGGCCAGTCCATCAGGCAATTCGAGAAGAGTCCCGATTCTTCCCAAGAAACCTACATCATGGCCGAGTGCAATCGCCGGCCTCAATTGGGTCTGTTTGATCCTATGGGAATCACGTTTGCAGATTGCCCCGAATGGGTGGAAAGTCCTTATGGGTACCTGCTCAAGAACATGCGAGTCATGATACTGGGAATAGACGGATATCTGGGTTGGACGCTTGCGCTCTGGCTTGGAAGTCTAAGCTGTAAGGTCAGCGGTATAGACAATTATAGCAGAAGAGATTGTGTTAAAGAAAGGGGCGCTCATACTGTAGTTCCAATCGCGCGCATGACCGATAGACTTCGAAGGGCTAAGGAGGTCCTGGGAATAAATATTGACTTTCGAGAAATGGACATCCTGGACAGAGAAAACTTGAGGGAGTTTATTGATGAAGTAAGACCCGAAGCAATAGTCCACTATGCTGAGTTTCCTAGTGCTCCATACAGTATGATAGATGTTGAGCACGCGATCAAGGTACAACATAACAATGTCATAGGAACGCTAGGCCTTCTATTCGCAATACGCGATCTGGTGCCTGAATCATCCTTAATAAAACTTGGCACAATGGGTGAATACGGCACACCGCTCACCGGTAGGCCACTGTTTGAGGGCGTTTTTCCGGCGGATGCGGTATTAGAATGGGATGATCGCCAATGGTCAATGGGGGGTGAGCTTACGCCACGTGATCCTGTTTCCTTCTATCATGTAAGTAAGGTCCAAGACACCTTTAATGTGTATGAGGCCTGCAAGTACTGGTGGCTTCGTTCCTATGACGTTATGCAGGGTGTCATTTATGGTGTCCATACCGATCAAGTTGCAGCAGATCCAATGCTGCGCACGCGACTGGACTTGGATGAATGTTTTGGAACCATTATAAACCGTTTTGTCACCCAGGCCGTGGTCGGCTTCCCATTGACCCTCTATGGGGCCGGTGAGCAAACAAGAGGCTTCATTGGCTTGGAAGATGCCATGCAATGCATAACGCGGTTAATTGCCAAACCTCCGGAGCCGGGACAGTACGGAGTAGTTAATCAGATGTCCGGATACACCAGCATGAGGAATCTTGCCGAAATAGTGGCTAAGGTCGGCCGGCAGGAATGCGGCTTGGATGTAAAGATCCAAAGGGTAGAGAACCCTCGTGTCGAAGCTGACCGACATCCTTTTGAGCCTGTGTTCGATAAGTTGCCACAGGAATTTGGATTCGTCCAGGCAGATAATCCGGAGGAGGAAATACGAAGGATGTTCAGGCTGCTGACAAGACCCGAGATAAAACAGAGGATAGAGGAGAAGAAGCACCTGATTCTTCCCAAGGTCTGGTGGTCCGGCGTCAAGAAGGAAGTAGAACAGATTGAATTGCTAAGACAGGAGAAGCGTGAACCGGTAGAAATTGTCGGGATCTCACGATCGGCCAAAAAGGCAAGGGAGCTTGCTGCAGACGTCAACCCTATACAATCCAGCTAATCGGCCCGGTCCTCCAAACGAGCGATGAGTCAAGTGATAACAATAACTGATAGGACCCTCAGGCAGGAAGTCTTAGAGTCGGAGATTCTCGTCTTGATTGATTTCTGGACTTCGTGGTGCCCCCCCTGCAAGATGGTCGAGCCGATTCTGGACGAGCTGGCAGCTGAATTCGAGGGGAGACTAAAGGTATGTAAGCTCAATGTGGATTTGAACCCGCAAAGCGCCGCAATGTTTGATGTTGCCGGAGTCCCAACATTCGTTCTTTTTGAAAGAGGAAGACCCGTAGGGACAGAGGTGGGTGCCCGATCCAAAAAGCAGTTGCTTCAGGTGATTGAAGCTGTGCTGGCGCCGCAACGGGCGGAGACTTCGATCGAAATCTCCGCCGCGATTGACACAGCTGCCAAAGACCTGCCGGTGGTCAAAGCCGAAGAAATGTGATCAAGAGCGAGGGAAATTCTATTCCGCTCAGTTTAGATATGAGTGACGAAAAGACATTCATAACAGGGGGGTGCGGTTTTATCGGCGCGAACCTGGTCAAGTACCTGTTGGACAGAGGTCGTTGCCAAATCACAATCTATGACAATCTATCTGCAGGATCAAAGTCGAATCTCGAACGCGCCATCGCAGATTCTGGACGCAGCGACTGCTCAGTCGATTTCGTTGAAGGAGACATCTTAGACAAAGACAGACTAAGCCAGGCTGTCTTAGGGCATAGCGCCGTTGTTCATCTGGCTGCGCATACAAGAGTAGTCGAGTCGTTGAAAAATCCACAAGAGAGTTTCGACGTCAACGTTGTGGGCACATTCAACGTGCTCGAAGCCGCCCGCAAGAACGGTTCGGAAAGGTTTGTCTTTGCCTCATCGAACGCCGCCGTGGGTGAGCAGCCACTGCCCATCAATGAAGAGATGGCTTGTCAGCCCCTTTCTCCATATGGAGCCGGCAAACTCTCCGGCGAGGCACTATGTTCGGCGTATTTTCGTTCCTATGGACTGAGCACTGTTTCCCTCCGCTTTGCCAACGCCTACGGGCCGTATTCAGAGCACAAGACATCAGTGGTGGCACGATTCATAAGACGTGTCAGAAACGGCAAGCCATTGGAAATATATGGAGATGGCGAGCAGACCCGTGACTTCGTGCATGCCCATGATATCTGCCAGGCTTTATATTCATGTTTGACCAAGCGTAAATCACGAGACAGTCAAACAACGGATACCTCTGGTGTATTTCAAATCGCTACTGGAGTAGAGACCAGGATAGTTGACTTGGCAACAATGGTAAAGAAGTTGGCTGAGAGCGCTGGCAATGAGCAGTCAGAAGTAATTTATGAGAGTAGTCGCCCAGGCGAGATACGAAGGAATTGTTCGAGCATCAGTAAGTCTATGCGTGTCCTGGCATTCAGCCCGACTGTAGACTTAGAACAGGGAATTAAGAATCTAATTACTCCGGCTATCGACAGCAGAACGGGCTTGTGAAGGTCAGACATTGAAAGCGCTATTCGTAGGGTTGGGTTCGATTGGTAGGCGACATCTGCGACTCCTTACGGATATGGAAGACGTCGAAGTCCTCTGGTATCGAAGCGGAAAAGGGCGAAGTGAGCAAGCATTTGATGACACGTATGGGATGAGGGTGTTTGAGAATCTTGACCAAGCTGTCGCGGACAAGCCTGATTTCGGTATTATCGCCAACCCCACATCCCTGCATGTTAAGACTGCGCTTTGCCTGGCGAAAGCTGGAATACCTTTTCTGATTGAGAAACCCGTGTCGGACCGACTGGAAGGGCTCGATGAGCTCAGGAAGACAGTATCGGCAAAGAATCTGCCCGTGATGATCGGTTTCCAGCTCAGGCAACATCCAGGCTACAAGCAACTCCTACATCTGATCAGATCAGGACAGATAGGTGATCCAATGAGCCTGCAGGGCCATGTAGGCCAGTATCTTCCCGCGTGGCGTCCAGATGAGGATTATCGGCAGAGCTATTCCGCCAGCAAAGATATGGGCGGCGGGGTCATTCTAGATCTATGTCATGAGATAGACGTTGCCATCTCAATCCTGGGCCAAGTCGTCCAGGTATGCTGTCTATGTGATCATTATTCCGAGTTGGAGATTGACAGCGAAGACATGGCCGACATCATTATGGAGCACCAGGGCCGGCGTCTGTCTCACCTCCATCTCAATTACCTGGAAAGAGACTATTACTGGGTTACTCGTGTGATGGGCACCCTGGGGACGGTCGTCTGGGACTATGGGCGGGGCTACGTAGAGCTGACACGGTTCGATGGGACCACTGAACGCTGGTCTGATCCTGATGGTTTTGACAGGGATTGCCTGTTTCGTGACCAACTGAGGCAGTGGCTTGGGGTACTGGACGGGGCAGCTCAGCCGGAAGCAAATCTCGAGAATGGAATAGATGTCACTCGAGTGGCTCTGGCAGCCAAGTGTTCATCACAAGAAAGACGACATGTTGAACTATGACTGATCCAGGCGCAATGGTGCTTGGGGTTGTCCCGGCCCGGGGCGGTTCCAAGGGTGTGCCCGGCAAAAACATCCGGCCCGTCCTTGGCAAACCACTGATTGCCTATGCCATTGAATGCGGCCTGGAAAGCCCGTCCGTTGATCACCTGATCGTTACTACCGACAGTCCCCAAATCGCAAGTATTGCCCGGGAATATGGTGCTGACGTACCTTTTATGCGACCCGCTGAGTTATCCGCAGACACAACCCCCATGCTGCCGGTGTTGCTACATGCGATCACCGAGGCTGAAGGACATTATAACGAGAAGGTAGATGCCATAGTGTTGCTCGATCCGACGGGGCCGCTTAGAGCTGTAGACGATGTCGAGCAGTGCATTAAGCTGCTAAGGGATTCAAGCTGCGATGCCGTGGTTTCGGGGAACACGGCCCATCGTAATCCATATTTTAACATGGCCGTGCAAAACAACGGCTACGTTCGTCTGATGGCACAGGCTTCTGAGCCCGTAGGGCGAAGGCAGGATTGTCCTGTGGTTTATGATTTGAATACAGTTGTCTGGGTCTATTCCAGAAGAGCAATTATGCAAGAGAGGGCCAGAATCCCGGAAAGGACCCTGCTCTATCTAGTGTCACCCGAACGAGCCATCGATATTGACACAGACCTTGATTTTGAGATCCTTGAATTCCTGATGAGCCGAAGATAGGCCACCGTGGTTCGAGAACAACCCTATGAATAAAGTGGGCTATAGTAAGATCAAGTCTCTGGAAACACCTGGAGACATCTTCGACTTGACCGGCAGAGTAGGGGTTATTGTCGGTGGTGCCGGCAAGATGGGCCAGCAATTTGCCAAGGTACTTTCTCGTGCCGGGGCTCAGGTCGTGATTGCCGATGTCGATGGGAAGACTTGTGAAGAGCTGGCTCACAAGATTGAAAGCAGCACGGGAGGAAAACTCGTGGGTCTTGGCTGTGATGTGTCCAGTCAGGAACAAGTCCATGATCTGTTTGAGCGTGTTGACAAAGAACTGGGCAGACTTGATTTCCTTGTATGCAGCGTCATGGGAAAGCCCGATGGCTACTATCGCTCATTTGACAATTATACAGTAGACACCTGGCGGAAAGTACTGGATAGCAATCTTACCGGCACCTTCCTATGCTGTCGGGAGTCTCGCCGGCTGATGAGGCAAAGCGGCGCAGCAAGCATAGTCATGGTCTCCTCGATCTACGGTTTGGTCGGACCCGACCAGCGTATTTACGGCAAATGCACTCCGCACAAGAATCCCTATGGAGGCCCGGACAACTTTAATGCGCCAGGTTCCTACGCTGCTTCCAAGGGAGGGTTAATGGCCTTCGCTCGATACTTGGCGACCCTTTTGGGTCCCGACAAGATCCGAGTCAATGTTCTGACGCCGGGAGGCGTTTTTGACGGACAGGAGAAGGCTTTTCACCAGGAATATGTTCGACGGACACCTCTCGGACGGATGGCTGTCTGGTCCGATTACAGCGGGGCTATACTATTTTTGGTGAGCGACGCTTCACGATACATGACCGGTTCGAATCTGGTAATTGATGGTGGGTGGACCGCTTGGTAAGCGGAAGATGAAGTGAGATTGTTCAGGCGCGTATTCCTGAGACGCAGAGGACTCATCAAGAAGAAACAAGAAAATACTTGAGGACAATGGCGGAGGTCCTGGGATGTCCCGTGGGTTTGCAGACGAGTTTGAACTAAGCGGAAGGAAGATAGGATTTGTCCACCGTCCTTTCGTGATAGCTGAAGTAGGTATTAACCACGAAGGAAGCTATGACAAGGCAATAGAGTGTGTGGATGCCGCAGCAGAGGCAGGCGCTGACTGTGTGAAATTTCAGAGTCATATCACAGAAGCTGAGATGATCCCCGTGGACATGAAACCCGGGCAGATATCAGATGAGCCACTCTGGGACATTATCAAGCGGTGCGAGTTGACTGAGGAGCAGGAGCATCGGATCAGGGACTATTGCCGGAAGAAAGGCATCATATATCTGTGCACACCTTTTTCCAGAGAGGCGGCCGATCGTCTTGACGCCATGGGTGTGGATGCGTTTAAGATCGGTTCCGGTGAGTGCAACAACTTGCCACTCATAGAGCACGTGGCGAGATTTGGCAAGCCCATCATTCTGTCTACCGGGATGAACGACTTGTCGTCCATTAGAGAGTCCGTTGAGGCCATACAGAGATACGATGTGCCTCTGATGCTAATGCACTGTACTTCAATGTATCCGACCCCGTATGATAAGGTCAGATTGGGAGCTATTCCAGAATTGATCGAAGAATTTAGCTTGCCCGTCGGACTCAGCGACCATTCGATAGGCATCTATACTTGTCTGGGAGCGGTGGCGCTTGGTGCTTGTGCACTGGAAAAGCACTTCACGGTCAGCCGCGACTGGCCGGGCCCTGACGTGCCTATTTCCGTCGAACCTGATGAACTGGAAGATCTGGTCAAAGGGTCAGCGGCTGTTTTTGAAGCGCGCGGAGGGCAAAAGGACATTTTGCCGGAGGAGCAACCTGTCATAGATTTTGCCTACGCATCTGTCGTCAGTATTAAGCCCATCAAATCGGGTGAGGAGTTCACGCTCCAAAATGTTTGGGTAATGCGTCCTGGAAACGGGGCAATTCTGGCCAGAGACCTCCAAAAAGTGTTAGGCCTTAGAGCCGGAAGAGACTTGGACAAGCACGTTCAACTGAATCCGCACGACATAGATGGCTGGCAGGCTTAGCGAATATCAAATTCTGGTGACAGGGACTAATGGCTTTCTGGGACGCCGGCTCGTTCATCACCTGCTTGCAGAAGATGCATATGTTGTGGGTCTAGACTTGGCTCCTTTGCCCCTGAACTTCGAAGAACTCAAGCCTGATAAAGGCACTTTGATACACCGGGTCGGAGACGTCAATTCTGCCGAGTTAGCAGAGCAGGCTTTGAAAGAGGTCGAGGGCGGGGGCAGAAGTTATTCTGCTCTTTTTCATCTGTCCGGACTGACCCATGTCGGCAAGTGCACGGACAATCCGTTGATGGCCTTTGATGCAAATGTGGTCCAAGTTGGACGAATGCTGGAGGCGTGCCGCAACAATCGACTCTCCCGGGTCATCTACCCTTCTACCGCCCTGGTTTATGGCGACCATTCGCCAAGCTTGTTAACCGAAGATAACAGGACTCTCCCACGAACAGTCTATGCAGGTACCAAACTGGCTGCTGAGGCAGTAATTCAAGGATATGCAGGATCATACTCATTTTCATGCGATATTGCCCGTCTGAGCAATGTATATGGTTCAGATGCCAATCCAGATACAGCAGTGAACACCGCTTTGAGACAAGCAAGGCAAGGCGGGCCTATTAGACTGACGAATCCTAATCCTCAACGTGACTTCATCTATTGTGAAGACGTGGTCGCGGGGCTTATCCGGCTGCTCACGTCGGGGCAGGAGCCTGGATGTCGTATCTTCAATCTCTCTACCGGCAAGGCCA
>Ga0111165_1051_pt1 | contig 14822 bp, 10 predicted proteins | sample DeeMarSeWOR28_12_FD_80268 | JGI IMG/M metagenome (GOLD analysis project Ga0111165, IMG submission 80268) | Phycisphaerae bacterium SG8_4 | reverse complement strand
CGATAGCAGGGATATATTTTGCTGCCCTATTTGCAGTCCGCGGTTTCGGAATAACGGCCGGTACTCACGCCTTCTACAACATCATCGCGGTATCGGTCGCAACACGTTTCTTTCAGTAGACGAAAGCAGAAAAAACATTCGTACAGGCCCGCGTTTTCCCAAAAAAAAGTCGCCTGCCATTACTCTTTAGGATTGCGAAGCTTGCACAATATTCGTCCTATAAGGGCTGTTTTGAGCCCTATCAGTGCTGATATCTGACTTGAAATAGTCTACTGATTCTGGTATAATATCCACAAGTTGAAAGCCGGATTTTTTGTGTTAGGATCGTATAGATGGAATCACCACAAGTGAACGTAGCCGTCGAAGAATTGATGTTCAGTTGTTTCCTCAGTTGTTTCCAGAGACCTTTGCATCCGGAGCTTTTTCAGATTTACGCCAACAGGAAATTGAGTACGGAGAAGTATGAGGCGATTATCTGGCTGACCGGTTGCACGCATGTTGTCAGCGTCTTCGCAGGCGACGCATGTCTTACCGAAGTTGTCAGCACACCCGGTCAAATGCTGCCCTCCCGAGGCTTGATCGAACGTTTTCAATTCCGTGGGCCAAGGACTCACAAGTGCACTTTGAGCCGTGGAGTAAGCTACATGACCGACTTCCAGGTCGAGAAGATGAGTCCCAATCTGTATCGACAAAGCTATACCGATCTCGAACGTTTCGCCCGCAACCGGGGCGTGTTTGTCAAGTTTCCGGAACTGGAAGTTGACAAGCTTCAGCCGTTCTGCTACGTCGACTTCGAGGCCAGACGAACCGAGCTGCACATCCATACATTCGCCGCCTATCCCGATCAAGTGACAATGATAAAGACTCAGTCACTGTTCGATTTTCAGTAGTGAAAATGTGGCGTCGAGCAATCCGTACAGTTACAAACTGATCGCGGTCAACCGTCTATTCCGTAATTTCTGAGAACGGACTTCACCCTGTGGAATCTCGGCCTGAACAGTCTGAACCATTTGGAAGACATATACTCTCTTGCGTGTACGCCCAGCAGTTGCTGCAGATTTGAACTTCCCTTTAGGAGATTGCCATAGATGCGCAAACCGTAAGGCAAGGCAACAACTCTCAAGGGATAAGGTGTTGAATTCCAAACAACGTTAAACAGCCCCGTCCATCCGATGATATCATAGATGCTTGTTCTTTCCACTCCTTTGACCATGACCCTGAACTCCTTTCCATCATAACTACCCGAAACATCCTTATCTCAATCACTAATCCACGACTGCAGTGCCTTCCAACGATGCCGCCGGTGGCAATTGCAAACACCCGTTTCCATCCAGGAATTAGTGCATGATAGCGTTAATATATCAGCGTATCGATCACCGGTCAAGACAAAATCTAGCACAAAATTAATAATTGCTGCTTTTTTTCGGACCTTGGCCGGCCGAACGCAACACAGCCTGCTTACCCCTCATGTGCCTTGATGGCCCCCCATGACCGGCCCCAGCAAGTGAAATTTGGCTGTCCTAAGTGTTCTGCAGTTGGACATTCTGCTGCAAAACACCCAATTTTCCGCGTATCTCCCCGGACATCCTACTATTTGGGAAATCATTGATAATCTGCTCGCCGATTTCCAGCGCACCGACCCATTGCTTCTCTGTGACGGCGATGGCGAATTGCACACCCAGGTTGTGAAGTTTGGTCCGGAAGACATCCCTTGCCGCCTCCTGCAGGGCCAACCCCTCGTTGGGAGTAAGGTAGAAATCCAGCTCCCGAAGTATGTCCAGGCTCCTGTCGGTCTCCTGACGCTTGACAGCATCATCCCAGGCAGCCAGCAGGGCTCTTTTACGATCCTGCTTGCTGTCTATCAGAGCTTGTCTCAGGGCCTTTGCCCGCTCGCTTTCCGGATGCGCCTTGATCAGCGCCTCGATCTTGGCGCTCGCCCTGGCCCAATGGCGATCGTCAAGCAGCTTCTCAATGTGGGCCGCAATCTGATTGAATCTCTCGTGGTCGGTCGCATCGCGGTAATGATCCGTCTGCGCCCTCAGTTGCTCGGCGAGCTTCTCGTATTCGGGCCTTTGGCCGATCTGTTCAATTAGTTGATTGGCTGCATCGAAATCCTGCTGTTGCAGCTTGTCAAAAACGGCCTCCCTGAGAGACTGCTTGTCGGCATCGCGAAACACAATCGACTTGGCCGTCTCGCTGACCCGGGTGATATGGTTGATCTGCGTAAGCTCGGCGCTGATCTTTTCCAGGGCGCCGGTAACATCCTCGAGCTTGGCGCTGTTCTCTGCGAGTGCTGTTAGAATCTTGGAGACCCTGGAGATCATGGTCAAAAGCGCCGAGACAAATACCAGCGTGCCCAGCATGAGGACAAGTTGACGGAGCAGATTGGTCTCGGCCGTGTGGAATATATCGGTAAAGACGGTCAGAGCGACCACAATTACCACTGCGAGACAAATAATCAAGGCATGCCATTTGAATCGCCGCAAGAAACCGTCTTTTTCAGAGTTCATGATTCACCCCTTGAAAAAAATGACTCTTCACAGCATATGTCTAACAAATTATAATACAATAAAGCGCCGCCGTTGTCAACAATTGAAAAAATCGGATGTGCTTGGAAAAGAGGGCGATAAGTCGGTTTTTCCTGCATTCTCTGGCTTTTTCGGGCTATTCTTGTCAGGGCATTTGGATATGAAGACGATAGGGTGCACAGCGCGAAAATCTTACTGCGGAGCTGTCCAAGCATTCGCAGGGCCGCTGCAGTCCAGGTCAACGTCGAGTCCGGACGCAGGAGCCGGAAAATATGCCCGATACCTTTGTCTGTCCGGAGAACCTAACTTGCTGTCTATTACGTCGGATTGGTTGTGCATTATCGAATACAAACACGCTGGATTCTAAACGCCCATGGCCACCAACTCGGGTGTGAAACGATTCGCTGGCGTTGACGGTCCGGGTGATTTCGGTTATTGTACCCGGCGGATCGCAGCACAGGGCAGAACCGTAAACCGTAACCAGCAAGGAGAAAAGCAAAAATGAATAGACGAGAGTTCTTGACAACAACGGGCGCAGCGGGGATGGCAGGTATGAGTTCTCTGGCGGCTGGAGCCGACGCGGGCGGCCGGGAGTATTTCGAATTCAGGCAATACCGTTTGCACACCGGATCGAAGAAGAACCAGGTAGGCGATTTTCTGCGCAAGGTGGGAATCCCGGCGATGAACCGAATTGGGATCGGGCCGGTCGGGGTCTTCAACGCGATGTATGGCCCCAGCAGCCCGACGCTCTATGTCATGCTCGTACACAAATCTCTGGATTCGGTCGTCAATTCATCCGAGCGTCTGCTGGCCGATGAAAAGTTTTGCAAGGACGGTGCCGATTTTGTCAATGCCTCGCTTTCCGAGACGGCTTATGTGCGGATGGAAAGCTCACTGATGGTGGCGTTCAAGGACATGCCCCAACTTAGCGTGCCGAAGCAGAAGATCGAGAACAAATCTCGCATCTTCGAGCTTCGCACCTACGAAAGCCACAGCATCAAGGCGTCAAAGAAGAAGATCGAGATGTTCAACGAGGGCGGCGAAATTGCAATCTTCAAGAAGACGGGGCTGGCGCCGGTCTTCTTCGGTGAGACGATAGTGGGCCCACAGATGCCGAACCTGACCTACATGCTGGTCTTCGATGACTTGACGCACCGAGATGCGATGTGGGATGTGTTCCGGGTGGATCCGGAATGGAAGAGGATCAGCAGTGATCCGCAATACAGGGACACTGTTTCCAACATCACGGACATCATTCTCAGGCCGACGGGGTATTCGCAGATATAGTCGCTAGTTGGACGTGGCCGGTCGAGTTCCGAGGACCTGCAGTGTCTCTCGGATCACCGGCAGCGTTTCGGTGGTTATCTTCGGCTCGCGGAGATCGCCGGCAACGTCTATTCGGACGACTGCCTGGCCGAGACCTTCGGTCAAAGACTGCAAGATGGACGGATCGTCTGTGGCCAGTCGCTGGCCTCGCGCTGTGAGCTTCAAGTCGACATTGAGGCCCTTGAGATCCAGCTGGCCCGAGCCGGAAAAGGCATGCGCCCGGCCGGCCAGATCGAGCTTGCGAACGGACAGATTGTTGCCCCGGATGTACGAATCGACAAGCATCCGGTCGAATGCAAAATCTTTCGGCTTTGTCAGTTGCAGAACGTTCAACAGTTTGGCAAGGGGCGAGAGTTTGCCAACCTTCATATCGCTTATTGCGAGTTTGCACGCGCCGATGCGTGAAGAAATATCCCCGATCCGAGCATTGATGCTCAGTGAGCCATCCATCTGGCCGGTTGTGTAGTCGTTCTCGGGAGCCTGTTCGAGCTTCGTATCGACAAGAAATCGCTTTAGATCTACGTTGTCAAAACCTGTTTGCAGCACGTAGCTGCCGGCTCGTTCGGCCGAGTGGTTGAACACGAATTTGCCTTTCAGTTTTCCCCCGTAGAAATCGGCAACCAGATCTTCAGTGGACCACATGGCCTGGCTGGGGTCGTAGAGGATATCTGAACTCATGCTCCTGAGAGTCTTGCCCCATACTTTGAGTGTACCGTCTTCGAGGGTCGCCCGGCAGTTGCTGAAGCCTTGGCCTGTTTTGTATTGACCTTTTGTCTTCAGCACAGAGTCCAGTTCAATTCGCGAGCCGGAGACTCTGAAGCCGCAGTCTTTCAAAGTGACGTCGCCCGTAAAATCGATGGACTTCTGACCATCGTTTGTGCGCCGGATCCGGACATCCTCGAAATTCAGGTCGAATCGACCGGGCGCGGCGAGACCGTCGTACAGAGAGCGGGCGCGTCGGGGCAAGGTGAGGCTGAGCTGCTCGTCGAACAAGATGTCTTTAGCCAGGACGCGCAGCCGAGCGCTTTCGAAAGCGCTGTCGACCAATTTCACCTGGCCGCTGACGTTTACGGTCGCTTCGTCTTGCGGCTCGGGCACTCCGCAATCCAGAGTTGCAGAAACATCCCTGAGCGCAATAACATCGCCGTCGAAGACCAGGCTGCCTGTGAGATCCTTCAGAGGGTGAGGGAACTTTGCAAAAGAAACCGTGTTGCCCAGACATTCAACGGAAACCGTGAAATTGGCAGCTTCTGAGGGACTTTCTTTGTCTAAGTCAGCGACGAGATTCACCCTTCCGGCAGGTTTCCATTCTGCGATAATCTTCTTCGTTGACTCGCCCATCAGATCGAATAGATCATCGTTTAGCTCGGCATCGTCAAATGTCATTGATATGTCATAAAGTGGCTTGCCGAGTTCCTCGTTCGGCTGGATACGACCGGTCATGGAAATCGAACCGTCGCGGTACCTGCCGGAGAACTCTTTGACAACGACAGAATCTGGTGAAAAGACAGCTTTTGCTGATATGTCCGTGATAGGCAGCGGAAGCTTATCAAATTTCATGGAAGCTTCTTCGAAAGACAGATCGGCAGTGAAACTGACCGGGCCTTCGGCCTGCGCCGAGATGTTGATCCGGCCGCTGGCCAGACCACAAGGATCGAATCTCCTGAATAGATCCTTCTGCTTGGCCGGCAGCGCCGCTTCCAATGTCGAATCCAGCACAATGTTGTTTATTATGGCGCTGAGATCATAGGCCTGCTTCTCGCCTGATGTCACTACCTCGCCGTCCAAGACGATCTTGCGATCATCGACCTGTGAAACAAGATCCGAGAAGACGACCCTGTCACGTTCGAAAACCAACTTGCCTGTCAGCTTTTTCAATGGATAGGGAAAAGAACAATATACGGCCTCGGCGCCGCGAGGCTCTACTACCAGTCTCTTCCACTTGTCGGTTGGCGATTCTCTGCCGAACTGATAGTCTATTGCCGCAGAGCCGGCCGGGGAGAAAGCGGCCCAGAATTCCTGCTGTCTCGGATTCAGCGCATCATACAAGTCATTGTCCAGAGGCATATTGTCACTCGTAATCTGGATCAGGTACTTGAAGTCCGGGCCAAAACCGCTGGACCAGCCGTTAAAGAAGAGCCGAACGTCCCCATGCCTGCCGGCCAGGTTGTTCAACTTCACGCTGCTGTTGGTAAAATCTATCTGACCGGCCAGGTTCTCTATCGCGTACTTGAATTTGTAGTAACAGGCCTCGATGTCCTTGCAGCGCACAGTGCCGGTCAACGTGCTTTCGCTCAGACGATTGAGACTGCCCGAGGCGTCGAGTTCAACGTCTAATCGCCCGCTCGGCTGATAACGGTCAAAGAATCTCTGCAAGGCAGCAAACGGACTGGACTTGGCCAAGGCCCGCTCGACCAACACCAGCCTCTCCGGCTCAGGATTGCGTATAGATCGCAGATCAGTGACATTCAGCTCCAGAGCAAAAGTGCCGTCTTTGTCATAAGTCAACTCCGCGGCCATGACATCTATTATCCATGCCATCTCGAACTCAGGGATATCCACGGACGAAATTCCGCCCGCAATTGTAACACTGCCCGGCTTCCAGAGTCCGGTCAAACGGCTTGGGGCAAAACCGGAAACCTGGTCAGCCGTCGTGATTTCGAAACTGTAGCCCTTCGGTGTCTTTTCATCGGACCCAAATTCTGCGTCAAGGGGCAACGAGACGGCAACTTCTGATTTACCTTTTGAGGCCTTGGTATACTGGAGTATTCCCGAATTGAGGCGAACGCGCGGCATCTTGCTGGGTCTGTCCTTTGGCGGCCTGATCTTGAGCCCGGAGACGTTCCACCGATCCGTATCCAGATCGTACTGGGCATTGAGAACAAAATCGTTGACGTCAATCACTTTCAGACGGGGTTTAAACAACAACAAACTGCCAAGGCTAAAGCGTGCATATACCTCATCTGCTTTGAGTATGGCATTGTCGCCGTCTTGCTGCTTCGAGGCGCTTACAACGAGCTTCTTGATGAGGACCGAACCGCCCGCGCGGAAACTGACTGATTCGGTTTTTATCCTGGTGTTTGTCAGCCCTCCAATCTGTGCCAAGGCGATGTGGCACAGAGCCCTGCCCGCCAGGATGTAGAAAGGCCATAACAGAACGACCAGGATCAATCCTGCCAGAATCCGGCGAATTTTGCCGATAGGTTTCGAATTTTTTCTTTTGCGTCGGGCCATCCTTAGCGGAGAGAATCTTGATTTGGCCACATTGGCACTGTCAACTACCAACGGTTTGTCATGAGACTGTTTTGACGGCTTTGTCCGCAATGTCGCGACGGCAATAGGCACCGTCGAATCCTATCATGTCCACGGCCTCGTAGGCCCTTGTCTTTGCATCTGCGATTGTCTGGCCCAGTGCGGTAACGCCCAGCACCCTGCCGCCGGCGGTGACAATATCTCCATTGTCTTCTTTGGTTCCGGCGTGGAATACAATCACATCTTCAAGCTGGGTGGCCTCGGAAAGCCCCGTTATCTTCTTTCCCTTTTGATAATCGTCCGGATAACCGCCCGAGGCCATCACCACACAAACGGCAGGGCGATGGTCCCATTCGAGTGTAATCTGATCCAGCTTGCCGTCGCAGACCGCCAACAGCACCTCCAGAAGATCGCTCTTGAGCCGCATCAGAATCGGCTGGGTCTCGGGATCGCCGAAACGAACATTGAACTCCAGCACTCTCGGACCGCCGGCGGTAACCATAATCCCGGCGTACAATACACCTTTGTACGGTGTTCCATTGCGATTCATGCCGTCGACCACCGGCACGAGAATCTCACGCGTGATCTGCTTGATCAACCCTTCGGTAACCACCGGCGCCGGGCTGTAGGCGCCCATACCGCCGGTATTGGGTCCGGTATCGCCGTCTCCGATCTGCTTGTGATCCTGCGATGACTCCATGACATAAATGTTCCGCCCATCCACAAAAGCGAGTATCGAGGCCTCCTCGCCGAGAAGCTTATCTTCGACGACAACCACGTTGCCGGCAGGGCCGAATATCTTGTCGCACATGACTTTCTCGGCTGCCAGAATTCCGTCGGAGGGATCGTCGCAGACGAAAACGCCTTTTCCCTTTGCTAGACCCGCGGCCTTGATCACGACCGGCTCGTCTCTGCTGGCAATGTACGCCTTGGCATCTGCGTACCGGTCGAAGGTTCTGCCCTCGGCAGTAGAGACACTGCTCGAACGCATCAGTTGCTTTGCGAAGGCCTTGTCCGCCTCGAGCTGTGCCGCCTTGCCGCTCGGGCCGAACGCCTTTATGCCGGCGGATTCGAACTTGTCGACCAGACCTGCGGCAAGCGGATCTTCCGGGCCGACCACCGCAAGCTCGACCTGGTTTTGTCTCGCAAACTCCAAAAGCTCGGCCGTATCATCTGAGCCGATTGGAACATTCTCGCCACATTGAGCCGTACCGGGATTGCCGGGTGAGATGTAGAGTTTGGTCAGGTCTTTCGATTGCGCCAGCTTCCAGGCAATCGCGTGCTCTCGGCCGCCACTGCCGATCAACAGTACGTTCATCTGTCACCTCTAATTAGATTTCCTGTGCTGCTCCGTTGATTCACGCCAGCAATGCCCAAGAAGGCAAACTTCTTGATCCAGGTGCTTGCCGGTATGGGCATTTCATGTTGAAACAGTCTAACAGAGCAGACAGGTTTGCTCAAGGCTTTTTGATTGCCGGCAGACGTTTCCGCAGAGAAGCTGGGGCCATCGAGCATCCGAGCGGCAATGGATGTGGGCCGACCTGCGAATCGACTTGTTATCTCGGAATATCTGAGTTTTGCCTTTAATAGCTGCGGCGAGAGCCTATAATGTTCCGGTGTTCGTTTATTGCCAGGAACCGCGAACCTACAAAGGAATGCGAAGATGAATAGGAAACGGCCTGCTATTTTGACAGTTTGTACCCTGATTGCCGTCTTGACCTTTGCCGGCTGCTACCGGCCCGTTAGTTACCCGGAATTGGCTGATACAGACGTGTATCCAACGATTGTCCGTGCGGCACGGTACCACGTGGTCGGCACATCCGTTGAGGGCAGGCCAATTATGTGCCTTGTGCTTGGCCAGGGTTCCGACGTGGCCTTGATCATGGCAACCATTCACGGCAACGAACCGGCCGGAACACCTCTTGTCCGGCGGCTGGCCACGCATCTCAGGCAGCACCCCGAGATACTTGACGGACGAAAGGTAGTGCTTCTGCGTCTGGCCAATCCGGACGGACTGGCGCATAAGAGTCGCTATAATACCCGCGGCGTGGATTTGAATCGCAACTTCGAGGCGGCAAATCGTCTCAACAGCAAACAATCCGGATTGACCGCGCTCTCTGAGCCGGAATCACGCGCGATCCGGCAGGTCATTGTGCAATACAGACCGGATCGCATCGTCACCATCCATCAGCCGTTGGCCTGCATCGATTATGACGGCCCCGCACAAGAGTTGGCTGAGCACATGGGGCAGTATTGCGCCCTGCCCGTGAAGAAGCTGGGCGCCAGACCGGGTTCGCTCGGCTCATACGCAGGGGTAACGCTGGGCATTCCGATCATAACGTTCGAAATGCTGGGATCCGACTCACAACTCGATTCGGAAGTGCTCTGGCAGAAATACGGAAGGGCACTGATAGCCGCCATTCTCTATCCGGACCCGGTGCAATGAAATGTCATTTGGTGACCAGGGAATCAGGAAATCGGCAAGTGGCTATCAGGTCATCAGGGTATCCGGGAGGCCACGTGCGAATGTCGTCCTTGCGTGGTATCCTGATCGCCTGATGGTTTGCATCCTGGCAGCCGGGTATCCCGATATCCCCAACTGCATTTCATAACCTGCGGCATTACGCAATAACAAATTTCGACGTGAGATGTAGGCCGTTTTCGGCTAAAATGATAACTCAGATGGGCGAATTTAGATTGAACAATGATTTTAAGCCTGCGGGTGATCAACCTCGAGCCATCGAGCGGCTCGCCGGAGGACTGCGCAAAGGCAAGAGATTCCAGACACTGATGGGTGTTACCGGCAGCGGCAAGACGTTCACGATGGCTAACGTCATAGCAAAGCAGAACTTGCCGGCCCTGATCATTTCGCATAACAAGACATTGGCTGCTCAGCTCTACGAGGAATTCAAAGAGCTCTTCCCGGAGAATGCGGTCGAGTATTTTGTCAGTTACTACGATTACTACCAGCCCGAGGCATATATTCCTCAGCGCGACATCTACATAGAAAAGGACGCGTCGAAGAACAACGACCTTGACCGGCTTCGTCTGTCGGCGACCACCAGCCTTTCAACAAGGAGTGACTGCATTGTCGTCGCATCGGTCTCCTGTATCTTCGGGCTCGGCTCGCCCGAGGATTATAAGGCCAGCGTCGTGCCGGTCCGCATTGGCGATCAATGCGACCGAAACGAGCTCCTTGGGAGACTTGCCGACATCCAGTACAGCAGAAATGACATCGACTTTCAGCGAGGAACCTTCAGGGTCCGGGGCGACGTCGTTGAGCTGCATCCGTCCTATGAGTCTTATGCGATTCGCATCGAGTTCTTCGGCGATGAAATAGAGAAGATAAGCTACATTAACCCGGTATCCTCGGAAATCCTTGCAATCGAGAACCAGGTCTTCATATACCCGGCTCAACACTATGTCATGCCGAGCGACAGAATCAGCGCTGCGATCGAGAGCATCAAGATAGAGCTGGAGCAGCGGCTGGCTGAGTTCCGGGGCCAGGGTAAGCTGTTGGAAGCCCAGCGGCTCGCGGCCAGGACGATGTACGATATCGAGATGATGCAGGAGGTCGGCTATTGCAGCGGGATCGAGAATTACGCCAGACATTTGGCCGGCCTAAAACCGGGGGCGAGGCCCTATACGCTGATCGACTATTTTCCCGAGGATTTCCTTCTGTTTGTCGACGAATCCCACGCCACAATCCCGCAGGTCAAGGCGATGTGGGCCGGCGACAGGAGCAGAAAGAGCGTCCTGATCGAACACGGCTTCAGATTGCCCAGCGCGCTGGATAACAGGCCGCTGCGGTTCGAGGAGTTTCAGGAAAGCTGGGCCAAGGTCATCTTTGTTTCTGCCACGCCCGCACAGTACGAACTGGAGAAATGCGATAACGAGGTCGTCGAGCAGATCATCAGGCCGACCGGACTGATTGACCCTGAAATCTTTGTCTTCTCTGCCGGCAACCAGATTCCGCACCTTCTGGGCGAGATCGAGAAGCGCGCCAAGGCCAAGGAGCGCGTCTTGGTTACGACCCTGACCAAACGGATGGCCGAGGACCTTGCCAGTTACATTGCCAAGAAGGGTTTCAAATGCCGCTACCTGCACAGCGAAATCGACACGCTTGAGAGGATCGACATCCTGCGGGACCTGCGCCGCGGCGATTTTGAGGTGCTTGTCGGCGTGAACCTGCTGCGGGAGGGTCTGGATTTGCCCGAGGTTTCCGCCGTCGCCATCCTCGATGCCGACAAGGAGGGATTCCTGAGGAGTCAGACCTCGCTGATACAGACCATCGGCAGAACGGCGAGAAACGTCAACGCCACTGTATTTCTATACGCCGATACGGTCACCGATTCTATGCAGAACGCTATAGACGAAACCGAGCGACGGCGCAGGATTCAGTTGGAGTACAACACCGAGCACAATATTACTCCCGAGACCATCCGCAAGGAAATCCGCTCGGGCCTGGCCCAGCAAATCAAGGCCAGGCAGACCGCCCGCGAAGCGGTGCGCTTTGGGGCCGGCGAGTACGAAAAGGTCGAACTGGCTTCTCAGATCGAGCAGGAAATGCTCGAAGCGGCACAGAATCTGGACTTCGAGCGGGCCGCTTTCTTGCGGGATCAACTGCGGGAGCTAAAAGAACTACCTGAATTGGTTCTAGTCAATTCTAAAAGAAAGAAACGCGATTTTCTCGCTGCAAAGAAGCACAAAAAACACGGAAAGAAGATTCCGTTCTCAAGAAACTGAAGATAGATAGAAAAGAGACAAAATGAAGAAGATCAACATTGCTCAGGTACGCCCTCTGATTCAGATGGCAATCGCAGAAGACCTCGGACGAGGCGATGTGACGAGCGAGCTTCTGTTCAAGGCCGGTGCCACCGTCAAGGCAAATATCATATCGCGCGAGGAAATAGTCGTCTGCGGGATGGACATCGCCGCCGAGATTCTCAGATGCTACGATGAGAGGCTCAAACTGGAAGTGCGCATAAGTGACGGCCAGCCGGCCCACGTCGCGAGCAAACTTGCGACGATCGAGGGGCCTTTGCGCCCCATGCTCAGTGCCGAACGGGTCATGCTTAATTTTCTTCAGCGTCTCAGCGGGATCGCTACAACGACCAACAAATATGTACGCGCTATCCAGGGCACAAAGGCAAGGATCTACGATACGCGTAAAACAATGCCCGGCTGGCGGATCCTCGAAAAATACGCCGTCCGCTGTGGCGGCGGGCACAACCACCGGCTCGGCCTGTACGACGGTGTCTTGATCAAGGACAACCATCTGGCACAACTGGGCAGAAACTTCCAGTCAAAACTGCGAAAGATAATCTCGGATGCCAAGATGCTCAAAGGTGTAAAGTTCGTCGCTGTGGAGGTCGATCACGTCGACGACCAGCTCAACTACGTGCTGGAAATCCCTGATATTGACATAGTGCTTCTCGACAACATGGGGCAATGGCAGTTGAAGCACGCGGTCGAGATGCGAGACCGAATGTGCGGCAAGGGGAAAAAGCCGCTGCTTGAAGCATCGGGCAACATCACGCTTAGCAACGTCTCAGCAATTGCCCAGTGCGGCATTGACAGAATCGCCGTAGGCGCGATCACCCACTCGGCCAGAGCCGTCGATCTCGGGCTCGATAGATAACAAGTGAGGAAAAATCAAATATCAAAAATCAAATATCAAAATTGCGGAATCGCCTTCGGCGAGACTATCTAGAACAGCCCGCGAAGCGGCTCCTCAATTTTGCATTTTAATTTTTAATTTTTGATTTTCTTTCTCATGCTGGACCCTGACAAAATAACGGCCAATCTCAAGACCCGGCGCGTTGGCAGGAAGGTCCTCGTCTACGACAGCACGGCGAGCACCCAGACGATCGCTGCCGAGTACGCCAGGAATAGAGATAATGACGGACTGGTAATCTTCGCCGAGCAGCAAACTGCCGGCAGAGGCCGGGCGGGCAATCAATGGCACAGCGGCCGCTCGGACAGTATTCTCTGTTCGGTCGTCCTGGCCGAAAACGACCTGCCCGCAGAATTGCTCTCACTGACCTGCGCGGTTGCGGTAGCTGATGCCGTTGGCAAGCCGGCGAGAATCAAGTGGCCCAATGACATCATGCTCCACGGCAAGAAAGTAGCGGGCATACTGCTCGAATCGAAGTCATTGCCGATTTCAAAATCTAAAATCGCAGGCCTGTCCCGAGCGGAGCCGAGGGATCGGAGATCGGAAATCTATATTGTTGGCATCGGAATAAACTGCCACCAGAAGCCAGGCTCATTCACCGGCGAGTTGCAGCCGATCGCTACAAGCATCGACATCGAAACGAATTCGATCACCGACCGTATCTCGCTGGCAAGAAGGCTGCTGACCACAATAGACCATTGGCTCGAGCTGGCAGGGCAAAACCGCGATAAAGTGATAGACGAATGGCAAAACCTGAGCATTCAGTTAGGCCACAGGGTCAAGCTCATCTATGACGGCAGACAATTCGCCGGCAACTGCATCGGAATAGATCCCGAAAAAGGCCTGATCCTCCAGTTAGACACAGGCGGTATAAGAATGTTCGACGCGGCACACTCCAGCATCGCCAGGCAGGGGTGATGTGCGTGCTGCGAGAAGAAAAATGAACCGTCGGTTTCGATTTTCAGGTCTTTCTGTTATATTGCTTGCTTGTATACGCATGTGTTGTGTAAATGGAAAGGGGCAAGCTATGTCTGAGTACAAATCTAAGGGCTTTTCGGCCGCTATCAGTCTGTTGCTCTTAGCATGTTCTCTGCAGAACGGGCAGGCAAAGGCCGGCGGCGCGAAAAATTATCTAAAGGCAGGCGAGGCGGATATACAGGCCTGGCGCGAGATGAAATTCGGGCTGTTCATCCACTGGGGGCCGGTCAGTCTCAAGGGCACCGAGATCGGATGGTCCCGCGGCGGCGAGCGCCGAGGGCGAAATGACAAAAGCACCGGCTCGATCCCAGTCGAGGTTTACGACAATCTCTACAAGCAGTTCAACCCTGTCAGGTTCGACGCCGACGAATGGATTGGCCTGGCCAAAGACGCCGGCATGAAGTATCTGGTCTTTACCAGTAAGCATCACGACGGCTTCTCGATGTTCGACAGCGAGGTGACCGACTACAAGATCAGTAATTCCCCTTTCAAACGCGACGTGGTCAAGGAACTGGCCGATGCCTGTCACAGGGCCGGGCTGAAATTGGGCTACTACTACTCGCCTGTCGATTGGTATCATCCTGACTATCGCACCGAGAACCATGATCGTTACATCAAGTTCATGCACGCCCAGCTCCGGGAGATATGCTCCAACTACGGCAAGATCGACATAATCTGGTTCGACGGACTCGGCGGCAGCGCAAAGGACTGGGATTCGGAAAACCTCTTCAAGATGATCCGCCAACTTCAGCCCAATGTTATAATCAACAATCGCGCCGGGCTGGCCGGCGACCATGACACGCCCGAGCAGAGGATCGGAAAATTCCAGAACGATCGGCCCTGGGAGACCTGCATGACAATCTGTAAGCAGTGGGCGTGGAAACCCAATGACCAGATGAAGTCACTCAAGCAGTGCATCGACACGCTCGTCCGCGTCGTCGGCGGCGACGGCAACCTTCTGTTTAACGTTGGTCCCATGCCGGACGGCCGCATAGAGCCGCGGCAGGTCGAGCGGCTGCGCCAGATGGGCCGGTGGCTCGACAGATACGGCCAGAGTATCT
>Ga0111165_1056_pt1 | contig 14881 bp, 10 predicted proteins | sample DeeMarSeWOR28_12_FD_80268 | JGI IMG/M metagenome (GOLD analysis project Ga0111165, IMG submission 80268) | Phycisphaerae bacterium SG8_4 | reverse complement strand
CGCTAGGCACCGATGGCCGAACGGTTAGCTGGAAAAGTCGCAATAGTAACGGGGGCTGGCAGGGGAATAGGCCGGGCGATCAGCATTGCGCTGGCCGCCGAGGCCGCGACGATCGTTCTGGCGGCGCGGGCGAGTGACACACTTCAAGAAGCCGCTGAGAAGGTGACACAGGCAGGCGGCAGGGCGCACATCGCAGTAACCGAACTGACAGACGAAGAATCAATCAAGGGCCTTGTCAGGGACACCGAAGCGCAGTTCGGCCGGCTCGATGTATTGGTAAACAACGCCGGCATTACGCACTCGGCGAGATTGGAGGAAACTGCAACCGACGACTGGGAGCGTTTGATGTGGGTCAACGCCCGGGCGCCGTTTATTCTCTGCAGAGAGGCGCTGGCGCTGCTGAGAAGATCACCAGCCGCGCATATAATCAACATCGCATCGGTCGTGGGCGTCAAGGGCTATCCGCTGCAGAGTGCCTATACTTCCTCCAAGCATGCGCTTCGCGGCATGACAATTTCGTTGTCTGAGGAGCTGAGGGGCTCGAACGTTCGGGTTCATCTGCTCTGCCCCGGCGGAGTGGATACCGGAATGGTCGCCAGGGTGCGGCCGGATATCGCCAGGGACGAGCTCATAAAGCCGGAAGAAATCGCCGAACTGGTCCTCTACCTAGTGACACACAAAGGAAACGCCGTCATAGATGAGCTGCACATTCGCCGGGCAACGTCGACGCCGTGGTTCTGAACCGCGGATTTCGCGGATTACGCGGATTGTGCTTGTCGAGGGACACAGACATAGTGCTCCTGACTGAAAATTCGGGTTCTTGCGTGGGTAAGTGGCCTCACAATAGCAGCTTGTTTTGCTCGCGGGGATTTACTACCCTGAAGGGTATAAAAAGGATGCAAATATGCGGATAGTTTGTCAGCGAGTCCTGGAGGCCGAGGTCAAGGTCAACGAGCAACCAGTGGGCAAGATCGGCAAGGGCCTGCTCGCATATCTCGGCGTCGGCAAAGGTGACACTTCGAACGATGCCCAGTTCATAGCCGACAAGCTCGTAAACCTGCGTATCTTCGCCGACGAGGCCGGCAAGATGAATCGAAGCGTACTGGATATCGGAGGCGATATCCTGCTTATCAATTTCACCCTTCACGGCGACTGCCGAAAGGGCCGCCGTCCGGGCTTCGACGCCGCGGCCGAACCGTCACTGGCCGAGGAACTCTACGAAAAGACCGCCGCTCTCGTGGCGGCCCAGGGCGTCGGCGTCGAGAAGGGCGTCTTCGGTCAGTACATGCAAGTCAGCAGCGTCAACGACGGCCCCGTGACATTCCTGCTAGACAGTGCAAAGCAGTTTTAGAACGCTGATAATTGGGGCTGTCATCATCAAGCACAATCCATGGAAGAGGGCGCTGCAGCCCTCTTATTAATTATGTTTTGTTCAAGGATTTGGATCTTCGGACAAGATTTGGATCGTGGGCGATTCATTCAGAGGCTAACAGAAGATGTGCAGCGGCTCGATATGCTACTCTATCTGTAGAGCCCGATGTTGCACCGAAGGCGAAAGAGATGGGATTTGTTTTCTCTGGGCTGAACCCCAGGCTCACAACCCGCTGCCGGTTGCTCACTATACTTGCATACCAGCAGTATTTCTTTGGTGTCCGATGTATTTTGTGATCTTGTTCGTTGGATCGAAGGATACGATCATTCCACCGTCTCTGATGCGTTCTATCGTGACGTTCGTGATTACATCGGTGTGAAGTCCATGTTTGATCTTTAACTTACCAGTCTGACCGGTCTTGAAACCTTCGACTTGCTCGCTTTCAAAACTGCAGCTCTTCTTCGATATATCCCACACAAAGGACGATTTTGCGGTTCTCTGCCCAAACTGGTCGCCGTCTATGAACGTCACTTCGAGGTCTTCCGCCGGATAGTGGTGTTTTGATTTTCCCAAGTATTCCCTGATTCTGGCGGAGGGCTCAAATGTCACCGCCATTCCTGTATTCCAGATACGTACTATCTGAGCATCTTCAATCTCATCGGAGTAACAATCCCGACGAAGTATCAAGACCCCACTTTGACCGACGGTAAAGCGTTGTGCTTCTTCGGTCTCAAAACTGCAACCCTTTTCTGATAAATCCCATATATGCCAGGCTGCTGCTACTGCTGTAATGTCTGCCTGATCTGTATCCTGGCTGACAAAAATCGCCTCTGTGCCCGAGGCTGGATAGTAACGGATTATTTCTCTTACATTCATAAACAGGCCTCACAGTAGTTTCGTCACCGGCCAAAAACTTATCCATATCACAACAGCTCAAATCGTTATGGTTCCCCGAGAAAGCTCTCCAGGTTGCCAACACGTTCAAGCCGTTTAGACATAAACGCTACTATGTCCCTTGTAGTGATGATCCCTACTAACTTTCCTTTCGATACGACAGGGATTCTTCTGAAAACGTTCGCCCTAAAACAATCACAGACCTCACGAGCGGTTGCATCCTCATCAATACAGGCCGGATTGGCTGTCATAATAGAATCGACCGTTTCACGTTCCCAATTATGGGTTCCGTAGAGCAAGCTAATAAAGTCCTTCTCCGAGACAATCCCTACCAAGCTTTGGGACACATCATCTTTGATCACAGGAAGACCCGTAATATTGTTTTCCACTAAGATGTTCAGCGCCTCAAGAAGAGGGGTCTTTCTTTTCAGGCTGACCACATTCTTACTCATCATATCTTTTGCTTTAAGCATATCAGAACCTCGTAAAAAGCGCTCCTGCGAAAGCAAAGTCTTGCTCTATTTGTAAAATGCTCGTTTCTTGTTGTGCCGTCTTTTACCTTGCAGAGCGGCCATTAGTGGAATCATGTTGTATCACTGCTCATTTTGTGTACTCTTCTTTGGGACTGAGTACGACAAGAAGGTCACGCATGTAAGCAATTTCAAAAAAACTGTCTATTGGCGGCATAGTCATGCCCGAATTTGCCCACCGTTGGATGTCTACGTGGTCAGCCATTCTGAGTTATGCCGATCTGATATATCGGCATTATTCAAGAGGCACTTTTGAAGGTAGAGCTCTAGATCCCAGACTTTCGTTGTAGTCGTTGACGGGTATGCTGGCTGTGGCAACACACCCGACATCTGGACAGCACAGGAATCGGAAGATCCAAATGGCAGTGGCCTGATAAAGGGTTTATTATCGAACCCAAATCCATCGCCAGAGCCGATGTGAGCCTTGATAGCGTCGTTGCTCTCGAGCACCTCCTCGACAAACGCCAATAGTCTTGATCGAAAGGGTCCGCCCCTGTGCGCCGCTCATTGACCGACAAACAAATCTCTGGATAAACTGCGGAGATCCATTTATCCTTTTGAGAAGCGATGACTCGAAGTTGACAATACCTTGGAAGGCTCGAATGAAATCATCCTTATTAATCCTCTTGGCCTTGGCATGCGGGCTCCTTGCTCAAACCAAAGCCCAAACAGCAGCCTCCAGGCCAGTCTGGAAACCCGACTCTACCTCGCAATTCGAAGTCGGGACTCAGATCCGGGCCTGGACGATCAAGGACGAGGGCATGACGACCATACTGGATAACATGCAGTCCATGGCCGGCGTCAACAGCCTTTACATGGTTGTGGTCATGCATCAGGAGCACCGTCCTTTTCAGGCGCCCGAATTCCCGCATAATCCGGCGAGGGATGTATGGGATGCCGAAGATTCCCGGGTCACGTTCTTTCCCGATATGAAGCGCTACGGAAGAATCAAGCCGCTTCTGTCGGATCATAAATGGATAAGGGATACGGACTGGCTTGCATTGATGGCGGCTTCTGCCAGGGCAAGGGGACTACGGATCGGGGCTGAGGTCTCTCATTACCCGATACCCAAGGAACTTATCAGAAAGAACCCGGACTGGCAGCAGAGGAAAATCAACGGCGAATCATGGAGCGATGTCAGATTCTGCCCTAACCACCCCGATACCCGTGAATATGTAATCGCCCTGTTCGGCGACATTGCAGCCAACTACGACCTTGACTATATCCAGACATGTCAATATCTGTTTAACGACAAGGACATCGACGAAGGCGGAACCTGTTTCTGCAGGCACTGTATTGCCGAAGCAAGAAGGACAGGGTTTGATCTGGAGGCCGCCATACCAGTCTTGCGCAGGAACAAGAATGCCCAACCCGAGAGGGATCAATGGCTGGCATTCAGACGAGACTCAACCACCAGACTCTACCGCCAGATATCTGAAGAAATAGAGAAGGAAAACCCCCGATGCCATCTCCGACTCAATGATGTTTTTGCGTGGAGTGGCAAAGATGCCATGAGTTTCGGGCTGGATATTAAGGCCGTCGCGCCGTACCTCGGCTCGGTTGTCAACCAGGATCATCAGGAACAAAAAGGCAGGGCAGATGAAACCTTCAACCGGCGCAAAAACTGGCTTGCAACAAATCGGAGCTTCATTGGCCCGGATAAGCCCTTGATATGCGGCATCGCTCCCCGCATGAATGCCTTTCCGCAGCTCGTCAGGGCAGGCATCAAGGTTGCTTTGGAGCACCCTGCGAGAGTGAATGGTTTGGCCTTGAAACACTATGACGGCGCTTCCTTTTCCCTTATGCGGGCCTTTAAGCAGGGAATGATAGAGGCGGGCGTCCAGGGGCTTGTTCCAACTATCGGCAAAGAAGTTGAAGAAATGAAACTCCACAATTATGTGCCCTTCAAGGAAGAACTTGTAGAGGAATGGGGCGTCCAGACCGATGGGACGGGCAGGGCCAGCTACACCTTTGACGAGCCCTCCGGTATCTACGATATCAGAATAACCTATTTCGACGAGGAACGCGGCAGGAGCCGGATATCACTTCTGATAGCAGCAAGACAAAGGGCGACCTTCAGGCTGGATGAGGATACGGACTGCTGGCGCTGGCGCATGTTTGAAAACATCCAGGTCAGTAGAGGCGACGAGATAACGCTGGTGGGCCAGGCCGATCAGGAGGAACAGGCAAAGCTTGACTATATCGAGTTTATTCGTCACTTGGACCAAAAGAGATGATCGACTGGGCTCAGGTTCAGACCTCTCGAGGACCCGGTCGATGCCAGGTCCGAGACGCACGCCCATCTTGTCCTTCACAAGCAAGGCTGTCAGACGACGTGCAAGATCGGCAGAGGTGTCAACCGCGATAATCCGAATCTCGTCTTGTTCAGAGTCTTTCTTCATTCTGCGTGGATTAGTCCCTATCACCTTTCTCACCGACATGACTGCCGATGTCCGAGCCGTCTTTCAGTTGGTGCAGTTCGGCTCTTACCTTTGGCAGTGCCTGCGGATACTCCCTTTTGATAAACTCAATCAGTTTCTCTCTCACTTCACAGCGTAGAGTCCAGGCTTCTGAGGCGTCGGCAGCGCTCATAAGAGCCCTGAGTTCCATCGTACGGTCTGAGGCGTTCGTAACCTGCAACACACAGACTTTGCTGTCCCAATGGTCCGATTTCTTCAGAATGTTGTGAAGCTCCTCTCTGACCGCATCGATGGGTACGGTATAGTCGGCATACAAAAAAACGGTGCCGAGTATGTCCGCAGAGGTTCGTGTCCAGTTTTGAAAGGGGCTTTCGATGAAATACGTTATTGGCACGATCAGGCGTCTAAGATCCCAGATCCTGACAACAACGTAGGTCAGCGTTATCTCTTCGATGCGACCCCACTCGTTTTCGACTATTACGACGTCGTCAACTCGGATAGGCTGGGTAATAGCTATCTGAAGGCCCGCGATAAACGTTGCAATTGTCCGCTGAGCAGCCATTCCCACCACAATGCCCACCACTCCGGCAGAGGCCAAGACGGTTGTTCCAAGTTGACGGACCCGATCGAACGTCATAAGCATTGCCCCAAAGGCGAGGATGCCCACAATGACGATGGCGATGCGCTTCAACACTCTGAATTGTGTGTGAATCTTTCGCGCCTTTAGATTGTCCTTGACGTCTACGTCAAAACGACTCAGGACGTAATCCTCTAAGACATAGGTCATTCTAATCAGGAACCACCCAACAAGAGCTATCAAGAGCAAGGCGCTCGCGTGTTCGGCCACCTCAGGCACCTGTGATTTCATGCTGGGAAGTTTGCCAACCACGCGCACGATCATAAGTATGACTATCCACTGCAATGGCCTGTAGCAGTGGCTCACAAGCGCGTTGTCGAAGGTTGCTCTTGTACGTTTGGCCAAGCGTCGGACTATCTGAAACACCACATAGTGGCCTGCTACTCCGACAATAAGCGCTATTCCATACAGCCAGATCACAGGCTGCAAGTCGCGTATATTTGCCAACATTCTTGCCCTCCCAAACTTCCGGAACGATAGAAATGGTAATGCAACCGGAGCACTGCCCTAAAGCTATAGTCCCAACAGGGTACAGTGTTTGTGAAAGCCTGCATATTCCTGCCGATCATTGTTCATCCATTTACTACCGAATTCAGCATATCCAAATAGTCAGAGAGCAGCCGAGTTATCAAGAACTCCTTTCTGACCTTTTCTCTCGCCTTCTTTCCAACAGCCTTGGCCTCGTCAGGATTCTGCAGAACGTGTACTATTCGCTCTGCAAAGCCTGCACTATCCTGCGGCTCGACCAGATAACCACTGAGGCCATCATCTATCTGATAGGGTATTCCGCCTACATTCGAGGCAACGACAGGCGTGCCTTTCCATAAAGCCTCGGTCACACAGAGGCAAAAGCCCTCTCTTATGGACTTCTGTATTATCACCTTGGAAAATCTCTGGACCGAATTAACCAATGCTTCATTGTTTCCAACGACGAAAACGATATCTCCAGTGTTGATCAGTCTGTTTGCCTTTCGCTGGACCTTTCTGTACATGCGGAGTCCTTCAGGATCATCGCTCGCCACGTTGTAGCAGAAGATCAGTCTGCAATCGACCTTCTCCTTCACCATCTTGAACACATCTATGACGCCTTCAGGATCCTTCCATGGGTCGAGCCTGGAGACTTGGGTGATTATGGGTTTGTCAGTCGGAATGCCAGCCTTGGCTAGGTGTTCATGGGTCATCTTGTCGGAGATATCTCTGTTCTTCTCACTAAGTGGGTTAATAGCGGGAAACATCAGCCGCTGGTTAACCGGAAGGTCTTCTTTGAAGTATTTCTCACTTGACATCACAACTTCGTCGTACTTGATCAAGTGTCCTTTAAGGAAATCCCACAATTCCTGATTTGGATTAGTCAGATCGATATGACATCGCCATATCCACGGCTGGCGCTTTCTGTAGGCTCTTATCAGCGAGAGCGGCTGTGGGTCATGGACTATTACGCAGTCATGTTGAAGATGTGTGAATTTCGAGAAGCTGTCGTTAACCTGGAGATAGGTTTGCTTCTTCTTCTCGGTTAGATTCAGCTTGGCGCCCTGAAGGGCGTTGTGAAAACTCTTTGTGATCTCGAAGAATTCCTGACTTCCATGCAGTATTCGCCAGCCAGCATCGACACCCACGTCGTTCATCAACTGCACTAGGGAATAGAGAATCTCAGCGACTCCGCCACCCTGATAGGTCGCATTGACATGAACGATGTGTTTACCATAAAGCCCCCTGGCCCTGTCATAAATCTCAGCCAATCTCTCATCCGGTACAATATGCCGGAAATCCTCAAGACGTACCATCCGTATCTCCTAACAGTCTCTTAAGCAATAATCTGATTTCTTTGACGCTATCGACGTTGAACCTCGCTCTTGAAGCGGCAAATCCAACTTTTATAGAATAAGCTTCAGCTGGCAGGACGCTGAACATCTCCTCGTCGGTGTAGTCGTCACCAGCTGCCAGAATGAAATCCCAGTCTTGCTCCGCCAGCCAGTGTTCGGCGCCGCGACCTTTGTTCACACCCTGGCTCTTGACTTCCAGTATCTTGTTGCCCTCAAACACGCCCAAATCCAGATTCTCCGTCAAGTTAACGAGCGCACCTCGCAATTCCTGTCCCCTGACGTAGGCCAATTCAGGATCGGCTCTGCGATAGTGCCATACTAGCGAGAAATCCTTCTCTTCGACTGTCGAGCCGGGGGTCCGATCTGTGTGCAGGTCCAGTATAGGCCTGATGGTGTCTTTCCAATCCATCTCGAACAGTACCGAGCTCTGCCATTTTTCGCCCACTCGTCTAATCCATCCCCCATGCTCAGCAACCAACGCGGTCCCGATGTAGCCGAGCCAGTCTTCCAGGGTGGTCTTATCACGCCCACTGATGATCACTACAGTGTTCCTCGGATCTCTTGACAGACCCTTGAGCAGAGCAAGGATCTCATTATCCGGCCCAGCCTCTTCTGGTTTGCCCTTGAAACCCACGAGTGTCCCGTCGTAATCAAGCAGAAACAATCGTTTACTGCCCTTGCGACAATTCTCAGCCAGCTCGTCTGCCATTGAATCGGAAAGCCGGTTGGCCGACATTTGTTCTTGTGTCTTCTTGATATCGGATAGAGCATCCAGAAAATCCCGGCTCCAGCGCGAGACGTTGTAGCGGCGCAGCCTTTCCTGCATAACCTTGTTTCGTTCAAGTTGCTCCAGAGGAGGCATCTTCAGAGCCTGTTTGATGGCTTCCACTATCGCGGCCTTGTCACATGAATTGACTACCAGTGCCTCTCCCAACTCGCTTGCCGCACCGGTCATTTCACTTATGACCAGAACGCCCGGTTTGTCCGCTTTGGCTGCGATGAACTCCTTCGCTATAAGATTCATGCCGTCTCGCAGCGGTGTGACCAATGCCACGTCAGAAACATTATACAGGGCAGTCAGTTCCGCGAAAGGCAGGGACCGATACAAATACCACACAGGTATGTAGCCCATCGTACCGTACTCGCCATTGATCCGGCCAACCAACTGTTCCAGCATGCTTCTCAACTCTCTGTAGTCCTCCACGCCCGTCCGCGTCGGAACCGCCACCATAATCAGAGTAACCTCACCCCTGCACTGCGGATTCTCGGAAAGAAATAAATCAAAGGCTTCCAGTCGCTCGATAATGCCCTTGGAATAGTCCAGCCTGTCAATCGACAGGATGACCTTGCGTTGACCGATCTTCCGTCGAATCTTGCTTGCTTCCCGCTCAACGTTTGGATCGTCGATTGCCCGCGAGTACCTCTCATAATCGATGCCCATGGGGAACGCATCGACCTTCACAAGGCGATTCGCAACGCTGACATTGCCCAGGGTGTGCTCCAATCCAGCTATCCTGGAGACGCTGCTGAGAAAGTGCCGAACGTAATCATATGTGTGAAAACCTATCAGATCGGCCCCCAGCAGACCGTCCAATATCTGCTCACGCCAGGGCAATAGGCGAAAGAGTTCGAATGACGGCCACGGTATGTGAAGGAAGTATCCGATTTGCGCAACTGGCAGCCTCTTGCGAAGAAGCGCAGGAAGCAACATGAGCTGGTAATCGTGTACCCAGATGCAATCGCCCGGCCTGGCAATCTTCATGACCTCGTCACAGAATGCGTGGTTCACCTGCTCGTAGATCTTCCAGAAACGGACTTCATAGACCGCACGCCTCGGGAAGTAGTGAAACAGAGGCCAGATCGTCTTGTTGCAGAAACCCTGGTAGTGCCCCTCCATCTGCCTCCTGGACAGAAATATCGGATGACAGTTCCCAGCCGCGAGTCGCTCCACGATCTGATGCTTCTCCTCCGCCCTAAGCTTCTCACTCGTCACACCGGGCCAGCCTAGCCAGAGTCGCTCGGTGGACTCGGGCAGTGATGACAAACCCACCGCCAGTCCGCCCGGGCTCGGGCGAAATTGCAGTTCCCCTGCTCTTCTGGTTGTACTCAGCGGTAGTCTGTTGGCAACAACAAGTAAACGTCCCATGATTTCCCTTGAATATAAAGTCTTCGAGGACCGATTCCCCCTAGAATGGAAAGACGGATGGATGGTGCAGCTTGCGAGAGGATCCTCTGTTTTCTCTGCTGGACACCATAAGATTGCCCCAAGTATAGCAAATGAGAGAAGTCGTGCAAGCCTAAATGTATATTTACTCTCGGCAGACTTCGCGCAAGCAAGTCTTATTGGCCGGACAATGAGAAGAAGTAGATTTATGGACTAGTCAGCCTTGTCATTATCAGAAAACCATGCTGCCTGCCAGAATCAGTCCTCTTGCACCCGGTGTTGGTGCACAATGCCAATCCCAGGGTAGGCAACAGACTGATGGTCAGAAGACGATTTGTTTTCATAATTCAGCCCCCCACGGATTGTCGAATTCCCATGCGTTACTGAAATAATAGCACAAGAATCGTGAGACATCCGCCGTACCAGAGAGAATTATAGTTTGACGAACGGCGGCATGGCACATTATGTTACGTGAGATAGGAACAGGGAATCAGACCCGAATGATTGCTGCGAAAGGAGATGGTACGATGTGTCGCTATGTTGTTATTATGGTAATCTCGCTGTGCGCCTCTATGGTCGGCTGCGTTTCTGCTGCTGTACCAGGTGGCGTGAACCTATCTGACCTGGCTAACTGGGACATCGTAGTAGCAGATAACGCTCCGCCAAGTGAGCTTTACGCCGCCGAAGAATTCCAGAGCCATTTTGCCAAGGCAAGCGGCGTTAATCTGCCGATCGTCAGCCAATCAGCACCTGCTACCCGCGGACAGCGTCATGTATTCATTGGTGCAAGCGTGGCCATGCGCGAAAGCGCCGTCGGTTTCGAAACAGACGAGTTTGGGCAGGAGGGTTTTCGAATCATTGTGCGGGATGATAATATTGCCATAGCAGGCCGGCCGCAGTCTGGATCACGGGGAACGCTTTACGGTGTCTACACCTTCCTCGAAGATTATGTGGGCGTGCGATTTCTCACTGTCGATCACACCTATGTGCCGGCGATAGGAACGTGGCGCGTTGTCGGGCCCTTGGACCGTTTCTATCATCCGCCCCTGCGCTTCCGCTGGAGTTATTACGGCGAGACCAACAGGAATCCAGCCTTCGCCGCCCGGATTCGTGTAAATACCGTAACCGGCGACAAAAAGCTGGGCGGCAAGACGGGACTGAATCTGATAAACCACAGCTTTCATCATCATCTCTCATCGCAGAAATACGGAAAGGAACATCCGGAGTATTTCGCCCTGGTCGACGGCGAGCGCAAGCTGGAAATGGGAGGCGGAGGGCCGGAACTGTGTCTGACCAATCCGGACGTTCTGCGCATAGTCACCGAATCGGTCCTCGATGATCTCAAGAAGAATCCCAATATGGAGAACATATCAGTCAGCCAGAACGATAACAACAAATACTGTCGCTGTTCGAAATGTGCCGAGATCGATGAGCGGGAAGAAACGCCGATGGGCTCGCTACTGACGTTCGTCAATGCAGTGGCAGATGAGGTGGCCAAGGAGTACCCCGATGTGATGGTCGGTACATTGTCTTACTGGTATTCACGCAAGCCGCCGAAGACAATCAAGCCGCGGCCAAACGTCCAGATCCAATTGTGCAGCATCGAGTGTTGTCTTCTGCATCCGATCAATGATCCGCAGTGCCGCAAGAACGTGCAGTTCTGTCAGGACATGGCCGACTGGGGCAAGATCTGTAGCAACATCTCTATCTGGAACTACAATACGAACTTCAGCAATTATTTGCTGCCATGTCCCAATCTTCGGGTGATAGAATCGAACATCAGATACTTTGTTGCCAATAACGCGATCGGCATATTCATGCAGGCAGCCGGCAACGCCCTGGGGGCCGAGCTGTCCGATCTGCGCAACTATGTGATGGCCAATCTGCTCTGGGATCCGACCAGAAGCGGCGAGAAGCTGGCCAACGAGTTTCTTGATCTGCACTATGGCCGCAGTGCCAGGCCGATTCGGCGGTTTATCACGCTGACTCATGAGAACGCACTGGCGAGCGGCTTGCATCCGAACTGTTTTGGCAGGGCGAAGGATTATGCAATAGATGAGACTATCGCCCAGGCGGGTCTTGATGCATTCGCCGAGGCGCTGGAATTGGCCGAGGAAGACGTCGTTCGTGCACGTGTGGAAAAGGCCTCAATCTGCGCATACCGAGCTGCCATCGAACCAATCTGGTATACCAAGGATAAATCGTCTGTCGAACCTGACCTGGCCGAGCGAATGCGGCCGCTGGTCAAACGCTTCCTGGATCTGTGCGAGAAATACGGTGTAACCAACGCCAGTGAGCGCAGCAGAATCGAGGACGAGGCCAAAAGACTCAGAAGTACAGTCGGGCTGTAAAAGACTCGGCGTAGTTTAACGTTGCGGTTCGCCGGCAACAAGGTTTCTCCGGTGCTGTTCCATCACGTCCAGGAGCTCGCGCACTATTGTGGGGTGTTTATCGGCCACGTCATGTTTCTCTGACGGGTCATGTTCGACGTGAAACAACAGCGGCGGATCGTGCTCCTCGATAGGCCACTCGCCCCAGGTGCTCACCGATGCCGGGCTGGTCGTCTTGACATGAATCTTCCACGGACCCTTTCGAACCGCCCAGAGCTCATCACCGAAATAGTAGAACATCAGGGCCTCACGTCCGGGACCGTTGCCGAAGAGTATCGGTGAGATGTCACCACCGTCAATGATGCGATCTTCTGGTATGTTGGCATTTCCAAGTCTGGCGAACGTGGCAAACAGGTCCATAGTCGTGGCGAAGTCGGTATTTGTCACACCTCTCGGAATCCGTCCGGGCCAGCGGAAGATGGCCGGCACGCGGTAGCCGCCCTCCCATGTGCTCACCTTACCCTCATAAAAGAGACCCCCTGAGCCGCCGTCAAGCTTCTTGCCAAGCCAGGGGCCGTTGTCGGAAGTGAAGCCGACCAGTGTGTTGTCGTCGATTCCCAAGTCCTTGAGCGTCTCCAGAATCTGGCCGCACGACCAATCCAGCTCTTCGACGACGTCACCGTAGAGTCCGCGCAGACTCTTGTCGCGGAACTTCTCACTGGCAAACAGCGGCACGTGGGGCATTGTATGCGCCAGATAAAGGAAGAATGGCTTCTTTCCGGCGTTGGCCTTCATGAACTTAGAAGCCTCCTCGGTGTACCACTTCGTCAGATAGCGTTGATCGGGCTCTTTGTCCGGATTGGTGACGGTGAAATTGCGAATCAGCGGCGTCGGGGGCTGGTCCTTGAACAAGGGATTGTCAGGCTGTGTACCCGGACTCATGTCGTTGGAGTATGGAATGCCGAAGTAGTAGTCGAACCCGTGGTTCAACGGCAGGTGCTCCGGCTTGCTGCCTACGTGCCATTTCCCTATGCACGCCGTTGCGTAGCCGGCGTCTTTGAGCAGCTCGGCAATGGTAATCTCGTCGTCGGGCATTCCGCCGGGCGATTGTGGAATAAGCACTCGCGTCAGCCCGCTGCGGATCGGGAGCCGACCGGTTAGAAGACCCGCGCGGCTCGGTGTGCATACGCTGGAAGCGACGTGGAACTGTGTGAACTTCATGCCTTCGCGCGCCATGCGGTCGATGTTAGGCGTGGCGATCGTGGGGTGTCCGTAGCATCCGATGTCACCGTAACCCATGTCATCAACAAAGATCAGGACAATGTTCGGTTGTTTGGCTTTGGGCGCCAGTGAAGTCAGGGGACCGGAGCATCCGGCTATGGGGGCAGCCAGCACCCCAAGCCCCATCGCCTTCAACACGGCGCGCCGCGAATAGTTGGGTTTGCTCATTTCTTTCACCTGTCTCGTTCAAGTCTCGAAAAAGGGGCGCTTCTTCATGGCCCTTCGGATGCTTCTGCATTCACTTGGCCAGCCAGGGCATCTTCCACCTTTGCAGCGAGTCGCGAGACGATCTCGGTTACCAGTTTGTCGCCGAGTTCAGTCGATGCCGAAGTTCGGGGATCCTGGCCGTAGATCACATACAGCGGATCTCGCGGATCATGGGTGGGGGCATCGCGCCTGGGAGTGGTCGCCAGCGTCGTCGTGGCCGGATCACGGCCTTCGGTGAGTCGGTCCATCCGCACCCAGGCCGGATTGATCGCCATCGCGATACTGGTCTCGTACTTGGCTGCGTGATCGCCGGAAGCTCGGTCACCCGGCAGCGGCGTTGTCACCTCCCGCTCGGCGAGCCCTATGAAATGCACGCCCGGATGTCGGCGGCCGGCCGCGCTTGCCAGTCGATGCACTAGGTCCACCTGTTCGCCGGGATAGTGGCCCGTGAGGATGACGACCACCTTGAAGCCCTGCCTGGCCAGGTGGTCGAGTGTGGCCTCCAGCAGGGGTTTGATCGTCCGCTCGGGGAGAATCAGTGTCCATTTGTATCCCACGTGGCCGCCGCCGGTGCCGAAGAAGAAGGTCGGCAGCACGGCTCCTCCCGTTCGCTCAGCGACGCGTTGACATAATCCGTGGGCCTTGATGCCGTCGAAACATACCGGAAGGTGCCAGCCGTGATGCTCGAACGTGCCCAGCGGCACAAAGGCCACGGGCGCCTTGGCAAGGACTTCCTCCAGGTCGTCCGGGCCCATTACTTCCATTCGCCCGTGTGGCTTTGTTTCGGCGCCGCCGGTCGTCGGGTTTGCCGGACTGTTGATGCCGGCCGAGATCAACTCACGATAAAAAGGTCCTATAAGATTCAGTGTTTCAGGTGTGCCATAGCGTATTGGCATGCGCCCGGCCTGCGATTCGGTCATCAGATGGATGAAAAGCTTCAGGCCTTCGATAAGCTCGGTCTTGAGAGCCACATCTCCTTTGACATATCTGCGAAGTTCGTCGATCTTGTCTTTGACCTCCTGCTCCGTTCGCTCGGCGCGGTTGAGGTAGCGGATCGCCGCCTCCAGGGTCGGGTCATCGGGCTTTTTCCCGGGAAGCGGCGGCCTCGACTCCCCGGATTGGGTGCCAACTCTGCCGGCGCTGCGCCTTGGAGGGGCGGTTGCAGCTCGGCGAGCGCGAGGTTCGGGACCCAGCGTCGAACGATGCACGGCGATCTTCTCGAC
>Ga0111165_1046_pt1 | contig 14920 bp, 9 predicted proteins | sample DeeMarSeWOR28_12_FD_80268 | JGI IMG/M metagenome (GOLD analysis project Ga0111165, IMG submission 80268) | Phycisphaerae bacterium SG8_4 | reverse complement strand
CATTCATGATCTGGCCAAGAGACAAACCGATACCGGAGCTGCGTACCTTGACGTCAATGTAGGCACCGCCGCGGCCGATCAGGAAGGGACAATGCAATGGCTGGTTGAGAGCATCCAGGAAACATGCTCGACGCCCTTGTGCCTGGACTCACAGAAGCCGGATGTCATCATCGCCGGGCTCAAGGTTCTCAACGCCGAAAACGGCGGGATCCTCAATTCTACACCCCTAAACAAGAAGAACGACGACGAAATACTGGACAAGTTCATAGAGATGGCAACCCAGGCGGGCCCGAAAGTTGGCATTATCGCCCTGACCATGGACAAGAACGGCGTCCCCCAGGACACCGACAACCGCGTGGCGATAGCCGCCGAGATCGTGTCAAAGGCGATGGAAAAAGGGTTCGATACGCAGCGTTTGTTCATCGACCCGATCGTTCTGCCGGTCAAGGTCCCGAACGCCCAGGTTCAGCCCACCAACATTCTCAACGCCATGGATCAGATAAAGTATCTGTGCGATCCGGCTCCACACATGACCGTAGGACTGTCGAACCTTTCTCAGGGCACGAACGAGAGAAGCCTGATAAATCGCATATTCCTGGCGATGGCTATGTCACACGGCCTCGATTCGGCGATTGCCGACACACTCGATGAGGATTTGATGAACGTGGTGGCTACCTCCGAAATGCTGATGAACAAGCAGATCTACTCGGATTCGTTCCTGAAAGTCTACGCCAGCTAAAACCAATAGACCTGAGATATCTCGCATCTTGAAACGAGCCCCCTGGGTCCGAGGCTATCTTTCCTCGATCCAAAGGGCTCGGTTCGTTTTCGACTCTGCCCTGCTACTGGACCTTCAGCTTGTCTTTGAGATCAGCGACTATCGCAATCACCTCATCCGCCGCCTCTTCGACAGGCACCTGTTGCCTCTCGGATTCTGATCGCAGCTTTATTTCAACCTTGCCCTCGGCGAGTGACTTCTTGCCAACCGTGACCCTTACAGGGATACCGATCAGATCGGCATCCTTGAACTTTATCCCGCCGCGCAGCGGTCTGTCGTCCAGCAACACATCGATCGCTTTGTCCATCAATTGCTGATAAATACCATCGGCTGCCTTTGCGACATCTTGTTCGTTCTGGTTAACACAGGTGATCAGCACCTCGAACGGGGCAATGCTGACAGGCCAGATGATGCCGTTCTGGTCGTTGCCAAGCTCAATCGCCGAAGCGAGAATGCGATTTATCCCGATGCCGTAGCAGCCCATGAGGCAGGGCTTTTCGACCCCTTGCTCATCCAGGAACTTGGCGCCGAGCTTGACGCTGTATTTTGTGCCGAGCTTGAAGACCTGCCCTATCTCAATGCCCTTCTTGAAAAGCAGCTTCTTTCCGTCATGCGTGTCACCGGCCTCGGCATAGCGAAGATCGGTTACGATGACATTGCCCCCGGCGAGTGGGAAATCCCTGCCGGGTACGACGTTCCTGACGTGATAATCACTCTTATTGGCGCCTGTGACGCCGACAGCCATAGCGGCAACCGCATGATCGATAATCATCTTTGAGACACGATCGGCTATCCCTATCGGCCCGGCAAAGCCGACTCTGGCGTTTGTGACCCCTTCGATAGTCATCGGGTCGGCCAGCTCCGCACGCGCGCCTCCAAGTGTCTGCGTCAGCTTTTCCGCATTCAACTCGTGGTCGCCGCGAACCAGTGCGGCCACAACCTCATCGGCAACGGCATAAATGAGCGTCTTGATCATATCCTTCGGCTCGGTTTTCAGAAACTCGCAAACCGCTTCGATAGTGCCTACATTCGGTGTCTCGACCTCCTCGGCCGGCGGAACGTCACCGCGCGGCTGCTGCTTTGGCAACGGATCGACGGCCGCCCTTTCGAGGTTTGCCGCGTACGAGCTGTCCTCGGTATAGACAATAGTATCCTCACCCGATTCGCATGGGACGGTGAACTGGTGCGAACCGGAACCGCCCATTTCGCCGGATTCGGCCTCCACTATGACGTATTCGAGCCCGCACCGCGTGAAGATTCTGCAATACGCGTCATACATTGCCCTGTAGGATTTCTCCAGGCTCTCCGGGTCGGCATCGAAACTGTAGGCGTCTTTCATGATGAACTCGCGAGACCTGATCACGCCGAAACGAGGTCGAAACTCATCGCGAAACTTGGGACTTATCTGATACAGATTGATTGGCAACTGCCTGTAAGAATTTATTTCACCGGCAGCCAGATACGTAAAAACCTCCTCGGCGGTTGGACCCAGCACATTTCCTTTGCCGTGCCTGTCTTCCAGGCGGAACATTGTCTCGCCGTAATCGGTGCTGCGTCCGGTCTTCTCCCAAAGTTCGAGCGGCTGCAGGGATGGAACTAGAATCTCCTGGGCACCGGCTCTGTCGATTTCTTCGCGAACGATTGCGATTATCTTGAGCAGGCTCCGCTGGCCAAGCAGCAGGTAAGTATATGTACCGCTGGAGACTCTGCGGCAGAGCCCAGCACGGATCATCAGTTTATGGCTGGTCGCCTCGGCCTCGGCGGGAATTTCCTTAACTGTTGGCACCAATAACCGGCTGTATCTCATGTACTGTTCCTTGTGGTCTAATCGTGGATCGTCATTTTGGCAATAGTCACAGGGCAAATTTATAGCGTCAAAAACGAGCCATTGCAAGGATATTCCTTTAGCCAGCAGGACGAGGCTGCAACAGTAATAAATTTCCGACTAATTCTCTTGCAATTGCCTTTGCTTGATTGTAAAGTGGCCGCCTGTAGATTTCTCTTGAGGTGGAAATCAGGGCGATTAGCTCAGCTGGTAGAGCAGCTGACTCTTAATCAGCCGGTCGCAGGTTCGAATCCTGCATCGCCCATTCTTCTTTCCGCCCCCTCGTAAGATGGTGACATGGGTTGTTGTTTCGTGTCTATTTCGGACCTCTGCAACAAAGTGTCACAACTCCCGGAAACGGGGCGAAATTGGCACTTTTGGATTGTCCTTTGTGTCCTCTCGACGGTCAATCCCTGTCGCGTAGAACGCTGAGAGAACATCGATGATGTGCAGAACGGATTGAACAGACTGTACGAATAGAAAAGCCGCACTACACTAGTGCGGCTTGCTGAATATCAGCATAGAAAGAAACCCTCAAGAGACCTATGCAGCCTTCTGAGGATTCAAGTGCGAGATTTCTGACGATTGCCTTTAGAAGCGGCGATGTCAACCACCACCTCGAAGGCTTGCTTGTGCAATTGATCCCACGCACCTACCTCCTGTTCGTGAGTTGTCTAAACAGGGAGGCTTCCTTGGGGTCAAACGGTGTTCCATCTTTTCGCAATAAGTCATGGAACCAAGTTGTGGGTTCTGGATCGCCTTCTTTCGTGCCCCAGGCGTAGATCGTCTGGGTCTTGCCGGACACGAGCCCCCAGTTGTAGCAACCAATTTGCTTGCTCTTGAAAACGGGTAAACACGATACCACATCACTGTGACCACGCCGTAGCCATTCAGTGCATATGACCGGGCGCCCATTTTTGTTCAGACTACGGATCTGTCTCGAAAGGCTCTTTGCGTTACCGTAGTTGTGGAATGTAATGATATCGGATGCGGCCAACTGGTAGTCATTGAGCTCCCGGCTTTCGAACCATACGCCTGCGCTTAGTGGTTGAGTCGGGTTGGCCGCACGGGCCCAGTCAAAGGTTCTCTTCAGCAGCGGCAGTGACTTCGTTCCCTGCTTGCTGTTACCTGGTTCGTTATACAGATCCCAGAAGAGCACACGCTGGTCCTCTGCAAACGTTCCAACGATATCTCTCACATAGCGCTCCAGTCGCGGCCAGGATGCGGGATCGTTGACAACGGCCTTGCCGGGGCTCTGCACCCAGCCGGAATTGTGCACGCTTGGTATTGGCTCCGGCTGTTTGCCGCTCTTCGGATCGGCATTCCAGCAGTCATCAAAGAGCACAAACGCTGGCCTGATACCGTGATCGGCGGCGATGTCGAGAAACTGGTTGATCCGACTCTTAAATCCCCTGGCGTCCTCCCGCCACGTCAGGTCATGAAGATAGACCCGCACGGTATTAAATCCGAGCTCGGAAGCCCACTTGAGTTCTTTGTCTATGGTCTTGATGTCGAATGTGTCTGCCTGCCACATCTCGAGTTGGTTGATCGCCGTGCTCGGAATGAAGTTGCAGCCCACCAGCCAAGGCTGTTTGCTGTACCATTGGTTTGCTCTTTCTTCAGTCCACCGGCCTGTTTCCGTGCCTCCCCTGAACGGCTTGTCCTCGGCATGAACAAGCAATGCACTCAGGGTCATCAACGACAGAACGTATCTCATCATGTAGTCCTTTTTCGCTTCTGCACAGCGGTTGAGTTCATCGGCGCGGCTTACCCGCGTCCGGTGCAGAGATTGGCTCGGTCTTCCCGTCTTCCGGAGTCGGGCCGTAAGGAACGCCGAATGCCATTATGGGCATGCCAGGAAACGCCGCTGACGAATCGGAATGACCGAGAACGATGGCGTCCTCGATAGCTACAATCGTTTCCTGGTGCTTGCCGAAAGCGTTGACGGTCTTTGCCAGTCTCTGGCCCGCCTTGACGACATCACCGGGCCTCGCCATAAACCTGATAATGCCCGTTTTGGAGCCGTAGGGTTTGTCCGAATATCTGAGCAACAGGCCTTGGCCATAGCCCCCCGCCAGTGGATACTGGAACGGCTTGTCATGGAGGGCGACCATACCATAATGCGCGAGGATGTTCCAGATAGCTTCAAGACCATAAGTGACATTGGTTTCACTGACGACGTTCGATTTACCCAGTTCGAGGCTCAACGCGGGAATGTCGTTCAGCAGAAGATTCAAAGAAAGGCTCCTGTTCATTTCCTCGGTGTCGACTATCATACACAACCCGGCTTTCTTGCACGCCCGTATCGATTCCGTATAGGCTGCTTTGTGCGAAATCCCGGGGTCACGGTCCAGGAGGATGTAGGGAATGGATTCGATCCAGTCACTGTGCAGGTCCAAAACAAGAGTCGGCGTTTCTTCGGTAATCGCGGCAAAGATGCGTTGCGCTATCCGCTCTCCGAGAGAGCCATTCGAACTGCCGGGGAAAGAGCGGTTCAGATCCTCTCTGCTCATGGCGATATGACGTGTTCCCATCTCGAATCCGAGTGGATTCATGAGTGGAAAGGCCCGAACCTCACCGCACAGGAGCCGGCGGCGAATTTTCTTGAATATCTCCTGGATAACAACGATTCCACTGACTTCATCACCATGACCGCAGGCCGTCAGCCAAACAAGCGGCCCAGGTTTTGAACTCACGGCAGACATGAGGGGCAACCGTCTGCGCGACAAGTCCGATCCAGTCATAATCTTCATGAAGGAGTAGTGGAGCTTGACCAGTGAAACAGTGCGCGAATGTCTTCTGGTTGGCATTTTGTCCTCTCCGTTAGATCGAACAATGTTTATGCAGTCTGTCTAAGACGGCAAACACAGACTGCCTCTTCCTGTACAAGAAGTCTCCGTCTCGTCAGGAGTTAAAGTTAATAAGTTAACTCAAACTGACCAAGGGTTCAAGGCAAGGAAGAGCTCAAGGGAAGAGCTCAAGGGTCAGCCCTTTCTTTAAGCTTTAATTGCCTCTCAATAACATTATACAGTTTTTGTACTTCCCGGTCTGTTGCGAGTAGGCCGGATATCTTTTGAAGTTGTTTACTGACTGATGCACCATTGCCAATCTTCAGTATTTCTCCTACTTCTCGCTGAGTATAACCACCATGCTCACACAGGAACTTGGATGCCATTGGACGAAGAATACTGTCTCGACGCCTTTGATAGAGCGCCTCTCGACTAACATCGAGTGCTTTACAAACCGTTGACAAAATATATTCCGAATCCAACGCAAATGACATCCGACGAAAAGAAATGTCTTCGCGACTACGACTGGATTCAACTAACTCGTTATATAGGCTCTCAGTACGTTCAACCGTATCATCTGAACCTATACATAGTGGTGATCGCTGCTTGGCATATATCATTGCTGCATCAATATCTGAAATACCTGCCTCAACAAAACGACGATACTGTGATTTTACTGTCCGCCGAGGGCCATCCATCATGGCTAACACGGGGTCATAATCAACAAAATCTTCACGCTTACATTTTCCAATGTAACCCCCGTAACTGCTCCAGGGATAAGAACTCAACAGTGCTTTTCGTTCCCGAACTGACTTCGATTTGTTTGAACTGATAAAAATCGGATTCAAGTGAACATAACGACTCAGCTTAAGGATATAACGATCCTCATCAACAAGAGACGCACTATAACGCCCTTGCATCAAATGACCGCTACGTCGGTGGCGACGATTGAAGTACACCGTATAGGCCGTTTGCAGGCGATGCATAAAACGTCCAAGATTGCCACGTGGTGTCTCTAAAACGAAATGTGTATGATTTTGCATCAAACAGTACAAATAGATTCGTATGTCGTACCGTTCAACACTGTTTGACAGAGTATTCAAGAATCGCTCACGGTCTGCGTCTGTCTTGAAAATGGGCCTGCGTTCATTGCCACGGAGTGTTACATGATACACGGCACCTTCATATTCTATACGGATCGGTCTGGCCATGGCCTGAAACTAACATATCGCGAGAACGATTACAAGTAAAAGCTTAAAGAAAGGGCTGACCCCAATAGTCCCCAATAGTCCCATAGTCCCCAATAGTCCGCCCGGCGGGCTAAAGACACGACTGCTCCTTGGGGGTGGTTGAGTACACAGTTACGACGGTTAACTGCTTTTCCGAAAAAGCCGATATAGGCAATGGCGAGAGGGCCGATTATGGCTGGCCTATCTTATCGAAGGGATTAGCAATGAATGGCAATAGTGCACCTGTCTTTCGTGAAGAGCAGAAGTTTAAGGCATGGTTACGCTGGCTGGTTTATCTTTCAATGGGTTTGGCGGCGTGCATCAGTATTCTTGCACTACGAAAAGAGTTCGCTGGTCAGAATCCACCAGGGACACAGGAGGCAATCCTGGCCATCATCGGCGGAATTGCCGTGCCTGTTCTCGTGGCGGCCCTCTTCTTTCTTCTTGGGCTGGAGACAGAAGTCCGATCCGACGGTGTGTATGTTCGTTTTGTTCCTTTCCATATTCGTTTCAAGCGATTCGTTCCCGGTGATTTGAGTAAGTATTATGCTCGGCAGTATAAGCCCATTAGGGAATATGGCGGCTGGGGGATCAGGTGCAGTCTAAGAAACGGCAAGGCATACAGTACAAGTGGCGATAGAGGCGTGCAACTTGTATTCAAGAGCGGTAAGCAGCTGCTCATAGGTTCCCAGAAGGCTGAAGAGCTCGAACAGGCGATTCGGTCTATAATGGGCAAGCAGGACCCCCAATACTATCCGTGTGCCGAGGATAATCCGACATCTCCTATTGAATGAGGATCAAGATGGGTGTTGCTTCCGAGCGAAAAAGGTAATTCTTTACTGGCGGCAGTCACTGGCTGAAAGAGAGAGACGACTCTGAAAACTCTGTTAGGCTCGAAGATGATTCTCTTTGGCAGGTTAATCCTGTCGACAGGATCACGTGCTCACTTTGGCTCTGCACGGAGAAGATCACTGTGGTGGAAAGCCAAGACCCCGACTACCCTTACTTCCTCACAAACACGGAAGATGGAGAGAAAGTCGAAGCACGGCTGATTTCAGACTAAGCGCAAGACACCAAGCTCTATTTCTTCTTCCATTCGTCCGGGGAGCCCCAATCGAATCCAGATGTTGAGTTATATCTGTACCAGACCTGTCCTGTTTGCGAATCAAGGACCATGCAGGAACTACCGTTGGCCGTACCAAAAAGCCTGTATCTTCCTACCCTATTCTTCCCTCCGCTCACTGCTCCAGCCGCAAACACTGCACACAGTCCAAGCAGCAATCCAATTATTAGGCTCTTCATGTCGATGCTTTTCATGACTGTTCTCCTTGTAGCTATCGTTTCTTGACTATCGTGCGGATTCCGAGTTTCTCGAAGACAATAGTACAATAATTGGTTTTGCCAGTCCACATCGATGAGTATGTGATTTGGACGCCCGGGAATACCTCCACAGGAGGATTGGAGAGACTGGCGGTGGGAGGGTGTATACGGCTACTCCCCGTCGCCGCAGAGGGCTATGGTATGTGATATGAGAGGGCAATAAAACTGGATAGAGGAATTCGACCAAGTCAGTCGCCAGAACATCGAAGGGCTCATTGTACTTGTACTGAACTCGAAACGCCTCTTCAGGGGTCAGGATTTCTTCGCCTATCCGGCAACTCTACAGCCACAACCTGAGTGAATCTTAGTGACCGATGAGTCGTTTTCTGTCGGAGACTATGAACTTAGAACACGTCGCCATAGAAACTCTGGCAAGTTGAATTCGTCTCTTTCTAATTTCTGTATCGACTCTTGAATTTCGCCTTGACAGAGGTTTGTCTCATGGTCGCAGGGTTCATGCGTCAGGAGATCCCTGAGAAAAGGCAGAGCACGTTTATCACCGAGTTGCCCTAACGCCCAGAAGATATGATTGTTCATCTTGTAACGATGAGCATCATAGCCATATTCCTCTGTTTCCACGGACATCATCAAGGCTTCTACTCTATCACCGGGATACTTCTGTGTAGCCATTTCACACATCTTTTTTACATGCAGTTCAACCAAGAGGGAAAGCACGATTACCGCAACCACGCAGACAAGTAATACAACAGGTACTCCCCTGAGAAGAATCCTTCGTAAACGTGATGTTGATTTGAGCGACATTTCTTTCCCTTTCCCTTGAAACCTGACTCCTTGCATCAGCAGTAAGCTCTTGTGAGTCCGCCGAACCCCTTTCCTAATAGAATATCACATAAATTCGGAAGAAAATCAAGGCTTTCTTCCCACAGAATCTCAAAGATAACCCTCAGAGCTGTTTTGCAGGGCTAAAATGGCCGATCTGACCTTTGGCCGGAGGATCTCCGTCCTGGCGGTTATTGGGAACGCCTTGCTGCGAAGAGACACACCGCTTGGAATATGCCTTCACTCAAGTGGCAAAGTACTAGTACGATGACAGACTAGAACATATTCCAAAGTGTCGTTGAAGCAAGCAGGACCAAAAAGCCTATTGTGAAAAGAATGCCAAGCAATATGATCCATGTATCGTCTGTACTGTGGTTTGCCTGACTATTCGGTTGTTGGCTCTCGTATCCTGCTGGATTGTTGCGATATTGACAGAATGTAGAATTAGCATCCCAGTCGTAGAAAAGTTGTCCTGTTCGCTTTTTCATAACTAGACCCCCCCAGTTTAAAATATAACCCTAAATCACCCAAGTGCAAATGGAACAAACATCTAACCGGTCAGTTATGGGTGGGAGAGGGTGTAGTATAATGAGTCGAAGCTGAAGAGGGCTTTATATCGGTCGATATCACCTTCTTCGGCAAGGCACACAATCGCCGAACGAATAGATGAGGGTCATTCAGGCCAAGCCGCTGCGATTTTAGCCAAATCAGGAGACAGTTTTCAGTGTCAACTTCACCCTCTTTCTGGTATTTAGGTGTCAACTGCATTTCTGACGTTTCGGACGTTGAGATTAGCGATCTTGTGGTCTCATCAAGGATACATAATATCTGTGCTGTTGCTTCTATCGGCTCAAATTAAGAAGGTGGTCAGGAGGAATCTTTCAACATCTCATTTCCACCCCCACAAACATACCACCCACCAATCCCAAAACAAAATCCCACATGGCGACAATGCACCCTTTCCAACAACAATGGCAGCGTCCGGTAAGGCTTTCGGTTTGGGCTTCGACTCCAGTCCAAGGCCTCCCACTTCATCCATCGGTCCCACTTCCTTTGAATTTCTGTTGCTCAGTCGGTTACAAATCCGACAGCTTTGAAATCGCTTCAGAACCCTGACCTCTCAAAGTATGCGCATGCAGTGACATGGTTAGATTAATATCCTTGTGCCTCATTATCGACCATGCCACCTCTTTCATTACGGTTTCTGCAAAAGTTCTATGGGATTCGTGTAGACCCAGGGCAGCCATTCATCAAGCACGAAAAGTTCGGCTTCCACACGGTATTTTCCAGGTCCATCCGGCTGCCAGTCGAAGTTGCGGCCTTCGGCACGGTGGACTTCATTGCCGTCCTTGAGAACGATAAACCGGCAGGCCTGTGGCGAGGCGGCGCGAAGGGTGATGCCCTCCTCATAGGTCATGGACTCGCCCATCACCACATGTTCTTCGCCTTTTTCCGCCTTCCAGATAAAACCGCGTCCATCGGCCAGCATATCAAAGCTGATGAAGACACGACCCTGCTTGAAGGATTCCAGGAGTGCCTCTTCCGTCAGTTCCTTCGCCAGAATATGGTTTCCTACAAATCGCACCATCCGCTGGTAGGGATCGAGCTGCACATGGAAGACTTCGCCGCCAGGTTCCAGCGGACCGGGAAAGAGCCGCAGCAGCGTTCTAGTGAAGAAATTCAGATTCACCGTTGCCAGTGTATCCGGACTGGTATCGTCAATGCGCAGTTTGCCGTCCTGAGTATAATAGCCTTTGAAACCCTGGTTTTGATGACAGTCATTACTGGCGAAACCAACCATCTTCCGGTCCTGATTCAAACGATCCCATTTCTTCATCTGCTCATGTTGGGTATCGAAGATCATTCGGAAGGCCTGATCCGGATAGGATCTCAGGCTCAGCAGCAGGATGATCTTCAGTTGGTCGAGATCTTCATCCATCGCATCTGCGTGAGTGTTATAGATGTCCATCCCCATCACTTGCGGAACTGTCCAATCGCGCTGCTCTTCAGAATGGCCATAGGTCAGTATCCCGCCATTATCCACCACCTGCCTGGCAAGCTCTAGTGGAGGATCATTATTCTTTAGTCGCACCGTCGAATCCACACCGAAGGGCATGAAACCGTAGTTCATCTCGAAGCCCGGCACAAAGAGCTTCCCATCCTTCAGACCTCGCCACTGACATTTGAAATCCGCGATATTGTTCACGCAATGATCAGCCATGAAGATAAAGTCACAATCTGTTTCCTTCAAAGTGGCCAGGATCTCCCCAAAAGAGACCGCCGAATCATGAGAGATGTAAGAATGATTGTGGATGGGGCCGCGATAATCCGTCCAGCCATCGTCCAGCGTCACTTCCTGCCGATCCGCCTTAAGCGCCGCCCAAGCCTTGGCCTCTCTCGGGAAGCGGACAAAACGTCTATACAGGTCCGTTCGATAGGCATAGCCAATGATAAGCAGGATCAGGACTACCACCAGCGAGGCGACACGAAAAGTCCAGCGGAAAAAGAGCCGCAATTTACTGGGTCTTCTCTTATTCGGCGGAGGTGATATCACAGTCACTCCTTATACCGGAGACAATCGCAGCTATTAGAAGGCAGATCCACCGCTGCGCTATTTGCCAACTTTCTTCCTGAGTGTGATATTGGTGTCAGGCAGCTTTGCCGGCCATTGGAAGGCTTCTATAAGTTCCATCATCTCTGAAACGACCTCCGGATGCTCTCCGGCCAGGTTGTGTCTTTCACCGATGTCAGACTCCAGATCGTAAAGCTCGACCTGGCTCGAACCCCTGTCCTTGACATAGCCGTAGTAGTTCTTGCGGTTGGCAACCAGCAGCTTCCACCTTCCTTTGCGTACACCGTGAAGCTCGTTCCGGCAGAGATAGTAAAGGTGGTCTCGGGCGCCTCGTTCGTTTTTTCCGAGCAGCAGTGCGGTCTGATCGACTCCATCAATAATCCGGTCCTTCGGGACTTCGTATCCGGCCATGGCGGCAAAGGTCGGCATGAAATCCACCGTGGAGAAGATGGCGTCGCTCACGCGGGCCGTCGGCACGTGTCCGGGCCAGCGGATGATGCAAGGCACGCGAACGCCGCCCTCCCAGGTTGAACCCTTGCCCTCTCGGAGCGGACCGGATGAGCCCCACGCCACAGCGCCGTTGTGTTTCTTCCGTAACTGCTCCTGCATGTTGTTCCATGGGCCGTTATCCGTCGTGAATATGACCAGCGTGTTATCTCGCAACCCGAGTTCGTCGATGGCGTCGAGCAGCCTGCCCGTATGGCAATCCAGCTCTTCAATCACGTCGTCATAGAGACCGCCTTTGGATTTGCCCTTGAACGCAGGGCTGGCATCGACAACCGAGTGCGCCATCGTATGAGCGAGATACAACAGAAAGGGTCTGTCCTTGTTGGCCTTGAGAAATTCGATGCCCTTGTCGGTGTATCGTCTGGTGAGACTGGCCATATCACGATCGACGCCTATTGGGTTGCGGTTGTCATAGAGTCTCACCGCCCCGCTGTCATTTGCTCCCAGGGTACCCCAGTAATAGTCGAAGCCCTGATCGTTCGGAACCCGGCCTTTAATGTCCTTGCGATTAGAGACATCCCATTTGCCAATACAGCCGGTAGTATAGCCGACCGTTTTCAGAAGCTCGGCAAATGTGATCTCGCTCTCAGGCATGGACCACCCCTGGCTGCGGACGGGATAGCGACCGGTCAAGAGCGCCGAGCGAGACGGTCCGCAGACCGGCTGTGCATAGAAATCGGTGAAACGCGTGCCCTCTTTCGCCAACCTATCCAGTCGGGGCGAGCGGATGGTTTTGGATCCGTAACAGGCGAGGTCGCCATAGCCTTGATCATCGGTGAAGATGATCACGAAGTTGGGTTTCGGCCCTTGCTCAACAGCCTGCAAGGGCGACCGCCCTACCGTTACGGCTCCAAGCGCCGCTGCGCCTAATTGTCTCAGAAACGTCCTCCGATTCATTGTCTGACCGCCTTTCTCCTGCAGTCTATACATAGATGCTCTTCATCTGCCAGGCGTCGAGCGACTTGAGCACGGCGTCCCGGCCCTGGGAGCGCAGCGATACGCCCAGGCTGTCAGCCAGGCCCGGATAGACGCGCATCGCGACGCATTGCTTGCCGTTGACGAATACCTCGACGACGCTCTTGTCGAGGAACACGCGTAGTTTCAGTGGCTCATCGGCGGTGAGAATGACCGGAGCCGTCTCGGGTGCGCGCGACAGCACGTCCGGCAAGACGGACGAATACGAAGAGTCTATCGTGATCAAACTGCTGTACCTACTGGCACTTGCGCTGGTTCGTCCGTATTCCCGGTGCCTGTACCCGCGGTTCTTGAAGAACATGATGCGGGTAGTTTCCCTGCCGTCGGGGCAGCGCAATACACTCAATTCGACCATCGGTGATTTCTTCGGGTCAATCTCAGCGATGATTTCCATCGCGTTGCCTCGAATGCCCTCAAGCACCACGTCCTCATTTGCCGGCAGACTCATCGTCTCCACATGCCGATGGTCGTAGCGCAGCGACTCGATGTCACCCGCCGGTTCAATTCGCAGCGGGGCCAGCTTGTCGCCGGCCGCCAGCGCGAGGCGTCGAGGCAGCGTCATGATCTGGTTCCAGCCCTTGGTGGGCTTTCCCGGATTCATGTTGAAGATGACGATGACACCACCTTTGCCGTCCGGGGTTGCCGACGGCGCGTGGACACCGGCGGGAGCGTGCGGGCCAAAGTTGAAATCGCCGCCGTCGGTGACACCAAACTTGTCGCGCACCTTGTCGTAGTCGCCGAGCAGATACTTTCCACCGCTCATATGACTGAAGTGCAGCAGGATGTACCTGTTGCCGATCGGCCAGAAATAGGGACATGCCCCGTCGTCACCGACCAGTGAGTACCGGTCGTTCTCAACAAACGGATGGAGGTATTCCCATTTCGCCAGATCCTTTGAACGGAAAAGGAAATTCGCGCGAACTCGCTTGCCGCCCGGGCCGTCCGGCAGAGTGCCCGCCGAGAGCGAGTAGTAGAGTCCTCCCTTCTTCCAGATGCACGGATCGAACACCCGGTAAGGCAATGCAGAACCATCCGGATTCGCTATGGGAATGACCGCCTTGCCGGCAACCTTCTTCCAGTTCAAGAGAAGCGGATCGTCGGAGACGGCAACCATATTGCCGACCACTGTGCCGTGATACATCGCTATCACGCGGTCCTTTTCGACAAGTGTCGAGCCGGAGAAACAACATCTTTCCGGATTAGGGTAGATCGCATACGGCAGGTCTCGCCAGTGGATCAAGTCCTCGCTCACGGCGTGTCCCCAGTGCTGGCGCGGGTCTTCGGGTGGATATCCTTGGTAGAACAGATGCCAGCGTCCTTGCCAGAAACAGAGCCCGTTCGGATCGTTAAGCCGGTTTTCCGGGTTGACATAATGATAGATCGGTCGGTACGGATCGCCTGCCATCTTCCTGCGCGATTCCTTGAATCGCAAGATCAGGGGATTTGTCTTGAGCTGCTCCTGCTGCTCGGCGAGCGTCCTGGGGAAAGTGTATTTCGGAACGCGCGACGTAAAATCGGTCCCGGCCTGCCTACGGGCCGCGAGCCCTCCGCGTACCGGCACGAGGGAACTCGCAGCTGCCACACCTGCCTGTTTGAGAAAACTGCGACGTTTGATGTGATCCATTGAACAGGCTCCTTAAACACAAGATGCCCCAAAACGCAAGGTTTGACAAAGGAGAATTGTAGCTTACAGTTGTTGAGCGGTCAAGGGCTCACTGTGCGCGGCCTTTGGAATTCACTTGCCTCGTCCCCTCCACCTGCGGTCAGGGCTAGGATCTGTTTTCGTAGATCCATACCTTCGGGTTGTACCATCCGATGGAGATGATGTCCAAGTCTCCGTCTCCGTCGATGTCCACGGCCTGCGTGCCGTCGTGATGGTCGATGGTGTCCTTGGGTCCGCTGTCGATCACGTGCTGTTTCCATGCCGCACCTGCGTCCACATTCTCAAAAAGAACCACGCGGTTCTCCTGCTTGCCGCGATGCTCGCCGATGACCACGTCCGGATCACCGTCTGCGTCGAAGTCGGCCGTGTCCATGCTGAAGCCCTGGCCGGCAATCACACCTATTTTGTGGCGAGTCCATCTG
>Ga0111165_1109_pt1 | contig 15464 bp, 12 predicted proteins | sample DeeMarSeWOR28_12_FD_80268 | JGI IMG/M metagenome (GOLD analysis project Ga0111165, IMG submission 80268) | Phycisphaerae bacterium SG8_4 | reverse complement strand
GAGAAGCGGAGCGATCCTGGCGATGGTCTCGCTGCCTGATTTCGACCCTGCCAAAGTCGGCACGACCGATCCGGACAACTTCCGCAGCCGGACGCTTACCGATATGTATGAGCCGGGCAGTATCCTCAAGCCGATCGTCACCGCGATTGCCCTCGATGCCGGGGTAGTCAATACCACCGAGAAAATATTCTGCGAACACGGAGACTATCACGGCGAAGGCTTCGGCCGGATCGGCGAGTACAAGGAAGGATTTGGCGACCTGACGGTGCGCGAGATCCTGATCAACTCGAGCAATATTGGAATGGCCAAAATCGGACAGAGACTCGGCAAGGAAAGACTCTACGAAGGGCTCAAGCTTTTCGGCTTCGGCGAGAATACGGGGATCGAACTGCCCGGCGAGATCCACGGCTGGCTGAGCACGCCGGATGAATGGACCGGCTACAGCGTCACCCGCATACCGTTCGGCCAGGAAATAAGTGTCACCGCCATGCAGTTGATCCGAGCTTATTGCATACTCGCCAACGGCGGCCGTCTGGTGAGTCCGTTTCTGGTCAGGGCGATTGTCGACAGCAATGGAAAGATCACCGAGCTGAAGCGGCCACCGCCACCGGTTGGCTACATAGTCAAGAGCGAAGTTGCCAAATGGGTCGTGGGCGAGGCCATGGTCGGTGTAGTCAATGAGGGAACGGGCAAGAGGGCACAACTTGACGACTGGCAGGTATTCGGCAAAACCGGCACCGCAAACATAGCAAATAGCGACAGCAGAGGTTATTCCAACCGCGACTACGTTGCGTCGTTCATTTCCGGCGCCCCGGCTGAGAATCCGGCCATCGTCGTGCTGGTCTCAATCCGAAAACCCAACCGGTCGCTCGGGAAAGGCTATACTGGCGGAGTCGTTTCCTCCCCCGTAGCGCGTGAAATAATCAGAAGAACCCTGAAGTACCTCGGCGTCGAGTAGGGCTGCGACTTGCGACTGCGGTCTCGGCTTTGGCGCCTGTAAGAAAATGGCCAGGATAATTTACGCCGTCGCAGGGGAAGGATTCGGACACAGCAGCCGGTCACATCTAATAGGGCAGAGACTGCTCGATGCGGGCCACGATGTGATGTTCGTAGGCTCCCAGAAGTCGCTGCTGTATCTCAAGCAGTATTTCGGCGAGCGGGTCAAGGAGGTGTTCGGGCTCTCATTCGCATTCGAAGGCGAGCGGATAGACAAATCCGAGACTCTAAAGCGTAATCTCTTGAAGCTGCCTGAGGCGAACAGGCAGAATGACGAGCTCTTCAAGAAGCACTTCGAACCGTTCGAGCCGGAGCTGGTGATATCGGATTTCGAGCCGTTCAGCGCATGGTGGGCCTGGAGGAAACACGTGCCTTTTATCAGTATCGATCATGAGCACATGCTCACCCTCTGCAAGCTGGACCACCCGGTCAAGAACTGGTTCTCTCGTCTGACGGCCAGTGTCGTCACCGAATGTCACTACGTGGGGGCAGTCGTCTACATTGTCATCAATTTCTTTAAAGCACCGTTGCGAATCGATTCTGCCGTCCTGGCGCCGCCGATCGTCAGGCCCATCGTCGGCGAGTTGGAGGCGACTGCAGGCGAGCACATTCTAATGTACTCGACAACAGGCACCGGCCGGGACCGGCTGCAGAAGACCCTCGGCAAATTCCCCGGCCAGACGTTCCTAATATATGGTTTTGACCAGTACCTGGAATGCGACAACTGCGTTTTCAAGAAGCGCTCGACCGAAGGCTTTCTCGCCGACCTCGCGGCGGCACGAGGAGTAGTAGCATCGGCCGGGTTCTCCCTGTTGAGCGAGTGCATGTACCTCAAGAAGAAAATGCTTCTGCTGCCGCTGGCCGGGCAATACGAGCAGATAATAAACGCACGCTACATAGAGCAGCTCGGCCTCGGAATCGCAGCCGAGAAACTCAACGAAGTTAAAATAGCCCGCTTCCTCGGAGAACTCGACAAGCCTATACCGACCGACGAGAGGATCATCTGGCCCGACAACCAGAAATTCTTCGACATCCTCCAGAGAGAGCTCAATAGACTCGAAACGCCCGTGAGCATTGAATTGTCAGAGTGACGTCACCGCAGGCGCTGCTTTGAATCTCGCCAGCCCAGAACCTCTGGATTTATGGGCAAGGCTATGTCATCCTTCGTATCGGTCTTGCCATCCGGTCCGGGACTGAGAATCTTCCTGTTATCGATATCAACGATATACTCTTCGCCGTAGGCACGGGCCTTCATACTCACTTCTTTGCCAAGCCTCTTCTTTAGAACAATCTGCAGAAGATCATCCTTTACCAATGTGTGGGTAGTTCTTGCCGGGTCTGCACCGCGGAAGAATCCCGCCGTTCCCATGGCCCGTGAGCCGAGAGGATTGTAGCATCTGTAGATAAAGGACAACAGGCTGTGCTCTTGAAGTGGATCGTGCTCGTCGAAGGGGTAGATATCCGGCCATACTGAAAGTCTATCACTCCGAGCATTTCCTAAATGGCACTGTGTGTTTAACCAGTCTTCGAGATGGTTCCTGTGCAAACGCAATGTCGAGTTTCGTTTGAACAGTGGCGTCTTTGCGATGGCATTGGAGCCCATGGCCTTTGAGATGGAGCTTTTCAGGAAGAGATACTCCGACAGCACGCTGCTTCGCAGCGACATATGTTCGTCTGTAAAAGGTACAAAATGCTCTGACAACAGTTCAACTGTTTTGATCACAGTTCCTGCGTCGTTGACGATGGCATTGACCGTCTCAATATTTTCCTTCATAGCCAGTAGACAGATCAACTTGGCGAAAAGCGTCCGAGCATTGACACTGAGCTTCCTTAATACCGAGTCCAGCTCGATCAAGTCGGCCGTGAGGACCTCGACATTGCGTTGTTCGATCTTCAGGAATGCATAGACCTTATAGAAGCGGGCCAGCTCTAATAGATTGCTCATGCGCATGACCTTGTAATGAGCAGTCAGCTCCGTAAGGTCGGCGATCTCCGCGAAGGCATCCAGTCGCCCTATCGCATACCTGGCTTGTTCCATGTTCGCCCATACGCGCTCTATGTCTTTGGAGTAGTCTCCGAGGATCTCGGAGATTTCCGCCGCAGCCCCCTCCTCTATAACTGCACGGATCTCACCGCTCATATCGACGTCTTGTTGTGTCAATCCGATGGCGGGGGCACCCGGATGGTCGAGTTCTTCCTTTACCAGTGTCTTCAGGATTTCGAAGCTCTCGGCACATTCCGGCGGAGCAGAGTGGATATCCGTGAGCGTGTAATCGTTGGGTATTGGCGGCGCATCGAGGCTCCACAACAAGAAGAAAGCACCCATCAAAACTACGGACGTCACCACACCGGCGGTCGCAATACGCTTGCCTCTGAGCATGCCGCCGCTGCGACCGATTCTGACAATACTGATAATCCCGACAACTATAGCCGGTATCCCGGCCAGCACAAAAAGCAGCACACTCAAGATCCCCAATGCCAGAGAGATGATCGCCAGTTTACTGGTTTTTGCATTGACACACACATTGTCTCTGAGGACATGTCGGCAAGATCCACAGATCCAAACGTTGTCCGGATTCTCATTGCCACATTTTGGACATTTCATCTGTGCTTTCCCTTTGGCTAGGATATGCCTGCTTTTTAGCAACTGCGCATCTAATCGTGTACGAGCAATGAGTCTGCTTGACCCTGTGGCTCACTTCCGAGCAAAGGCATGGCGCCTCTTCGGATGTCGCCACCATCCCAGAAGGTGTAGATGTTGTCGTCGTCAACGCCGCAATAGGGAGCTTTCTCAAAGCGTACGTGGGTGTCGACGAACAAGACGTTCTGTCCGTCTCCCTGGTGCTGATAGGCGTTGCCGATCTTAATGGCTCCTCCATCACCCTCGGGAACGAAGAGGCCTATGCTTTTGGGCTCTGCCATGGGAGATTCTATGAAAGGATTCCTGTCGGCTGCTATCACCATTCCGGGATTGCTCGACGGCTTCAGCCGGTGAACGCCGAAAGGCATATGATATGAATAGCTGACACGCTCGGATGGCACCGCGCCAAAATCCCATAGATCGTGAAGTCGCCTGTCTCCTACGCCCTCCTTAGCCGGGTCGAAAACGCCGGTTCCTGCATCGCCCCTGCAGACAAAGTCGGACAGCGGGAGCGAGAATCCGTACTTTATAAGGAGGTAGAAGCTGGACGAAATGGTTCCGACCCCACGGGCGCCTTCGGCCGTCAAACCGTAGGCACTGCGTCGGTCCTGCGCCATCCAGTTGGGTATCCGCCTGCCCCACCTGCTGTCCGGCCCACCCGAACGAGGGAACTCGCCATCGTAATCGTGGGCGTAGCCCAGCATTGCCATTCCAATCCCCGACAGATGTGTCGCACAAACAGCTCGAAAAGCTTGCTGCCTAACATGATCCAGAACCGGGAGCAGGATCGCGAGCGCCACCAACAACGTGAGCACGAGTACAACAACTCTGATAGTCTTCAACCGATGAGCGGCATGAACCGCTGCCGGGAGGGGCACGTGCACATCACGTCGATTCTCTTCGCTCACTTTTTCACGTTGCATTTGCATTCTCCCTTCGAACCACTCACGCAGCTCTCCCAAGCTTCGGACCGTCTTGCTCCGATCCGTCCGTCGGGGTCAATTATGCTTGATCGGGGGTTGCTTTACAATTCTTTTGTCTGGTGTCAGATTGCGTCATCTCGACCGCAGTCCCGATGCGAGTCGCGGCGCAGTGGAAAGATCTATTCAAATAGATTCTTAGGCGCAGCCTTATCTGAGCGAAGCCGACTGGGCTCAGAATGACGGGTCGTTGAAGGAGGACTCACCGATGTAGTGCGCCTGGATGCAAAGCTGGATTATCTCACGGGCCAACGGGGCGGCGTCGCTTGAGCCGTGCTGGCCGCCTTCGACGACGACGGCGACTGCAATCTTGCGCCCTTTGCTGTCGGCGGCGAAGCCTGCGAACCAGGCATGGAAGGGTCTCTCGGTCGAGCCGGTTTTGCCGTAGACTTTCACATCCTCGGCTGCCAGTACACTAAGGAGCGGCTCGAATTGAGCGAATGCGGTTCCGCCGGGCTCGCTTACGCATGCCATCGCGGACGATCGCCAAGGTTTCATCTGAGATGCCAAGATCGACGCCCGCCGATGATCGAGAATCGCAGAACAGCCGAGGCAGCTTAAAGACGCCCCCCCTGGCGATGGTCGCCATTATATTTGCCACCTGCAGAGGGGTGACGCGAAGAGACCCCTGGCCTATGCCGAAGAATTTTCTTTCGCGCGGCGCCAGCGGCGGTATTTCCTCGAAACGCAGCGCCTTGCCGACAATGCTGCTCGATATTTCGCCGGGCACTTGGCCTAAGTTTCTGCGTAGTTCGGCTCCGTCGACCTCGGCGATTGAATACGGCGCAGCAAGCACATACTGGCCGCAGCCGAACTCGAAGAGCCACTGCTGCAAAGTCGCCGGCTCGAGGCGGTCGGCGAGGCGCGAAAAATAGACGTTGCAACTGCCCTTGATGGCGTTGCGCGCATCGTTGTTCCATCTGAGATCATGACCCGCCCGACTGCGTTTGAATATCAAGCAGTTGGGCCAGCCCCCCGGGGCCGGCGCGGCGGGGCAGTTGATAATTTCCGCCGGGGTTACCTGCCCGGCTTCCAGCCCGGCGATCAGAATCAACGGCTTGACGACCGAACCGGGCGGATACTGCTCTTTGATCGCCCGATTTACCAGTGGCCTGTTGGGATCAGCACTCAGGGCGCCGTAGTCGTACCGGACACGATTCAAATCATAGACCGGCAGCGAGACCAGGGCGAGAATGTCGCTGCTTCCAACGTCGATGACCACCGCCGAGATGCTGGGCTTGCCAAGACTCGGACTGTGCGGATGTTTGAGCAGACAGTCTTCTATGTCACCCTGAAGCTCGATATCCAGCGTGAGCTTGACGTCTTTGCCGAATTGAGTGGGGGTGTCGACCATGAGCTGGCCGTCAATGTCGGTGGCTTCTTCCCCGCGCCGGCCGCGGAGGACCGCCTCGCAGACGTATTCGACGCCGGGTGTCCGGCCGCACACCTCCCCGTCCCGATAGCTTGCCAATTTGTCCTCGGCGAAGAACTCCTTCTCGCTTTCCTGCGTCGCCGGGCCGACCCAACCTATCGTCTGGGCGGCAACGGAACCGTAAGGATAGAACCTTTGCTCCTTTGCCGACATATGGATTCCCTTCGTGTCCATGAATTCCAGTTGAGCCGCGAAGATATCGTCGTCGGTCTTCAACTCCAACAGCGGGTTGCTCTGATGCATTTCGATTATGTCGACCTTGCTGATGAGCGTGAGCCGTTCATTCGGATCGGGCACCTTTTGTTCAAAATCCGCCCTTGCCTTGGAAATCGGGACACTCCTTCCTATGCTCTTGTAATAGCCGAGCAATTCAGAGTTTGGGAATTCCTTTCGCCAGGCCCGCATGATCCGCAGGTTCCAGACTCTTTCGTTGATGCTCTGAATCTCACGCGATATCACACCAGGTTCGACTGCCTTGAATTGCGCGCACTTGTCGATTATCTGACGCAGGCCATCGGCATTGTCGCTGATCGTATCGTCGACCTTGGCACTCGCAGCCTCGGGATCGACCTTCTTTGACGCCCTCAAAAGCATGGCATCTTGCACACGCCTGTCCAGGAAGCAACTGATTTCATAATCAATGTGCAGCCAGAATTGGGGCCGGTCGGTGGCTAAGACATTGTCATTTCGGTCGAGTATTCTTCCTCTGACTGTTTTGAACTGTTCGTATTGACCTCTTCGACGTTTCAGCTCTGTGATTTCATGTTGGACCGACGAGGCGCTCAGCAACTGCATGTGCGCCAGGCGCAGCACGCAAACCGCCAGCAGCAGCAAGCTGAAGACGACAAAAACTCTGATTCGCTTCTCGTACATATCTAGCTGCCAATGCCCATCGATAACAAACCGTTTCTAACGTCGCCTTAGACGATTTATCTTCATGTTCATGCACCAGGCCAGGGGCATGAACAGAAGCGGCCCCAAGATGCTCGAGCAGACGGACGTCCAGAACAGAACGGTGTGGACGTTTGGCGCAAGCGGCTCGCTCCGTATCAGAACGGCCAGCAGATGAGTCAGGGTGCCGGCCAGAAGTGCTGTAGCAAAAATCGCAAGCGCCTGATGGGGCATCTTTCTTATGGCAACTACGCGATGCAGATAGGCCAGCACGGTGCCGCAGACACCGAAACTTATCGTGTGCGGGCCCATGGGTATGGGCGAGCCTATGAGATCGGCTGCTAGACCTATTGCGAAAGAACTTACTATCGCATCGGAAGTGCTACAGTGAACGGCAAAGAATACCAGAAGTACCAACAGCAAATCAGGCTTGAATCCGAAACGCGCCAGCATGCCCTTTTGCAGAATTGTAGCGGCAAGAATCAAAACTGCAAACCGAAACCAGCGCATCTCATTTCCTCAGTCGATTCGAACCTGGCTACTTTCGCGGATTCATTATGATAATGGCTACGTTTTCCAGTTTCTCGAAGTCACAAACCGGCTTGACCGTTACGTCCACCAGCAAAGGACTCTCACGGCTCGTCTTGACCTGCGCCACCGTTCCTACGATCATGGGGGCGTCCAGGAACTTAGCCTGGTTATTGCTGGCAAAGACCTTGTCGCCAATCTTTACCTTGTGAGCCTTGTCCAGTTGCAGGATCTTGGCCGAGTTGTCGCCATTGCCCTGCATCAACCTTTCAACACCACCAACGCTCGCCGGCATCCTGCAAGTGGGGTCCGTGAACAGCTTGACATGCGCCGTCCCGGCTGAGAAATCTGATATCGTCCCGATGATGCTGTTATCGCCCAGCACATACTGACCCTTGACCATACCGGTGCCCTTGCCGTAGGCTACCGTCAACTCTCCGCGAGCACGATTGGCCGTGATGACGTCGGCTACTATATAATTCACGCCCTCCCATTTGTAGGTGTTGTAAAGACCGTAGAGCCTTTCGAATTTTTCACGCTGGGCTCTCAACAGCTCTTCGAGGTTATCACAGTGGTTCTGGAGTTTGTCGTACTCTCTGCGGGGAACCACGTCCTCAAGCGTTTGGTTAGTATTCGCCGTAAGTGCGAAATCTCCGCCAATGCTCAGAGGCCAGCGAAAAACATGTACGAAGCCAAGCTGTAACTTACCCGTCAGATTTTGCGGGGCCAGCAGCAGAATGAATCCGCCCAACATGAGCCATGTAAATAGCATCCGCCTGGAGACTTTTGTATGCTTCCTTGCCATTGCCGTATGCCGCCAGCTTCTTGGGCGACAAATGACGCCCCGCTCGCGACGAGTTACTCCCACCCATAATGGTTGTGGTCCATAGTATCCTTCCACAACTCCAGATTTTCCAGGTACACGCTGGTTCCGCGCGCCACGCTGCTCAGCGGATCATCAACCGTTTCGACCCTCAGGCCGGTCGCATTTGCCAGAACGGTATCCATACCGCGCAGAAGCGATCCGCCGCCGCACAGGTGAATGCCGTTGTCAATCAGATCCGCGGCCAGCTCCGGCTCAGCCTTTTCCAGCGTCTGCGTCACGGTCTCGATGATTGCAGCGATGGGGTCGCGCAGAGATTCACGGATCTCTTCACTCGTGATGACAATCTTTCTCGGCAGGCCCGAGATGGTGTCCCTGCCTGCAATCTCCATAGTCAGCTCCTCTTCGAGCGCAGCGGCAGAGCCAACCTGAATTTTGACTTTTTCAGCCCTTGCCTCGCCGATGAGAAGGTTATATGTCTTCTTGAGATGGCTGATCACCGCTTCGTCCATATCGTCGCCGCCTATGCGGATCGACTCGGAAGTCGCGATATCTGCCAGACTCATGATAGCCACTTCCGTCGTTCCCCCGCCTATATCGACAATCATCGATGCGGTCGGATCGGTAATCGGCAGCCCGGCGCCAATTCCCGCGGCCATCGGCTCATCGACCAGATAGACTCTTCGGGCACCTGCCCGCTCGGCGCTGTCTATCACCGCCCGGCGTTCGACGGCGGTAATACCGCTGGGAACTGCGATAACGACGCGAGGCCTGACGAGCCCGCCGCGGCCGTGGACTTTTCGGATGAAATAGCCCAACATCGCTTCGGTGATTTCAAAATCGCTGATGACACCGTCTTTGAGAGGCCTTATGGCGCTGATCGAACCGGGCGTCTTGCCAAGCATTTCGCGCGCAACCAGCCCGACGGCTTCGCCGCCATTGAGGACGATATTCGTGCCTTTGCGGACAGCAACTACGGACGGCTCGTTTAGAACAATACCTTTGTCGCGGACACAAACGAGGGTGGTGCAGGTCCCCAGGTCGATACCCATATCCGTGCTGAACCAACCAAGGACGGTGTCCAGTAGCACTTGCGACTCCTTTCTAACCTTCCAACTACAACCGCTGCCGGCCCCCTGAGAAGCCATTGATTCAGGCCGGACATTTCCTATATAGTCGCAGAGAACAGCATTGTCAACAGCGATTTGGCTACTGAATTTTAAAAATCGTGTCGTACTGCGTGAGACATTGAAAAGCTACGTACACCGCCGTACCCACAACTGCACACAACGCCACAGCAAGGATTACGGTGTAGAGATTATCGGGCACACTCACTTTCTTACTGCGACCGGACATGGCAGGACTCATATATCAACCTCACTTTGCAGCGGATAATTACCTTACAAATTCGTGCTCACGACATCGCCGGCTCTCGGCTGGTTTTGAGGCTGTTCCTGCAACAGTTCGAGCCAGCCAACCGATTTATCCGGTTCAACCTCCAGGATCACGACGTCGCATACGAACTTGCTTTCGCGAGTGGTATGGAACCTCATGCCTTCTTTTACACCGTCTGCGGCGCCGATAGATAACTCGGCCAGATGGTTTTTCAGGTCAACAGCGGTCAGCGATCCCTTCAAGTCGATATCCGTGACCGGCGGCGCAATCTGAACGGCCTCTCTGACCTTCGTGACCGGAGACGGCTGAGCAAAGGCCTTGCCATACTGCCGAAGGTACTTGTCCAGAGTGTTCTGCAGCAGCGCGTTGTCTTCGATCATGCCTTTCAGCTTACCTTCCAACTGTGCTATAATCGCACTCTTCTCAAGCAGAGCTGCCGTGGCATCGTCGAGCTGCTTGCGCTCCTTGATCAGTTCGGCATTGAGATTCTTCTGGCCGTCGAGGGCGTTTTCCAGCAGCTGACGCTGATTATCATTGGTCGCCGTCAACTCCTTCGTTATGCTTGCCCAGTTGCCTTCCTTTCGCAGCGCCGTGTCTCTCTCGATCTCAATTTTCGTGAGATTGGCCTTCAATGCCGTGACTTGCTGTTGGAGTGCGCCAATATCGCCGCTAAGCTTGAGTTTTTCCTCATCCGTTCGCTTTTTCAACTCATTGAACTGGTCAGTAGCAGTATCCTCATTCTGTCTGGCAGTCCGCAACTGTCGAGACGCCGTGTCGTACTTTTCCTTAAAGTTCTCGGCGCTGGCCACGTAAGTCACTACAATGCCGCAGAGAAAGATCGAGGCGATTGTCAGCAGGACTATTAGGACCTTCGTAAGCGTGCTCAAAACAAGCTCCTTTCAGTAAATCTGTGCTTTCTTCTCAACACACCCCTTACCTCAAGAAAGGGCATTCCACGTAAATGCCAGGGAATCGCAAAAGCACCACTGCCTCCGGCGATAGGTTGGACACAAACCCTGACACACGTATATGCTAACATTTTACGCTTAAAACTCGGAAAGGTCAAGTTATTTTTGGCAAATAGCCCAAATTAAAATGGTCGACGGTCGGCCCGGGTTTCTCACGAACTTAAGTAGCGACATGACCCCATGAGCCGCCAAGCGGATCATTGGTCGAGCCTGGGCTCAAATACTAACAGAGAAATATGCCCAGAAATGGCGTAGATTGCGACAGATCCTGGACTTGTCGCAGTTAGCCGGGTGAAGGCGTATTGCTATACGTCGAAGTCGGCGATCAAGACAAGTCCAGCCAGATGGCACCAGATACGCGCTTGCTGCGGAGGCCTGTGAGGAATTCCGGTTGGGGGCAAATCGGCGATATCAGGTCTGCTAAGATGCGATTCTCGGGGCCTGAGTCTACTTCGTTTGGCACAGAAAAACCGCCTTTGCGGCTGCAAGACGGACGGATTTCGACTCGTTCTTCATGAGCTTGGGCAGATGTTGTGTCAAGGGCGGCGTACAGATTTGGCCGATTGCCAATGCTGTCAGCACGTTTGTCCGTGCGCGAGCCTGTTCGTCCAGTCCGGCCGTCACGCCTTTCTCGAAAACACCGAGAACCTCGGGCTCACCGGATGTGTCTCCGAGCTTGCCGAGCTGCTCAGCGACGGCCAGCCGGACCTCCAGTATGTCGTCGTCCAGCTTGGTAACCAGGATATCCCTGGCCGTCTGGGTCCCTAGCGCTCCCATCGCCCGCACGCCCATAATCTTGTCGTCGGAGTAACCGCTGTATACGATCGCCCAGAGCTTGCGCAGAACCTGCTGATCCCCGAGCTGGGCCCGGGCCTCCAACGCCTGGAACCTCACCTTGTCACTGGAATCAGTGCTTTGCTGTGTGCGGTTCAAAAGTTCGATCGCGCTTGCGTCCCCTATTCTGCCGAGCAGAAACGCAGCATTGGCTCTCACCGTCTGATCGTCGCTGAGCAGTGCCTTGCGAACCACCTCAAAATACTCTTTGTATCCGAGCCTGCCCATCGCATAAGAAGCGGCGATAACAACGTTGGCGTCTCTGTCTCTCAACGCTCGCTGCACTGACGTTCTCGCGATGGAGTACTCCGAATCGCCTATGGCCACAGCAGCCGCAAATCTGACCGGCATAGAGTCATCTTCGAGCATGTGTTGAACGTTGCGCATCAGTGTGGTCTGGTTGGTAGTGGCAACCACTTCAATCGCGTTGACCCTTATCTGCGGATAGGCGTCGGCCAGACCATCGCGGATAATTCCAAAGGCTTCGGCCCGGATTGGATCCATACCGCCGAGGCCGTAGTCGGTCATGGTCGGAACAGACGTCTCATTGCATCCGAGGACAAACACAACCAGGCAGGCAAATACAAAAGCACTGGCAGCAGCGGTGGCCACCGGCTTGTGCTCTCGTGACTTAGCTTCGCCGGGCTGATTTTTCATTTGACCACCTCGACAAACAAGCCTTCCACTTTGTTGCTATAGAGAACTTCATCGAAACCAGCGCTATTATGAGCAGAATGACACAGAGTTCACAACAATAATCCAGCCACTCGCCGTATTTGCTGAAGAAACTCACTCTCCTGTCTATCGGAATTCTGTCAGTAAACCATCCGGCCATGCCCGTCCGATTCATGGCCTCAGCAGGCAACGTGCCCTGCACGAAGCCGTCCTCTATACGTCCGGCGCTGTCTATCAGACAGCTAATCCCCGTGTTGACGCTTCGCAGCACGGCAAGTCTGTTCTCGACCGCTCTGAAGGCACAAACCGCTGCGTGCTGGGCGAGTTCGGTGCTCGGCAGGACCTTGTCATCTTTGAATCGAACGAACCAGCCGTCGTTGCTTATGTTCACGATCCAGTCTATCCTCTTGCCGCCCTTCTCATCCAGGGCGAATCGGCGTGCGATCGTAGGGACCGTGCCTTCGTAGCAGATAATGACACCGAACTTGTATTCCGGCGTTTTTTCGAGCCCGTTCGCGCCGGTCATCTCAAAAACGGTGTACTCTGTGCCGTAGTCGAGCGAGTAATCAAAGTTGTACGGTATGAACTTGATCTTCATGAGAAGCTCATAGAACCAGGATAGCCTTCTTCTCAAGGGCAACACCTCGCCGAAGGGCACCAGATGGATTTTGCTGTAGACCTCCTTGGCCTTTTCTCCATTTCTTTTGTAGAGGAAGGCCGAGTTGAATCTCTCCACCAGGTTGATCTTCCCATCGTCTGTTATCTCGGGTGTGCCGCCATAGGCACCAACGAGTACATAGGCCGAATCTTTGGCATGTTCGGCAAGTGCGCCGTCGAACACATTCCATTCGTATGACGGTGCCAGCAGCCTGAGCACTTCCGGGTTGAGCGTGGCCTGTACCATCGTCTCCGGCCAGACAACCAGCTCGGCCCCGGCCTCGACCGCGACTTTGCTGTTTTCCATCAGTCCGTTGAACAGATCGTCCCCCGACTCGAATGACCGCTTGACCGACTGGGGCACATTCGACTGCAGTGACGCCGCCAGAGGACCGGGCTCGATGAATTGCTCTTCCTGACCGATCCTCCACCGCCCGTACGCAATGCTTGCGATCAGCGCGGCACCGACCAGGGCAATTTTGAGAAAATTGCCAGGTTTGAGCGCCCCCTTCCAGGATCGAGAATCGAGCATCGAGCGTCGAGCATCGAGTATGAGCTCGGCCAGCTGGCCGTTTACCATCGCGATCAGAAACGATACCCCGCCGGCGCCGAATATGTCGGCGATCTGGATTATCGTGGTATTCTGATACTGGCTGTGCGCCAGGAAGCGCCAGAAAAAGCCGCCAAGGAAAAGGCCCTGCATGCGCTCGATACCGACGATGAGCACACCCGCGGCCAGAAACAGTGGGATTCGCCTTGTCCGGCAGTAGCGCAGGCACATCGCCAGCACGGGCCACAGCAAAGCGGTGTACAGGCAGATCGTAATCCCGCCGACAATTGTCACCGGGAATATCCAGTAGAGATTGCCCATCCAGTAGAGGAGGGAGACTACGTAAGCGATCAGAAACAAACGCCTAGGTTTGACCTGCCGGCAGCAGACAAGAATGAAAGGCACAAACGCAACCCATGCCAACAGTGACCAATCTATCGGCGACTGAATCACAGTCAGCATTGCCGCGCTGGCGACAAGGAACAGAGGACAGACGGCGGAGGACAGACCGTCTGATTTTCGTTTTCCGCCCTCCGTTTTCTGTCTACCGTCTTTTTTCAACCAGCCAAATCCTCCAGAGGCGTCTGTAATACTCCTGCACTGTATCGCTTCTCACCGTTCATTCGAACTGTTAATTGATTCGCAGAGTACTTCAAACGCGTGCGGTCGCCGCATATTATCCTGTTGAGAAGCCTTTGCATAGCGACATAATAGGGATTGCGCCCAAGTTTGCAACCGCAAAAAGTTTTCGCGCAGGACCCATAATACCTCCCAGATGTTTCCGGGGCACCTCTAACGGGCAACAGAGCGACGATACAGGCCACATTTGCATTGAGTTGGAGCGCCTTTTCAGGTACAATATATATACAATTCAGGGACGGGGCTCAGCCGGCAAGGCGCCGAATCAGGACGTTCGTTGAATCCAGGTGATCCGGTTTTGAGGAGGATATCCGTTGGCAAAGAAAACTGTCAGAGTCGCAACTGGCCATTTCTTTTGTTGGATGGGTCTGATGGCGGTTGTCTGTGTCCCGAGCTTCATCGCCGGGGTCGCCTATACAAAGCCAGGCAAGCCGGTAGCCTTGCTCAGTGCCCCGGTGGCCGGTCTCGAGCGTGACTTTATCTCGCTTTCGAAGGCCGCCGAGTGCGTCCCAGCCGAGCAACCCGGCCGGCTACAAATCGCAGAAGTCCTCGACAATGGCGGCGCCCTCGAGGCAAACCCTCTCGGCACATCCTTTGACAGCCCGCAGGAGGCCCTGGAATGGGGCGTTAAATAGGCAGACGCAGAAGTATGCAACAAATAGCGCGCGATCTGCCCAAGACACCCGGTCACCCTGACCGCAATTACATCGAGAGACCATAATCACGCGCAGCCTGATGCACACAAGAATCGATTGAAAATCACCCGCATTCGGCCTAAGATTTACGAAGATAGATGCGCGCCCCCTGTGCCGCTTTTGGGAGTCGGTACGGCCCAGGCCGCCGAAGACTTAGAGCCTAGGACTTAGAACTGATGGTGATCTCACGAGGACATGCAATCACGGACAAGAAGAACCAACTCGGTACCTATCTGACCATCGCCGTAGCGGCACTGGCAACTTGCTCTCTCGCAACCGCGCAGCCGCAGACTGCAGAACGACAGGCCCGGCGGATTTTGGCCGAGTGCAATCTTAAAGGGGGTATGATCGTCCATATAGGCTGCGGCCAGGGCGACCTTACCGCCGCCTTGGGCGCCGGCGATAGCTACCTCGTGCATGGTCTGGATCGCAGTGCCAACTACGTGTCACTTGCTCGAAAGAACATCCAATCGCTTGGAGTCTATGGACCCATATCGATAGAGAGGCTCGACGCTGATGCCTTGCCCTACATCGACAACCTTGTGAATCTGGTGGTCTGTGAAGATCCCGGTCCCGGCGCGCCGAAGATGAGCGAAGTGATGAGGGTACTGCAGCCCAACGGGATCGCCTATATCCGACATGACGGCAAATGGACAAAGACCGTCAAGGCGCGACCGAAGGAGATTGACGAATGGACGCATTACCTGCACGATGCGTCGAACAACGCCGTCTCGCAAGATACTGTGGTCGGCCCACCCCG
>Ga0111165_1034_pt1 | contig 16349 bp, 12 predicted proteins | sample DeeMarSeWOR28_12_FD_80268 | JGI IMG/M metagenome (GOLD analysis project Ga0111165, IMG submission 80268) | Phycisphaerae bacterium SG8_4 | reverse complement strand
TTTCGGAAATAGTTTCGCGGCAATTTACGCACACGGCGGGCCAGAAAAGATGGTTGACGCCATCTATGACGAAAATGGCGGCTCGTTTGACTATCGAAAAAGCCGTTTCTGGCGTTGCAGTACCCATATTGGTGATTATAAGCGGAAGAACTGAGATTAGCCACCCGGAAACAGCGAAAACCGCAAGTGGCGCAACTTGCAGTAGCTGCAGGGGCCCTAATATAAGTATACATGAATATGTATTCATTCATGTTGATAATAAGGTCTGTTATTTGAACATAATTGTACTCGTTATCTTTCTCATAACTGCTGTACCAGTAATATATTGGGTGTGATTGTCCGGTGATTGGCCGGCTTTTTTCCTAAATGATGCGTTGACCGATGCTTCTGATAGTGCTATAATCTGGCTTTTTGGTGGCAATAGCATTGAGAACAACCGGAAAGAAACGAACAAAGAGATCCTCCACCAAGGTTGCCAGTGTCAAGAGCAAGAAAGCTTTTAGAAGCTATCAGCAGGCAATGAAGTACTTGTATGAGAGGACTGACTACGAGAAGGAGAAGCGTCTGCGCTATAATGTTACGACGTTTAACCTAGCCAGGATGAAGAAGCTGCTCTCGTTGTTGGGCAATCCACAAAGCAAGATTCGTACAGTCCATATCGCCGGCACAAAAGGCAAGGGCTCTACCGCTACAATGTTGGGCAAGATGCTTGAAGCGAATGGATACAGCGTTGGGTTGTATACATCGCCTCACGTGGTACACCTTCATGAGCGGATCACGGTTGATTCCCAAATGGTCAGCGATGCGGAAATGCGCGAGCTGCTGAACCGCATTCACGGCCCAGTTGAGAAGATATCCAAAACGGACGCTCCAACCTTCTTCGAGATTATGACCGCTCTGGCATTTATGCATTTTGCCGACAAGTCGGTCGACATCGCCGTGATCGAGACCGGTTTGGGCGGCAAATTGGACAGCACAAACGTTATCAAACCCCAGGTGGTCGGCATAACGAGCTTGAGCATAGACCACCAGCATCAGCTTGGGCGGACTATTGACAGCATCGCCGAAGAGAAGGCGGGGATCTTTAAACGCGGTGTGCCGGTTGTTACTGTCCAGCAGGAGCCGGCTGCGATGCGGGTATTGAGATCACAGGCTGTTGCTGCTGAGGCCCCGCTGAGCGTGACGGGCAACGATATTGATTTCTCGCATCGATTTGAGACGTCGCAGGAGGAGGGCCCGCATACGAGAATTTGCCTGACGACACCGACCAGCAGATTTGAGCATGTACGGGTGCCTTTACACGGCAAACATCAGGCGATCAACTGCGGCCTGGCACTGGCTATGCTGGATAAGCTCAAGACGGTCGGCTACAAGATAGACAATGATAAGACCAGTCTGGGGCTCAGCAAGGTCTCGCTGGCGGGGCGAATGGAGATGATCTGGGACGATCCACGGATAATGATCGACGGTGCCCATAATGCTGCGAGCATCAAGGCCCTGATCCATGCTATAGGCCAGAACATTCCTTACGACTCGATGGTGGTCATCTTCGGATGCAACTGTGACAAAGACGTCCAAGGCATGCTTGAAAGGCTCCAATACGGGGCGGACAAGGTGGTCTTCACCCGCAGCAATTCTGCTAAAGCAGTGCCCCCGGATGAACTGGCCGAGATTTACACGGAAATCTGTGGCAAGATGTGCCAGACCGCCAGCAGTCTGGGTCAGGCGTTGCAGCTTGCCAAGAGCGCCGTCAGCAAGGAAGACCTGATCTGCATCACTGGAAGTTTCTATCTGATCGGTCAGGCAAAGGTCCGCTTCCAGCCAAATTGAGCAAGCCGGCGCCTCTGAGAGGGCCCTGATTCCCAATGATCCCGCTGAAGACTTGGCAGTCTCTGTCTGCGCCGAGGCTTTTTCAATTTGCAATGGCAGACTATCTGGAGTATAAAGTCGTTTTTTCTGGGATTGAATGGCCGTGCATAAGGAGCTACCCATGGAGCAAGTGGAACGATACATTGCGGTTGACCTTGGTGCCGAGAGCGGCAGGGTGATGCTCGGTTCGGTTTCGGCTGATAGGCTCGTTCTGGAGGAGGTTCATCGTTTCGGCAACGGACCCGTTGAAGAGAAGGGCACCCTGCGGTGGGATTTCCATCGATTGCTTTCTGAAATAAAGACCGGTATCGGCCAGGCGGCGAAGGCCGCTGGTGGCCGAGTGTGGGGTGTCGGCATCGATAGCTGGGGGGTCGATTTTGGCCTGCTGGACGCCGACGGCAAATTGCTCGAGAATCCCTATCATTATCGTGACAGCCAAACCCAAGGGATGCGGGAAAAAGCATTCGAGATGATGGGCAAACGTGCGATCTACGACAACACGGGCATCCAGTTCATGGTGCTCAACAGCGTGTATCAACTGCTGGCAATGCGTTTGAATAATTCGCAGGCCCTGGCCAAGGCGGCGCACCTGGTCTTTGTGGGCGATCTGTTCACATATTTCCTGTGTGGGGAGATCTTCGCTGAATACAGCCTGGCGAGCACCTCGCAGTTCATGGACATGAGGACCGGTCAGTGGTCGAAGGCAGTCCTTGATGGGCTTTCCTTGCCCACTGACATTATGCCGAAGATTATCGATCCCGGAACGGTTGTAGGTTGTTTGAGTGATGAAATCCAAAGTGAACTGCTCTGTGGTACGATACCCGTGATTGCCGTTGGCTCGCACGACACGGCTTCGGCCGTTGCCGCGGTGCCTGCCGCCGGTGATGCCAACTGGGCCTATCTTTCATCAGGTACCTGGAGCCTGATGGGTGTCGAGATTCCTCAGGCGATTGTCAACGAAAAGACGTTTCAATACGAATTTACCAACGAGGGCGGGGTCGAAAAGACTATCAGGCTCCTGAAGAACATAATGGGGTTGTGGCCGGTCCAGGAGTGCCGAAGACAATGGCAATCCGAGGGGACCGATCTGTCCTATGCCCAGATGGCCGCGCTGGCTCAAAAGGCTGAGCCGTTTGCCCGTCGTATCGATGTCGATGACGGCAGCTTTCTTGCTCCGGGCGATATGCCCATGCGGATAAATGACTACCTCATTAGGACGGGCCAGGAGCCAATCGAAGACAAGGGCCAGATGGTCAGATCGATACTGGAGAATCTTGCTCTGAAGTATCGTTCAAGAATGGAGGCGATCGAGGACGTCACCGGAAAAACGGTTGAGGTGCTGCACATCGTCGGCGGCGGCATACAGAATGAGCTGCTCTGTGAGTTCACGGCCAACGCCCTTGGCAAGAAGGTAGTCACCGGTCCGATCGAGGCCACCGCCAGCGGCAACATCCTTATGCAGGCCATAGCGACTGGGCAGATAAAATCGCTGGCTGAGGCCAGAAAGATCGTTCGCAATTCGTTCGAGCTCAAAGAGTACCAGCCTCAGGAGACTTCACTCTGGCGGCAACAATATGAGAAAACAAAAAGTAAGAAGTAAAAAGGCAAAAGTGAAAAGGATCTGGATATCTTGATTGAAGAGCTCGAACGCAAGCTGGATAGTTTTGATGGGGGCCAAAGAAGAGCGGCCCTTTTGGAGCTTTCTAAAAAGGTCGCGGCCGGGCAGGTCGATTTGCCCGAGCCCGGCACTGATGTCAACATTCACTGCCATACGTTCTTTTCCTACAACACCTACGGGTATTCTCCCAGCAAATTTGCCTGGCTGGCGCGCGAGAGAGGACTGGCCGTCGCAGGAGTGGTAGATTTCGATGTGCTCGACGCCCTGGAGGAGTTTCTATACGCCTGCAGACTTCTGGGCCTCAAGGGCTTGGCAGGACTGGAATCGCGCGTCTTCGTACCTGAATTCGCAGATAAGGTCATAAACTCGCCAGGCGAGCCGGGCATTTCATATCACATGGGTGTGGGATTTCCCTCGGCGACGGTGCCTTCTGACCAGCAGGGCTTCCTCGCGTCACTTCGCGAAACGGCCCAGGGGAGAAATCAGGACCTGATGGCCAGGGTGAACGAGCATCTGCGCCCGGTCGAACTCGACTACGAGCGTGACGTGCTTGTACTTACCCCGTCGGGCAACGCCACCGAACGGCACATGTGTCTTGCCTTTGCCCGCAAGGCCATGGAAGTCCTGGGCGATCCCGACAAGGCGGCAGGTTTCTGGTCTGAGAAATTAGGTGTGGAGCTGACGGCCTGCCAGATGCCCGAGAGCAGGGACCTTCTCGACGCGATTCGCGCCAGGACGATGAAACGCGGCGGGGTTGGTTATGTCAAGCCCGATCAAGGCTCTTTCCCCCGCATGGCCGATACGAACAGTTTCATACTTGCCTCAGGCGGAATCCCCGTCCATACGTGGCTCGATGGAACGAGCGACGGCGAACAGCAGATCGAGCGATTGCTCGACGTAGCCATGAGCACCGGAGCGGCGGCGATCAACGTTATCCCGGATCGAAATTACACGCCGGGCTCTTCGGATGTGAAACTCGATAATCTTTACCACGTGGTGGAGGTGGCCGAGAGGCGGCATCTGCCCGTCGTGATGGGGACCGAGATGAACAGTCCAGGGCAGAAATTTGTCGACGACTTCCAGAGCGAGGAGCTCAAGGCTTTGGCGCCGGTGTTCCTCAAAGGTGCGCACATTGTGTATGCCCATTCGGTGCTTCAACGAGAATCCGGCCTGGGATACACTGGCGAGTGGGCGGCCAAGAGTTTCGGCAGCGTCGCGGACAAGAATGATTTCTTCGAGGAGCTTGGAGGTTCGTTGCAGCCAGGCAAAGAGGATGATCTCAGCGGTTTGAGTGATGACGTGACGGCCCGGGAAATATTGGACAAGATAAGGGCGTGACCTTCCGCAGCGCGAAGGATTGATTTATGACAGACTTGCCAAAGACACAGTATGCGGTTCAGTTAGTAGCGCCGGACGAGCTTATTTTGAACAAGACCAAAGATGTCCCCGTGCCGGGCCCACATCAGATTCTCTGCCGCGTAGAGGCAGTCGGGCTTTGTTTTTCCGACCTCAAGTTGCTCAAGCAGTTCTCCTCGCACGTTCGCAAGAGCGAGGTGTTATCCGGAATCGACCTGGATATACTCAAAGAGATCCCCAGCTACGTTCCGGGCGAGGCTGCAACGGTGCCCGGCCATGAAGCGGTGGTGAGGATCGAAGCGGTCGGTCCGGGTGTGGAGGATTTTGCGCCGGGCCAGCGATTCCTCGTCCAGACGGATTATCGCTGGGTCCGAACCGCAACCTCCAACGGCGCGCTTGGCTACAACTTCGAAGGCGCCCTGGCCGAGTTTGTGCTGATGGACAAGAGAATCATAACCTCCCCCGAGGGCGAGTCGATGCTCCTGGCCGCCAGCGAGGAGCTCTCCGGCTCGGCTGTTGCGCTGGTCGAACCCTGGGCATGCGTCGAGGACGCCTATGTCTCCACTGAGCGAACAACGCTGAAGGCGGGCGGACAGATGCTCGTCGTTGCCGAAACCGAAGTGGCCGAAGGTCGGCTCGACAATCTGTTTGACCGTTACGGCGCGCCGGCTCAGATAACCTGGATCTCGCAGTCGCCGGAACCTTCCGGGTTAACCGTCCCGGTAAAGAAAGCCACAAGCGTTGCAGAGCTCTCCGATGCAGGCTACGACGACGTGATCTACTTTGGTTCGGCCCCGGAGATTGCCGAATCGCTATTTGCGAAAGTTGCCCTCAACGGTCTGCTGAATATTGTTCTTTGCGGAGGAAGATTCGGCCGTGACGTTGTCAGTATGGTCGGCCGAGTCCACTACGGCGGTATCCGCATAATTGGTACCACCGGTTCGGACCCGGCCGAATCGATGGAGACAATCCCCGATACCGATGAGATTCGGCCCGGTGACAAGATCAATGTCATAGGCGCAGGCGGTCCGATGGGGATGATGCACGTGATACGCAATATTTGTCAGGGCGTCGAGGCAGTCAGTGTTTTTGGCAGCGACCTTGACGACGGCAGATTGGCGGCGCTGACGAAAATCGCCGCACCTCTGGCCGCCAAGAACGGCGTCGAGTACCGGCCGTATAATCCGACGAAGCAGAAGATTCCCGATGTGTTCGATTACGCTGCGATTATGGCGCCCGTTCCTGCGCTGGTCGCTGCTTGTGTGCACAGCGCCGCTGAGGGGGGTCTGATCAACATCTTTGCAGGTATACCAGCGACCGTCTGCGGTGAGATAGACCTGGATGCTTACATTGAAAAGAAGCTGTATTTCATCGGGACCAGCGGCTCGACTCTGGACGACATGAAACAGATGCTGGCCAAGGCCGAATCCGGCCGGCTCGATACAAATGTGAGCGTCGCCGCCGTTTCCGGATTCGAGGGTGCTGTCGAGGGAATTCGCGCCGTCGAGAACCGGTCGATAGCCGGCAAGATCATCGTCTATCCGGCCTGCCGAGACCTGGGATTGGTGCGGCTCGAAGAGATGGCCGAGAAGATGCCCGAAGTTGCCGCGTGCCTCGACGAAGGGTTGTGGACAAAACAGGCCGAACAAAAACTTCTGGAAATGTATGGAGATGCATAGCACTCTTTCATGGTTAGAAATGTGAGAATGTCATTCCGAGCGAAGCACAGCGTAGTCGACGAATCTTGCTGGCAATCGTATGGATTTCTCCGTTCGAGACCAGATTCCTCCGCTACGTGATGCTGTGCGTCACTGCGGTCGGAATGACATTGGGTGAAGGCACAGAAGAAACGGAAACTTGGTAGTAGTTATAGGAAAGCTTTTGAACATGAGCAGTTCGGAAAGGATCGAGAAGGCGTATGAGGCGGCGCGGCAGCGCTATGCCGAGCTGGGCGTAGACAGCGACAGGGCGACCGAGCGTCTGGCTGAAATCGCGATATCGCTGCACTGCTGGCAGGGCGATGACGTGGGGGGCTTCGAGAGCGGCGAGGGTCTGACAGGCGGGGGGATAATGGCGACAGGTGCATATCCCGGCAAGGCCCGTACGGCCGATGAGCTGCGGGCCGATGTGGACAAGGTGATGAGCCTTCTGCCGGGCAGACATCGGCTCAATCTGCACGCCAGTTACGCCGAGACCGGCGGTAAGGTGCAGCGCGATGAGCTTCAGTCTGAGCATTTCGCCGCGTGGATCGACTGGGCCAAGGCAGCCGGCATCGGCATGGATTTCAACGGCACCTTCTTCTCACATCCGAAGGCCGAGAGCGGCTTTACATTAGCCAGTGCCGATGAAGACATACGCAGGTTCTGGGTCAATCACGGGATAGTCTGCCGCGAGATTGGAGCCGCGATGGGCGCCGAACTCGGCACGCCGTGCGTGACAAACCTGTGGATCGCAGACGGCTACAAGGACATCCCGGCCGATCGCAAAGGACCCCGCGAGCGGCTCAAGAGATCACTCGATGAGATATTTGCCCAGTCTATGGACAAGGCCCACTTGCTGGATGCGGTTGAAGCGAAACTCTTCGGCATAGGCTCGGAAAGCTACGTTGTCGGTTCACATGAGTTCTATCTGGGCTACGCTCTGGAGAATAAGTTGTTGCTCTGCCTGGACACGGGGCATTTTCATCCGACCGAAGTCGTATCCGACAAGATATCGTCGGTGCTGACCTTTCTCGATGAAATACTGCTTCACGTCAGCAGGGGAGTGCGCTGGGACAGCGATCATGTGGTGATTCTCTCAGACGAGTTGCGAGCGATCGCACAGGAGATTGTTCGGGGCGATTACCTCGATCGGGTCCACATCGGGCTCGATTTCTTTGATGCCAGCATTAACCGGATCGCCGCCTGGACGATCGGAACGCGGTGCATGATAAAGGCGCTGCTGATAGCCCTGCTTGAGCCGGTGGGCAAACTCCAGCAAATGGAAGCCGAGGGCGACTGGACATCTCGACTGGCGATGATGGAAGAGTTGAAGACTCTCCCCTTCGGTGCGGTCTGGGATTACTACTGTCTCAAATCGGACGTCCCTGTCGCCGAAAGCTGGCTGGATGACGTCCGGGCTTACGAAAAGGATGTTCTGAGCAAACGCCAATAAACCAATATCGATAACAGTCAGAGACGGCGAGGACGACCGCATGGACACGCAAGAGCAGTCGCAGCAGACGCAGGCAGGCAGTGAGTTCGAACGCGAGCCGGTGCCAAAGAGTGCACTACTCGGTTTCAAAAGCTTCATCGGAATGTATGCCGGCGAGCATTGTGCAGGGACCGAGTTGATGATCGGCCCGCTCTTTGTGGCCGCCGGAGTCGGCGCGTTCGATCTTATCATGGGACTTCTGCTCGGCAATGCACTGGCGGTGCTCAGTTGGATGTTCCTGTGCGCGCCAATAGCCACTCGCAGCCGTCTGACACTCTACTATCATCTTGAGAAGATCTGTGGGCGCAAGCTCGTGACGCTCTACAACCTCGCCAACGGCGTGATGTTCTGCTTTCTCGCCGGGGCGATGGTCACTGTCTCGGCGACGGCCGTAGGGGTCTGGTTCAAGTTCCCAATGCCCGGGCTCAACGACCTGTATCCCAACAGCGTTGGCTGGGTGGTGGCTGTTGCTGTTGTCGGTGGCCTCATCGCAATCGTCGCCGCTTATGGCTACCAAACCGTAGCGAAGTTTGCCAATGTTGCCGCCCCATGGATGGTTCTGGTCTTCCTGGCTTTCGGTTTCGTCGGGCTTCGCCAGTTCATCGATGCCACAGGCGCCGAAGTGAATTCGCTGGGCGGTGCCTGGCAATTGGCCAAAGATCACATCTGGAAGGGCGGAGCGCCGCAGGAAGGCCAGGTCAAGTTCACATTCTGGCATGTCACGTTCTTCGCTTGGTTCTGCAATATGGCAATGCACATAGGTATGAGCGACTTGTCAGTGTTTCGCTTCGCAAAGAAGTCGTGGTACGGAATCGCTTCGTCCACCGGTATGTATGTGGGTCACTTCATGGCGTGGATCAGTGCTGCGATTCTCTACGCATATCAGCTTCACCTGGATCCGTCCGATACCGATGTGCTGCCCGGCCCTCTTGCCTTCAGGGCCTGTGGCCTTGCCGGACTCGTCTGTGTGATAATTGCCGGCTGGACTACCGCCAATCCGACAATATACCGAGCTGGCCTGGCGTTCCAGGCGATTTGGCCGAAATCATCGCGATTCAAGGTGACGCTCATTACGGGAGCGGTCGCAACGGTTGCCGGCATGTTCCCGGCCATAGCTATGAAGCTGCTCGACTTCGTCGCGCTCTACGGCATGGTACTCATGCCGATGGGGGCAGTCGTGTTTATCGACTTTTGGGTGATTCCTAGGCTTGGTCTACGCAGCTCCTATGCAGAACTGAGCGGGCATAGTCTCAACTGGGCGGCGGGGCTTGCCTGGATTGTCACCTTTGCCGCTTGTCTGACCGCCGTGTTCATAATCGGCCGTTGGTCGCTGTGGTTTGTCTCGCTGCCTGGCTGGTTTGTCGCAGCGATGCTCTATATGGTGTTGAGTAGAATCTATCAAAACAGGGTCCGCCCGCCCACGGCGGCGTAACAGGAGAAAACGCGATGCGTCCCATTCTGCAAATACTGTCATTAGCTGCGTTGATCGCTCTTACCGTACCCTCGGTCTTCTTCCTGGCGGGCCGTATGGAACTGGATAAGGTGAAGTGGATAATGCTGCTGGCTACGATCATCTGGTTTGTCGTGGCGACTGGTTGGATGTGGAAAGACAAAGGCGCACCAGACTAGTGCGCCGGCTGAGAGTAATAAAGGAGAAGATCATGCCTGATACCGATGCGGTAAAAGAAGCGAAGAAGTTCTACGAAGATGTTCCCGCCAAGACGCCCGGCTTTTTCCTCAAGGGCGCAGGCTCTCTCGACTGGGGGATGAAGAATCGGCTGGCGAGGATATTCAACCCCAATTCGGGCCGAACGGTAATGTTTGCCATCGACCACGGCTATTTTCAGGGTCCGACGACAGGGCTCGAGCGAATCGATTTGACTATCGTGCCGCTGATGTATCACGCCGACGCCATCATGCTGACCCGCGGAATCCTCCGGACGACCGTCCCGCCTTCGCTGACCAAGCCGGTCGTGATGCGGTGCAGCGGCGGCCCGAGTATTCTAAAGGAGCTGTCGAACGAGGAGTTGGCCGTTGACATCGAGGACGCGATTCGGATGAATGTCTCGGCGATCACGCTGCAGGTATTCATCGGTGGCGAGTTCGAGACGCGCTCCGTGCACAATATGACGCGCCTGGTTGACATGGGGCTTCGCTACGGCATTCCCACGATGGCGGTGACCGCGGTCGGCAAGGACATGGTGCGGGACGCGAGATACTTCCGCCTGGCCTGTCGAATTTGTGCCGAACTCGGGGCCCAGATTATCAAGACATATTATGTGCCGGAGGGTTTCGAGACGATAACTGCCTCTTGTCCGGTTCCGATTGTGATGGCCGGCGGCAAGAAGATCCCAGTGCTCGATGCGCTGACGATGGCGTATAATGCCATCCAGCAGGGCGCCTCCGGCGTGGACATGGGACGCAATATATTCCAGTCTGACGCGCCTGAGGCTATGATGAAGGTGATCGGCAAGGTTGTTCACGAGGATATGAAACCTCAGGATGCCTATGAATTGTACGAAACCCTCAAGAACGAGGCCGAGAAGAGCTAGGATTAGAGATGCGGAGTAAAGCTCTTTTCAATCAGTTGCGTCAGAGGGTGCCTCTCATCAGCGTGGGCGTGCTTAGCGCGGATTTGATGTCTCTTGGTTCGGATCTGGAACTTCTGAAAAGAGCCGGCGTAGAGTTGCTGCACTTTGATATTATGGACGGGTGCTTTTGTCCGATGATGACGGTCGGGCCCGGTTTTGTCAAGGCCGTCAAGACAGCGCTGCTCAAAGACGTGCATTTGATGATAGACGAACCGCTGGATAAGCTTGAGGATTATGTCGCAGCCGGGGCGGATATGATTACGGTTCACGTTGAGTCCTGCCGGCATACACATCGCCTCTTGCAGAAGCTGGGCGAAATGACCAATGCCAACGACCCGGCCAGAGGTATCCTGCGCGGAGTCGCACTAAATCCGGGAACGCCTCTTGAGACAGTCCTGCCGCTTTTTGACGAGGTGGAAATGATCTTTCTTTTAGGCATTAATCCCGGCTGGGGCGGGCAGAAGTTCATTGCCTCTACCGGGCGGCGACTTGGACAACTCAAGGAGATTATTGCCACGGCTGGCAGAGAGATTCTCACCGGTGTTGACGGCGGAATCACGCAGGACAACATATCCGAAGTGGCGCAAATCGGCGCCGATATCATTGTCACGGGAAGCGCGGTCTTTCGCGGAAACACGCCGATGGAAGGCGCAAAGTTTATGATAAGTGCCGCAAATGATGGCGCCAAAGGTCTCAATGCAGATAAGGCATAACGACAATCGAGAAGAAGAAAGATGAGCAAGAAGGCGGCAGACAAAGGCTCGTCAGGGCGATTGATCAGAATAGCTCCGATTGTTCGGGGGTTGCTGGCAGAGGCCACAGGTGAGCCGGATATCCCGTACAAGCCGGTCATTCTAAAATCTCTGACAAACAAGGAAGCTATCGATTTCGCCGGCTCTGCAGAAAACGCCCAAGCTCAGTGTTATCCGGCGCCCTTGACGAAGGGTCAAAAACCTCCGCTTTTTCTGAATGTTGGGCAAGAATTCAGCCAACGCTTCAGAGACGCCATTTCGGACTATTCAACGCGGCACGGTCTGAAGCCTGAAATCATATGTGTTCGCGAATTGGGAATCCTCTACGTTGATCAAGCGAAGCGGGAGTCTGATTTGCCCCTGACGAACAAAGTGGCTCTGGTAACCGGCGCAGCCGGAGCGATCGGCTATGGAATCTGCTGTGGGCTGTTGGAAAAAGGCTGTCACCTGGTGGCGACCGATCTTCCGGGCGAAAAGCTCGATAGTTTCACGGCCGACCTCAAGCAGATAGCCGGCGACCGCGTGATTGGAATTGCAATCGACGTTACTAGCGAAGAATCTGTAGTCGGAGGCTTTGAGAGTGTCATTCGAACCTGGGGCGGGATTGATATTGTGATTGTAAATGCCGGCATTCCGCTTGTCACATATTTGAAAGACATGGACCTCGATGCCTTTCGCAAGCTCGAGAAAGTCAACGTCGAAGGCACTCTCCTTACTCTCAGAGAAATCGCCAACCACTTTATACTCCAAGGCACAGGTGGTGACATCGTCATCGTATCGACGAAGAACGTTCCGTGTCCCGGCGCCAGCTTCGGCGCATACAGTGCGACCAAGGCGGCGGCTCACCAATTGGGGCGCATCGCCAGCCTGGAGTTGGCTCCACACGGGGTACGGGTAAACATGGTGGCGCCCGATGGAGTGTTCTCCGAGGGCAAATACAGGTCGGGCTTATGGGCCGCGGTGGGGCCGGACCGGATGAGGGCAAGAGGACTTGACGAAGAAGGTTTGCAGGAGTATTACCAGAACAGGAATCTTCTAAAAACTAAGATTACGGGCCGCCATGTTTCCAATGCCGTACTGTTCTTTGTCACACGTCAGACGCCGACGACGGGTGTGACGATCCCCGTAGACGGCGGCCTGCCTGATGCCACACCAAGATAGGATGTTGAGGCAAAAATCAAAGATCAAAGATCAAAATGCAAAATTGAGGAAGTCATCCGCCTTCGGCGGATTCCACAGTTCTAATTTCTAACATTTGTATTATGAATCGATTGTAAGGAATGTTCTCGAAAAATGGATGAAGCACTATCACAACTTATTAGAATCTCGAATACAGTCGGCAAGGACCCGACGCTCGTTCAGGGTGGAGGAGGCAATACCTCAGTAAAGACCGCCGATGGCAAATATATGTATATTAAGGCCAGCGGTACGGCTTTGAAGGACATGAACACCAAGGGCGGTTGGCGGCGGTTGCGGATTGATCTGGCGCGATCGGTTGTCAAAGATAGGTCCTTGGCGAAAATGGCGCCGCAACGCAGGGAGCCGGAGGTGGTTAATCGGCTTCTGCTTGCGTGTGACGATAAGGTCAAAACCGTTGCGCGGCCGTCGGTTGAAGCACACTTGCACGCCTGGTTGGACAAATGTGTGATCCATCTGCATCCGAGTGCGGCCGGCGCATATCACAATGCGAAAAATGGGCGGGCCAAACTCGATAGATTATTTAAGACTGAGACCCTACCGCCGCTCTGGGTCCCTTATACCGATCCTGGCTTTATGTTGGCCAAGAGGATCGCCAGGTTAGTCGAGAATTATCAGCGCAAATTCGGCAGGAGCCCTGCTATCCTCTTCCTTCACAAGCACGGGCTCTTCATAACAGCAAAAACCGGCGACGGTGCGTTACAGCTCGTCCGAAAGGTCATCAAGCGCTGCAACGCCCCGCTGAGGCAGCCTAAGACAGGCATCGTCAAGCCCGTTAGCAAGGACAAGATCAGCGATGCAAAGTCTTGTATCGAGCGGGCCTTTTCAGAGGCGACTGGCGAATGCACGACAATATGGTACTACAATAATGATCCTATTGCAGATTTTCTACATCAGAAGGATGCAGGGAAGATGTTGTCCGGGTCTTTAACGCCGGACGAGCTGGTTTATTCGAACGGACCGGCAATGTGGATGGAGACATGCAATTCACAGAGTATTGCCGGGCGGCTGAGAAGCCAGATCAAAGCGGGAAAGAAACATTCTGTGGCGTTCCTCGTGAAAGGGATAGGGCTTTTCGTTGCCGGGACGGAAAAGATGGCGCCGACGGTACGCGATATTGTTCTGTACTCGATCTTCATTCGGACAAACGCCCATCGGATGGGCGGGATTGTGACTTTGAACAAGCGACAGGAGGATTTCATCACCAATTGGGAATCGGAGGCCTTTCGCAAGAAACTGGCAGCCGGCAAGAAGTAGGGTGTGCATCGCACACCGAAACGTTATCGGTGGTCAGTGCCTGCCTTGTGTGGCATGTCGTGCACCGTCAGTGACTCTCTCTGTCTAGTCACTGGCAACTGAATCGTTCTGATCCGCGCTTTCATGCAGGTCGCCGTTTGGAGTCCTGGCGTTGTGATTGGACAACGTGAGTTCACGGTGGCGTATGGCGCCGATGGCCATCTCCCATGGAAAGGCAAACAACTGGAATGATTCGGTCGATACTCTTTCGTGGGCAACGTCTTCAACCACTCTTCTGAAGATGTCAAACAGGCCCTGCCGGACCTCTTCCAATTCACGGGGATCTTCTATCTTGCGCACCCGGTCAACAAGATTCAGGATTTCGAGATTGTAGGTATCGGCGCGGTCTTTCCTGCGCTGGGCCAGGCGCAATCGAAGATGCCAGATGCCGGATACGCAGAGCACAGTCACAGAAAAAGACAGCGTAAGCAAATCTGCGTACGTGATGAGAATGCCCGGTTTGTCCCTGTTGTAGTAGGCCCTGGCTCCCGCGTGCAGGGGAAAGAGCATCTCTTCGGGTTTGTCCGGCCGGCTCATGTGGACTGCCAGACAATTGGCAGTGATCAGCTCGTTGCGATGCTCGTAGAGGGTTCGCGTTATCTGATAGACGATATCTCCGTCCATATCCTTGCGCGCCAGCAGTACGGCACGGACTGCGGCCGTGGGAATATCCGTTGGCGGTAGGGGCAAATAGCCTCTGTAGAAACCCTTAGGAATCGTCGCCGGTTCGAGAAAAGGATGTGCCCATCGGAGGGCCTCTATCTGTTCGATGGGCAGCAGCCGCCCCCCGGCTCTCAGCGATGTGCCTACGTAATCCTTCGCTATGTCTCCGAGAGCAATGATGTGGAACACTGCATCAACCTGTCCATCGCGGAACATCGTATGGGCCTGATTCGGATCGGCATGGACAATCTCGGCAAAGTCTTCATCCGGCGTTGACTTGTAATGCTCGAGCAGATTCTCGAGAGAACAGGCCGTCCCACTGCCCTCAGGTAGCGTGGCAATGCGCTTGCCCCTCAACTGGTCCACGCGGTGGACTGCGGCTTCGTCACGAACATAAAGTTGAAGCAGTTCCGGGAACAGCAGGGCAATAGACCTGACCGACCCTTGCCCGGGCGTATCATTCTGCGCCAAAGCAAGGTCCACCTTGTTTTGCTTCAGCCTCTCCATACTATCGCGAGAGCCATGTGTGTCTGTCACCAACTCTATGCGTATTTTGCGATGGTGCTTCTCGATTACGTCTTTGAGAGCTTTTCCGAAAGCACTGTATTCGCTGCCCTGCCGGCCGGTGGCGATTTTCAGATGATCCGTCCGGGCATAGTCGGTTATCAAGTTTGCCGCCAGCGCTACAACTGCAATCAGGCTCAGCAGTGCTACGAGAGCGATGACTTTGGCATAAGGCGATGTTTCCCCCGGCCCTCGAAAAGTTCGCAACTCATCAACGACCCATTTGCGCGCCAGGGAAACCTCATCAATCATGCTTTTCAGTACGCCCATAGCCATCGCCCCTTTGTACCTGGAGATTTTCTGTAAGCCTTCCCTTGGCCGGTTGCTGCGAAAACGACCACCCGCAAGAACATATCAGAACGGCAGGTCCGGGTCAAACCGCAATGCGAGCCACAAGTTGCCGGCAAGTAACGGCTGCCGGACCAAACATTGTGTTTTGACCGATATGCGCCGTCATTTGCTCTTTATGTCATAAGCCATAAGTGCGTCGCCGTGGCGGATGTAGAGTCTGCCGTCGGAGATTGACGGATGGGCCCAATGCTGGCCGGAGCCCTGAGTGACTCTATAGGAGCTGACGATTTCAAAGGCCTTCGGAGACGCCTTGACCAAGGCCACATCGCCGGTGTTTTCGTCATAGCAGTACAACATGCCGTCGGCGTGGATTATCGAGCCCTTGTTGCCGTTCCAGGTGGTTTCATACATGACCTTTCCACTGGTCCAATCGAGGCATATCCAATCACCTTTGGGGACGCCGTCGAAGCTTGAGCCGTACAGGTAGCCGTCGACCAGCACCACCCCGCCGTGGCCGCAGTCGAGAGTCTTGTCATTCCATTTCTCAGTGACTGACGTCCCGTCGGCCGAAAGCTCGAACATTACTCCGCCTCTGGTAAATTCTCGCTGGATGGCGCTGGTGACATACACACACCCGTCTCTGTAGATCGGCGTGACGCCGCCTGTATCGGAAGGTGTCACGTAAGGTTCCCGCCAGAGGAGTATGCCGTCATCTGCGTTGACACAGATGACCGATTTTTGAATTATGTTTATAAGCAGGCGATTGCCGCCTCTCTCGATGAGAACAGCAGAACTGTAGGCCGATTGCTCATCCAGACCGGCAGTGGCCCAGATCGTCCGGCCAGTCATCTTGTCCAGAGCGACGATCGTGCCCTTCTTGCCGCCGGGCGTGCAATAGATCTTGTTGCCGTCGATCAACGGTGAACCGCTCATTCCCCATTGGATGTTCTTTGCGTTGAA
>Ga0111165_1053_pt1 | contig 16744 bp, 7 predicted proteins | sample DeeMarSeWOR28_12_FD_80268 | JGI IMG/M metagenome (GOLD analysis project Ga0111165, IMG submission 80268) | Phycisphaerae bacterium SG8_4 | reverse complement strand
GATCTGTGGCTCGGACCGGCTCCCTTTTATCCGTATAACCCGGAATACTTCGCGGGCGGCCCCGGCATGAATTGTCTGAGCTGGAACATGTACTGGGACTACGGCACCGGCCAGGTCGGCGACATGGGCAGCCACACGATCGACCTCGTGTGGAACGCAATTGACGCTGGTCTGCCCACAACGGCCGAAGGCGAAGGCGAGAAGTTCAATCCTGAAGTCACACCCGTTGAACTGCACACATCCTTCGATATCCCGGCCAACGACTGGCGCGGGCCTGTTCGCGTCCACTGGTATCAGGGCGGCATGATGCCGAGATCGCCGAAGGGTTACGTCGATCTGAACAAGATCGGACACGGTGCGATGTTCAAGGGCACCAAGGGTTACGTTGTATGTGACTACGATTCGCGGATTCTGCTGCCCTTCGGCAACGATGCGGACCTGACGTACTACAACAAGCGGGCGAAGGATGAGGTGATTCCACCGCTGGGCCACTTCCAGGAAGAATGGGTCAATGCCTGCAAGGGAGCCAATGACCGCAAGACGCACTGTGACTTCGAGTACGGCGGCAATGCAATCGAACTGATGCATCTGGGCCTGGTGGCCTACCGCGTCGGCAAGAAATTGGACTACGACGGCACCTCAGGCCGCGTGACCAACAGCGCCGAGGCCAACGCCTTGCTGGGCCGCGAGGTTCGCCCCGGCTGGAAATTTGAGGGCTAAGCCAACAAGAAAAGGAATCCGGCGCGCTGCCCTCGCGTTTCAGCAAGCGCGAGGGCAGTGCCGGCGTTCTTCTACTATCGCTGGCCGGCGATCATTTCTACCGGCCATTCGTCGGTTCGAAATGGGCTGGCGGGCAGATCGGCTGAGTTGTACAGGTTGCACCTGGGACTGGGCGCCCAGGCGTATCGCACCACCAAGGGATTCTTGACCTGCGAGCTGGGGCTCGGTGAAGTTGGGCAACTGGGCCTAGGCAAAGGAATGCATCATCTACTCCTATACCGTCTGTCATCGGACAGTGATTCGCAGCTCGGCCAGCTACAGCAGCCAGCTTTGCAGGGTCGGATTGTATCGGCTTGTGGCTTCAGCTACAATCCTCATAGGGTAAACACTGGAAATCCCGGAGATTTTGAGGGCATGTGGGCTCTGAACTGACTGGGTAGAACTGCTGCGTTCGAAGTCAACGTCTCATCTCAACCGCCGGCCGCGTGCCACGCCCGACGGGGACTTCTGACCGGCAGCCCATTGAACATCGCTAATGAAATCCTCGACTCCCTCCGTGTCAGGCGCAATCTGCTGGATCCGTTGGCCATAGAACAGGGCCCGGCGGTAATCTCTGATTTCGTAGTAGCTCATGGCCGCGTTGACATTTGCGGTCAGATGATCGGGTTTGAGTTCACAGGCCTTGCTGAAAGCCCTGGCCGCCAGTTCGGGTCTTTGCATCGAGAGAAAGCTCCATCCGAGATTGAGATGGTCTTCGAAGGACCACGGATTCAGTTCAACAGCCATCCTGCACGCAGCGGCGCTTCTGGTATAGTCGTTCATTTCCAGATAGATCTCACAGAGTGAGGAATGGGCCAATGTGAAATCTTCGTCGGCCTTCAGCGCGGTGTTAAGCTTCTCTATGGCCATCACGTTTTGGCCGGCCTCTCTCAGCGTCATCGCATCGACGTACAGAGCAACCGCGCTTGGTTGCTGCTGGCATCCTGAAAAGAACAACAGTGTCAGGCTCTGCAGCCACAGGCCGATAATGATTCTGGCTCTCGGACTTCCGTACATGTCTGTTTCCTCCCTGATCAGGGAAAACATCACGCCTGCTGCCTTTGGCAATTCGCAGGCATCACGTTATAGGACGGCTCAGCGTCTGCCTCTCGTCGCACCTGCCGTGCGTCTCTGGCCAGTTGCGTGCAGGTCTATCCGCCCACAAGTCTCTAATCGGCCTGATTGCCGTGTGGCTGTGGCTTTTTTGTCCACTTTTTCTACGCAGAGCTCCGCCCCGCCCGCGCCAGGCGGCTTCTCAGGCACTTAGAGATAGCACGATCCGACCAGAAATCCCTTGACTGACACCGGGCGGTTTTGCTATAATAGCGTCTAACTGGTTGATAGGGTGTCCAGCTAGCGAGGCCACGACTGGGGAACAGGCAGGAGGGGCACTGTTATTGCTCGCGTATCGCACTTCCACAGTTGATTTGAGAAAGGCAAGCGATTTCGAGTAATTCTCCGGCGCTGTAGTTACCGTTGGTCCGAAGAGTTTCTAGAGTATGCGCATGGCAAAAGGTTTTTATGGGAGGTCGGCTTTGAGTAAACCAAAGAGTGCGTTTGAATCTTCCCGCCACAAGCTTCGTGCGAGCATTCTTACACTCGCCCTACTGCTAACTGCGACGATTCCACATGCAACCCGGTGCCAGGCCGACGGGACTGCGAAACACAATGTACTGGGCAGAGTGGCTCGGGAATGGATGCAGGTTGGAAGAGAACAGTATGACCGGTCTCTTTTCGAAGCCGCAGGACAGTCCTTTAGCCGAGCAGCGCAGTACCAAGAATACCTGACCGCTGCCGAGCAAAGGAAACTGGGCAAATTGTGTGAGAAGGCAAGCAATGCCGCTTCGGCAAACAAACCGACCTCGTCGAGTATTCAGACGACCGACAGGCCGGCCCGCGCGACTGGGCAGGCTAAAGTAAAGTCACTCTACGACAGGTCGCCTCCGACGGCCGCGACGGTCAGGGCCAAGCGGCCCGCCGACAGCATCAAGGAGGGCAAATTCCTGACCGAAAAGGAGTTGGGATTTATCGCCGAGCGGTCAGCAACAGCGGGCAACCCGCTTCGTGAGCAGAGGACAATACAAATCAGGCCAACCCGGTCTCTGGCGACTGGAAAACTGAAGGACCGGGACGTCTTTGTCGGAGGCCAGGTCAGCAAACCGGGGGCAGTACATATGTCCGGAGAGATGACGGCGCTGGAGGCCATTATGGAAGCCGGCGGATTCGATCTACGGGCGGCCGAAGCCAGGAACGCAATTGTAATTCGTTACGCAGATGGCCGGCGATATGCGTACAATCTGGACCTGAGACGCGCGATTTCCGGAGATCGGACCAAGCGGTTCTATCTGCAGGCCAAAGACATTGTGCACGTGCCTGAGACCAAGATCGCAAAACTCAATCAGTGGATTGACAAGCATATCAATGAGATAATCTCCGAGACGAGTCTCTTTCTCAGCAAGACAATCGGAGATACCGCGGTCGCTGCCGGCAGCCCTCGTTAGCTTCGGAGACGGCCCTATCCCGAGTTTCTTCGAGAAGCTACAGGGGATGAAGGATTTCTGCAATCCTCCCGTGACAGTAATCGCCACCTCTTGTGAGCGGGCATTTCAGATAGCCACATCTGTCTATCGCAAGGCCCATGCGCCTGCGAGACAGGCTTCAATCACCGTGGCCGAGACAATAAGGTTAATAACAGTCTGCGCGCCCAGCGGGTGACTTGGTAAGGATTGAAGCCGGCTTTGGGGCAAGCCGTGGAAGGTACCAGGGATTCGGCTGGCAAGTTCCTGATCCTGGTTTAGAATTTATCCGTTCCTTTGCCGACAGATTTGGTATACTGTCACAAACGCGATTCTTATCAAGGATCGGCGGGTGTGAATATAGTGCTCCTGATTGAAAATTCGCGTTCCTGCGCGGTTAAGTGGATTCAAAATAGCAGGTTATGGTTTTGCTCGCGAGAATTTACTACCCTGAAGGGTATATCAGGTTATGGTTTTGCTCGTGAGAATTTGCTACCCTCAAGTGTATAACATCAAACCGGAGCGACAAAGATGTTGAGCAGACGAGATTTCTTGAGATACGCAGGATTGGCGGCGGCATCCGCCGTGACTGGTCGGGGACTTTCACCAACGGCGAAATCGGCGACACAGGGCAGACCCAATATCCTTATCATAATGGCCGACGACTGCACGCACAACGACCTTCCCATCTATGGAGGGCAGAATGCTGCAACTCCGAATATCGATCGACTTGCCTCGGACGGCCTTGTCTTTAATCGTGCCTACCTCGCCTCGGCAATGTGTCAGCCATGCCGGGCCGAGCTGTACACGGGACTTTACCCGATGCGAAACGGTTGCGCTTGGAACCACTCGGCCAGCCGCCCCGATGTCACCAGCATGCCTCACCATTTGAAGCCTCTTGGCTATCGCGTCGGCCTTGCCGGCAAAGTGCACGTCAAGCCGGACAACGTTTTTCCCTTCGAGAAGATTGGCGGCTTTGACGCAAGCTGTGTTCGCGATCCGACCAGGCCGCACGATACTCAGCACATTCGACGTTTCATGACAGGCGATGGTCCGTTCTGTCTGGTGGTCGCATTGGTCGAGCCGCATGTGCCGTGGGTTATGGGTGATGAGTCGAAGTACGCGCCGAAGAAACTCAAGTTACCGCCCAACATCGCCGATACGCCGCGCACGCGCGAAGACTTCTCGCGATACCTGGCCGAGATCACCTACATGGACGGCCAAGTCGGCGAGATACTCGAAGTGCTGGACCAATCGGGCCGGGCCGACGACACGATTGTCCTGTTTACATCAGAGCAAGGCAGCCAATTCCCCGGTTGCAAGTGGACCAACTGGGACACCGGTTTGCACACGGCATTGATAGCCCGCTGGCCCGGCAAGGTCGCACGGCGACAGCGCACTGACGCCCTGGCTCAGTACGCCGACGTCCTGCCGACACTCATCGATGCCGCCGGGGGCAAACCATCCGGGCGAGACTTCGATGGGACGAGCTTTCTGCCCGTCCTGCTGGGCGCCAAATCGACGCACCGCAAATTCGTTTACGGCATGCACAACAACATTCCCGAAGGACCCGCCTATCCGATTCGCACGATCAGCGACGGCCAATACCGCTACATTCGCAATCTGAGCCCCGACGAGATCTACATCGAGAAACACCTGATGGGCTGGGCCGGCCAGGGCAAACTGAACAATCCGTACTGGGCCACCTGGATACGGGAGGCCTGGACCAATCCTCACACGTACGAGATGGTCAAGCGATACATGCACCGCCCTGCCGAGCAGCTATATGACAGCACCAAGGACCCCTACGAGATGACCAATCTCGCTGACGACCCTGCTTTCTCGGCCGTGAAGGTCCGGCTCAGCGCCGAACTCGACCGCTGGATGACCGCGCAGGGCGATCCGGGTGCGGCGCAGGACACGCACCAAGCCATCCAGGCGGCACTTCGCGGCGAGCACATGTACGGCACGGCCCCCAGCCGGTGATTGGTGGTTTGAGATGGACGTTATTTTTGCTTGACGGGCAGGCAGCAAACTTGGTATAAACAAGAGTATTGGATGTTGTGGGTATCTAGCATCGGATGTTGCAGGAGTCTTGGGGTCTGTCCCGGGCTGCCACAATCTGCCAACCGCCCGTTTTGGGTGCAGGAAGGAGGCATCGACAAACCATGCAGAGTCATCTGGGTGTATGCGGGAAACTCGTAACAAGAGCAAAACATATCCCGGCTATCGTGTGCGTAGCCAAAGGGTATTCATTCACACTCTATTTTCAGGAGGACTACTATGTGTAAGAAAACAGCTTATCTACTCTCTTTTGTGTTGGTGCTGGGCTCGGTCAGTAGCGCTGCAGACATCGTCTGGACCGATCTTGGCGCCGACCACCTCTGGAGCAATCCGGAGAACTGGGACCTGGGCACCGTCCCCACCGCGGCCGACGATGTCTTGATCGACGTGCCGGCCGCAGCAGCACCTAATGGCCCGGTTATCCAGGACGGGATCGCTGCCGAATGCCATGGTATCTGGACGGAAGCTCCCGGCGAGCCCGTGCTGACAATGACCGGAGGGTCGCTTGTGGTCGGAGACTGGATCTGGTGGGGCGACGGAGATGGTTCCTTCGGCATCTGGACAATGAGCGGCGGCACGGTGGATGTTGCAGATGAATTCGAACTTGGATGGGGCGGCGGCGCAGGCACCCTGACCATGACCGGCGGTACGATCAACGCCGGAAGGGCAGTAATTCCCACTGGCAGCGGAGCCTTCGGGGAACTGTTCCTCCAAGGCGGCACTTACAGCGTTACCCTGCCCGACGGCCTCCAGGTGAACGCTAACGGTCTGATCGATATCACAGAAGGTACGTTAGTACTGGAAGGCGATGACACGGCGAAAGTCAATGATCTTATCGCGGCCGGTCAGATCACCGCATACGGAGGGGCAGGTGAATTTGAGTTGGACTTTGACGGCAGGAATCCGGGCAAGACTACATTGACGGCTTTTCGCGAGCTGGCAACGGGCCCGCTCAGGTTGGATTTTAACTCCAATCAGGATTCTGGTGGTGATTCAACCACTGCTGGCGATCCAAGCCTCTCTGCGGCCGCCCACAATCAAACAGGCTGGTCGTCTTATCACGCCAATCATGAGGTGATTGCCGAATTCACCACCGCCAATTACGACGGAATCACGGTAACGCCCGACTGGCCAAATACCACAGATAACCGCGTTCGCCAGTCAATTGACCGCGGCGCCGGCAATGATGACAACTGGGACGATGCTGCAGGCGATCTTAACCTCGTCACCGACTTCATCGGTATCGACACACGCACCGGAAATGGCGGCAACGGTGACTGGGACGGCACCACAGGCACACCCACTTACATGACACTTGCACTCGGTGGGCTGGCCGCCGGTGATTATGTCTGGACATCATTCCATCACGACACCGAACATGTATTCGGCCCGTTCGCAGTTTGGCTTTCAACAGATGGCGGCGCAACTTTTACTCAACTCGATGATGGTGTTATGACTGATTCGACCCCAGGCGGAACTCCCGATTCCGGCGCAACAGAAGTCGGTCCTGATGCATACTCACTCTCTTCAACTTATCACGCATCATTTAGTGCAGATGGCATAAATGCTGTCGTCTTTCGTTTTGCACCTTACTCCGAGGGCGCTGTCCACCGCCAAATCTGGGGTATGAACGGCTTCGTGTTAGAACTTGATCGGAGGGTAGTGTTGTTTGAAGAAGATTTCGAAGGTTTGCCTTTGGGCCCGAATGTCGATGAGGAACTTGCCGGCGATGCAGTCTGGACAGATACGCCGCCGGAAGGCTGGGCCGTTGACGAAAGCGGTATTCCCGGGATCGGGAACCCGGCTACCGACGGTGTGACCGAATGGGCCGGCTGGGCTTTTGCCGATAAGGCATGGTGGACCGAAGCCGCTGAGGATCAGAACCGTTCTCAGTTTGTGCTGGGAAGCGGCACTGTTGCCGTGGCCGATCCGGACGAATGGGACGACGCAGACCGTCTGCCGATACCTATTTCTGCGGACCCCTATGATACATGGCTCACTACGCCGGCAATTGATATCTTCGGTCTTGAGGCGGGCACGGTTCAGCTCAAGTTCGATTCGAGCTGGCGTCCGGAGTTCGATGACAACTATCACCAGACGGCGTCCATAACCGCTTCCTTTGACGGCGGAGAGCCTGTCACGGTGCTTTTGTGGGAATCCGATGGCAGTAGTGCGAACTTTAAGCCGGACTCCACGAATGAAACTGTTGTTGTCGATTTGGATGTTCCCAAAGGCGCCGCGAGCGTTGTCCTGGAGTTCGGTTTGTCCGACGCCGGCAACGACTGGTGGTGGGCGATTGACAACGTGGAAGTCAGCGGCATTCCCAGAGAGACAATCGTTGTCCTCTCCGAGGATTTCGAAGGTTTGGCCTTGGGTCCGAACGTGGATGAGTCTGTTGCCGGCGAGCAAGTCTGGACCGATACGCCGCCGGAGGGCTGGGTCGTTGACGAAAGTGGTATTCCCGGCATAGGAGACCCTGCCACAGACGGTGTTACAGAATGGGCCGGATGGGCCTTCGCCGATAAGGCATGGTGGACCGAAGCCGCTGAGGACCAAAATCGTTCCCAGTTTGTGCTGGCAAGCGGCACTGTCGCCGTGGCCGACCCGGATGAGTGGGATGACGCGGATCATGCAGATGCGGCGGCAGCAGGTTGGTACAAGACCTTCCTCAGTACGCCCGAGGTTGACATCTCCGGTCTCGAGGGAGGCTCGCTCAAGCTCACGTTCGATTCGAGCTGGCGCCCGGAATTTGATTCCAACTATCATCAGACGGCGAATATCACCGCCTCGTTTGATGGCGCCGAGCCTGTCGAGGTGCTTTTGTGGGAATCTGATAGCGGTAGCGCTAACTTCAAGCCGGACTCCACAAACGAAACCGTTGTTGTTTATCTACAGAACCCCGCAGGAGCCAAGAGCGTTGTTCTGGAATTCGGTTTGTTCGACGCCGGCAACGACTGGTGGTGGGCGATTGACAACGTGGAAGTCAGCGGCATTCCTCTTCCGGAGCCGGTCGATCCCGGCACCGAGGGTCTGGCTGCATCCTATGCGCTGGATGGCGACGCGCTTGACAGCTCCGGCAACGGCATTGACGGGACAATCCACAACGCCGACACCGGCGGTTTGGGCGATGGCGGCTCAGTTTGGGTGGACGACCCGGAACGCGGCACCGTCATTAGTTTTAACGGCACGGCCGAAGGTGCTCATGTTCGCGCCGGCGACATTCCTCAAATGACACTGAGCAACGATTTCACCTGGTCCTTTTGGGCGAAACACAGCGCTGAAAACACGGCGGACAATGATATCATTCTCGGCAATCGGATGGACGAGAATGCAGTCGATTTTGTGCCACGTCAGTTCATCAAGTTCACACCGACCAAATTCGAGTGGCACATGAACGGCAACGGCGACGATAACCTGGATTATGACGATATTCCCGCAGACGTTTGGCTCCACCATGCGGTAGTAAAGACCGGAGATCAGTTGACCTACTACCGAAATGGCGCTGAAGCCAGCTCAGGGACGTTCACACAACCTTTGGACTTTCCTCAGCCACTTTACTTTGGCGGTGACAACGAAGGTTCTGCAGGAGAGAACTGGGGTGGATACATGAGTGATGTGCGTATCTACGACCGGGCTTTGTCGGGAGGTGAGATTCGTTACTTGGCCGGTCATAGAAGTGACACCGTTGAGAACCTGGCGCTAAATCCAAGTTTTGAAGAGGATGAGGTTATCTTGGATGACCCGGACTGGTGGGGATGGGCCACCTGGAACGACCCCGCGGGTGCCGGCAGTAACGCCACCATTGTTGATACTGATGCTGTCGATGGCAGTAAGAGTCTTCTGGTCGAGCCGATTGGAATTGAGAACTGGCATTTCATCGTGGCCAATATGTCATTTCCAATGGAGATGGGAGCAGATTTTACTGCTACATTCTGGGCGAAAGCCGATGCGGACCGCCCATTAGGAGCCCAGATGAAAGCAGCTGACAATTCTGTTAGCTGGGGATATGCAGACTTTCAGTTGACGACCGAGTGGGCCCAGTACACAATGACATCAACTGCTGAAAGCGACGAGGGAAAACTTGAGTTCTTCTGTGCCGCCTCTGAAGTTCCGTTCTTGCTGGATTCTGTTGCTGTCTATGAGGCGGACTAAGTGTATTCCGATTCGGGAGATTGTAGTAAAGGTAATTAGGTTCCCACATTAGCTCAGTTGGGTGAGAATGATATTGGATGTTGTATTAGTTCGGGGCCCGTACCGATTGACTCGGTATGGGCCCCGCTTGTTTTTGTCGACGGCGGCCCGCTCATCGACAGCGTTGCCAACACCAAGGCGGTTTTTTCCGGAAACATCGTCATGAACCCCGGATAATCTGCCCGTGCGGCCCACTACTTCCGCTTTTTCAGAGAAGTTGTTCTTGACAAAAGCGTGAGCTATTTGGTATAAATGAGGTTATTGGACTCACTGAAGGTCGAAGCAAGTGACAGTCCGCTGGTTCTTTTGGGTCTTCTGCTTGTTGCTCGACCATCCTAATCATGTGTCTTGGGGCGAGGAAGGAGGTGTGGGCTGGCCGTACTGAACTTTCCGAGGGGATACAGACGGCGTGTGGCACAGGCTAGACCAATTCCTGTTGTTTTGGCGTACAGCCAAGGAGCAATTAATCACATTTTTTTTCAGGAGGACTATTATGTCCAAAAGATTGCCTTGTTTAGCCGTCCTTGCCATGGTGTTCATGGCTGGGCCCGTCGAGGCCGATTCACTCAGCGGCCTGGCGGATGTTACCGTGGTCGACGGTGCGATCGTCAGCCTTCGACACGAGGGTACCGAGTATGTCGTCGCCGATGACGATCTGGTCCTGGGAACGACTACCAGGTGGTATGTCGTCAACGGCGTTGAAACATTGTGGGTCGAAGGCGATCCGGCTCCGGCGGCTACCGTGAGCGGAACGTCAAACCCGAAGGATGGCGACGTGGGATCGAAAGCCGACAACTTCCTGTTCACGCTGGATGGCAGCACCAACATTTCATCCATCGACGGCATCGACTACCAGGAAACGATCTTTGCGTCGCTGACCGATACGATCTTCGTGTTCGAGCGAAACGGCAATGACAACGGTACTGTTCAGGCCATCTTGGAGGACGGTTCGCTGGGAACTGCGATGACGCTCACGAGCAACGGCGAACCATACGCGAGCACGGGAGTCGACGTGGACGGCCAGACAGCCTATGGCTATGTCGTAAAGACGGACGTGCCCGTACAAGGTGTGCGAATAACCGCCTCGGGACACGACGCACTCAGTATTTCGACACCTAAGGGAGCTGAACTCGCGGTCACGATCCCTGTCACAAACGCGGGCTTTGAGGATCCCGCATTGGGCGAAGGTGATTATACCTGGCTCGACATTCCGGGCTGGACCCAAGTGGGTGGCGAGGCTGCCGGCGTGTGGAGCGTTACACTTAGTGACTTCGATCCGGTGGTCGCGCCCGAGGGCCGGAATGTGCTGTATACCGAGAACGCCCCCGCAGGTGTAGCTAACGGTGTGGCGCAGGTCTTGACCGAAACGTTCGCGGCCAACACAGACTACACGCTGACCGCGGAGGTGGGCAACTCGTGGTTTTACTACTACTCAGGCTATAGCGTCCAGCTCTTGGCTGGCGGAATCGTTATTGCCGAGGATAATGACACGTTGTGGCCGGACTACATGAAGTGGGCCACTTCGACCGTTCAGTACACCTTCGATTCGGCCGATTCGGACCTTGTGGGTCAGCCCTTGGAAATTCGTCTACTCAATCTTGGGCTCGATAAGGATAACCCTCCCGACAACACCGTCGGAGTCGAGTTTGACAACGTAATACTCTCGTATATTGCCGGCGCCGAGCCTGGCGTCACGATCCCTGTGGATCCCACTAGCGATATCGCGGCGGCTAACGAACTCGCTCGGCCCGGAGATACCATCGAGTTCGCCGAGGGCACATACTATATAACCTCTCAGATCGAGATCAAAAACGGTGTTACCTACCAAGGCGCCGGGGCGGGGCTGACCATTATCGACGGCAACGACGTCACCCGCGCTTTCGCTGCATGGGATGACCGCGGCGCCACAGACGGCCAGGTCGATGCAAGCGGCCTCAGCGTGCCGAACAACACGGGGCCGAAAGGCTGGGTGATCGAGGGTATGACGATTCAAAACTGCGTGGCGGACACCGAGAATCGCGAGGATATCCTGAGTTCCGCCCGCGATCTGCTCGCCAACTACACTGGCGCCGCTTATACGCTCGCGACCGCGCAGGAGGAAAATGGCGGCGTCACAAACAATCCTGAGTGGTTCGACGTCCTCAGCGGCGGCGCCGATGATGACCTCACCGACGCCGAACTTCAGGCTTACCTCGACGCCAATCCTGTCGGAAGCGATGGTCATTTGGTGGTAAATGACGACAAGACGGACGACGGCGGCGCGATCACCATCCACGATGGGGCGGTCGGCACCATTGCCAATTGCGAGTTCCTAAATAACCATACGCCTGCCGGAGGTGGCGATGATGGCGGCGCCATCAACATTACGGGCCTCTCGGTGATTACCATCAACGACTGTCTGTTTGACGGCAACTATGCGGTTTCTCCCGATTCCGTTGCTGTAGATGGCTCGGACGGCGACGCCGGTCATATCAAGGTGCAGGGCAATACCCCGACGAATGGGTTCATCAATGCAGGCACCACGCTGATTGCCAACCGATGCACCTTCCTGAACGGCAACGCCTCAGACGATGCGGGCGCGATTCAGGCAAACGCCCAGGGCGTGGTAGCCCGCCTTGACTCATGCTGGTTCGAAGCAAATACGGCGTGGGACAACGGCACCGTCCTTCAGTTCCCCAACGAAGACCAGCATGAGGCCACCGTCACAAACTGCGTTTTTGTGAACAACATCACAAAATCCGACAACTCTCCCGACCGGATGTGTGAGGTCAGACGCAACACAAAGTTCATCAACTGCACATTCGTGGGCAACATCCAGGAAGACCAGGACCTCATCTACAACAACGCCGACGCCGCGGATGGCGACAATGACGGCACCGATGAGGAACTGGCCGACGCGACGCAGGTCGTGAACTGCATCTTCCTCAACAACGTGGTTGGCAACGGCGACGACGTTCTCGGTTCCCGCAACGCTGATTTCACGATTGCGGCGACGAATTGCCTCTTCTTTGGCAACACGCTTCAAAACGGCGACCCGGCGGACAACACCCAGCGACCTGATGATGAAACGGGCAGCCTGACGGACGATCCGCTGTTGGATGCTCTTCTGCTGATCCCGGGCTTGGGCTCACCAGCCATCGACGCAGGTATCGACCCGGCCACAGTCGGCGTGACTGTCACGACCGACTTCAATGGTGACCCGCGTCCGCAAGGCGCCGGCTACGACATAGGCGCGTTTGAAACGCCTGCAAACTGAAAGAATATAATGGAGGGATCGGGCCGACCCAAGAGTCCGATCCCTCTCGTTCTTTCACTCTTGCTTGAGATCGACTTATAGGGCGACTTCTTGAAGAACACATACTGACCGCATTGACAACCTCTGCCAATTTGTGTTGAATCACGCTAAGTTGAGCATGCACATATGGGGGAACTTCTCGGAGGAGGAAGTTCGAAGAGTCTTCAGTCGACGGCCTTTGTTGAATTAGAGCAGAGCCGGCAAAAATGCGCACGATGTGCGAAGCGAAAACATTGGCACTCCCTGCTTGCACAGGGACAAGCGTTGAAAGGGCAAGATGGTGGAAGTGACAAAGACGGTAGCGACCATGGTTTTGGCTCTCGTCCTGGCAACAGGTCTGACAAGCACAGCACAGGCCGCACCCAGGTATGTTATATTCTTCATCGGCGATGGAATGGGGCCTGAGCAGGTGAAGGCAGCGGGAATCTATGCCTATGGCCAGGCCGGTACGCTATTCTTCGAGTCGCTTCCCTACAAGGCAGAGCTGACCAATTATACAGCCAGTGGCGGCATACCGGATTCGGCAGCATCCGGGACAGCGCTTGCCACAGGTGTGAAGGTCGGCACCTTTGTGGTCAGCCTTGCTATCCCCGGCGATGGGAATGAATTGGAAACCCTGCTCGAGTATTCCAAGGCCCGAGGCAAGAGCACCGGCCTGGTCACCACCAGCACGTGGTACGACGCTACGCCGGCGACCTTCGGTGCTCACGAGCCCACCCGGATGAACTTCGGTGGAATATGGGGCGATTATCTTTATCAGACTCGGCCCAACGTTGTGTTCGGTGGCGGTGGCGGCACGGACCCAATTGGAATCGGGATCACCGCGACGGCGGGCTACACCGTTGTGACTGATCGCGCTTCCATGCAAGAGTTGGATACGGAGACGGAAACCATGGTCTTCGGAGGATTTGGCCCCGGCCATCGATCATTCGGGCCATGCCAATGACCTTCAGCGAAATGTCCTCGAAACAATTGAGTTCGACAAGGCCGTAAAGGTGGCGTTTGACTGGGCCGCCGGACGTAGTGACACGCTGATAGTGGTAACCGCCGACCACGAAACCGGTGGGCTGACAGTGTTGGCCAACAATGGCCCCGGCGCATTTCCCACTGTCGAGTGGAGCAGTATCAGCCATACAGCCGCCAACGTGCCGGTTTATGCCTGGGGCGCGAATGCCGGGATGATTTCCGGGGTCATGGACAACACAGAGATATTCGGGGTCGTTACCGCCGGCCCTGAAGCGAAGAATCCCGACCCTGCGAACCGTTCCGTATTTCCTGATACATGGGGCACCCTTTACTGGATTCCGGGAGCCCAAGCCGTTTCACACCATGTGTACCTGTCCGAGAGTTTTGACGACGTAAACGACGGCACCGGTGACTCATTCCGGGGTAACCAGGCTTTCACCTTCTTCGTTGCCGGCTTGCCCGGATTCCCTTACCCGGACGGCCTTGTTCCGGAGACGACCTACTACTGGCGAATTGACGAAGTCAACGACGCAGATCCAAATAGTCCGTGGAAGGGCAATGTCTGGAGTTTCTATGTTCCACCCAAGGTTGCCCATGAGGCCAGCCCATCTGACGGCACCAAGTTTGTGGATATGAATGTGACCCTTAGCTGGAAGCCGGGCATGCGCGCAACGATGCACGCCGTGTACTTCGGAGATAATTTTGACGAAGTGAACAATGCCACCTCGGGTGCCTTCCAGGCAGAAACAACCTACAGCCCGGGCCCGCTTGAGTTTGAAAAGACTTACTACTGGCGAGTCGATCAGTCCGACGGTCTTAACCCGACAACCAAGGGCGATGTCTGGAGCTTCACGACCATGGGCCCCGGCAAGGGTCTGAAGGGCCAGTATTATCACCACTCGGGCGAGACTCCTCACGATCCGGCAGAGTTGGTTTTTGAAACTGCCGTGCTGACCCGCATCGATCCGCAGATTAGCTTCGATTGGGAATATGGCTCGCCGGATCCTTCGATCGAGGCCGACAACTTCTCAGTCAAATGGACCGGCGAAGTCGAGACGGCGTTTACCGAGACCTACTCGTTCTACGCCAATACTGACGACGGTGTCATGCTGCGGGTAAATGACCAGTTGCTGATTGACAACTGGGCCGGCCAGTCACTTACTGAAAACGTTGGGACAATTGACCTTGTCGCCGGCAATCGATATCCCATTGTCGTGTACTACTACGAGAAAGACGACCTTGCAATGGCAGAGCTGCGCTGGTCGAGTGCGTCTACGCCCAACCAGGTCATTCCACAAGGGGCATTTTCGCCGCCGGCGGCGGACGGACCATAATTGCGGATTCGAGCTATGGATCTCTGACCGCAGAATCGAGCGGCTATGAGCGAATCGTCTGCGGGAAAATGGTTGTACGACATCGCGAGCACACTGCAGTTAGCTCGCGATGTCTTTTCTATATACTGCTCCTGATTGAAAATCCCCGTTCTTGCGCCGGTGCGTGGCCTCACAACAACAGGTCATCCTTTTGCTCGCGACAATTTACTACCCTGAAGGGTATAATACCGGAGCCAGGCCCAAATTCTCTTGCAATACGATCCGCTTTTATGTAATGTGTGCGCGAATTTGCTGGCATGCAAGCACTTGGGGCCTGTAGCTCAGCGGTAGAGCAGTGGACTCATAATCCATTGGTCGCAGGTTCGAATCCTGCCGGGCCCATTTGTAAGATTTGTTTTCACAAATACTTACAAATGACATTCCTCCTGGGTTGCGAAATTCACAATGCTTCTGCGATAAACCCGCGGCAGAGATGGCCAACCACAATCCAGGTGCTTGCCAGGCTGCATTGCCAAGTGGGGCAACGACATGCCGGTCATAGCCCTGGATTCTTGGCCCATTCTTCAAGCCGATCGTACCAGTTGTTCATGCCCTCGCCGGTCTTGGCGGATATTGGAAAGATTTCGATGGCCTTGTTAAGCCTACGGGCGTCAGCCTTGGCTCGCTCGATGTCAAAATCTACGTGCCCGCCATCCAGCAGGTCGATCTTGTTAATCAGCAACAACTTTGACTTGGCAAAGATCGAGGGGTACTTGGCCGGCTTGTCGTCACCCTCGGCAACGCTGAGCACAACTATCTTGCCGCTCTCGCCAAGCTCAAAGGCCGAGGGACAAACCAGATTGCCGACGTTCTCGATGAGAATCAGATCCAAGTCCTCGATGGGCAGATTCTTCAATGCATTGCTTATCTGGGCCGCCGACAGATGACAGGCACCTTCTGTGTTGATCAGAACAACTGGCGCTCCGGTTGCTCTGATCCTCTCGGCATCGAGGTCGGTTTGAATATCGCCCTCAATGACGCCAATCCTGAGCCTGCCTTTCAGTTCGTCTATGGTTCTGGTCAGAATTGTAGTCTTGCCGGAGCCGGGAGATGAAATCATATTCAGGCATGACTTCTTGTGCTCTGCCAGAAACATAATGTTCTCAAAGGCATACTTTTCATTCTCGTGGAGAATTTTCTTGCCAATGTCGACTTTTTCCATTGCGTTAGTCCGTTTGAAAATCTATCTCTTCAAGTATCAGCGGTGCGTCGGGCAACAGCTTGAAATTCTCACTGCCGCATGGGCACGCGGGACGCGAAAATTCTACCTCGAACTCTGCTTCGCAGATCCCGCACAGTGCCCGGGTTGGTTTATGCTCTATTTGAAATCTCAAATCTTCATACGGCGTGTCTCTGGCAATGGCCTCAAAGGCGAAACGAAACGCCTCGTCGTTTATGGGATTGAGTGTCCCACAACTGATTTTTGCCGCAACAGGCTTTGCGGCATGTTTTGCAGCTTCGTCGGATATTATTGCCATCAGGCTCTGCGCCACCATCATCTCGTGCATCAGCATATCCTCGGCAGCTCGCGCCCGTAAGGCATCTGGACAATTCTCTTGCCACCGATCCTTGTTTTGAGT
>Ga0111165_1030_pt1 | contig 16974 bp, 14 predicted proteins | sample DeeMarSeWOR28_12_FD_80268 | JGI IMG/M metagenome (GOLD analysis project Ga0111165, IMG submission 80268) | Phycisphaerae bacterium SG8_4 | reverse complement strand
TGGCCACGATAAAGGGCTACTACGACTACGGCATATTTCAGGCGATACAGATTGCCGGCATCATTGCGATGCGGCACTGCGAGGAGGATATTGCCGCTCAAAACCTCAAGTACCAGTCCCGGCGGGACGTTGTCTGTGAGGGGCTCAGCAGGATCGGCTGGGAAGTGGACAAGCCGCGGGCGAGCATGTTCGTCTGGGCAAAGGTGCCGAAGGAGCACTCCGGCGGCAAGGGCAGTATCGACTATGCGATGGATTTGATGGAGTACGCGGAGGTCTCGATCGCGCCGGGCAGGGCTTTCGGCGAGGGCGGGGAAGATTGTATGCGCATCGCCCTAGTGGAGAACGAGCAGCGCCTGCGGCAGGCGGTGCGCAATATCAGCCGATATGTGCGAAAAAGCCAGTGAAAATCGCGTGGAAAATTATGCGCACCTAGAGCACCGGAGGGCCCATAATATACGTGTCGAAGCTGTCGAAGTTTGAATTTCAGCGGACCGGCGGTCGACGAAAGGCCGTGCAGCGCCGAAACAACTTGACTTTTTGGGAGGAATTTGGTTTAATAGCAGGGTAGAGGTTCATCGCTGCATGGCGGTGTGTTGCGAGAAGAGTTGAATTCTGTCACAGCGGGGGTTGGTCTGATGAAACGGGGGGCCGTGACATTCCTTGGGCGCAGGCCAGTGGCCTTGGCAGTTGCCGTCATAGTGTGGGGGCTGTTTGCCCAGGCGGATTGCCAGGCTCAGGAGGTCCTTCTTCTTCTCGAACAAACCCCGGTAAAAGGCGGCAAAATAACTCCGATCGCCGGGGTTCACCACTTTAAACCGGGATCAGAGGTTGTTCTGAGCGCAAGTCCAAAGCCGGGCTATCAGTTCGTTCACTGGTTGGGCGATGTCAGTGACGCCAAGGCGCGCAGCACGATCGTTTATCTCGACAAGCCTAAGGTCATCGTCGCGGTCTTCGAGCAGGCCGAGTATGGCGCCAAGGATATCCTGGCCGCCGGTGGAGGCGGCGGCGGAGGCGGCTTGATGCCAACTGCCGGCAACTTCTTCCCACAGAGCGGCATCAGTGCCGCCGGTGGAGGCGGCGGCAAGCCAGAACAGGGGCCGATCGTATACATCAAAGAACCGATACCACAGGTTCCTGAGCCGGCTACCGGGGCGCTGCTGGTGACCGGAAGTCTGCTTGCCCTCGTCCGGCGACGCTCAAGGCGGGCTCACTCGAATCTGTAGCCACAGGTATCTCGAGTAACAAGCTCGGATTCGGTCCGGGGGTATTTCCTGCAGTTCAACGGACGGATCGGGTAGATTGAACAATACTCTTTGCCGTCCTCGCCGGGCTTGATGAACGGACATACATTCGGCAGCTTGCAGCAGGCGCCGCAATTGACGCACTGATCTCTGCGTCTATCGGAAACGGGCAGCACGGACGTGATGGTCCTCTTCGCCTTGGCGGCCCAGGTGTTTTCTTGTTTGTCAGCCATGACCCAATGCTCCTACGATTTCCTGAAAACCGCGACGACATTTTCGACATCCACTACGAAAAGCCGATTGTCGCCTTCAAAGTCAACAGGGATCGCATTTTTCGGATTAAACAGCACTTTGTCGTATTGACGCAGCGGTATGTCCGGCGAGTTCTCCACCTCGGCCGAGATAGTTATGATTCTGCCCGTAATTGTGGGGATCTCGATATTATCCGGCAGTTGAATGCCGCCCTTGGTTTGTTTCTTGTCCTCGTCCTTGCGGATCAGAACGCGACTGCCTATCGGCTCAACCGTCTCGAACGGCGATGTTTCGTCTTGTTTCTTTTTGCCCATAATACGTTGGTCCCGACATACTAGCCCGTCTAATAAATCCGGGTCATTGTACCTACACAAGGACCTCTTGGCAACTTCCGGGCGTGATGATTTGGTTGTCGAGCAATAACCTGAGCGCTCACTTTGATGCCGGCAGAAGGACAGGGATACTCGCCTACAGAGTCCTGCTGCCCTTTCATCCTTTTACAAGTCCATCTCCAACAGTCAATCGCTCAGGTGAGAGTATATCTTTCGTGCGATAGTCTTTCTCTCCCTTCTTAGTGTGACAGCTGATCTTGGAGCCAAACTGCAGTTTCCTCGGATCTACCTTCTTATCAAACTTGACAGGATCTTTGAAAATATACGGCAATTTTCCAGTCAGTTCTTCGTTGTCAACCTCTATGTAGTCTTGTGTGACTACTTCAAATTCAGCATCTTCAAACACCGTCTGCTGATGTATCCCCAGCTTCTCCTGCATCAACGGCAGGAATTCCGGATTTATTTCGTATCCAATGGAGTTCCTGCCGAGCTTCTTGGCCACCAGAGAAGTTGTACCGCTGCCGAGAAAAGGATCGAGCACCGTGTCATTTACAAAGCTGAACATTTTGATCAGACGCCTGGGCAACTCCCCGGGGAACATCGCAAGGTGCCCGTCCTGCTTTTCGCCGGGGATGTTCCAATGGCCGGTGAAGAACTGGTTCCATTCTTCCGTTGTCATCTTTGATTGTTCTTTGATCTCTTTGTTGACTCTGGGTGCGGTACCATGCTTCTTGAAGATCAGAATGAATTCGTAGTCAATCTTCAGAATCCCATTTCTCGGGCAGGGAAACGATCCCATGATCGTTGCCCCTCCGGTCGTATTACAGGTCGTCACCTTTTGCCAGATGATTGCCCCCATATAGTCAAAGCCTACCGTTTCACAAAACTTGATGATCTCGGTTCGTATAGGTATGACCTTATATCTTCCATAGTAGACGGAGCGAGCGAACTGGTCGCCGATGTTTACACAGAGCCGGCAGCCCTTTTCCAGGACTCTGTGGCATTGGCTCCAGACGATGTTAAGGTTGTTGATGTAATCTTCGTAGCTGTCATCAAAGCCTATCTGACTACCGTTTCCATAGTCTTTCAGTTGCCAGTACGGGGGGGATGTGATAACCAGATGTACAGATTTATCCTTCACGTCCGTCATGTGTCTTGAATCGCCAATAATGATCTTGTGTTGTGTCATCGTTAGCTCATCAGTTTCTTGAGTAATGCCCGCTGGAAGTGCAGGCGGTTCTCGGCCTGGTCGAACATTATCGAGTTGGGCGATTCGGTGACTTCGTCGGTGATCTCGAAGCCTCTGTAAGCCGGCAAGCAGTGCATTATCTTGGCGCTGGCGGGCGCGGACTTCACTAATTCGGCGTTGACCTGAAAATCCGCAAAATCCTGGCGGCGCTTTTGTTTTTCATCTTCCTGACCCATGCTGACCCAGGTGTCCGTGTAGATAATATCGGCGCCGCAAACAGCAGCGACCGGGTCGTTCGTTTGCTCGACGCTTTCGGCCGATACTTCATTGGCCCTTTCGATTGTCTTGGCGTCAAGCTCATAGCCGGCGGGCGAAGCAACAACAAGCTTCATGCCCAGCTTCGCACAGGCAAAGCCAAGCGATCGGGCGACATTGTTGCCGTCCCCCACGTACGCGATCTTCACTCCTTCTATCCGCCCGCAATGCTCGGCGATGGTAAGCACATCGGCCATCGCCTGGCACGGATGCGACCAGTCCGTCAGTGCGTTAATAACCGGCACCGTCGCGTACTCGGCAAGCTCGATAATCGTGCTGTGCTCGAAGGTCCGCGCCATTATCCCCTTGACGTACCGGCTCATTACCCGTGCCATATCCTTGACCGGCTCGCGCTTGCCGATGCCGCCGATGTCTTCGGGCTTGATGTAAATTGCATTGCCGCCCAGGTCTGTCATGGCGACCTGGAAGCTGATTCGTGTTCGCAGGCTCGGCTTCTCGAACAGCATCACCAGCGTCTTGTTGGCAAGGCAAGGATCGTTGCCGCCCGCTTTGTACAGGCCCTTTAGCTGAGTGCTTATCTCCAGCAACTCGTTCAGTTGGTCCGTCGAACACTTGCTTATGGAAAGGAAATGCTTCATTACTCGCTCTCACTCAAGACGCTGTCAAGAATTTCAACCGCCTGATCGATCTGACTTTCAGTTGCAATCATCGCCGGCATGAACCGCAGGACCGTGCCCTGCGTGCAGTTTATGCGCAGCCCGTTCTCAAGGCATCTGTCCACTATGCCTGAGCCGCTGCTGTTCAATTGCACGCCTATCATCAAGCCGACGCCGCGGACACTGTCGATCATAGAATGCTTCTGCTTCAACTGCCGGAGCTTGTCCATTGTGTATTGGCCTAGCCGGACCGCATTTTCCAACATGCCTTCTTCCTCTATCGCCTTGATGGTCGCCACCGCCGCGGCGCAGAGAAGAGCGTTGCCGCCGAACGTAGTAGCGTGTTTGCCCGGCACCAGCGAGGCGGCGACCTCTTCGGTGGCCATCATAGCGCCAATGGCAGTGCCGCCTCCCAGGGCTTTGGCCATGGTGAGAATGTCCGGCTCGACATCGTAGTGCTGGTAGGCAAACCATTTGCCCGTCCTGCCCACTCCGGTCGTGACCTCGTCGAAGATCAGGAGCGCTCCACTTTCATCGCACAGTCGACGAATTGCCCGCAGGTACTCGGCGTCACCGAGGTTTATTCCACCTTCGCCCTGAATCGGCTCGACCATCACCGCGGCCACTTCATCGCTGAACACTTTTTTCATCGCTTCAACGTCGTTGAACGGCACGTAAACGAAGCCGGGCAGTAATGGCAGCAGACCTTCATGGTGCTTCGGCTGGGCTGTTGCAGTCATCGCAGCGAAAGTACGGCCATGGAAGCTGCCCTCGGCTGTGATGAATTTGTACTTGCCTTCGCGCGTATGCAGACGCGCAAGCTTGAGCGCCGCCTCATTAGCCTCGGCCCCGCTGTTGCAGAAGAAGCACTTGCCGCCAAACGCACGTTCGCTGAGCAGTTTTGCCAGCTCGCCCTGCGGTTCGGAATAGAAGGTGTTATCAATGTGCAAAAGCTCGCCCGCTTGCTTGCGCAACGCCTCGACGACCTTCGGGTGACAATGACCTATAGCGCTGACGGCCCAGCCGGGGAACATGTCCAGTATCTTGTTGCCGTCGGCGTCATAGAGATAGCAGCCCTCACCCCTGACGATCACGCGGGCCAATCGGCCGTAGTTGGCGATAACGTACTTGTCAAATAAACCGATAGTCTCCTGTGTATTCATAACTCGTGTCCTGTATTCCGTTATTGTCGTTCCTGCACGTGCAGGAATCCATTCGCAATTCTCTATTAACAGTTGCTAATTCTGAAGTATCTGTGTTCCGATTCCCTTGTCGGTATAGATCTCGAGCAGTAGCGAATGGGCGATTCGCCCGTCGATGATGTGCGCCTTTCGAACTCCGCCGTCGAGTGCCGTGATACAGGCCTCGACCTTCGGGAACATCGCATCGGTGATAATGCCGGCGTTGATCATCTCTTTGATTTGCGCCTCATTCAGACTTGAGACCCAACTGTCGGGGTCTTCAACATCGGTCCGTATCCCATGGGTGTCACTGACTACGACCAGCTTCTCGGCGCCTACCCCTGCGGCGACCATGCCCGCTGCGCTGTCAGCGTTGACGTTCAGCTTGCCACCGGCCTTGTCCTTGGCGACCGACGCGATCACCGGCACAGTCCCGTCGGCGCAGAGCTTAATCAGTAACTGAGCATTTACGTCCACGACTTTCCCGACGCGCCCGACGTCAAGCTTTCGCCCGTCCTCGCCGGTAAGTCGCAGGATTTCGGCAAAGAGCGCACAGCTACCGAGCGAATGCAGCGCCATAGGCTCACAGCCCAACTCGGTCAGCATTTCGCAGATGGGCGTATTGATCTTATGCACGAGCGTATGCTCTGCGATCGTCAGCGTTCGCTCGTCGGTGTACCGTCTGCCCTGCACCCAGACGGGTTCGAGTCCCGCCTCGTTCATCGCCCGGGTGATGGCTTTGCCGCCGCCGTGGACGATGATTGGGCGCATTCCGACGGTCGCCATGAAGGCCACATCGGCGATTAGCTTCTTTTGTAGCGAAGTATCGTCCAGCACGCTTCCGCCGAGCTTGACAACAACAATCTTCCCGCGAAACCGCCTGATATACTCCATCGCCTCAATCAAGGCACCTGCTTTTGCAATAGCTTCTTCCATGAGAAACAACCTCTGAAATATGCCGTTTGGGCAAACCAACCACTCTATTGTTTCTGATGGAATTCGTCAAGAACAAACGCCCAGTTCGTACTGTCTTTTGGCTGGCCGGACAATAGGCTCGGACATTCTGCCTGGTTGGATCTTCTTGAAAGTTGTTGTATTCATGCCATGCAGGGGGTATGTGTACAGGTGGGAATGTTCCGGACTGTCTGCGGTTCGATCTCGCCGGCGGCCAAAATAGAAAACTGGGACCACCTCCAGGGCAGTCCCAGTTTCAGTACTCATCTATCTTCTGATGCTATGGGAGCTTACTGCAGAGCCGCAATAGACGCGTTTAACAAGGCTCTGGTGTAAGGCGTGTTGTGGGCGCCAAGACTGCCGTCCTCAATGGAGATAAAGATGTAGTTCCAGAGAGCAGAAGCCTCTGCAGCCGGATAGACCCCTACAACCGGATGTCCTGCTTCATCGAGCAGACCCTTGGCTACCAGAAGATCACCAAGCTCGGCGATCTGTGCTGCGATCTCCGCCTGCACACTCTCAAGGTCTTCTTCCGGGGCGTGGCATTCGTCGCAAGATGACGAGACTGCCTCAAAAGTGTGACTGCTGTCGGCGCCAATGTGGCAGGTAACACAGGTATCGCCCACCAGCCTGTAGTGGAAACTGGGGACGCCTGCAACGTCGCCCGCGCCGCCGGTGCCGAGCAGCATCGCGCTCTGCGGGCCGTGGTGGGGGCCCCAGTGCGTGCTGGTGACGGCGATATTACCATCGGCATCCGGCTCAGCAATCGCTCGGCGCGGCTGGTGGCAGTTGGCGCACAGGTTGCCCTTGCCGCCATCATAGGTTAGCTCGCCAAAAGCGTAGAGATTAACCGCTGCGGTGGTCTCCAAGGCCCAGTCCGCCTCGGTGTAGCTGGTGTGAACCTGGTGGCAGGCACGGCATGACTGGCGGGTTGGGTTGGGATCTCCTGCCTCGACTGTGTTTGGGGTGAGTCCCGCAGCGACCATAGCGCTAAAGGCGCCGCCGGAGTGACAGCCGGCACAACCGGCACTTGTTCCGCGCACGTAGGCTTCACCAGTTCCATGCACGGACTCGCTCATGGCGGTTTGCTTCTCAGTGATCACCGTCGTGTCATTGTGGCAGGCCATGCAGTCGGTTACTTGCACCTGAGCGAACAGGCTCGAAGTACCGACCAACAGGACGGCGAGGGCTAACGCTGCCCCCATGAATCTTGTTCGTTTTTGCATCTCATTCTCCTTTACATTTCTCTTCTTTACTGCAAATTTGTGCACAAATCATAGCGTGTGTCGGCTGACACATGAGATTCATCTGCGTGCCAATCCGAACCTTGTCAGCATTATTGCTGGAAATACCACCTCCTTTCCAATCCAATCACAACAAACAAAATGCTCCTACTCATTGGCTCCACTTGCCATTGACTTAGATTGAGCAAGTCGCGTACTTCATTCACTTGACTTCGCTCCCTCGTAATTCCTTATTCTTGATCCCTCACACCAACAAGGCCGCTTGGGATAACAACACAATGTGCCCAGAGATTTGGCAGCAAACAGTGTGCCATAACACAAGAGTCTGGGCCTCGTTTTGCTCGGGGCCATCATAACGCCTTATTTTAGAGTTACTTAAGGAGTGTTGCGGGCATCGATATTGTTGCAGGAGGGGGGATCCAGATGCCCCAGTTTCTCAGTTGCAGGACGTTTTCTTGCCCAAGCTACCAGAACTGAGAAAGTGGGGGTATTCGGCTATTCCTAAAGTCAAGAAGTATACCGAGTCTCAATATCTATCATAGCCCGCAGTTATTCTTGCATGTGAGACGAAAGCGGCAATGGGCGGATTTTCATTGTAAAAGCGGGCAGTGGGCACTGGTGCGTTCTGCTGCCATCAGGCGTCTCTTCGGCTGGTTTCCCTTGGCGTTATCGCAAAAGAACGAATATGATGAGAGAATTACAGGTGCCGGAGGAAGATGAAGTCGCAGGGCAAGACGTTCGCCTACCGTGAGGCGCACTCAGACGGCAGCGGCGGCCTATGAAGAGACAAGGGGACAAGGATGGCAAGAATAATCTTCGGCTTTGATGAACTCCTGGAAATCCTGGTCTGCAACAGCCTCTTGCCCAGGACGATTGCCAGGCTGCGAGTCAAAGGCGAAAGAATTCATTTCGTCATAAAAACCAACTCTTTCATCTTGCCGTTCATTCCCGCTTCGGTGAAGTACCTCCGCTTCGAAGGTGACCTTGCAATATTTGAGCTGGCAATCGCAGGCAACCGCGCAGACAGAGCGAAAGGCTGGTTCAAGCAAATGCTGGAGGTCAAAATGCCTTCATGGATGAAACTTGAATACCCCGTCCTTTCGATCGACGTCGGCAAGCTGCTTACAGAAAAGAGTATTCGAGGCATTCGCCTCAAGGAAATCTCTTTTCGGGACAGCGAATTTACCCTTATCACGGACAGAGCTTGAATACCACTAGCCTAATCGGAACTGCTCACGTCGGTTAAGTGGGGCAAATACGTATTTTCTCTAAATCAAACCTCCATGAGTTCTGACAAGCGCATTTGCCTTATGCGCATCGGCGAGTGAATCAGCTGAGCCACCAGAGCATAAGGGCCCCCAACAGGAATCCAAACAGTGCTGTGATCTCATTTACGTATTCACGGCGAATCAACAGTGCGCGATAATCCGAGCCCTCCTGGCTTCCCTGGAACCGGACTATGTTCCTGTGGAGGGACTCTTCCATGCTACGTCCACTGCGAAATCTTTCTCTTTGGCCTCTGCACCGAAGCACGGTTACGAAGATTGCAGGCATAAGCATATACAATACCGGCTGGGCGCCGAGCGCTTCGGACAGCAGCACCACGACGTACACGAGCCCGACGTTTAGAAGGATGTTCAAGACAGCATGGGTCACCAACCCGGCACGTTTTGAGATCAATGTCATCGGCACAAGAAGCAGGATGACGCCTTTGGCTATGCGCACAACGGGCACCAGAACTGCAGAGGTAATGTAAACAAGAATCTGACGTGCCAACTCCATTGTTCCCTAATTCTCGTTGTCCAATAGTCGCCGGCATTGACCGGCGTGCCAAACTGTTCAGCCTGTCTTTCAGTGCGATGACGCTGCTTAGCTGCAGATTCAAGTGTAGCCGCCCGGCCAGAGCCAATCAACAAAAAAGGTCGCCTTAATCGCTCGGTGTCACGGTCTGGATTGCAACCGCCCAGTCGGAACGCCCCGGGGCTCGAAAGAGTTGATCCGGTGCAGATCTCAAGCCTTCAAGCCCGATCTCTCTGTAGCTGCTGCGGGTATCCACAGCTACCCCGCGAATCGGCCCTGACAGTTCGCTGAGATCCATCCGGATCGAGTGGGTGTCTTCCTTGTAGAAGATCTCCAGTTCGCCCCGGACTTTGAGGCACGTGCCGTCTGTTAGACTGTTATCGCGCACCAGTTCCTTGACGAACCGGTCTTTCCAGAAGCGCGACCAGGTCAGGATCTGGTCCTTGTTAGGATATGGATGCGACATGCCGTCGGGCCGGGGATCCAACAGATTGCCCCAGATGTTGGCCGCTCCGCCAGCCATTGTCGAGTGCCACAGTCCCCTGCGAGTCATATCGAAATCATAATCTTTCTCCGGGTAGACACCCTCGCGAACCCGAAAGCGATCCTCGAGAAATGCAGGCTTATCAGGCCATTGCTCTATAGCCTTGACATAAAGGTCGTAGTCGGGTCGATGCTGCTGGAAAGAAGAATAGTCCAGACCGTCATATATCCAGGTCATCTCCGGCGCCCGGCCGCCAAGGAAGTGAAGCCAGCCAAGGTGATCATGCATGTACTGATGCCATCTGCGCAGATCATCGGCATCGACCCATTCCTGCAGGTCAAAACCATAGCCCATCGACCAGCCGGGCAGCGGCCCGAGCCGGGCACAGATATACCGTTGAAGCCGCCGATCAACCTCGCCGTTGAGGCCCCATTTCTTGGGTGTCATCCTCCGCTGCTCGTCTCCCCAGGCCCAAATGTGTACGACGCCGCCGGCGGCATGGACCTTTGCGATAAGCAGTTCAATCGCCTCGAATGTGCGTGGATCAGGATTGGGAGATGCGGAGCTTATTTCACTGGCACGTTCTTTGTCGAGGTCGAACCAGCGGCAGACAACAATAATGTGAAAACCGTTAAAGCCATGCTCATCAAAAAACTCGTGGATGTCGGCATCGATGCGATTGGGATCTCGGTAGAACTCCTGCGGATCGCAGTACATCACATACTGTGGCACAAAGGCCCGCTCGATTCCCATCCGGCCCCACTTGCTGCCGTACTTGGTGATGAAACCCGGCACCCCCAGATTGGGATAGACATGGACTTGCCCTTTCAGTCCGTTCAACTCGGGATCGGCGCTTTCGGTGACAAAGCTCCACAGGCCGATGTGAGTCCCGGTGAAACGCAATTTCCACGTCTCGGGCTCGTCATAGAAGAGTTCTGTGCGGATCTTCAGGCCACTGGATGCGTGGCTGAAGGTGGCCCTGGCCACAAGGTCGAATGGATTAACTGAACAGGACGGGTTACGAAACGTCCACGCAACGGGCTCCCAAAGCCTGCCGTCTTTCCCGGCAGAAGCCATTACAGGCGTAAGGATCACCCAAAGAAGCAGGGCCACGAAGAAATGCTTCAACGGATCAATGGGCAAACGGACTGGGCAGGCTCCGGAGATGCCTGTAAATTGGCCTTTTTTTCTCACAATGCCCTCCGACTATTTCGGATTTCCGGGACAACGCCGGGCAACAGTCATGCCGAAAAGGAACCGGAGTTGTCGTTCTTAGGATTTGGCGCCGCAGGTCGAGCTGGCTTTGTTCTATCGCGGCCTTCATTCGATATTTACTTGCATGTTTCTATTGCCCCGGTTTGCTCTGCCTCTTATATTCGCCCCTGTTGCCGCTGAAAGAAGCGAAGAGGGCTAAGAATTCAGAACTCAAAATGGTCAGCTGTTTGTGTAGGCATTATACCATAGAGAAGGCAATCTGTATTCCGACCTCACCTGCCTTTTGTGGGCAGCCGTCGCCCGCTCTTTGCCGTGGAGAGTCCAGCGCCAATGCCGCAGGTGTCAAATGGCCCGCTAACGTCCCAGATTTGAGCCGTCGAGTTTCATGGATCCGCTACAGGCGAGACATCTGATTCAGCCTACATATTCTCAAAAGTGGGAATATGCCCGATAAGCGCGGTTTTTTGGGCCTGGCGGGGATACGCGGAGAAAAGGCCTGGAAAAGGATCCTGAATCAGCAGAATTTTGCGATTGACACCGTGTTGGCGAACGGCTAAAATACATTGTTGCCATAATGGCTATGTGTTGTGCGAGTTCGGCACTCGTGTACAGTCGCGATTATGGGAAGATGCCGGCACGCGTGCTTTTGGTTGTCTTGCTTTACGGTAGGGATGGAGAGTGATGAAATATCCGCAATAGTGGGCCAGTCCGCTCAATCATAATTTCTAGTCGTAATGTAGGATCAAAGTATCTGCACAGATAGAGCGATTCTGAGGAATACGCAACGAAGAAGTGAAGAAGTAAATGAATGATAACATGTTGCTCGTTGTGATTGGATTGAAAGGAGGTGGTGCTCTCCGAGATTATGCTGACAGCATCTGGCTCAGCATGATGATGTCCATATAGCAGCCAATACGCAGCGAGGTTTGTGCACGAATCTGCAGTAGAAAAAAACGATGTGAAGGAGAATGATGATGCAAAAAAGAAAAAGCTTAGCGGTTACCGTGCCGGCTCTTGTCGTCCTGTTGGTGAGCACGTCCGGCGTGTTTGCCCAGGCACAACTGGCCCATTTTGATGTTCTTTCCCCACCAGAGTCTTGTGTAGTTTGTCATGACGGAGTTGGCGAGAAAGAACATCAGGCGGTCTACGATGATTACACGGATATCAGCTCTCTGGAGATGACGATCGATAGTGTTACGAGTGTCCCTGACGGGGCGGATGCGTTCAACGCATTTATGACTTTCACCATAAAGAAAGATGGCCTGCCTTACATCGATGCTGACGGACTTCCCTCTCTGGAACAAAAGAGATTCTACATGGTGACCTACGACAGCACGACGAGACAGTTTGACAACTCAAAATCATTTTCAAACCCGGTGGCACTGGGCAATGGTCAGTACTATGTGACTGCCACAGGCGTAACCCATGATCTAAACAACTCAAACGGTCAGGCCTATGCCTATGTCGCGGACGGCCCTATTCATACTGAGCAGCCGGCTGGAAGTCATATACATCTTTACGATGACGTAGCCAACGCCGGACTGGCCTTCGGCGACGTGGCCACGTATGAATCCGCTGCCAATGTGTCAGGTTGTGAAAAGTGTCACGGCAAGCCTTATATGAAACATGGCTACAGAGCACCTGAGGTTGCTGGATTGTCGGATTTTTCGTCCTGCAAGAGTTGCCACTACGATACGCGTACCGGCGGCCATCAAGACTGGCAGGTATTGGTTGACAATCCTGCCCGGTATGCTGCGCTTACCGCTGAGTCCGAGGCCACTGGGACTGGATTCAGGGATCTTTTGACTCAGGAGGAAGCAGCGCTGTACGCGTACAAGGCCAATATCATGAACGACGTGCATATGGCACACGCCATGGAATTTCCCTATCCTCAATCCATGTCAAACTGTGCAACATGCCACGAAGGCAAGCTTGATATGATATTGACGGATGCTAATTTCAAACTGGAGACCTGTAAAAGCTGTCACCCTGTGACTGGACCGGAGGAAGGAACCGACCCTCACAGAGCGCCGGCACTCACAGCCGTAATGCCTCATCCTCTCCCAAGTGTCCAGTGTAACACCTGCCACACGATCGACTGGTTTGCTCCGTTATTCAGTGAAGTGCACACTGGTTATGACAAGCACATCTATGCTGACGGCGATGGAACCAGGTATTCCGATGTCTTTGCCGCCTCGGTGGATGCGGCAGATTTTGTCGGCAACATTCTGACCATTGATTTCAGTGTAACTAAGAACATTGATCTTACATCACTCGAGCCGGCAGATGTCATCCCAACCGTCCTGGTAGGATTGTATGGCTATGACACCAAGGATTTCATCGTTGCGGCACACGGTCGAGACGCAGACAGAAACAGACTGCTGGAATTTCCGGTCGATGGGATGACAACGAACCCCCGCTTCAAGGTCGTATCGGCGGCAGATGGAAAGTGGCGAGTCACCGCAGATTTGTCTATGTGGGCAGACATGATTGCTGATGGCAGAGTGAAGAGAGCAGAGATCAGTGTTTTGCCTGATCTGCGTATTGTTGTGGGTGAGCCGGACTCTCGTTCAAACGGCGAAACCGACGATATGGCCTTTGCAGTCAATGCGCCTTCCAGAACCTTCGACCTTCTCGCGAACGCTTTTGATGATGACTTCTACAGCGACATCGTCGATGTTGAGGGAGGCTGTAACACCTGCCACGATGCGCTTGCAACAACCTTCCATTCTCCTAACAGAGGCGGGAACATCCGAGTCTGCAGGACGTGTCACGTTACGTTGAGCGGCGGTTCGCATCTGGAAATGCAGTCGAGGTCGATCGATTCCTATGTCCACGCGGTCCACTCGTTCCAGGCTTTCGATGTCGGGGATGTTAACTTTGCCGATCCGGTGGAAGCCCTGCAGTACGAGCACCATGTAGGGCATAGGTTCCCGAACTTCACCATCAAGAACTGTCAAGCCTGCCACACGGAAGGCGCCTTTGAAGTGCCGGATCAGTCCAGGTCGCTGCCTGGTCTGTTGTCTGGCTCTGATTCCGTTGAAACCTGGGACAGAAACATTGGTGACGTGCCGGCCTATATCACCGGGCCTGGTTCAAGAGCCTGTGGTTCGTGTCATAGAGCTCATTTCATCAACGAAGACCAGGCTGGTGAACTTGTTTCCTTTAACCAGCACACCAAGCAGGGTGGTTATCTAATCGAGGAGGGCGCCGACAGCCAGGAAACGCAGGGCATTCTCATGACGGTAATCGACTATATCATGGCACTCTTCAATTAAGTGAGGAATGTCAGGTGGGCTTTGGCTCATCTCAGTCGCAGCTCTGCAGTAAGCTGCATAGCATTGAAAGCCATATAAGTAATCAAACTGGGGCCGCCCCATAAAGGCGGTCCCAGTTTTACTTGGGCGAGGGCAAGATCGAACCGCAGATCGTCCAGAGAGGCAGTTTGGCAATGCTGGCGATGAAGACGGCCTGGAAGAGCTCTCCGCAACCAACAATTTCCCGAATACCGTCCCTGTGAGCGATCTGTACGAAATTGAGGTCGCTATCTACAGTGTCTTTCCATCACTACTTTCGTTTTCCACTAAAATCGGTTGTTCGCCTGGTATTGTAACTTCGTCTATAGAGGTTGTTTGTTGCCTATGATCGCTTTTCTTGAGAAAGGCTGTGCAGATTGCATATAAACGATATCAGAAACCCGCAATCAAGACTGAATTGAAAGTCAATGGGCACCAAATCGAGTTGAACAACTTCATACAGGATTTTATGCCCTTGGCCATCACAGTTATGATAAAATCGTTGAGGAGCGTCACCGACGTTCAGAGTATATCGAGGCTAGCAGGGCAGTAGCGTGAGGCAAGAATGATTCAGATTCCCGGCATGCTGATGGTGGGCGCGCGGTGCAAGTCAGACGGCAAGACAGCTTTCACGCGAACCTTGATCGAGAGATTCGGGTCCCAACTGGACATAGTCGGCGTGAAGGTAACGACTGTCGACAGCTTTAACACGAGCCATCATCCTGAGGTTGCCGGTTGGCCAAGAAGCGATTCGTGCATGGGGCCCTACTACCTCACAGAGGAGAAAGACGCATCGAGCAACACCGATACAGGCAAGATGCTGGCCGCGGGTGCCAAGAGGGTTCTGTGGCTTTTGGCGCTGAAGAGTCATCTCGACCACGGCGCAAAGGCGCTGCTGGAGGCCCTCGGCGACAAATGCGTCTCGATTTGTGAATCGAACCGCGCGCGCCGTGTAATAGAGCCCGACGCGTTCCTCATGTTGGTTGGTAAAGACAGCAGAGACTGGAAGCCCTCGGCCCTGGATGTGGTCGGATATGCCGACAGACTCGTGCAGTCCGACGCAACGGGATTCGACATTGACCCGGATGACGTTCAGCTTCTCGACGACCGCTGGGTCGTCCGGGTGCCGGCGACGGCGATCATCCTGGCCGGCGGCGGCAGCAGTCGCATGGGCCGAGACAAGAGTATGCTGCCGGTCGCAGGAAGGCCCATGATAGAGCACGTATATGAGCAGCTTCGACCCTATTTTACCCAGACGCTCGTTAGTTCGAACAACGCGGCCGCTCACGATTTTCTGGGCGCGACGGTCGTTGCCGACGATCTCGCCGGCAGAGGGCCCATGATGGGGATAGTCTCTGCGCTAAGAGCCTCGGCCAACGATGTGAACTTCGTTGTAGCATGCGACATGCCGGAGATCGATACCGCCCTGATGAGGTCAATGCTTCGACAGGCTCGTGATTACGATGCCGTCGTGCCAAAGGTGGGGGCCAATTTTTATGAACCGCTTTTTGCTGCATACAGGAAGAGTGCTCTGCCGGCGATGGAGGAGCTGATGCAGTCGGGAAATAATAAAATAGTTGACTCGTACGGCCGCTTTAGAGTACGGTATGTCGACCTGGGCGACAGGCAGTTCAGGAATATTAATACCAGGGCCGAATACAACGGACTTGTCGAGGAAAGGGGCGATGCCGGTGTTTGACGAGGCTCTGAGGATCGGCGTAAACAAAGATATGGCCGAAGTACAGAAGGTAGCGGTTGCTCGAGTCAGGTTGATTTGATGGCCGGTTGACTCCGGGGCGTTGTGGACTATGGGTGTAAACTGCTTAAGAATCTCGGTTACGGACAGATGCAACCTGCGGTGTGTGTACTGCCGGCCGCTGGATGATTGCGATTTCATTGAGGACCGGGAGGTTCTAACGTCCGATGAGATTCACCGCATAGTCCGGCTGTTTGCCGATTGTGGCATCGAAAGAGTCCGACTCACCGGCGGCGAACCCCTGATCCGAAAGGACATAACTTCAGTTGTCGCAAGGCTAGCTGCCATCAGGGGCATAGACGAGCTCACGCTTACGACAAATGGCGTCCTGCTCGACCAGATGGCCGCCGACCTCAAGGCAGCGGGTCTGGATCGCATCAATGTCAGCATCGATTCTTTGGAAGCAAGCAGCTACGAGAAGATTGCCGGCTGCGACTTTTCATCAACGGTGGTGCGAGGCATACGAAAGGCCATAGAAGTCGGCCTCGAGCCGGTGAAGATCAACGCGGTGATTCTCAGGGGAATCAATCATTCTCAGGTCGCAGCGCTTGCAGCAATGAGCATTGATCTTCCCGTGACGGTCAGGTTCATCGAATACTGTCCCACCAACGGCAATACTCAGGCGGCAGAAGACTACATGCCGTACGATGAGATTCGGACGATCATCGAGAACGCGTTTGGCCCCCTTTGTAATGCAACGATCGAACGTGGCAATGGGCCCGCATTGTACTTCAGGATCAAGAACTCAGCCGGGGCGATCGGCTTTATCGCAGGCAGAAGCACCGTATTCTGCGAGTCGTGCAACCGACTGCGGTTGACAAGCGATGGGAGAGTCAAGCCGTGTTTGTATTCTCCTGCCGAGTACGACATCAGAAAACTCATCAGGGCGGACGCCCCCGACGAACAGATCCGAGACGTTCTGAAGAGAATAATCGCAGGCAAGCACACTTTCACAAGGTTGAACTCGGCGGCTAAAGAGTTCTCCATGCGCAAAGTCGGAGGCTGAGCATGGGTAGCGACGGTATGGTCGACGTCAGCGCCAAGGACATCACCGTCAGAACGGCAAAGGCGAGCGGCACGATAATTCTCGGCGACAAG
>Ga0111165_1028_pt1 | contig 17128 bp, 13 predicted proteins | sample DeeMarSeWOR28_12_FD_80268 | JGI IMG/M metagenome (GOLD analysis project Ga0111165, IMG submission 80268) | Phycisphaerae bacterium SG8_4 | reverse complement strand
CGCGCTCATTCATCTTGCATTGACCAGCGGCTCGTTTCTTAATACTCTTGTTGCGAGCAGCGGCCAGATCCGCATCCCGTGGTGGCCGAGCCGGTCGGGCTGTGCTGACAGCTTCTGGATAGGAAATGAAATGATAAGAAAGAACCTGGCATTTTGTGTAGCGGCTTTTGCGGCGCTTGTTGTGGCTTCGAGACCTGCTGCAGCGAATGAGGCGATCTGGATGGAAGGAGAGGATTATACATCGTCCACCTTTGTTGAGACCCAGGGGGCCGGCACATGGTATCACAACGACAAGATCAACAAGGACCTTCTGTCTGCGGCTGAGCCCGGCATCTCCGGGGGCGACTGGCATTCGCACTACGTGAGCAATGACTACCGGGAAGCTGCAGTGGCAACGTATAGATTTGCCGTCACCGAAGGCGGAAGCTACAATTGGTGGATTCGCCTCAATCCATTCAGCAACCGCAACGGCGGCGGCGATTACAACTACAGCATCGACAACGGACCCTGGCTCCCAATCGATCTGTCGTATGTCACAAGCCGGCTCAATCTGGTCGACCCGGGCCTTGACATACGATTTGTCGCCTGGACCTTCGGTGACGTTTTCGAGATGGCAAGGGGCCCGCATACACTGAAGGTACGCATATCCGACCGCGAGGGGAGCGACAAGGAGGCACACGGCGGCATTGACGTGATGGCTTTCACCAACTTTCCCTGGGCGCCGACCGGAATCGTCAGGCCCGATCCAAATCCGCCGGCGCCGGGGCCAGAAGACTGGTTCACGTTGATGGCCGGTCCCGATCCACATTCGGCCGAGTCGATCATCGACATGAGTCATCTGATCGAAAAGCCCGCCGGGACACACGGCTTTCTCAAACAAAGCGGCAAAGACTTTGTCTTTGAAGACCGAACCGGCGTAAAGTTCTGGGGAGTCGACGCGAGCATGTCGTCAACGGTACAGGCGCAACATCGACAGGCGAATTTCTATGCCAAGCACGGCATCAACATGGTGCGCCAGCACCCCGTACAGAGCGTGCTGGGCCTGCTGACAACAGCGGGACGCACACGAGGCTTCGATCCCGAAAGACTCGATAGGTGGGACAGGTGGTTCTCAATCCTCAAGGACAACGGCATCTACATGACATGGTCGCTGTTCTACCCGCACGTAATAACAGAAGCCGACGGCTACCCGACGAATCTCTACAATGACCTGCCCGACAGAGGCGCAGGCAAGAGCACATCCGGAGTGGTCACAATGATGAGGGAGCTTCAGGACGCCCAGTGGCAATGGGAGCAGGCGCTTCTCAATCACGTCAATCCATACACTCGCCTGGCCTACAAGGACGACCCGGCGCTGGCGATCGTCGAGGTGCATAACGAGGACAGTATCTTCTGGCACGCGCCGCTCAACGACCTTGCCAGCTACAATAACGGCAAGCTCGACCGGCACGCGGCGATCCTGGGCCAACTGTGGATGAACTGGGTGAAGCAGCGATACGGTACAAACAGGAACCTGGCTGTCGCATGGGGCAGCGGAAAACGGCCGGACGACTCGGTCGACAATCCGAGGATGAAGATGTACGGCGCATGGGAGATGGAGGGCGACGGTCCGCGTCTGAACAAGACAAGAGAGAACAGGAGGATGGGTGACTTCATTCGATTCCTGGCCGAGCTGCAGCGCGACTTTTACCGACGGCGCGAGCAGCGGCTGCGAGAGCTTGGCTACAAGGCGGTGACAGTCACCACGGCGTGGAAAGCGGGCGGCCCCGCGGCCTCAGCAGCCAACCTCTGGACCGACGATGCGATGGATGCAATCGACCGCCACAACTATTTCGGCGGCGGCGCCGGCGGCCACAACATCAGCACAGGGGCGGTGGCCAACGGCACACACATGACCAAGGCAGGTCGCGGAATCTTATCGAGCGGCCTCTGGCAGGTCGAGGACAAGCCCTTTATCATGACCGAATGGACACAGTTGCCGCCCAACCAGTGGAAGGCCGAGATCGCCCCGCTGGTCGCGTTCTACGGGATGGGGCTCCAGGGGTGGGACGCGTCCTATCACTTCGCCGCTTCCCGCATCTACATGGGCAGCGGCTGGCCGAGCATGAGATCCTACGTCACCTGTACGCCGCATTATTTGGGGCAATTCCCCGCTCTGGCATTCGCAATCTATAACAACCATTTCGACGAAGGTGACATCGTCGCGGCACGCAGGCTCTCGACTGGTGAGATCTTCACCGGAATCGACGCACTGGGACAAAAGCACGGCCTGGTCGGCTACGATCAGAACGAACTGCTCGCCCACGCAGAGACGCCAGTAGAGGCGCTGGCCATTGGCCGCGTGACACTAAAGGTCAAAGACAGACAACGGCCCTCGGATCTTGGCAACCTGTCGGCCTACTGGGACCGCGAGGGGCGGACGATTGTCAGCAACACGGGCCAGCTCATGTGGGATTACGGCAAGAAGGTAGTTACCGTCCGTTCCGATAAGACACAGGGCGTCATCGGCTTTGCAGGCGGTCGAACTTTTGATCTGCCCGGCGTGACAGTCGAGTTTGGGCCGACGCCCTTTGTAAGTTTGCTTTTCACACCGCTGGACAATCGGCCGCTGATCGAGTCGGCTGAGATTCTTATTACGGCGATGGCGCAGGACAAGCAGTTCGGCGCAGTCTACAACGAAGACGGCACAAAACTGATCGAGACGGGCGGCCCTCCCCTGCTGCTCGAGCCGGTGCAGGCGACCCTTGTCTTCAAGGGTGCCGCGATCAACTCGGCAAAGGCTGTGGATGTTTACGGTGTGCCAGAAGATGCACAGATCGAACGCACAGGTAATACCTTCGCGATTGACGGTCGCTATGCCACATATTACTACGAGGTCAGACGCTGAGCGCGATGGGCAGCCTAATCGGAACCTGAATCGGAATCGGATTCGGCCGCTTCCTTTTCCTGCTTTTTGCGCTCGGCAAGCCAACTCAGCAGTATTCCCAGCTCAAACAACGCATAGAGCGGAATGGCCAGAGTGATCTGGGAAACAACGTCTGGCGGGGTTGCTATCGCGGCTAACGCAAACATGCCGATGATGACGTACTTGCGTGAATTCTTCAGTGCTGCAATCGAAACAAGTCCGGTCCTGTTAAGTACGAAGATGGCGATTGGCGTCTGAAAGCCCAATCCGAAGACGAGCATAAGCATGGTAACAAATGATACGTATTTCTGAAAGGTCCAGGTAGACGAGACACCTATGTAGTGACCAAAGCCAAGGAAGAATCGAAGGGATAGCGGAGCAACCACAATGAGAAAGAACAGAGCGCCGATGACGAACAACATCGTGGAGAAAGGCACCGCAATGCGGACGTACCGCCTCTCATTCTCATACAGACCGGCGGCTACAAACATCCACAACTGATAAAAGACCCAGGGTGATGAGATGATCAACCCTGCGATCAGCGTTATCTTCATATACCCTATGAATGCATCGGCAGGACCGATCACAATCAGCCTGCCCGCCGCAGAAGAGTGAACCTCGCCAACGGCTTCCCTGTAATTCGGATCGTCAACAAGCACCGCGACAGTATCGTTGTAGATTCTCTGCGTGTAGGTCACGACGTTCGGGTCTATCTCCGGGGCATTCGGGTCGGATTCGATTGCCCGGAGCATATTTGTGAAGAATACGTCTGACAGCTGAGTCCAGGGCGCCCGATACTCCTTCACCTTCTCCTGGGCATATCCCTTCATAATCCTGTCGAACGGCCCCTGAATGAAGGCAATTATTTGCCGACCAAAGAACAGGCAGATAACGGTCCCCACGAGCAGGCCGAGGATAGCAAGCAATAGCCTGGCGCGCAGCTCCTCCAGGTGGTCACCCAGGCTCATGGTTGTGTCAAGAGGGTCCCGAAGCTTCTTTTTCTTCTTCTTCTCTTTTCCCATATTGGGGATGAGGCCCACTCCGCAGAGGTGCCGGCCGGAAGGCGGGGTCAGCTCATGATGTCGTCGGGTTCATCCAGGCCCGCGGCGTTCCTGGTCTCCTTGGCCACGTCGTTGCCGATATCCTTGACGTCGTTGACGAATTCGTCCTTGGTCTCCTTGGCCTCGTTAATACCCTTCTTGAACTCGGTCAGACTCTTGCCCATGCTGCGCGCAATGTCGGGCAGACGCCGGCCGAAAATCAGCAGGGCGACGATAAGGACTACGAGCAATTCCCAATGGCTAAAAGCCCCGAAGGCTAACGTATAGTGCATATGGTCAGTCATTCTTTGGTCTCCTTATTCACCAAGTCGGCGTATCATAGCGCGACCTGAACCTCTCTGTCAATGATTCAATTCGCCAAATACTAAATTGACACAAATATCGCCGGACAAGTATAATTCATCGGAGTTTCAGGGTCAAGTGAATTACTTTAATTGGAGCCGGCCATGAACATCTCGCGAATTTTGCCTGCAATGATGTTGTCCGCTGCGTTCTGCGCCCCTGTCTTTGCACAGAGGACCGTCATTGTGCGCCCCAGGGAAATCGACGACGTCCTGACGAACCCCGGAATCGGCTTTATGACGTTCCAGAGGTTTAACGGCGACAAGCTCAACGAAGCCAAGGGCTGGACCGAGGGTAAACCTATAGACTATCAGGACTTCGACGGCGATCTGACCAACGAAGGCTACCCCGACACAACGATTGCCTACTTCAGAATCTACTGGAAATTCATTGAACCACAACAGGGCAAATACCGGTGGGATCTGATAGACAAAGCCCTCGAAACCGCACGCCGGCGAGGCCAGAGCCTGATGCTGCGCATAGCACCGTATGGAACGGGTAACCAGAACGACGTCCCCGACTGGTATCGCACCCTGGTCGGCGAAAAGAAGGATTGGAAGGAAAGAAAATGGCAGGTGGATCCGGAGGACCCGCGATATGTCGAGCACTTCACTGCTATGATAAAGAGCCTCGGCAGACGCTATGACGGGCACGCCGACCTCGAAAGCGTGGACGTTTCTATAGTCGGCGCCTGGGGCGAGGGCGCAGGCTCTTCCCTTCTGACGGCCAAGACCAGGCGCGCCTTGGTCGACGCCTACATAGACTCATTTAGGAAAACACATCTCGTCATGCTCCTGACCGACGAGAAGACAAACGGCTACGCTCTTTCCCGCGCCAACGTCGGCTGGAGGGTTGATTGTCTCGGCGATATGGGAGGATTCAGCCCAACGTGGTCACACATGAACGATTATTATCCACAGGCCATCATAAATTTCGGCACGGCCGACGCCTGGAAGAAGGCCCCGGTGACATTGGAGGTCTGCTGGGTAATGCAGCATTGGAAGGACATGGGCTGGGACGTCGATCACATAATCGCCGAGTCGCTCAAGTGGCACATCTCCTCCTTCAACGCCAAGTCTTCACCGGTACCCGAAGAGTGGAAGCCCTCGGTAGATAGCTGGCTGCGAGCAATGGGCTACAGATTAGTCCTGCGCAAGTTCACCTACCCGGCGGCTCTGAAGGCAGGCGAGAAACTCTCTTTCACCTCGTGGTGGGAAAACGCAGGCGTGGCGCCCTGTTACAGGAAGTTCCCCCTCGCTCTTCGCCTAAAGAGCAACGATAAGACCCGAATCCTACACACCGACGCAGACATCACAACATGGCTCCCCGGCGACAATCTCTACGACAATGCCGTGACAGTACCGTCGGACATGCCGCCGGGCGAATACGACCTTGAGATCGCCATCCTCGATCCGAGACCGGGCAAACCCACGATCAAACTCGCCATTTCAGGTCGCCAATCGGACGGCTGGTATCCGCTTGGAAAAATCAGATTATCCGAAGAATAGGTCAATTTTTTTGTATTCATTTTCGTTCATCAGTTCGTAAGTATTATCTGAATGATGAATCGACAAGACCCTGTCCCAGACGAAGCCTTGATCGAGGCAGTTCAACGGGGCGACAGAAACGCCGCTGCTACGTTGTATGACCGCCATGTCGACAGGGTTCATCGCATCTGCTACAGGATCGTGTTGGATTCATCACAGGTGCAGGATTGCGTGCAAGAAGTATGGTTGAAGGTGTTCCGCAAGGTTGGCCAGTTTCGCTGTGAAAGGTCTTTTGTCGCCTGGTTGAATACTGTCGCCGCCAATACGGCGATAGACTACTACCGCAAGCTGGTCAGGCGCAGAAACCACATCAGTAGCAGCCGGATTCGCCCAAACACGGCGGCGACACAAGACAACCCGGGAAATCGGCAAATGGACAGTGCACTTATCCAGAAACGTATACGTTATGCACTGGCAACAATCAGCCCCAAACAGCGGACGGCCTTTGTCCTTCGATACTATGAGGACATACCGATCGCACAGATCGCCAGGACAATTGGCTGCAGCGAAGGTGCCGTGCGGACGCATATTCGCCGATCATTGCTCGCACTGCGGGCCAAGCTGGCTGGACAGATAGAGGTATAGAGGTCAACAATTATGAAGAAGCAGTGTCCATCATTGGAAGAATTCAAAGAACTCTTTGCCGACAGATTCGAATCTCAGGAGCAGTTGCTCAGAGAATATGATTCCTTTCTCTCGACTTTCGAGCAGCTCGACCAGTCGGCCGTGCCGGAGTTGTCCTCAGGACAAAAGGCCGAGATCTTCAGACGATCCTGGCAAGACCGGCCGCAAGAGTCCGCGTGGATCTTGACTGTTCTCAACTTCTTCAGGCAGCCTGCCCTGACATTTGCACTCGGTATTGTAATCGGATGCATCGTGATGTCGGCCGTCCGGAACCATCCGATTGACCTTACCGCAGCGGCATCTGCAGATGAACTGCTGGAGGTTGAGCATACGAGATATTCACGGACATATAGGGGAAAGATCATCGATGATTTCTACTCGGAACTGGAGAATCCGAGGATTGTGCTCGAACAAGCGGCAGAGGACGCTCCAGCGCAACGGACTGTTCAGGGTACGTTGGACAATGGTGAAATCTATGTAGTGTGGAACGACTAGCGCTTGAAAGGAGATTGAAAGATGAAAATCAGAACATTGGTTATCCTGGCTTTGGGAATCCTGGTACTTTCACACATCTTGCCGGCCCAAGAGACTGCAGCACCGGAACGGGCCTCGCAAGAGTCGGCAACTATCGAATCGAACCTGCCGCAGCCGCAACTAGAGTCTCTGTTCGCACGAGCGGCGAAACTGCCCTCGGTAGCACCGCCGGCACCAATGCCGCCGCGGCGGTACCCCGTACAGGCAACCCGAACACCAGCCGATTCAAACAGCCCACTGGAGGTGCAAATCTTTGCCCTTGAACACGCTCCAGCCGAGTCACTGGGAAACATGATAACAAGCATCTTCCAGGTAGAGACACATTTGGACCGACGCTTGAATCGCCTGATAGTAATAGCAACGAGAGCGCAGATGCATGGCGTCGAGAATCTGATCCAAGCCATGGACATTGCGGGCTCTGAAGCGTCAACACATCAGGATGTTCAAGACCTCGTATACCGCATCTATATGTTTGAGGCTTCTCCGGAGGATGCGGGTCTGAAGCCGTTTTCAATGATCCTGCAGGCATCTGGTCATGTGCCTTCGGAAGACTCGCTAGAGGCCACAGCAGATGACGGTCTGCAGGTAAGCAAGTTTGTTCAAAGTGAAAACGAGTTCGGGACCATGATTGTGATTGAAGGCAAAGCGGCCTCGAATGCATCCCTGATGCATTTGGTTCAGAGGTTTCCAGAATCACACATCACGGAACTGAAGTGGGATGATGACGAAACATTCACCGACGAAATAGATGCCGCACAGTATACGCGATTGCCCGACCAGATGCAGAAACACATCGCCAAGTTCCTGGGCAACGACGTGCGGACAGTGGGCTATTGGTTCGGCAACTTGTCGGTCCCCGGCGGGATCGTGGCTCCCATAGGTCCCTGGACACTGGGACTTACTCTCGGTGCAGAGTCAGATCGCATGCTGGAGCTTACTGTCGATGTCGAGTTGCCCGCTGAAACACCCTCTATAAAGAGCCCCAGGGTACGTGTGCGAGGCCAAGACATTATCTCAAATACGATCAGGGCCAAGATCGGCAAGCCAATCATCATCGGCTACAATCGCCAATCTTACGGCACACGAAGAATGGGCGCGATGGTAATCATCCCGGAAGCGGGTCCATTTCAGTCGGACCCCGCTAAGGCGAAGACCTTCTAGTCGCATAGCTGCGCAACCGATAGGTGAAACCCGAACAAACCCAAAGCGAAACTCGTCGCCGTCCGGATTCAACCCGGGCGACGGCCAGCCCCTCGGGAAGACCAGGTTGTCAAAAGAGTGAATACGCCACAGAGGCCGCCGAGCTGGCTGAGAATTCTCAAGAAGTCCCCCTTTCGTGCGCCTGCTTGAGACTGGTTTATCGAACCTATCTGATTCTGCCCCGATCTTTTGAGGAGTCTTCCGGAGTCCTCGGTGAACCGCCCTGCCCCGGATCCCCTGCTGTCGCGGATATCCTGTGGCCAGGCTTAGAGCATTGAGCCTACCAACACAGAGCCCATATCGAAATGTCCCCGCCCCAAAAGCAAGCTCCCCAACAGGAGCGGCCCAATTTACGGGTCAAAAAAATCGGTGGCCCTGAAAACTGTAAATGCATACAAAAGATGTACTTACAGCCCGGACGGGATGTTTTCTCTTGATTTGTCCACCCATATCGGGTATCATATTGACTATGAAACTGAAACAAGAAACTGGTTGGTATGATTTTCAGGGGGGTGCAATGGCCAAGTTCTATAACGAAATCTGGCTTCCGTTCGTGTTCAACAAGAAGCGAATCCTCTTTCTGGCCATTGCGAGCTATATCGCCCTTTGCTAACAGCAAACGCACTTGTTCAAGCTATTGTCAGCCGCCCACCTAGGGCGGCTTTTTTTGTGCCCACGATCATTTAAGCATTTGACACAGCAAAGGCGGCAAATTAGGCTTGGCCTGACCCTGAAACGACAATGGAGGCCCAAAAAATGATAATAGTTACCGGCGGAGCGGGTTTTATCGGCTCGGCACTGATCGCTGAGCTGAACGCCAGAAAAATTACTGATATCCTCGTCGTGGACCAACTCGGAACCGATGGCAAATGGAAGAATCTCAGGAATCTGTCCTTTGCCGACTATGTGGAGAAGACCGATTTGCTGGAAATAGTCATCGCCGACAAGCTCGGCAGGGCCATCGAGGCAGTCCTTCATCTCGGCGCTTGTTCGGATACGACCGAGGCGGACGCATCCTATCTAATAAAGAACAATTACGAATACACCAAACTGCTGGCTCAGTGGGCCACAAATGCCAATGTTCGCTTCATCTACGCGTCGAGCGCGGCCACCTACGGCGACGGTTCGGCCGGCTTCAAAGATGACGAACAAACCATCAAGACCCTCTGCCCGCTTAACATGTACGGCTACTCCAAGCACGCGTTCGATTTGTGGGCCCGCAGGAGTCGGCTGCTTGACAGGATCGTGGGCCTGAAATACTTCAACGTCTTCGGCCCCAACGAGTACCATAAAGGCCATATGCGAAGCTTTATAGTCAAGGCCTTCGAGCAGATAAACGCCGAGGGCACGGTCCGGCTTTTCAAATCCTATGAGGGCGACTACGCCGACGGCGAGCAGGTGCGGGACTTCGTTTACGTCAAGGATGCGGTGGACATGACGTTGTTCTTTCTCGACAATCGGCACCTCGGTGGGCTCTACAACGTGGGCACAGGCGAGGCCCGCACGTGGAATGATCTGGTCACCGCAGTATTCGCGGCAATGGGGAAAGAGCCGAAGATCGAGTATATAGACATGCCTGATTCGATCCGCAATCAGTATCAATATTTCACGCAGGCCGACATGTCCAAACTCCGCAGCGCCGGCTACGACAAGCAGATAACGTCGCTGGAAGATGCAATCAAGGATTATGTCCAGAACTATCTGTCGACAGAACGTTACCTGACCGGTATTTAGCCGTCAGTGCATGAGACAGGATTCGAATGCCGTTCACGCCATATCATTTCGGGCCCAGTGGCTTTGTCGGGCTTCTCCTTCGCAAATGGATTGACATCCCCGTGTTCGTGCTTGCCAACGTGATTGTCGACATCGAGGTTCTGCTTGTGATGGTTCTTCGCCTTGGAGGGCCCTCTCACCGATACTCTCACACACTTCTAATAGGCGCCGCAGTCGGCACGCTTTGGGGCATGGCTGCATACCCGCTCCGCCCTCTGTTCGGGAAGATGATGCACGGTCTGCGCTTGCCTCACGAGACATCTTTCTGGAAGATGGCCGTATCCGGTATGCTGGGCGCATGCACGCACGTTCTTATCGACGGGGCTTATCACCACGATGTGGGAGTGTTCTGGCCGAGCACGAGAATATCATTGCTGAGAATCGTGCAAGACCATATAAGCAGAGGGCAGATTAGAATTGCATGCGTCGCCCTGTTTGTCGCCGCAGTCGTGTATGTTCTGTTATTGTTCCGGTCCGGCAGCAACGCGGCCGATGACGGAATTAGCAGTGAGGGCCAACAGCTATGACAGATGCAGGTTTCTACAATCTGGCCCAGCCGCCGAGGCCTGTCTCTTTGTTGGTCAGGATGAAGGTTCTTTTGGGCGGATTTTTCGTCCAGTTCGGATGCTTCTTTTTTGGCTTCGGCATGATCTTCGTCTGGGCCTTTACGGTGAACTCGGATTTGAGGAGCTGGTACCATTTCCGCGGCCCGCTCGAGACAGTCGAGGCCACTGTGCTCAACAGCCAGAGGACAGCGTTCAGTGTCGGGGGCTCAGAGCACCGCAAAGGAACACCGATTTATGCAAACCACTACTGGTTCGTTGGGCCGGACGTAGTCGAATACAAAGGCGTTTCGTACAGGAAAGGCGGGCAATTAGAAAAAGGCCAAAAGGTCACCGTAGAGTATCCGCCGGGCCAACCGCAAAAATCACGAATCAAGGGAATGCGAACAAGCCCCGTCGGTCTCTTCGGATTGATGCCGATCATCTTTCCAGTAGTTGGGCTGTGTCTCGTGGCCGTGGGGCTGCGAAGGGGCATCAGAGGCAACAGGCTGCTCGCGATCGGTCGGCAGACTACGGGCAAGCTGAAATCGAAGGCAAGAACCGGTACCAAGATCAACAACCGGAGCGTCTTCAAGCTCACCTTCGAATTTGCCGCTGGCGATGGAACAATCCACGAAGCGGTCGCAAAGAGTCACAAACCCGAACTGCTTGAAGACGAGGCAGAGGAGCCACTGCTCTATGATCCGTTGCGGCCGGCGTATGCGGTGATGCTCGACGCCCTGCCCGGCTCGCCGAGAATAGACGCCAACGGTGATATTCGGGCCGGTTCGGCAGGTGCGGCTCTCCTGTGCCTGGCAGTCCCCGCCGTGACAATTCTGGGACATGCAGGCTACATCTATGTGAGGTTTCTCACCAAATAGCTCGGCATCGACTCGGCTGAACAGAGCGCCCTTGCTTGTTCTGCGCACATCACGTATAATCCTGGCCCTTGAAGACATTTATAAGGCTCCTGATTGAAATTAGCGTTCTTGCGCGGGTAAATGGCTTTAAAATAGCAGGTTGTGGTCTTACTCGCGGGAATTCACTACCCTTCAAGGGTATGATTGCAGAGAAGACTTTATGGCAGAAACGATCATTGAGCAGATTCAGTCGTTGAGACGCGGCACGGTTGAGATCTTCACCGAAGCCGAACTGGCTCAGAAGCTCACCGTCGCGGTGAAAACAGGTAAGCAACTGCGCATCAAGCTCGGGCTGGATCCTACCAGCCCGGACATACACTTAGGCCACACGGTCGTTTTGCGAAAGATGCGACAGTTCCAGGATCTGGGCCACAAAGCCGTGCTTATTATTGGCGACTACACCGCACGGATAGGCGATCCAACGGGGCAAAACAGCACCAGACCGATACTGTCGGCCGAGCAGATCGAGCAAAACGCCAGGACATACTTCGAGCAGGCCGGGAAGATCCTCGATACTTGCGAAGAAAAACTCGAAACCAGATACAACGGCGAGTGGCTCGCGAAACTCAGCTTGATCGAGCTGATTCAATTGGCCGCAAAGAAGACGGTTGCCCAGATGCTCCAGCGCGACACGTTCAAGAAACGCCTGCAAGCTGAGGTTGACGTATACACCCACGAATTCCTCTACCCGCTGATGCAGGGCTACGATTCGGTCATGATAGACAGCGACGTCGAGCTCGGCGGCACAGACCAGACCTTCAACAACCTCGTGGGCCGCGATATCCAGAAGGGTTACGACCAGCAGCCGCAGGTCGTGATTACGATGCCCATCCTGGTGGGGTTGGACGGTCAGGAGAAAATGAGCAAGTCCAAGGGTAATTATATCGGCGTAACGGATGAACCCAACGACATGTTCGGCAAGGTAATGAGCATCTCCGACGAGATGATGGAAAACTATTTCACGCTGCTGACGAGCCTTCCAGCAGAAGAAATTGCCGAGATCGTCAACCCCGACAGGACGCATCCCAAGCAGGCCAAGGTCCTGTTGGGCAAAATGATCGTCGCCCAGTTCCACGGCGAGAAGGCTGCTGAATCGGCCGCCGCCGAATTCGACAAGGTCTTCGCCCGGGGCCAGCTGCCCGACGAGATCGTCGAGGTTGGGATAGCCGCTGGACCAATCGCCGCCAGCAAGCTTCTGCTTCACTGCAAACTCGTATCAAGCGGCGGCGAAGCCAAAAGAATGATAAAGCAGTCCGCGGCAAGCATAGACGGCGAGAAGTTGAGCGACCCGAACGCCGAGATCACCCCCAAAGACGGAACGGTAATCCGCGTCGGTAAGAGGAAATTCGCGAAGCTTAAGGTCCTCTCTTAAAAAAACGTGCACTTGACTTTTTCCAAGGTTATAATACACACGATATGGAACTGCCAAAACTCGAAAAACCTGAGAAGTATGTCGGTCTCTACATCTTCGATTTCGGCGATCACACCGGCATCGGTTTTACCGCGCAGGAAGTAGCTGAACTTCTGGAGAGCAAAAAGTACGCCGGCGGCAAGGTCTACAAGATTCACAGGGCATATCCCGACGGCAAGCTCGAACTAAAGGGCGTACCTGCCGAGACCTTCGAACTTGAGGCCGGGATGTTCTTCTATTCTATCGATCGCGAGGACAGCGAGCGTGATTTCAAACGGCTTGTCGATCTGGCGGTCACGGCCGCCCCGCCCTGCCGGGCCAAGGTCCATCTGGCCAGGGTCGATGACGAGAGCTTCGTGGTCGCTTTGATCTACCCGGCCGAGTACGACGAGGAGGTAAGCTCATGGCTTCTGGTCGGCGATTACGAAGCGAGCGGCGCCGCCGAAGGTGGTGTCGGCGCAGTCCAGAGGTACTATGATCGTGACGCCGAGATTCTGGACAGGCATCAGTTGTTCGCCAAATCGCAATCGCCGAGCAGGACGGGAGAGGAACTGCTGGCTTGCCTGAAGATGGCCGTTCAAAGATAGCTCAGGGCAGCCTTTGGCCGCAACCAACATATCAACTACGAAAGACGCTAAATGTCGCAAAATAGAAGAGTCGAGCATTCTTCCGCGTTTTTCCGCGTGTTTTGTAGTTAAGAAAAATGGCGTGCCCATTGTGAGTATGCGCTTTCGTGGAAAGATGAATTCACTTTTTGGCCTGCTTGCCGGCGGGTTGTTGTCACTCTTCGGCCGCAGGCCCGGCAAGCCTGGGCTCGACGATCTCAAACGTGCCGACTTCACGACGAGCACGCAGCGTTTGGGGATTCGCTTCGGCGAAAGGATCCGTGATGTCTTTCGGTTCAAATGGCTGAAGGCCTCTCGCGGTACATCGGCTGGCCGCTGTGCCCACCCCGACCAAAACAGAGAGTCTGATCGTACTGAATACAAGGAAGACGCTTAGTGAGCTAGAACGATCATAGCGATATTCGAAAACCTTTTTTAGGATCGCAGCGCTATCATGGCTGAGTTTCGTGCCCATCCGCCGCCTGGAGATGAACCTGTACTGAGCGAGAATGCCCTTGAGGTTCTCCGCAGCAGGTATCTGGTCAAGGACCGCCGGGGCAAGTGTATCGAGACGCCGGCACAGCTTTTCAGCCGCCTGGCGTCGTCGGTAGCCGAAGTGGAAGCGGCATACGGTGCCGGCCGCAGCGAGGTCAAACAGTGGCACAAGAGATATTATGACTTGATGGCGTCGCTGGATTTTCTGCCCAACTCGCCGGCTCTTATGAACGCACAGAGGCGCGGAACGCTCAGCGCCTGCTTTGTCCTGCCGATCGCCGACAGCATAGAAGGGATATTCGAGACGGTCAAACAGACGGCCCTGATTCAGAAGGCAGGCGGCGGGACGGGATTTTCCTTCGACAGGCTCAGGCCCACCGGCGACCGCGTTGCCTCCAGCGGCGGTACAACGTCTGGGCCCATCAGCTTCTGGCGCGTCTTTTCCGAGACGACCAACGCGATTCAGCAGGGCGCGTTTCGCCGCGGGGCAAACATGGGGATGATGAGCGTCGGCCATCCCGACATATTGAGATTTCTGCACGCCAAGCAGAATCTTAAGGCCTTCACGAATTTCAACATTTCCGTCAAGATCACCGATGGCTGGATGAGCAAGCTGCTCAAGTCCGGTAAGGCTCTGCACATTGTTGTCAATCCCCGCACAAAAAAGCAGTTCTTACTGCCGCGTCGAATCGACCGTGCAAACTACACGATAGACGATCTGCGCGAAATCGCTGGCGCCGGTAAAGTCACCGACAGGTCGGCGGGACAATTCTATACAGTCGGTGACATGTGGAAACTGATAGTGAAATGCGCCCACAAGACAGGCGAGCCCGGCATCGTCTTCATCGACCGAATCAACCGTGACAATCCTACTCCTTCGCTGGGCCCGATAGAAGCGACCAATCCCTGCGGCGAACAGCCGCTGCTGGACTATGAGGCCTGCACGCTGGGTAGTATTAACGTCGCGCAATTCGTGAGGGCTACCGGCGACGGCCCAGGCATGGATTGGCCCAGACTTGCCGGAACAGTCACATTGGCCGTGCGATTCCTGGACAACATAGTGGATGCATGCAATTATCCTCTCGCCGACACTCAGCGCCTCGCGCAGGCAAATCGCAAGATCGGACTGGGGGTGATGGGCTTCGCCGACTGCCTGTTCGCCCTTGGAATACGTTACGATTCGCACAAAGGCGTGGAGTTCGGCGCTTCACTGATGAAGTTCATCAACGATAATGCCCGCAAGGCCAGCGGCGAGCTCGCCCGCCTGCGAGGGCCTTTCCCAAACTGGAGCCGCAGCATTTGGAAAACCAGGTACAAAAGACAAGTTCGCAATGCCTCTCTTACGTGCGCAGCTCCAACCGGGACAATCAGCATCATCGCCAACTGCTCGTGCGGCATCGAACCGGTCTATTCACTGGTGTTTGTCCGTCAGGTCCTGGACGGCGCGAGAATGCTGCAGGTAAATCCGCTCTTTAAGCAAATTGCTTCCGAACGCCGTTGCTACAGCAGCAAGCTCGAAAGAAAGATTGCCAGGACGGGCAGCATCCAGAAACTGACCGAGGTCCCCGCCTCCGTTCGCCGGCTCTTCAAGGCAGCCTACGACATCGAGCCACAGTGGCATATCAGAATGCAGGCGGCGTTCCAGCAGCATTGTGACGCTGCGGTAAGTAAGACCATAAACCTCAACAAGAAGGCCGCGCCGGCCGCCGTCGACAAGGCCTACAGACTGGCCTATCGACTCGGCTGCAAAGGAGTCACTGTCTATCGGCGAGGCAGCCGCGAGCAAGAGCCAATGAGCCTGTACTGAGCAATCCACTGTCGGACCATGAGACTATGCCTGTTTGGAACTTACCCTTGACCGCCGAGCCCGCAGAGAACGCCGAGAGCTATTGGCAAGGCTGTGTCCTTTCTGCAGCGTACAGCGAGGCGATTTCTGCTTTTCTAAAGCACTGTTGTGTGGAGGCACCACCTGAGAGCTAGACCGTGCTCGTCAAGTGTAATAGGTAGATTCGGAACTACAACAAACTCCTTGGGCCCTCGCGCACAAATATTGATGCTCCTTCTTGATTCTTGTTGATAAGAAGGCCATAAAAAGCGAACATTTTGTTGAACTGGACTATTGACGGGTTTTGTGTAAATCTCAGATGAAGACCGTTGACACGATTTTGTTTCTTGTTTCGCTTTGCAGCACGGTGAGTCTTGCCGGCGCCGGCGGGCCGGTGGCCGAAGAACTCGTCTTTCGCGGGGCGAGCGATGCCTCGGCTGCGGTCGCTTTGGCCGAGGATATGTTCATCGTCGCCGACGATGAGAACAATGTCCTGAGGGTCTACCGAACGGGCCGGGCAGGCTCACCCGTCTTCTCGTACGACCTGACGGCATTTCTTGGGATCGATCCCGAGCATCCGGAGGCGGACATCGAGGGGGCGACGAAAATCGGCAGCCGTATCTATTGGATTACTTCCCACGGCAGGAATAAGGACGGCAAGATGAGGCCCAACCGGTATCGCTTTTTCGCAACCGATGTTCACGTCGAGAACAGTCGCGTGACCGTGCGCCCTGTGGGCACGCCCTTCAGTAGGCTGGTGTATGAGCTCCTAAGAACCAAGACCGCCGGTCGTCTCGGGCTGGCAGAAGCGACTCGTTTCGGCGCCGATCTGAAGAAGAGGGATCGCGAGAAGCTCGCTCCGAAGGCCGATGGGCTCAACATTGAGGCACTTTGCGGCTCGCCGGACGGCAGGATCATCTACATCGGCTTTAGAAATCCCAGGGTGGGCCGCCGAGGGATTGTTGTGCCGCTGCGCAATGCCGACAGCGTAGTCGAACACAGCGAAGTGCCCGTCTTTGACGAACCGATTCTGTGGGATCTGGGCAAACTGGGAATAAGGAGCATGGAATACTCCCGCTTCCATGAAGAGTACTTCATTATTGCGGGCAGCTTCGACGAGAATGATGAGTATGCTTTGTACCGCTGGTCGGGGGGCCGAAGATGGGCGCCCAAGCTGGTCCGGGAACTAATTTCGGATAGAGTCAGATTCACGCCCGAGGCGCTGGTGCCGTTCGAAGATTCGGGCAGGTTGTTGCTTCTCAGCGACGATGGTTCGCTTGAGATCAAGGTTGACGGGCCCGCGGATTGTCTGGAAGGCGAGTATCGCAGCGACGGGAAGTGCCT
>Ga0111165_1025_pt1 | contig 17815 bp, 13 predicted proteins | sample DeeMarSeWOR28_12_FD_80268 | JGI IMG/M metagenome (GOLD analysis project Ga0111165, IMG submission 80268) | Phycisphaerae bacterium SG8_4 | reverse complement strand
GGACAAAGCCGAATCTCTCGTACCAGTTCCTCAGCTTTCTGTCTTCGGCGACAATGCCAATCTCCAAGTGCTGCGAACCGTTTTCCGCCGCTTTGTCAAATACATGCTCAACAAGCATTTTGCCATAGCCTTTTCCTCTGTCTTCGGGCAGCACCGCGAGCCTCTCCAGATAGCATACCTCCGGGCCTGCCTTCTCAAGCGCTACGCATCCGCAGGGCCCGCCATTTTGCGCGAGGATGTAATAGCTCAGGCCTCTCTCGATATCGCCGGCGATTCGCTGATCTGTGCAGAATGCGAGATTCTTCGGGCAATTCTCGATGGTAAGCTCGAACCGCTCGGCTACGTCACGAAACGACTCGCGCAGAAGGCTGACCAATATGCCGACATCCGCTTCGTTTGCCTCTCGAATTGTTATCGTGTCGCCTATCTGCATATGTCATGGACGCGGTCGTAGGCTTCGGCCTGCTCTTCTGGCGTTTGACAGAAGGTGACCACGATCAATTTCATGCCGGGTTTCCACAGTCGCTTGACGGTCTCGACGACAGTCTGGCAGTCGCCCACAATTCGCGCGTTGACAACAATGCCAGTATTGGCAAATGCCTCGGCAAAAGTTTCGGGCCGATTGGGCGTCGGATCCGTAGCCGCTGAGAACGCGCCGTCAACCATGCGCAGTCCGCGCATTGTCTTAACTGAATCTGCCTTGTCCGACCAGTCGCCGCAACTGTGAAACGTCGAGCCTGCGAATGACTCGGCCAGGAACTCGACCGCCGGGGCGGCAAACTCGAGGTATTGCTCGCTGGAGATCATCAAGGCATTGTCGTCGCTCATCCCCAGCCCTTCGAAGGACCGGCACGAAGCGTATCCGTGTCCGGGCCAGGCTAGCGCCTCGCCGATCCGCTCGATCTGCTCGCGTGTGAACTCGGCCAGCAGCACGGCAAGCTTCATGAGAAACGCCTTGACGGCGTCAGGGCCGTCGAACATCTCGATAAAGAAGCTGCTCATGTCCACGACGTTGCCGGCGATGTTCAACGGCGACTGCGTGTCGGTTAGTGACATCGGTATCAGCCCGCGGGTCTCTTCGACAAAATAATCGATCATGTCAATCGCACGGCTGCCGATGGAACTCTGCGATACCGGTACAGTTGCGCAGTCGAGCGCTTCCTTCACATATTGGAAGGCCGGGCGCACCGCCGGTGCCTGTTTTTCTTTCCAGATGTAATCGATACCGAACGCGCTGGCAACCGGACCTATACCATACCAGGGCACCAGAAAGTTGGGGACATCGGCCTTGAAATCCATACTCTTTTTCAGTCCACCTAGCTGCCATTGAAGGGAGGCCTTCATGTCCCTACATCCGTAAGAAAAAACCTCGGCGATGCGCATTCGCCGGTGCACAAGAACGCCCGAACGGGAAAGCCAGAAATCGCGACACCGATCCAGCAGCGACGCCTCGTAGTCGGCGTACGCCTCGAAGTCAAACGCCTGGGGACTCACCGGCTCGGCAGGCGTTGCCTGAACATCAGCACTCGTTTGATCGAATGTCTTGCCCGTCACCTTGAGTCTCCTTGTGTGCTCCCTATTAACATGGCGACATTATAGCTGCGTTCGGTCTGTTTGTCATCACGAATGAAACAGGACAAATCAGGTGAGCAAGACCGGCAGGCACTGCGGGGTAGATATGGTATAATAGCTTGTTTGACTGTTCTGAACTGATTTATTTTGGAGATGGGCAATGATAGATTTGGGCAGCAAGCGTTTGAGCCGACGTGAGTTCATGAGGGTGGCGGCCGGAGCAGGTGCCGCTATGGCGCTTTCGGCTGATTCTAGCTCGGCGGCGCGCAAAGAGAAACGGCCGAACATCATACTCTTTATTACGGACGACCAGGACAAGCACTCCATCGGCGCCTACGGAGGAAGTTCGCTGACGCCCAACCTGGACCGTATGGCACGTGAAGGGATGGTCTTTCACCAGGCGTACGTGAGCAGCACTGTCTGTACGCCTTCACGATATTCCTTCCTCACGGGACGTTACCCCGGACGCTCCTACAGCAGGCGATACGAAGATGAGTGTCCACGCCGAATGCAGGGATTTCCGTCCTTCAACGTCGAACTCGAAGATGACAACATGAACGCAGGGGCAATCCTGCAGAGAAGCGGCTACGCGACGGGCTACGTCGGGAAGTTCCACGTCGGTCCCGACATTAAGCGGCCCGAAGACTACGAGAAGCTGGGCCTGCGGTACATTCCGGCCGACGCGCCGGCAGATGGCGAGACGACCGCTGCATTTCGGCACAATGAACGCTGGTATCGCCGGTTCCTCGAGAAGAAGGGATTCTCTTGGGCAAAGCACATCTACTGGGGCAACCTGCAGCGTCCCTTCAACCATCACAATCCCGAATGGACTGTCGCCGCGGCGCTGGAATTTATCGAGCGCAGCAAGGACCAGCCTTTCTACCTGCACTATTGCACGACGCTGACGCATGGGCCCGACAAGTCGTGGCGCGATTCGATGGAACATCCTGGCGTTTCGGGCGAAGGGATACTCGACGAAATCCCGGAAGTAATGACCAACCGCAGAGATCTGCTCGCGCAGCTACGGGACAAGGGGCTTGATCCGGCACAGGGTCACGCAGGCTACGCGCAGGTGGACGACAGCGTCGGTGCAATCTTCAAGAAACTGGACGAGTTCGGTATCGCTGACAATACGCTGATCGTCTTCACCTCCGATCACGGCTCGAACATGAAGGGATCGCTGTTCAATATTAACGGGACCTGCGTGCCGTTGATCATGCGATGGCCCCGGGCGATCAAGGCCGGCACCCAGTGCGATGAGCTTGTTCAGAACATCGACCTGACACCGACGTTTTTTGATCTTGCCGGCGCGGATGTTCCGGATGAATACATAATGGACGGACGGAGCCTGCGGCCTCTGTTCGACGCAGAAAGACCCAAGCGGTGGCGCGACCATCTCTACTTCGAAATTGGTTACGCTCGCGCGGTTTGCACAAGAGACTTCAAATACATCGCCGTTCGGTATCCGAAGGAACGGATCGATCAGATAAAGAAGGCCCGGGCTGAATCGCTTCCGAAACTGATGGCTTACATCGGAAGGATGGGCATAGGAACGCGCGGCGCGCAGAACCCGGGCTTCTTCGATTACGATCAACTATACAATTTGAAGAAGGATGCGAAAGAACAGCGAAACCTTGCCGCAGATAACGAGTACAGCCAAACACTGGCGCAGATGCGCCTGATGCTCAAGAAGGACCTGGAGTCTTTCGACCGGCCCTTTGGTGAGTTCGTCGGCGGGGGCAATGCTGCGCCGCCGGGACTGATCGATGAGCAAATAGAGCTGGTCAAGAAGATAAGGATCGAGGGCAAGAGAATTATTCTGCCGGACGATCTCGTCGAGAACGAGCAACCACAGGCCGACAGTAAGGATGCGGTGAGCGAAAGAGAGAATCGGCGCGCCAACCGAAGGCGTCGACAGACCCAAATAAAGTAAGCGCACGCGCTTCCGGCTATGCCTGCGTTATCAAATACACCACACAGACAATTACAGCTACACATGCCCAGCCGACCAGAAAACCGATTACCGACGTGCGCGACGGGATCGCGATTTCCAGACTTGTGTTTGGCAGTATGTTGCGTCTTTCAGGCACTACCGCTCCCTCGGGCAACGTGCAGGGCCTGTCCACCTGTTCGCCCGGTCCAATTGGCGTCCTGGTGAGGGCATAGAAATTCTCAAGTTTCTCGGCGGCAACCGGTCGAGTCAGAAGGCTGACGACAATCCCGCCTATCAGTCCGGTTGCCAGATACAAAATCATCTGCCACGGCAGGTGAAGCTTGTTCTCGAACAACATGAACTGCGGAAGGTACTGGGCAAAATGCCTGTTGAAATCCCAGATGCCACGTTCGCCGAACGCAATATCGCTGGTAAAGAGCATCACGGCAAAACCGATCAAGGTGGTCGCCCACGCACCGGCGGTAGTCATCCTCCGCCAGAACAATCCGAGCCAGAAAGCAAGTCCCATCATTGCCGATATCTTCCAGAATATCTCCAGCCCCTCAACCACACCCCTGAATCCATAGGCACAGGCGACGCCGCCAGCGACCACAACTACCGAGGCAATTCGCCCTACCGTGACATAGTGGCCCTGCCCGCGGCCCGGAGCTAAGGGTCTGTAGATGTTCTCGGTAAACAACCCCGCCGACGCTATCATAAACGCATCACACGAACTCATCACCGACGCCAGAAGCGCCGCCAGGAACACCCCAAGTATCCCCGGCAGAATCTTAGGCAGAAAGTCACCTGCCACCGCTCCGAATACGTGATCCGGCTCAATCTCTCTACCTGCGAAATAAACAATCGCAGCAACGCCCGTCAGGCACCATGGGATCGTGCATACACGTTTTATGAGGTTTCCGAACATCCATCCGAATCTTCCCTCCATCTCGGTCTTGCCGGCGGCGCAATTGCTCATCGTGTGAGGTTGTGTCACGATTCCCACGAGCCCGTTGAACGCAATAACCGCAATGTAGAAAGAAGTTATCCCGGCGGGGGCAACCAGGGAAAGCCTCTCGGCCGCTACCGCCTCGCGAATTCCATCCATCCATCCGACAGCATTCATCACCAGTGGCAGCAGCAAGAACGAGAAGATTATGGTCAGGATGCCCTGGATGAAATCCGTTATGATCGCTGCTGCGAGACCCCCGGCTACACCGTAGACCACAAAAACTACAGTCATCACCGCGATCGCCGCGTTCGCTGACAACTGTCCCTGCGTGCTGGCCGATATAACAGCACCCGAACCCCTCAGCATCAGGCCGATATTCACCGAGAGGTTAAGCATCCCGATAAGCGCATACAGCACTGCCACACTTCTGTCGTATCGAGCTTCAAAAACATCGCCGGTTGTGATGGCGCGAAAACGTCTCATCACGGGAGCTATCAGCCAGTAGAACGGCGTGCAGGGAAGCCAAAGCCACTGATACCAGATTCCGGAAAGCCCGTCCGAATAGCTCTTCGAGGCGACCCCCACCGCCTGGTCCGAATGGGTGCCGGCGCCGAATCCGAACATGACCATCATCGCCTTACCGAACCGTCGGGGCATGAAGAAGTCTTGACTCTTCTTTATTTTGCTCGCAGTCCAGAAGCCGATAGCGGCCATGGCGAGAAGATACAGCAGCAATACGCAGATGTCCGCAGCATGCAATCCAAACATCGACTATCGACTCTCTTTCATTGACCGTTCCTAGTATTCTTTGCTGGCTGGCTACAAGCCATCGGATGCCGGCTACAAAGGCTGAAATAGTAAATTGAAATCAGCAAATAGTAAATAAAAAATACCCCGCAGCGCATCCGTTCGCCACGGGGCAATGAAAAAGCAATGCCAAATACCCGATACCTGACGTTCGATCGACACTTACGTGTATCGAGCATCACTCAGTATTTTCCGCGTTTGCACCCCCCTGTCCGCCCATCTCGTCAGGACCTTCCGTGTTCTCCTCGGTTTGAGGCCGTAATCTCAGTTCCACACCAAGCCGGCCCAGCTCGTGTGCCACATCAGGCTGTCCGCTGTCTGACCGATAACTGGCAATGAAATGCTCCTTTGCCCTGGTCTCGTCACCTTTGCTCAAATAATAGAAGCCCAGTTGCTTGTTCACTTCGGCCGAACCCGGCGCCAAGCTAAGTGCCTGTTGATAACTATCCAAAGCATAGCCGTCAAGCTGCTGCTTCTGGAAGGCCATTCCAAGCTTCAGTGACTGTGTTGCCGAGCTGGCAGCCTGGTTCATATAGACATCGGCATAAGTCTTGGACTTGGCACTGTCATCTGCGTCAAGGAAAAGCTTGACCATCGCCGCTTTGGCCTCTGCGCCGGCGGGGTCGAAACCCAGGGCCACGTTGTAATGGTACTCAGCTTTTGCCCATTGTCCCTCGGCATGGTACAACTGGGCTATCTGAAAATGCGCAACGGGATTCTCGAACTTGCGCTCCAGCAACTGGAGCAGCTCGGCCTTCCTTGCGTCAGCTGAAACGTTCTCTTGCTGGCCAATTGCAGTCGCATCAGCCTGAGGTTCATTGCAGCCGACGAATAGAAATGACAGACACAAAAGAAGGACAAAGAAAAAAAGGGATGCCGGACTAAAGCCGAGGACAAAATACTGCGTCGTCAATTTATTGCTCCCGACTCTTACCGCCATTCTGGCCTCCACTGAGAAAGCTCTCGTTCGCCTTTGCGCCGAACCTCAACTTCAATCCACCAAGACGAAAGCTATTTTGCTGAAGAGCAAAAATCTTTGCAAGAAAATTTTTCAACAAATCGAATAAAATGTCAAATTGTTCTGGAGATGTGACATTCAATTTGCAGTCGGCAATCAAATGTGGAAAATTCGTGTAATAAAATCTCCTGGAGCAGCGACTAATTGTAGCGACGGCCCGTCGCAGGCGAGCGCAGCATAGGCCAGTTTCCAGCAGGGCTTGCAAGTGATTGACTGGCAGGTAATTATCGAAGAACACGGCCCGGTTGTATGGCAGACAGCCTGCAGGCTGCTCGGTAACCGCGCCGATGCCGCCTACTGCTTCCAGGAGACTATTGTCTCGACTCTGGAGTTCTTCCGGCGCAAGCGCTTGCGGAACTTTTCCGCGCTCTTGACCGGCTGGCCACCGCGCGGGCGATAGATCAGCTCTGCCGGCGATTTCGCCGGACGAATTTCAACTCGGACCTGACTGACCTGCCTGCCACACAGAGCGCAAATCCTGGCCCTGCCCAAGTGGCGCAACTGCAGGAATTCGCCGCCGGCTTGCGCGAATTGTTAAGTAAGCTGCCGGCTCGCGAAGCTCCGGCCCTTTGCCTGCGATATTTGAATGATATGAGTTATCGACAAATCGCCGATGAGCTTGGCATCAAGACAAATACCGCGGACGCCGTCCGAGACGCCCTGTTGGGCCTTCGCTAAAATCTGCGCGATAGATCTGTGCCGAATACCGCAATAGTGCTCCAGTATTGCAGTTGCCCGCCGAGACCCGCCGATCCATTCAGCGGGGATTCTTTTGCACGCAACGGACCACACGAATCAGACATCGAGATTCTGGACTTCGAGGGCATGATCACGGATGAAGTTTCGGCGTTTTTCCACGTCGCCGCCCATCAATATGCTAAAGAGCCGGTCGGCTTCGCCTGCATCTTCGAGCTTAACGCTCAGTAAGGTCCGCGTTTCGGGATTCATCGTCGTTTCCCACAACTGATCGGCGTTCATCTCGCCCAGGCCTTTGAAACGCTTGATCTCGATTCCTTTGCCGCCTATCTGCCTGATCCCGGCGCAGATATCGCCCAGCGAGGCAATGTCATAATTGCTCTCGTCGTTTGTGAGCACAAACTTGGTCATAAGAGCCTCGCCTGAAACAGCCTTGGCCGGTTTCAGGAGAAAATCCGTCAAATCCAGGCCGAACTGCTCTCTGAGCCGTTCGCTTATCGTATTTATCCGGCTGACCTCGTGCAGCTCCTCGGAGATGACCGATTCCTCCTCTTCGCCCTCGGCCAAAGCACTGGCCTGCTCCTTAAGCTCGTCGGCGCGCTTTTCGTACTGCTCCCTGTCATAATAGACTTCTTCCTGGCCTTCCACGCAGATACGAAAGGCAGGCAAACCTCCTCTGGACAGATCATAGTAGGCGCCGACGAACTCGGCGAAAGCAATTCCCCGCCTGTTGAGAACAGCTATAATGCGTTCGGCGTCGGCGAGCAGCTTCACCAGCGAGGCCATCTCTTTTCCACTGACGCGCGATTCGGCGCCATTGCCCTGGGTCCTCGGCTCTGTCTTTGGAGCCTTTTTGCTTCTGCCGCTGCCGTTTCTGATCAGAAGCTCCGTGCCCTCCAGGCCGCGGGTGATCATCCGCTTGCGCATCTGGGTTTCGCTGAGAATGTACTCCGATCTCTTCTTGCCCTTGACCTTGATCTCGTAGAGCGGTGGCTGGGCGATGTAAATCATATCGTTGTAGAACAAATCCTGCATCTGCCTGAAGAAGAAGGTAAGCAAAAGCGTTCGAATATGGGCGCCGTCGATGTCGGCGTCGGTCATAAGTATAACCTTGCCGTATCTGCACTTGTTCAGATCGAACTCGTCGGTGCCGATGCCGGTGCCCAGGGCGCTTATGATAGTTCGAATCTCTTCGTGACCCAGCATTTTTTCCAGCCGGGCCTTTTCCACGTTGAGAATCTTGCCCTTCAAGGGAAGGATAGCCTGGATGTTTCTGTCCCGCCCGGCCTTTGCCGAGCCGCCTGCCGAGTCGCCCTCAACGATGAATACCTCGGTGCTTGCCTTTTCCTTGCTCGCGCAGTCCCACAGCTTGCCCGGAAGATTCGCGGCGCTGAGCGCCCCTTTTCGCCTGGTCAGCTCGCGGGCCTTCCTGGCCGCCTCTCTGGCGGCCGCCGCCTGGATGGCCTTGTTGAGGATCCGCTTTGCGTCGGCCGGATGCTCTTCGAGATAATGACCCAGCTGCTCGTTGACCGTGCTCTCGACAAAACCGCCCACTTCCGGATTTGTCAGGCGGACCTTTGTCTGAGCTTCGAAATGCGGGTCGGAGAGTTTTACCGCCACCACAGCAGTCAGGCCTTCGCGAAGATCGTCGCCTGTGGTGCCCTGGCCGTTCTTGAGCAGGTTGTTACTCCGGGCGTAATAGTTCATCGTCCGCGTCAGGGCGGTCCTGAAGCCGGAAAGATGCGTGCCACCGTCGATGTTGCGGATGTTGTTGGCAAAAACCAGCACGTTGTCGGTATACCCGTCGTTGTACTGCATCGCCACTTCGCAACTGAGCATCGCCTCTGTGTCTTGCCTGGAGAAATAGATCACGTCCTTGTGAAGCGTTTCTTTGCCCTCGTTGAGATGGCTGACGAATGCCTTGATCCCCTCATCGAATTTGAACACCTCTTTCTTGTCGTTTCTGTCATCTCTGAAGGAGATTCGCAGTCCTCCGTTGAGATAGGCCAGTTCCCGGATTCTCTTGAGCAGCGTGTCGTATGCGAATTCCGTATCCCCGAATATCTCTTCGTCGGCCTTGAAGGATATCTTCGTCCCACGCTTGTTGGCCGGCCCGATTTCCTGCACGCGCCCTTTCGCAACGCCGCGGGCGCACTCGATATGATAGTGTTTGCCGTCGCGATAGACGTCTGCTTCGAGCCATTCGCTCAGGGCGTTGACTACGCTGACGCCTACTCCGTGCAGGCCGCCGGCGACTTTGTAGCTGTCCTTGTCGAACTTGCCGCCGGCGTGCAGCTTTGTTAGCACGACCTCAAGGGCGCTGACCTTTGCATCTTCGTGCATGGAGACGGGAATTCCCCGGCCGTTGTCCTCTATCGAGCAGCTTCCGTCGGGACCAATACGCACGGAAATGCTGTCGCAGGCCCCCGCCAGCGTCTCGTCAATGGAGTTGTCCAGAACTTCATAGACCAGATGATGCAGACCGGCGCTGCCGCGGTCGCCGATGTACATGTCCGGCCTCAGACGCACCGCCTCAAGCCCCTCCAGAATCTTTATCTGGTCTGCGTCGTACTTATGTTCCGTCATTTCAATTCATTCCCTCTTTTCTTATATATCGTCCTGGCTAACTGATAAACTTTCGAAGCTGCCCGCTGCCGCGGCCACGAAAACTCCTCGCTGCCAAACAGAAGTCTATACGGCGACGAACTTGACTGCCGTCAGTCGAGCTTTGGGGCACTGCTGCTGCAGCTCTTCGAGAAGCTCCGACCTGCACAATTGCAGCTCGTACAAATATGATGGCGAGTCGACCCGCACCCTTAGCAGGCCACCGGAAATATCAACGATTTCGCAATGCCGGGACAATTCGGCCGGCAGCATCCGGCTCCACGCTTCGGCTACATCGCTGAAAACCGCTTGCCGTGGAGAAATCTGCCGGTCCATAAGCTGCTGAGCAACCTGACCCAAACCCAAGGCACTGTAGGGTTTGCGCCTTCTTCGACAATTGAGAGTATCCTGTAATCGTTCGATCTCATCCATAATGCACGGTTGACGAGACTGAGAGGTCAGTTCTACCCGGCGGATTCAGACTATCCCAGGTTGATCGGCATCAGGACGTAGAGAAAATCTTTCCCGCTTTTAAGCAGGCCGGGCCTGTCGGGTTCGCCCAATTCAAGCTCGAAATCCGCCGCTCTGATGACCCGCAGGGCATCTATCAGAAATTGCGGATTGAAACCGACTTTGATCGGCTCGCCTTTGTAATCGAGCACCGTCTCGACCTGCGCGTCGCCGGTTTCCGGCGCCCTGCCGGAGAACACTATCTTGTCCTTTTCCAGCGAGATCTGAATCCCTTTCGACTCTTCGTTGGCCAGCAGCGACGCCCGGCGAACCGCGCTGAGCGTAGCCTCGGTCGAGAGTGTCAGCTTCTTATCGTAATCGGTCGGGATTATGTCCTCGTACTTGGGGAAATTGCCTTCGACCAGATTGGAGCTTATTACAACGTTCGCGCAGCTCATTACAATCTGATTATCAAGCAGCTTGACCGCGACGGTATCTTTCTCGCTTCCGCCGACTTTGTCCAGCAGGCCCATCGCCTTGCCCGGGACTATCAGATTCGACGGCACCTCGCCCTTCGGCGCCGAAGTGAGCTTGACCCTGCGCCACGCGAGTCTTCTGCCGTCCGTGGCGACCATCATCAGGTTCTTACCCTTGATCTCCCAGAGCACGCCGTTGATTGCGTAGCGACTGCTCTCCTTGGCTGTCGCGAAAAGACATTGCTCGATGCCGGCCTGGAGATTGGAAAGGCCGATCTCTATCTCGGCGTCGCCCTCGAAACCAGGCACGAGAGGATACTGGCCCGGCTCTTGACCGTAGATTGTAAAGTGGCTGTCCGCTCCCCTGATTTCGCACTTGCCGTCGGAGGCCTCCAGCACCAGGACTTCATCGACACTCTCGCGGACAATCGCCGCAAGCCGATCGGCAGGGATGATGACCTCGCCCGTTTCTTCGACCTGCACCTCGGAGATAGAATAATTGATACCAACCTCCATATCGGTCGCGCAAATCCGAACTTCCCTTTCCTCAGCGGCGATCTGAACACAACGAAGAATCGGCTTGGGTGTTCGGCTCGGAGCTACAGATGTCAGCAGGCCCAGGGCCTCGGCCAGCGCTGCTCTGTTGAAATTTGCTTTCATAATGGTAAACCTCTGGTTAAACGGCCAAAAGGGTCAAGATATACGACTTCCACGAATGGAAACTAAACGCGTAATTTACACCCAAACCCGCGTCTTCACAAGCCTATTTTTTCGCAAAAAAGCCTCACCCACCACGGGCCCTGAAGTTTGCCTGACTTAACCCGTTTGCCGTCTGGGATTTAGCGCTTTATACCGGCGATGGGTACGCCTATAATGCCGTAACAAGCATCTCAAGAAAGACATTTTCTTGGGAGGGTCTAACCTTCAACGTGCCTTTGTCAGAACTCTTAACTGTCCCATTAGTCACAATGACAACGCTCGGGTCCGGAGACATGTACGCGAACGCAAATGGGTTCTCAAGAGGTTTTTTCGGGCATACATTGCTGGCGTTTCAGGTGATTCTGGGTTATGTTCTTACCGGTGCGTTGGCCAGACGACTGGCAGTCTCGTTCACTGCAGGTGAGCCGACAGGGAGATTTGCAGATGGAAAGTAAGGAAAACGATGGAAAATACTGAAGATATGGATATGGTTATTCCAGAGTTGCAGCCGGCCCTCGAGGAGATTGTCGCTCTGACAGAGCAGTTCTGCAGCGAGCATCTGAACGAAGAGTATCGGCGTCTCTGCACGGAGATGGTGATTGAACTCGCTGAGCTTGAGGCCCCGATCAATAAGGGCAGACCGACCAGTTGGGCCAGCGGAATCGTCCACGCTCTCGGCTTCGTCAATTTCCTGCATGATCCGTCACAATCACCCCACATGACTTCTCCTGAGATAGCGAAAGGGTTTGGCGTTTCGCAGGGGACTATGCAGTCGAAATCAAAGATGATTCGGGACGGGCTTGAACTGATGCCGTTTGATCCGGACTGGTGTCTGGAGGCCCTGCTCGAAGACAACCCGCTGGTCTGGATGCTCGAGATCGATGGATTGGCTGTGGACATTCGCATGGCGCCGCGCGAGCTCCAGGAGCAGGCGTATCAACAGGGGCTGATACCGTATATCCCCGCCGACCGGCAGCGGCCGAGGCCACAGCCAAGCTCAAAGACAAGGATCATACAATTCCCTTCGGGGCCCCGGGAGCCGACCTCGCCAAAATCCTCGCAAAAAGCAGAAGATGACGCGCCGTCTTTGTTTGACGGGCTGACAGAGTAGGGAATACCGAATTTCGAACAAGGAATGTCGAATGTCCAACGGTGGTACTGCAAATCCCAAATCGAGCGATGAACTGCAAGCGACGAGTCATGAGCCCGTGGCATGGTGGCACTGGCACAGGCGCCTGTATGACTGGGTGATTCATTTCTCGCATACAAAGCACGGTGTGACAGCGTTGTTCGTCCTGAGTTTCGCCGAGTCCAGTTTCTTCCCGGTCCCGCCGGACGTCCTACTCGGGCCGCTCGCCCTTGGCGCGCCGAAGAAATGGCTTCGGTTTGCCCTCGCCTGCTCGATCGCCTCGGTACTGGGCGGGATTATGGGCTATTGCATCGGGATGTTTCTGTGGTCGATGATTGGCGAGTGGGTCATTGCCAATCTGTCGTGGGCAGGCCTGACCGAGGCTAACTTCGCCAAATTCCAAAACGCATACAGGAAATGGGATTTTGCCGTTGTCTTTACATGCGGATTTACACCATTACCTTACAAAGTCTGCACGATCTCGGCCGGTATCGCCAAAATAAACTTCTTCGGTTTCCTTGTCGCCTCGACGGTGAGCCGTTCGGCCAGATTCTTCATCGTGGCCGGTCTGATGGGCTGGAAAGGCGAGAAGATCCGGCCTTTCGTTGAGAAGTATTTCAACTGGTTCTCTCTGGCTTTCGTTGTCTTATTGATCGGAGGCTTCCTTGTGATAAAATGGATTCACTAGTTTCACAGCCGGTTTCCGGATTGTGCTAATGAACGATCTGCAGAAACAAACGCTTTTGAAGGTCGCTCGCGACGCTGTCGAGGCGGCCGTTAATGGACGGCCTGCGCCCAAGAGCAAATCCGACGATCCTCAGCTAAATGCTCCCTGCGGATGCTTTGTGACATTGAAGAACCGAGGCCGGCTGCGCGGCTGTATCGGTCAATTCACTTCAGACGACCCTTTGGTTGAGCTTGTCGCCGAGATGGCTAAGGCCTCGGCCACGGGCGATCCGCGTTTTCTCGCCGACCCGATTACTTCCCGCGAGCTCAAACATTTAGATGTCGAGATATCGGTTCTCTCACCGTTGGAGCGAACGGATGATCCATTGAGCCTGCGCCTCGGCACCGATGGTATCTATATCAAGAAGGGCCGCGCCTCGGGCTGCTTTCTGCCCCAGGTAGCTCACGAGGCCGGCTGGTCCAAGGAGGAATTCCTCTCATATTGCTGCGCACATAAAGCAGGTCTTGCTTCCGACGCATGGCGAGATCCGGGGACGGAAGTCTATCTCTTTACCGCAGAAGTCTTCGGTGCAGATTTCAAGGATCTGTAGCCTTCATGACGGCTCCGCTTGCTGTCTTTGTGCTACTGTGCGGCTGCCTTTGCCGCTGGCAGAAAATTCTCCATCACCCAGTACTGATACTCCTCACAGGTGACGGCAAAGGCAATGGCATCACCTCTTGGCGACCACTTTGGCATCCACGCCCAGGCATCCTTGCCTACATCGGATATACTGCCAATCCTGAACGCCTTACCACCGTCAGTCGGAGCACACAAAATCCTCTTGTTGCCGCGCGTGTACACCATATGGCGGCCATCAGGAGAGAGATCAAAGATATTGATGGGCGTCTCCCTGCCTTCCTTGCGAAAGATCTCTTTTGTTCCTTGGCCGTCTATTGTGGTCATCAGTATTCTTTCCATCCGGTTGCCCCGTGTTCTTTGGCCAGCAATATAAGCGACCGAGCGGCCATCGGGCGAGAAGACTGGACGCGTCACGTAGACATTAGGATCGCGTTCCTCCGGCGGGGCCGTGATCCTTCGCGGTGTTCCGTCTTCCACATTCACAACGTAAACGTTGTTCTTGCGTGCATATGCGATGGCCTTGCTGTCCGGCGACCATGTGGGGTCATAGTTAGCTATCGCTCCCTCAAGTGGCACCAAGAGTCTTACGTCACCACTCTCGACCGCAATCAGAAAAACCCCTGCTCTCTTTGCATTGTCGATGCCGCAAAAAGCGATCTCTCTTCCATCTGGCGACCAGGACATTCCGCGACCTATGTTCTTGATCCCAGACAATGACAGACCTCGTATGGTTTCACCACTACTGGCAGATATGAAGATCATCTCCCCTCCCTGCGTCGTGGCAACTTGTCCTCCATCCGGCGACCAGCAAAAACTATTGAGATTGCTTCTCCGCACCAATTGGCGCGGAGATCCGGTAGCCTGGCCTGTTCGCGGGTCCACGGGCATAGTGAATATTCCACCAAGCCTAAAACCGATCCGGTAGACCAACTGTCCGTTCCGGGACCAGTTGTAGCATGCAATCTGTTCAACATTCGGTACCACCGGGATAGGCACACCCGCAAACTGGTTACCCTGCACTTGCACTGCCCACAAATCCTTGAATTGAACATTGATCCCTCTCTGTGCCCCTGTGAACACAATGTGACTGCCATCGGGAGACCAAATCGGCTGGGTGATGGCGCCAGGAAAATCAGAGTATTTGGTGTGGCTTGTCCCATCGACTTCCTGCAGGTGCAAGACCGAATGGCCGGCCTCTTCCGTGACGTAGCTGACCCGGTCACCCCTGGGAGAGAAACGAGGAGAAGGCCAACATCCCGTATCCTCGGCCAGGACGGTTCTTTCTGTGCTGTCCAGGTTGGATAGGATCACCGAGTAGACGGTCCCAGCGGTCCTCTGTACGCTCAAGATCAGTTTCCCATCCTGTGACCAGTCCTCAAAGAAGTGAGGATCCCTGAGCAGACGTCGCGTTTCTCCCGTCTCCAGCGAAACCGCCACAACTCCCCTTTGCTCCTCATCCCCACCCCGTTTCTCCACAGCGATTTCACGCCCATCAGCCGACCAGACAACACCGCCAAAGGAATTCCCACCGAGGTTCCGCTGTTCGCCAGTCGAGGTGTCAATTACTACCAATTCAGTATTCCACGTGATCCCGGCAAAATGTCTGCCATCCGGAGAAAGCGCGCCACTTTCAGGGAAGTCCACCGTGATAGTGGGGAGCTGGGAAATGGCGGCAAATCGTCTTATCAGCTTGGTGGCGCCATACCCCAAAGGCAGCAGAACCGCAACTGCAATTGCCACTGCTGCGGCTACACGCCAGGGGGATACTGACCGGCCCGCAGGGGCAAGCCACCTGCGCAGAGAGGACCGATGTGTCTTCACAGCCCCCAGTGAGATGTCTGCCTGCAATCTTTCCAGAAGGCCATCCGATACCGGCGGCTTTGGGGCGGCCCTGAGGTATTGCTCGATCTTCTTTTGCATATTCATAATGATTCTCCTTCTGCAATCGAAATCCTCTGCTGTTGTGATCTGGTTTCTCGGAAACCCAGCTTGACCCTGAGGGTTTTGAAGACCTCGCGCAGCCTGTATTTTACGGTGCTGGTTGCAACACCCAGGACCTTGGCCGTCTCGCGAAGAGACAATCCCTGGTAGTAATGCAAGTGGACAGTCTGTTTCTTGTCTTCATCAAGCTGATCCACCGCTTCGTACAACTGCCGAGCCAAATGGCGTTCGGCAAGGTTCGAAAAAGGGCCTGGATTATCGTCTACGCACTGCAGCCACCACTGGTCGGGAAGGTTAAGGGCACTGCCGGCGTTTCGACGCTGCCAGTCGATGTAGCAGTTGTATGCAATCCTATGGAGCCAGGTTGAGAATTTGCTGCGGCCCTTGAAATGATCAAGGGAGGACCACACCTTCAGGAAGGTCTGCTGCGTGAGGTCATCGGCGTCTGGCTGGCTGCCACAGAGACGTCTCAAATATGAATAGACATCTGCGTAATGAAGCCGAAGCAACTCGCTGGCTGCATTTGTGTCCGCCTTCTGAGCTCGTTTCAGCAGTCTCCTTGTCCGGCTGTTCATTGGCGCCCCTGTATTGCATCACATCCACCTTGTAGTCCGACTATTAGTTTAGACGAAAAATCCCGCCTGCGTGGACAAAATATAGTGAATTTCCGACCCGTTGCAGCCGATGAAAGGGACGACAAGAACGTCACGGTTATTAAACCGTATGGTTGCAATTCGAGCTTTATCCCGGCAAAGCGGAGGTTGCCGGGATAAGCATTTTTACCGGGTATTTGGAGGCAGGTTTTGGTGAAAAGGTCTCTGCTGACTTGGACCGCTGCGATTGTTTGCGTGGGCGCCTATGCGTCTGATAATATCGCCGCGCGGCCCGCTTGCGCAAGGACGATCGAGTACCTCGGCCGGGGGAATCGTCAGGCCTCCGAATCGGTCGACGTCTGGGAAAACGAATACGGCCCGGGGTGGAAACTCACAACGGTACACTACGAGATCTTCACCACGTTGCTGGAACCGGTGATGCTGCGCCGCTGTGCAGAATTCATGGAGTCGGCGTATAGGGCCTATAACAGTCAATTGCCCGAACCAATCGAGACACAGAACAAACTGACAATCTACCTTTTCGCCAACCGCAGACAATGGGAAAATTTCACCAGGGACTTTGCCGGCCAGCAAGCCCCGATATTCTGCATGATCAAGGCCGGTGCGTACTACCACAATGGCGCCTGCGTGGCATACGACATCGGCCCGCAGCGAACTCTGTCGGTTCTGGGACACGAAGGATGGCACCAGTTCAACGGAAGACATTTCAAGTTCCGCCTGCCGAGCTGGCTCGACGAAGGTGTTGCGATGCTCTTCGAGACCAGCGAGCAGGGTACATTTCACCTTGAGCCGGCAAAAAACGGCTATCGATTGAAAACGCTCAAGAGAACGCTCGCAAACAATGAAATGATCCCGCTTAGAGATCTGATTGCATCGAATCCCGGCCAGGTGCTGGCCAGCGACCGCACCGAAGGGGTGATGGCATTCTACAGCCAATCCTACGCACTCGTGCGATTCATGCGGGAGGCCGATTCCGGCAGGCGCCTGGGCGCCTACTATCGGCTGCTCGCCGACGGCCTTTACGGCGACTGGCCCCTCGACGAGGACTGCAAAAACATCGCAGCCGATCGAAACATCCCGAGAAATATCCGCTGGAACCATATCGTCTCTCTGGTATTATTTGAGCATTATGTCGGCGACGATTACGAACAAATTGAGAAAGAGTACCTGGCCTTTTGCAGACAGATCACAGCGCCGGGCGAAATCCAAAGCACTAAGCACTAAATCCGAAACAAGCTCGTCCTGAGCAACGTCGAATGGATTCAAAATTCAAATGATCTAATTCTCAAAACAACGCAAAATAGTTTTCCAAATTTTATTGCGCAGAGAGATTTCGAAGAGTATTCCTTTTGCCCGTAACATTGTTTCGAATTTTGGGATTTTGACCATTCGTGCTTGTTTAGAATTTAGAGTTTAGGATTTGGCATTTGAGCTGTCTTCTCGACTGTTACTAACTTCCAATCTCAATACGAAAGACGCTTCCATGGTTGAAGAATACACGTCACGGATTGTCCTGGCTTCGGCCTCGCCGCGGCGCAGACAATTGTTGAGCGATGCCGGGTATGGATTCACAGTTGTCAAGCCCGATGTCGATGAGTCGGTGTTTCCCACAGACGGC
>Ga0111165_1043_pt1 | contig 17821 bp, 10 predicted proteins | sample DeeMarSeWOR28_12_FD_80268 | JGI IMG/M metagenome (GOLD analysis project Ga0111165, IMG submission 80268) | Phycisphaerae bacterium SG8_4 | reverse complement strand
GATACCGTTATCAAAGAGTAGCTGCCGGATGCGCGTGCAGAGATGGCATTTGCTCGCGTAGGACCCCTGTGGTTGATAGAGCCGTTTTGCGGCTTCCTCGAGCAGGCCCGAAGGACCCGAATTGAACAGCGTGCTTATAAAGTCGTCATGCGCGGGGTCGAACCGTTTCCAGATCTCCTCAAGCGGTGTCTCGCTGACGTTGCCCAGAATGATGCCGCTGCACGTGCCGCTAAAGACGTTGCCGAACGGATCGATGTGCACACCCTTGGCCCCGAGAAAACCCGATTTGCAGTTGGCCCCGGCAAAGCTCTCTATTGGCTGTGTCGCGAGAAGTCGCGCCAGTTTTCCCGCTGCTCTGCCGGTGAAACGGCACGGATAGTCGTTAACAGTACTGATATACCGCTCTTTGCGCTCGGCGGACGGGAGATCCTCTATTTGAGTGGGATTGTCGAGATACTCTTGCCAGCGGATTTGCACGCGCTCGGGCCCAAGAACATCGCTGGCCGCCGCGGCCATTCGGCGCACCAATTCTGCGTCGACGTACTCCTGATGGAACGGGTCGGTGCTGATCTTGAGCCGGTGCATCCCGAGTTCGTCGAGTCTTTTCAACCGTCGTCGAGCGATTCGGTCATCCGCGGCCCAGAAGCCGTTTGTCTCGACAAGATCGACTTTGCCGAGCCTTTCGCGTTGGGCCTCTTCGAGAATCTGCTCCAGGCGGTCCCAATATAGAAAGGGCTCACCGCCGGTTATGTGGATCCTTGCAGCGTCGTCGGCTAAGGCCCTTAGTGAGTGCCACGCATTGATCGCGGTCTCGACGGACATCAGCCCCCCCTTCTCTGGGTCGCAGTTGTAGTAGCAGAACTCGCAGGCGCAGTTGCACTTGTACGTCAGGAGCAGTCCCGCCGAGCGCCAAAGCTTGAACTTAGGCTCGCTGCGCGAAGTCCGACCGTTGTAGATGTTCTCACACAGCTTAATCATCGCAAACGAAAGTCATCATCGCGAAGCGATGATTCCGCAATTTTGATATTTGCTATTTGATTTTTGATATTGTCTTCTTCATGTGGATCTGGATCACGGTGATATCCGCGGGGGTGATTCCGCTTATTCGCGAGGCCTGAGCCAGCGTGGCCGGCCCGAAGGCCGAGAGCTTTTCCTTGGCCTCAGGCCGCAGATGCAGGATGCTGCTGTAGTCCAGATCCTCCGGGATTCTTTTGCTCTCGAGGCTTTTCAAATTGGCCACGAGCCGCTCCTGCTTAGTGAGATAACCCTCATACTTGGCGTCTATAATCGCCGCCTGTAACACATCGCCGGTAAGATTCATGTTCTTGACGTCAGGATGCTCAGACAGGGTAGTCACCAGAGGATTGTCTGGCTGGCGAAGTTGGTCCCACAGGCTGATCCGATCCGGAAGCGCGTTCGATGGGTCCTTGAGATAGCTCTTGAGCGCGCTGATCCGGTCCAGCTTGTTCTGGAACCTCGACCAGCGTTTCTCGCCGACAAGTCCGACATCCCTGCCCGTCTGTGTCAACCTTCTGTCGGCGTTGTCGGCTCTGAGCGACAGGCGATACTCGGCTCGAGAAGTGAACATTCGATAGGGCTCGTCGATGCCTCTGGTGAGCAGATCGTCGATCATCACTCCGATATACGCCTGATCTCTGCCGAGGACTATCGGCTCTTTGCGCTGCAGTTTTCTGGCTGCGTTTATGCCGGCGACGATGCCCTGGCCGGCGGCCTCTTCGTAGCCGCTGGTGCCGTTTATCTGGCCGGCCAGGAACAATCCCGATATCTTCTTTGTCTCCAGACTGCCCTTCAGCTGAATCGGCGGGCAATAATCGTACTCTATCGCGTAGCCATAATGGACAATCCGGGCGTTTTCCGTGCCGGCAAGGAGCTTGAAGATCCGGTCCTGTACGTCCCGTGGCACGGAAGTGCTGATGCCGTTGCAGTAAATGGTGGTCCTCTCTTCGTCCTCCGGTTCCAGAAAGACCTGATGGCGGTCCTTGTCGGCAAAGCGCACGATCTTTGTCTCGATGCTCGGGCAATATCGCGGCCCCGTTGAGGCGATCTGTCCCGAGTACAGCGGGGCGCGATGCAGATTGTCGCGGATCAGGCTGTGAATGTTCTGATTTGTGTAGGTTATCCAGCACGGAATCTGGGGCCGGTCTATGCTTTCGGTCATGAATGAAAAGGCGGTCGGTTCGGCGTCTCCGTCCTGGATTTCAAGCTCCTCCAGCGCCACCGTCTCGGCGTCCAGTCTTGCCGGCGTGCCGGTCTTTAGCCTCTCAAGGACCAAGCCGATCTGTCGAAGACTGTCAGACAGTTCATTGGCCGCCGGTTCGTCGAGCCGCCCGCCGGGAAACTGCTCGGCTCCAATGTGCATTAAGCCGCCAAGAAATGTCCCCGCGGTCAAAATTACCACCCGAGCTTCGTACAGCCTCCCATCCCTGCACATAACCGCTCGGACGGCGTCTCTCTCCGTAACAATCTGAGTAACCATTGCCTCGGCGATCGTCAGATTGGGCGTTTGTTCGAGCAGCGCGCGGACATGAGCTTTGTACTTGTATTTGTCGACCTGCGCCCTTGGAGCCTGCACGGCCGGGCCCTTTGAACGGTTCAGCAGACGAAATTGTATCCCGGTGGCGTCGGTGGCCAGACCCATCAGCCCGCCGAGCGCGTCGACCTCGCGCGCAATCTGTCCCTTTGCAAGCCCGCCGATCGCCGGGTTACAGCTCATCTTGGCTATCGTGTCGCGGCTGATAGTAAGAAGGCAGGTTTTGGCGCCGATTCTTGCAGCCGCATGGGCAGCCTCGACGCCGGCATGACCTCCACCTACAACAACACAGTCAAAACGGTTATCTTTCATTCCGTTCGGCATATTGAGCCAATATATCTTCCTGGGCTTTCCAATCAAGGTGTGGATAGCTGAACGAATGGGAAAGATCTCATCCTGGACTCAAGGCTACTGACTATTTCGTCAGCGCGACCGCCGATGCGATGGCGAAATTCGCGGTGTGGGTAATACTGACACTTATGTGTTCGATCCCGAGTTCGTGGGCGATCTTCTTGACCTCTCCGTCGACAGTGACCTCAGGCTGGCCGGAAGCATTGTTTATTATCTCAATATCCGTCCAGGCGATCTTTCCCCGCCAGCCTGTCCCAACCAGTTTAAGAACGGCTTCTTTGGCCGCGAAGCGACCGGCTAATTTCTCTATTTCGTTCTTGTTCGCCCGGGCATAGGCCTGCTCGGCGGCGGTGAATACCCTGTTGACGAAACGCTCGCCGTGCCGCTGCATCATCTGCTCTATCCGCGGGCAATCCACGAGGTCTATGCCGTGTGCAACAATTCCCATCCCTTGATTCCAATCGATACCTGATCGTCAATGAAAAACTCTGACTTCGCACCCGGTCCATCACGGCTGCTGGCGACCCATCTGATAAATCTTCTCCAGACAGAAATCTACAAATTCATCCGTCCTTTCGACCTTTGCCTCGGCCTTGAGCTTGGCGTTGAGCTGATCGAAGACTTCATTGCGACGGTCGAGAACGATTTTCCTCTCCACCTGCTCCTGCACGTTCTCGAACTGCTCGTAACCAGCCGACTGTTTTGCCTCCAGTTTGATGATGAACACATGCCCTTGGGTCACGACGGGCCCGGCGATCTGGCCGGGCTCGATTCTTTCAACCGCCGCCGCGATCAGGTTGTACGGTGCAGCCAGAGATTCGGGGTGAACAGAAGGCCACAATCCCCCGAAGGCCTGCCTGTGCCCGTGCGAATACTGCTTTGCCAGTTCGCCAAAATCCTCACCCGATCTCAATCGTATGATCAGTCTTTCGGCCAGGTTGCTCGCCAGCTCATTGCGGTCCTGGTTCGGGTCGGTCACCTGGAAGCGGCCGGGCTGGATATCAATCAGACGAAATGTGATTTCCGCCTCTATCGAGAAATACTCGCCCTTCATATCATTGTAGCACTCAATCAGCTCACGATAGGTGATTGGCCTGCCGGCGGAAGATTTTGTCCCCAAGTACGACTGGATGAGCATCGATCTCTTTTGCGTCTCCATAAAGCTCTTCTTATCCATCGCTCCCGGGCTCTGTTTCAGCTTCTCCTCGGCCTTGACCTCGTCGCCTCCAAACTCGAGAATGAATTTCCTGTACTCAGTCTCGGCCGCTTTTTCCAGGGCTTCGTCGATGTTGCCTCCCGCCTGCTTCTTGGCGTGTTGATAAAGCAAGATGTTCGATATTTTGGCCATTACAAGCTCTTCGAGCTGTCCCCGGGCCTGCGATTTGAACCGCTCGAGTTCACTCGCCTGGGCGAGTGGCTTGAAATGTTCAACAGACGAGGCGATTATCTCATCACTGGTCAGAGTCTCGCCGCCAACCACCAGCACGAGCCCGCCTTTGGCTTGCTCAAGCTCGATCCTCTGAGTCAGGGCGATGCGTTCCAGCTCGGCATCGGTCATGCCAGATTTGTCGCTCTGGCAGCCGCCTATCAACAATAGCATCGAAACAGTTAAAGAAATACGTCTACACATGTCCCAGTCCCGAGCCTGCTACCCAAAAACGCAAACGTCTATCCCGAAACATCCGGATCTCCCTTCAGACCAATTTCTTCGGCGACCTCGCGCATCCCCATAATCACGTCGGTAATAAGCTCACCTAATTCGGTGCCCAACATTTCGGCGCCTTTTTGGATAACGTCTCTGTTCACGCCGGCCGCGAAGGCTTTGTCTTTCCATTTCTTCTTGACCGACTTTGCTTTCATGTCCATCACGCTCCTGCTCGGCCGAACTAGCGCCGTGGCGGCAACCAGCCCGGTCAGCTCATCAATGGCGTAAAGAACCTTCTCCATTTCTGTCTGAGGTTCGACGTCGGCGCATAGGCCCCACCCGTGCGAGACCACGGCTCGCACGTACGGCGCGGGCCAGTTTTTCGACTTGAGGATTTCTTCGGTCTTTCGACAGTGCTGATCGGGGAATTGCTCATAGTCCAAATCATGGATCAAGCCGATAAGACCCCATTGCTCCTCGTCCTGGCCGCGTTTGCGGGCACAATAGCGCATCACCGCCTCCACTGCCAGCGCATGTCTGATCAACCCGTCATTATGATTGTACTCTTTCAGAAGTGAAAAAGCGTCTTCGCGACTGGGTATGACTTCCGGCACGACAATGCTCCTTGATACGACGCAAAACACCAACTTTCTCGCTCGGCTAGAGCAAAGATCACTTACGGCAGTAATCTACGGGCAAGCGGGCAAAATTGCAATTCTTATTTTTCAAACACCCCGCGCGGGTTCCGGTTTGCATGCGGGCCGAAGCATATACCCGCAAAGCGTGTCGGCTTCTCGAGTTTTGTGCTGCGGCACCTGTGCCGATCGTGGTGGCGACACCGTCAGGACGTGCCGTGCGAGGATGCCTTGCGGCGAGCGCAAAAAGAGCGGGCCGCTCGAAAAAGAGGGCCCGCACACAACAAAGCTACTAGAATGGGATCCGCAGGGCAAGGGCCTAATGACCCAGCAATCCTGCCCGGCGGTCTTAACAACGTGCCTTATTCGAATTTCCAGACGGCACCCAGGCCAACGGCCCAGGCATCGGAGGTAAACTGGATCTCCACGTTGGCGATGGTGTCTTCGTACACGAGCCACTGTGCGCCGGCGTAAGCGCCGAATTGCGACGACTCTCTGATGTCTCCATTAGATATTACCTGCCAGGTTGCAGCAAATGCATCGACACCGGTGGTGTCAAGGTCGATATCTCCATCGATGACGTGCAGGAACGGACCACCATAGACACGGAAATTGTCCCCTTCCCAGGTTGGTCCAGCGGCGATCTGGAGTTCCCAGAAGTCGAGGTCGGCGTCGCCTGTAAGGGTGAAGGTAGGATCGTTGGCCGCCCTGAGGTCAATGCTTCCGTCGGGGTTCTGCCAGATAATCTGGAACAGGCCGCCCCAGGTAATGTCGCCGTCCTCCCAGAAGGTCGCCCTCGAGCCGATGCCGTAGCAAAACTCATAACTGCTGTCAAAGCCGGTGTACCGGTTGCCGACTGCGCCGCCTGCAAGTTCGCTGGTTATGTCATCCTTTGCGTCGGCCCCACCGACACTCACGAAGACGTCCCAGCTATCGGAGACGCCGAAGCCCAGGCTGCCCAGAACCATGTTCGTTGTCAGGTTCTCGATTTCGTGCTTGTCGAGAGCAGGAGCAGCAAAGCCTAAACCCTGATTCTCCCGGCCCCTGCCGTGCGCCTCGAGGTCCATTTCACCATGGGAAAAACCAATACCGACGGTCCACTGGTCTTGACCCACCATGGCCTTTGGTGGACCCATCGGGGGCAAAGCGAGAACAACGGAACTGCACATACTCACCGCCACAAGAGCTACAACCAGCATTGCGGTTCTTTTTTCCATGAGCCACGCTCCTTTCAATTCTATATCAAATCCTAATGTAACATCTCCTGGGTTTTCGATCTTACCTATCATACCCACATATCGACTCACTATCGACCCACATTAACAAAAAGCTTTCTCTTTTTTTGAGATTTGCCATTTAAACAAACGCATCAGTACTGCCAATAACTCGCAATTTTGAACAACACTGCAAAATGTGCTTGACATAAAACCTCTCTAAGCCCTGTTTCAACCGTTCTTCTCGGCTGGCGGCAGCAAGAAGAATAGAAATCTGCGTCCAGGTAACCGATTTGGGGTCGGGGATCGGGCAAGTGAGGGCAAACAATCACCTGGAAGGTGTCGGAGCCCGGCCGCAAGACTCGAAGACAATCCCGCCGGCCACGTGGTCTCTAACTGCCCTTCTGCACCAAAAAGGTGATAAAATATGCCCAATGGAGTCAAATAGGCCCGATAATTTTTACCTGGAGGGACACTTCCAGAACTGTCAGAAGTCATTTATTCTTGACAAATGTGTGTAAATAATGTACACTTATAGCAATAGTAGATGGAGGTGTGGTGAAAACGGGCCCGATTTCTTTTCTCGCATGTTTTCCCCACCATCAAGCTGGTCGTTGCGTATCCGGGACGCAATCAGGATACGGCTTAAGAATTCCAGTGTGCCGGATCAGAAGACATAAGAATGCGGACAGGTTAATTGCGAGAGTTCGATTATGAAAAACAAAAACGCAAAGAGTACATCAGCAGTCAATGTCCTTTGGATGTTCGTGACGGCGATGTTGTTGGCGGTCGCGACAAACACGGCGAAGGCAAAATCGCTGTACGTCATAGCCGACATCTATGGCAGCGCGGCTGGTGGGAAAGAGCCGGTACATGCATACGATATCGGCGTCGACGGCATGCTCACTTTCCAGGCCCAGCATGATATACCTAGCACGATGCTTGGCGCCGTGGGCATGGCGATCGATTCGGATTCAGGGTATCTGTTCATCACATACGAGGCCTCCGGTGAAATTCAACTGGTGGATGGGACGACTATGACCGGCGTAGGCAGAGCTGAGGCCGCCGATGCCACTGACTTGGCCGGAATTGTCTACGACCACTCCAAGAAATTGCTCTACTGCGTTGACCGTAACAAAGATAAGTTGTACGTCTACGATTGGGATGCAAAGACCACCTCACTCGACCGCGTGACCGGTTCGCCGTTCAGATTGTGGGGAGACGTCCATGCATTTGGGATTGCTCTGGACGAAATCGACGGTCTTCTCTATGTAGGCAGCGCCAGCAAGACGGTCACTGTCTACAGTACCTCCGATTGGTCGCGGGTAAGGCAAATCGAACTCAACCGTGTTGCCATCAGTGTTGCCGTGGATGTTATGAACGGCTTTCTCTATACCGGCGCAGGATATGCAGGGAACAACTACCTCACCCAGTACCACCTGGCCACCGGTACTGAGACCAGCGTCCAGGTAGAACCCGATGCGGGTGTGATGGGTCTTGGAGTCGATCCTGACACTGGTCTGGTTTATATGAGTACCGGAGCGAACAACGCGCCGGGCGGGGACAATCTCCTGGTCTACGACACGGAACTCAACCGAATCGGCAAGATCCATATCGGGGGAAATCCCACCGCTCTGGCAATACCCGGCAAGGACATTGGCTTCAACCCGCTCAATCTGACCAAGGAACTCGTCAGAGGTGCCGCTGACGCCGCTGCCGGCGAAATGCCGTCCGTAGGTGCGGGCAAGACCATTACCTATGGTATCGGATTCAGCAACCTCAGTAATCAATTCACCGTGACCGACGTGACCGTGGTCGATGCGCTGTCACGCAGCGTAACCTTTGTTTCGGCCGACGATGATGGGGTACGCGGGCACTACGACAGCAAGACGCACGCTTATATATGGACTTATGCGGATCTGCCCCCGGGGACGTCTACGCTTCTGGAATTGACAGTGCGGGTGAACAGCGACGTGGACAGCGGGACGGTAATCTCCAACTCGGCTACTATCAACAGCAATGAGACCGCCCCGACAACAACAAGGTTTGACGTGGTAGCCACGAGCAATTCCCTTAACCTGGAAAAGACCATTCTTGGGGCCGTTGAGGGTCAGGTGGCAAGGGTCGAGCCGAATGATCTTGTCACATACACTATTTGCTTTGACAACAGTGCCAACGATTTCATGGTAACGGACATTTTGCTCATTGATATGCTGGCCCCCGAGCTGATCTTTGTGTCGGCCGACGACGGCAAAGCCAGCGGTTTTTATGATCCAAAGTCGCATACCTATACCTGGATACCGCCGAACATGGTGCCGGGAGCATCCGCCTGTGTGGGCCTGGTGGCCCGAGTCGATCCGGATCTGAAGCCGGGCATGACCATTACGAATTCGGCGATTATTGACACCAATGAAACACCGTCTTCAATTGTCAGCGTCGACGCCAGAACATCTTACAGTGCTCTGAGTATCAGCAAGAGTATTGTCGGAGCCACGGAAGGCAAGCTGCCGCTGGTTGGTCCGAACGAGGACATCAAATATCTGATTTGCTTCGAGAACAACAGCAAAAATGACATAAATGATCTGACTATTGTTGATACTCTCCCGCCGGAGGTGGAGGTCGTAAAGGGCACCCCAAAGGGGCTGTACGATCCGAAAACACATACCTACACATGGTCGCACCCATCGCTGAAGGCAAATTCAAAATCGCCCACGTGTGTGGAGTTGACCGTGCGGGTGAACACAGAAGTACCGCCGGCCACTACTATCTCCAATTCGGTCACCATAAGCAGCCATGAAACCGAATCTGCAACGGCAAGCGTCGATGCCACCACATATTTCCCTCTTGATCTTACCAAGACCGTCATCGGAGGATTTGGAGACGATATCGAGTGGGTGGACGTAGACGATGACGTTACCTACGGCATTGAATACACAAACACGAACGAATTTGATGTGACCGACATAATTGTCACAGACAGGCTGCCCGCAGAGGTGAGCTTTGTGACCGCCACCGACGACGGTGTCTTCGGGAGCTACGATCCTAATTCACACACCTACCAGTGGACCTATCCGTCCCTTGGGGCCGGAGAATCTGCAAAGGTCGAATTGGTGGTCCATGTCAATCCCGACGTCAAACCGTTTAAGACAATTGTCAACTCGGCCACTGTCACTAGCAAGCAAATGGCACCGGCGCCAACGGATACGACCGTTGCCGTCATCACGGCCCCCGAACCGCCGCTGCAAGTCCAGGCTCTGACGATAATCCCCGACATGATCAGACACTCGGGAGACGCATATGACGTACAGGCCGTCATGATACTACCGCCGGGCATTGGTAGAGATAAGATAAGAGACGTTAGGCCTGTACTTAAACCCATCAACGTCATAGCGAAGGATCACGCTATTTTCGGAACAGCAACCATGGCAAAGGTCATTGCCAATTTTGACAAGGCTGAAATACTGGATGCCGTTGATGATTACGGGTATGTCACATTGAAGGTCAAGGGCCAATTCAATTCGGGCCAATCCTTCCATGGCGAGGCAGATGTCTACATAGGCAGATTTATAGGCAACTGATTCCTCGCGGACTGTGAAAGCACCGACCGTGGGACATCGGTCTGAGAGGGGACTCTTCAAGGGCCGGCGATTAATCTCGTCGGCCCTTTACTTGTAATAACGTCCCAGGTATCCGACAATAGCCTTCTTAAGCTCGAGCGGATCGATCGTTCCCAGCCTGCGATAGATAACTTCGCCGCCGGGTTTGATCAGGAGCGTGTACGGCACGCCGCCGAGCAGATCCTTGTCCAGCGCGCTCATGAGCTGGTATTGATCTTGTGAATCGAACAGGAAATTGCGGCACGATGCCTGTTGCTTCTTCAGCAAGGACAGCACGGTACTCTTGCGACTTGGCGAATCGGCGCTGATCGTGATCATTTCAAATTCCCGCCGCCGGTACATCCGGTTTGCAGTCACGAACTCGGCCAGTTGTTCGGTGCTCGGGCCGCTCCAGCTTGCCCAGACGTTGATCACGCGAAGTTTGCCCGAATCGTTCTTGGCAAGCTCTCTCACGCCCTTGGCATCTATCATCTCGACGTCAACACCTTCCTGCGCCCACATCGCGAGCGACTGCCTGGCGGACTCTCGTTTGTCGGACCACTTGATCGAACAACCTATTGTCCTGGTTCTCTCGACGGAGACCTTTCTTCCTTTGAGCAGTTCCTCGATCGCATTACGCGCGTCGCGCGAGTTGACCAGCTTGGGCTTCTCGGCATCGTCGATTCCGCCTTCGTAGCGCAGGGTGCGCTGCTTGTCGAAGATGAACACGTGCGGCGTACGAGCCGGACCATAGGCCGCGGAAACCTTCTGATCTTCCCCGTCATAGAGATACGGAAAATTGTATTCCATGTCCTTGGCGCGAATTCTCATGTCATCAAATGAATCTCCCATATCGGAGTAGCCCAGTTCGTCCAGGCGAACCGCCTTCGGATCGTTGGGCGAGATCGCCACAAGCGCCACGCCCTTGTTTTTGTAGTCGGCCGCTATCCTCTTGATCCTGCCTTCGTAGGCCTGAGCTGTCGGACAGTGGTTGCAGGTAAAGGCGATCACAAGAACGTCCGTCTCCGCGAAGTCTTCGAGTCTGTACATGCGTCCGTCCACGCCTGGCAGGCGGAAGTCAGGTGCCTTCTCGCCGATCTCGAGCGTCTTGGCCCCCGGCTGCGCCGACGAAGCCAAACCTGCCATCAAGACTGTTACCACAACCGCACCCGTAATCTGCCTTCTATACTTGCTCATCTTAGGACTCCTTATCATCTGCTACTGTCAGCCGTTTGTTTTACTATAGTGCTCCCGATCGAGATTTTCCGTTTTTGCACGGGTAAGTGGCTTAATATCAACAGGTTATGGTTCTGGCCGCTGGCCGCGGGAATTTACTACCCTGAAGGGTATAACCTATCGTCCTGTCCCTTTCCAAGGATCCTCCGCAGAACGCTCATCAGCGTTGGCGGCTCGAAGTAATTCTCCGCCAGCCGTAAATACACAGTTGTCCGCTCCGATATTCTGGCCTTTCCGGGCATCTTTGACAACAGAAACTCAGCTTGCTCACCCTGGCCGGCTGCAAACGAGAATACCAGATTCAGGCCCGAAGTGACAATGCTTTTTATGCCAAGAGCGCTCGCCTTGATCCTTAGCTCGGCCAAATCCAGCAGCAGGGCGACCTCGTCCGGCACCGGCCCGTAGACGTCCGCCAGCTCACTCTTTATCTGTTCGAGGTCTCCGTTGCCTCTGGCCACGGCGATCTTGCGATAGACATCCATACGGTGCCTGTCGATCGGAACGTAGTTCTTCGGAATGTACGTTGCAAAACCCAGATCCAGAACCGCCGTTGGTATGGACTCGAGAGGCTCGTTTTTCAATCTTCTGACGGCGTCGGCCAACAATTCGCAATACATCTGGTAGCCCACCGTCTGGATATGCCCCGACTGCTTGGAGCCCAATATGTTGCCCGCCCCGCGGATTTCCAAATCTCGCAGAGCGATCCTGAAGCCCGCCCCCAGATGCGAGTATTCCTCGATAGCCTTTAGCCGCTTGGCTGCTAACGGCGTAATCGGCCGTGACATCGGCAGCAGCATATAGGCATACGCGCGATGTTTGTACCTGCCCACTCTGCCGCGGAGTTGGTGCAGCTCGGCCAGGCCGAACCGATCGGCGTCGTTTATGAGAATTGTGTTCGCGTTCGGAATATCCAGACCCGACTCGATGATCGTAGTGCACACAAGCACATCGGTCCGGCCGGTAACAAACTCTATCATCGCATTTTCGAGTTCCTTCCTGGACATTTGTCCATGTGCGATGCCGATCCTGGCGTCACCAGCGAGTTTGCGGATTTCCCAGGCCCTTTTGTCGATCGACTTGACCCGGTTGTGCAGGAAGAACACCTGGCCCTGACGGTTTAGTTCGCGATAGATTGCCTTTTTGATGAGCTGATCGTTGTAGGCGGTAACGGTTGTGACTATGCTTCGTCTGTCCAGAGGGGGAGTCCCCAGCGAGCTTATGTCACGCAGTCCCAGCAGCGACATGTGCAGCGTCCTTGGAATCGGTGTGGCCGTCATCGTGAGAATGTCAACGTTGACTCGCAGCCTCTTGAGCTTTTCCTTGTGCTCGACTCCGAACCGCTGCTCCTCATCGATTATCAGCAACCCCAGGTCTTTGAATCCAACATCACCGCTCAGAAGACGATGTGTTCCGATCAGTACATCGACCCGTCCGGACTTGGTCCGTGCTATTATATCTCTTGCCTCTTTCGTCGTCTTGAAACGGTTCAGAACCTCGATGCAGACGGGAAAATCCGCGAACCGCTCGGTGAAGGTCCTGCCGTGCTGAACGCACAGCACCGTAGTAGGCGTCAGGATGGCAACCTGTTTGCCGTTGTCGATTGTCTTGAATGCCGCACGCATTGCAAGCTCGGTCTTGCCGTAGCCCACGTCACCGCAGAGCAATCTGTCCATCACAATTGCCTGCTGCATATCCGCTTTGATCTGCCCGGCCGCAGTAGTCTGGTCGGGTGTCTCCTGATAGGGAAAGGACTCTTCGAATTCCACCTGCCAGTTAGAATCTTTCCCGAACGCAATTCCGCCCGCCGCCTGGCGTCTCGCCTGGACATCGAGCAGATCACAGGCAAGATCGCGGACGGATTGCTCGACTCTCTCTTTCTGCTTGAGCCATCTCTTGGATCCGACCTTGCTGAGCTTGGGCCTTTTCGGGCTGGTTCCGATGTACTTCTGTACCAGCGCAATGTTGCGCACCGAGACCTGGATCTTCGCCTTATCGGCATATTCGATCGTAAGGTACTCGCTGGCGCCGCCCTCTTCCTGTATCGTCTTCACACCTGAAAATCTGCCGATGCCGTAGGAGGCGTGGACGACGTAGTCACCGGCCTCCAAATCGCCGAGCGTATCTACAGGCGACGTCGCCCGCGCAGGCCTGCGCCTTCTTCTAAGCGCATATTGTCCAAACAGCTCGTGATGACTGATAACAATCGTATCGAGCGAATCAACTACAAAGCCCTGGTGGATGAATCCCAGCAGCAGCTTGAGCCTGGCCGGGACTCTGCCGGCTATGTCTCGCACGATCTCTCCGACGCGTTTGATCTCGGCCGAACTCTCGCAGTAAAGCTGGACTTCTTTGCCTTGTTTTGCCTCCTGCACCAGTTCCTCGAGCGCTGCCTTGTGCCCCGCCCAAACGGATGTTGCCTTGTGCTGGAACTGCTGAACGCTCTTGATATCCAACTTGACAAAATCGCCTGCGCTCGCCGTGGCGAATCTGCAGATGTGGAGCTGTTTGAAATCAGACGCCGCCTCGTAAATATCTGCCCAGCTATAGAGCCTGCTCGCGTCCTCGGCCCTGTCCAGGAACACCTTCGCAACTTCCTCGACCTCACCCGGCTCTTCGAAGACTATAATTGTCTCTTTCGGCAGGACGTTTACGAGAAGCTCTCTCTGCTTTGCCGAGGTTCCGCACACGGCCGAGATTATCCGCAGGCTCTTCATCTGTTTGCTCGAGCGCTGCGTGTCCAGATTGATCTGGCGGACACTCTCGATGGTGTCACCGAAGAATTCGATCCTTACCGCCGCGGCATCCTGTCCGGACGCATCGGGTCTCTTGTCCGACGAGGCCTTCTCGTTGATCAGGGGGGCATAAATATCGACGATCCCGCCGCGACGCGCAAACTGGCCCGGCAGGTCGACTCTTTCGGTGCGTTCGAATCCGTTCTCAACCAGCCACTCGACCACATCTTCAGGCGGCACGTTTCTGCGGACTTCCAATCCGAGACTGCCCTCCTCTATCGCCTCGGGTCTCGGTACCGGCTGGCAAAGTGACTGGACCGACGCCGGTACGAGAAAATCGCCCGCACCCAGTCGAGACACAAGCATAAGTCTTTGTGCCCTGATCTCGTCGGTTGCATCCGCCAGATCCTCCTCGCCCTCCCAGGCGCCGAAGGCTTCGATCCTTTTGCCTGTGAAGGTGTGCAGATCGTCGGCGGCCTTGTCGGCGTCGTCGATGTGCGGACGCACGTATAGAATCGGTCGGCCGGTCTTTTCCGATACGTGAGCAACCAACAGTGGTCCGAACGATCCCCAGGTTCCTTCGACCCTGACCGCCTCGGCGGCGCCGGCATTTTTGAGTCCAGAGATTATCTGCTGAACAGCTTTGTCGCGCCCAAGATTCACGCTGTCATTGTACGCCAGAGCGAACCAGGAGACAATAGCGGAGAGCGTAGGGTGTATAACGGGTAGGATGGGTCCGCCACAGGCGGATTGCCCATGCTGTCAATTCCGCGCGACACAGACTGCACGGGCAGTCCCGGCGCGCCGGGATCTCAATCTTACTTTCGATCGCTTATTGCGCTGAGAATCTTCTTCTTACTGCTCTCGAACGCCAGTCTGTCAATCCCCTCCAGGATTTCCCGCTCGGCGGCACTGCAAAAATCCGGATTCTCAATGAGCGTCAAGAGCACCTCTTCCTTTCCGCTATCGAAGGAAAGCAAGTCCTTCGCGCGCAGCGATACGTTCATATCCCTTCTTTCTTTCCGAATTGAAGGACAGCTTGCCGATGGCGTCAATCTCCGCAATCGTCGCATCCGAGCCCCCTCGATGCGCCCGCTTTTCTTCGCTGACAAAAACAATACAGCCTCCCACGCACAACATCGATACAACCAACTCGACAACAATCAGGCTATTCCTCATCGTTCAAGCATCCCCACATAAAACCCAATTCTCACTGCTACGACCATCGCACACAGTATCAAACTCAATAGACCTCGTCAAATGCCATTATCCACTCGGTGAAAACCAGCATTAGAAGGAATATCCGGATGTTTTGCCTGGAAATCCGTTAATAAATATTGTATCATGTGCAATAGACGGAGAGTGAAAAGTGGCCCCTCTGTCACGGTGAAACATTGTCTGCAACCCGATCAGGTTTTTCATTGGGTTTGGAAAAACTACCATGACAAAATTCAGGCTCCTTCGGCCAATAGTTGTCATAGTGCTCATTTCAGGCATTAGCCAAGTGCCAACTGAAGCAAATGAATCGTCCAGGCGTTCACGCAGTTACCTGTCGTCGTTTATCGACCACTGGGTTGAGCTTCCGAACCCGAGTCTGAGTTCGGTCCTGGGCGAGCCAAATGAGTCGTCTATCAACGAGGAGGCATTGTTCGCGACTCATTCATTCAGCGACGCCGGCATAACGTACAACGTCGAATTGTACTATCGTGAGCTTGACAGCCGAATCAGGATAAGAGCTCTCGTCGGGGATCGGGAACTGCGCGGGCTCTTTAACCGCTTCTATCAACCGTACCCGAATCGTCAAATGTGGATCTTCGTCACAAGAGAAGACAGTAGTCCAGAGATGAGCTTCAGTTTCGGATACCTGTCATTGAAAGAATCGTCCGTCAACACAGATGCCGTTTACGACGCCATAGAGGCGTTCGCCCGACAGGCTTTTCCACAGGTGGACAATTCTCGGATATCCGTCGACCGGCCGCCGGGCCTTCTCAAGAAGACATGTATAGCTTTACTGGACAACATCTATCTCGTCAACGAAGAGGGGCAAGCGGATCCGTTCACATTGGAGAATCTGCGAGTCGCTTATAACAGGGAAGGTATAAAAGTCGAAAATCTCAGCGATCTCGAACGAATCGGGCGCAGCCTGATCCAAGCTGAGGAGGGTGAGAAGAATGAACCGTCCAATTATGAGACCGTCAATTATGACACCGTGTTGATCTCGGACGTTAATGAAATTCCCGGCTACAGCCGTCGCCCTCTGGATCCAGTGGATGAAAGGAAGATCACTGGGCCGCGGTCCTTCAGCAAGGGCCAGACCAATTATTGGAGTTGTTATACGTACAAGCGTATTGGAGGAATCGTTTCGCAATACACGTTTGGATTCGCGGGCGGACAGCTTAGCGTCGCGGACAAGCTAATCCTGGGCCAAAGAATAGGTAGTGCTGTGTTTCAGGGTCCTTCAGCAACTGTGCGACGGCAAGGCTCGACTCCTCGGAGTATGAATAGCTCGAGTCGAAAGAAAAGAGATGGTGAAACTCTGTCAAAGGCTCCCGCGGTGACAAGGATGACATTGCTCGAAGCGGTTAAAGCCGGTAGCGTCGATCAGGTTGGAAAGTTTATCTCCTCTGGTGCTTACGTCAACTCCAGACAGAAGTTTGGCTACACAGCGCTGCATTATGCCGCATGGGGTGGGCATAAGGATATTGCAGAACTCCTTCTTGCCAAAGGAGCTGACGTGAACGCCGCCACATGGCTGGGCGACACCCCGTTGCACTCGGCGGCAGAGAGGAACCGTCATGATATCGCCGCACTTCTGATTTCTGTCGGCGGCAACGTCAACGCAAAGGGTAGCTTCGGCCGCACACCACTACAGCATGCAGCACGACTTGGAAACAGGAAGATAGCACAACTGCTGCTCGCCAATGGCGCCGAGGTAAACGACCGGGACGACGGACATGATTCGCCTCTGTATGGAGCCGCACAGGGCGGTCATGCCGATGTGGCGGCGCTCTTAATTTCAAGCGGCGCCGATTTGGGGTCGAAATATCGCGGTGGCCTCACTCCCCTGTACCGGGCTGCAGAGGAAGGCCACAAAGACGTAGTGAACCTTCTTATAGCCAGCGGCGCCGACATCAACGTTATGAGTAAACGTGGTGAAGCGCCGCTGCACGTTGCTGCCGAGCAGGGACACGCGGAAGTCGTTGAATTGCTCATAGAAAAGGGAGCAAATGTCAACGCAATGGGAGATGCGACGAGATACGCAAATCCTGCGCCTCTGCATAGGGCGGCACGGTACGGCCGCTTGAGTGTCGCGCAACTTCTTATCGCCAAGGGCGCCGATGTCAACGCAAGCGACGACCATGGTGAAACGCCGTTGTTTCAGGCAGTTTTTTGGGGTAGCAAAGAGGTAGCCGAGTTGTTGATCGCAAAAGGCGCTGATGTCAATTTGAAACAGAACATTAGTAAGCCACCCCTGCACAAGGCGGTCGAATGCGGCGACATGGAAATGGTGAGGCTCCTCGTCGAAAATGGTGCCGATGTCAATGCAAAGAACACGCAAGGCAAAACTCCGATTGACCTCGCACGCGACAGAAAACACCAAGAGGTTGTGGAATTCCTTCTCTCCAAATGACCTGCTGATCTGTGACTTGCTCGCTGCTGTTTCGTAACCCAAGATCAGAGGCTCTTCTTTGACCACCTTTCAGCTAACTCAAGGAACGCTCGCGCCGGGCCAGGTCCATTTTGCAAGATCATCGCTCCAGGCGATCGCCAGGCTAGCGCGGCCGTGGGCTCGATGGGCCCTCAGCCCTTCTTTCGAAGAGCCGTGGAAGAACATGATGTACCTGTCCACCGACTCCTCTT